>Ga0169931_10014731_pt1 | contig 10555 bp, 10 predicted proteins | sample Kivu_15m_20L_FD_129675 | JGI IMG/M metagenome (GOLD analysis project Ga0169931, IMG submission 129675) | Freshwater microbial communities from Lake Kivu, Western Province, Rwanda to study Microbial Dark Matter (Phase II) - Kivu_15m_20L... | ecosystem: Environmental > Aquatic > Freshwater > Lake... | reverse complement strand
GAATATAACAAAATAATATAATTAATGGCTTTAATTTTTTATAATCCACATAAAAATGTAATGTTAGGATTGACTGTTCTAAATTGGTTAAATAAAAGTAAATTACCACTTAAATATAATTATCTACTTGATTTATTACGTAATAATGAAGCTGAAATCTATTGCGATGAAAATGGAACTTCATTCCCTTTTCAATTCAGATACTTTAACAAATGCTTTAAATATTTAGAAATATATTTATGGAAAAAAATAAATAATGTAAGTAAAGCGAAAGTTTATTATAATCATAAAAAAATAAATAAAGAAGATTATTTATTTTTTTTCGCATATGATTTCCTTCAACAAATAATCGATGAAAGTAGACCAAATATTTTAAAAATAGATTGCAATAAATTAGTTCATTTTTCTCATTATTTTTTCCGTACTTTAGAAATAACAAAAAATATTTCTAAATACAATAATATTTTTATAGCTGCCGAATGTGATTTGAAAAAGAATAGTCCATATTTTAAACAATATTTTAATTACTATAAAAACAATGTATATGTATTACCCTTTGTTGTTAGTGATAGGTTTGTAAATAAGTGTGATTTTGATAAAAGAATAAATAAATGTCTTGCTGTAGGGTCTTTTATGACCATGGAAAAAGCTGATTATAATGAATGTATGCTTAATTACCTTAAAAGTGACACAATACAACCCATAAGGAAAGATATATTTTTAAATAAAAGTCATTTTTCTAATCTTATCGAATGCAGAATTGATTATATTAATGAGTTTTGGGATTTAAAAAAACCAAAAAAAAATGGAAAAGATTCAAAGTTTAATACCTTAATTAACACGTATAAGAAAAAAATAAAAAACAATTGGGGTAAATCAAATCATTTCAAGACAAACATTGTTGATTTATATAACAATTACAAAATGGTATTTTCTTCTGATGATGCTGGGGAGTTACCATCGATATCATTTTTCGAGGCAATGGTTTGTGGTTGTGTAAATTTAGCTGTCCCAAATAGGAATCTAGAAGATTTGGGTTTAATTGAAGACTTTCATTATATTTCTTTTGATGGCTCTTTAGACTCATTAGTACAAAAAATTGATTATTACCAAAAAAATGTGATCGAATTAGAGGTTATTGCATGTAATGCCAAAAACTATAATAAAGATATATTTTTTAAAGAAAAAGTACTAACAGATTTTAAAAATCGATATTCCTAATTAATGTTTAACAATCAGATTATATTATTCGAATATCTAACTATTATTATACCGACATTTAATAGAAAACAAGTATTAAGTAGAGCTATTGATTACTACTCAAATTTTAATTGCAAAATATTTATTGCAGATTCAAGTGAAAATATATCTGACTTAAATATAACTAATAAAAATATTGAATATTTTCACTTACCTGATTTAAATTTTTCTTCAAAATTATATTATTGTTCAGGTTTAGTTAAAACAAAATACGCTTGTATTTCAGCAGATGATGATTTTTTGTCATTTAATGGTGTATCTAATGGGATTAAATTTTTAGAAAACAATATAGATTATAGTTCAGTACATGGAAAATATTCACAATTTACATTAGAAAATGGGAACATATATTCTACAAATTTGACACAAAATTTTCATAAATTAATTTTAAGTGATGATATTATTGATAGAATTGTAAATTCTGCTAAATTAGGATTTAACCCTTTGTTTATTTTATATAATAGTATTGTTCTTCAAAAAACACTTGAGGTTTGTGGAACCTTTTCGGAATTAATTGAATATAATTTTAATACAGTTCCATTGTTTTATGGAAAACAAATGATGTTAAATTGCTTTTGGATGGCACGTGACACGAAAGTTTATACTGATTATTCCACATACGGATATGGAAGTAATGACAAAGAAAGAAAAATTTATAATTTAAATGTAAAAAATAAATTAATCAACACTTTAGAAGGTAAAGAATATGCAAAAAGATTCACTGATTTATATTCATCAATTACTAACGCTACTTTAGATGAATCTGTAAGTTTCTATAGAAAAATTTTCTTTGATATTTTTTTTAAAGAGAATACTAATCAAAAAAAATCTCATTTAAAAATTAATAATTTATTATATAAACTATTAAAAAAATATTTACCCCATAGGTTGTTAATTTTTATTAAAAAATATAATTCTCCTTTTCCTTTTGAAAAAGAAAGTAATGATTGGAATCTAATGTCAAAGTATATAAAAAAACATAATTTATAATAAAATGTTAGAAAATAGTACAATTTTAATAACAGGTGGAACTGGATCTTTCGGAAATAAATTTATACCGATGACTTTAGAAAAGTATAATCCTAAAAAAATAATTATTTATTCAAGGGATGAGATGAAACAGTGGAACATGGCACTTGAATATAAAGATGAGCCTAGATTACAATTTGTGATTGGTGATGTTAGAGATAAAGAAAGATTAGAAATGGTTTTACTCAATGTTGATTATGTTGTTCATGCTGCTGCAACAAAAATAGTTCCTATTGCAGAATATAACCCATTCGAATGTGTGAAAACTAATATTTTTGGAGCTATGAATATTATAGAAGCATGTAAAAACTCGAAAGTAAAAAAAGTAGTTGCACTGTCCACTGATAAAGCAAGTAATCCTATTAATTTATATGGCGCTACAAAATTAGCTTCTGATAAACTTTTTGTAGCTGCTAATTCGACAGAAATAAATGATATTAATACGTCCTTTTCAGTAGTTAGATATGGTAATGTAATGGGCTCTCGTGGTTCTGTTATACCTTTTTTTATAAGCAAAATAGATACAAAGATTTTACCAATTACAGACCCCAATATGACTAGATTTATGATCACATTAGAACAAGGTGTCGAACTCGTATGGCATGCTTTTGAAGATATGATTGGAGGGGAAATTTATGTTAAGAAAATACCCTCAATGAAAATAGTTGATATTGCAAAAGCTGTATCTAATGAAGCAAAAATTGAAATCATTGGTATTAGACCAGGTGAAAAAATACATGAACAAATGATTGGAATCGAAGATGCAACAAATACCTTTGAATATGAAAATCATTATAAAATATTGCCATCAATACATAACTGGAGCGTCGATTCAAATAGAATAAAAAATGGGAAAAAAGTTCCAAATGATTTTTCATATACATCAGACAATAACAAATCTTGGATGACCATTAGTGAGTTAAAAGAATGGATTATTTTAAATAATTAAATGAAGACATTAATAATTGGTGGTTCGGGTTTATTTGGTTTAAATTGGGCACTTAAACAATATCAAACAAATCAAATAATTTTAGGACTTCATCATAAACATGTTGATTTCAATGGAGTAGCTAGTATAAATATTGATTATAATAATTATAATATTCTTGAAAAGACTATTTATGAATTAGAACCAGATTTAATAATTAATTCTGCAGCAATTACAAATGTTGAATTTTGCGAATTAAATCACGATTTAACATATAAGACAAACGTACAATTAGCGTTTGACTTAGCTAAAATTTCAAACAAATACAACTTTAAATTTTTACATATTTCAACAGACCATTTGTTTGATGGGAATAATGAAATATATAATGAAAATGCAATTCCTAAACCACTTAATCAATATGCAAAATCAAAAGCCGAAGCAGAAGAAAAAGTTCTTTCGATAAATAAAAAAGCTTTAATAACTAGGACAAATTTTTTCTGTTGGGGACCTATTTATAGAAAAACATTTAGTGAAAACATTGTTGATAGTTTACGTAATAATAGAACCTTAAATTTATTCAGCGATGTTTATTATACACCAATTGAAATTTCAGAATTAATTGAATCGATTTTGTATTTATTAAATAATAATAATAATGGAATCTTTAATATCACAAGCGATAACAAAATTTCAAAATATGATTTTGGAGTTTTAATAGCAAAACATTTTGATTTAGATTATAATTTGATTAAATCAGATAAAATTATTAATAGATCAAGTTTAGTTATTAGGCCTAAAAATATGTCTTTATCGAACTCTAAAATAAAATCAGAATACTTTAACTTTAATGGAGATATTACTTATAATATAAACAGATTTAAACTTTATGAAGAAAGTTTAAATTTTAAGATTTTACATAATTTAAATTACTCATGATCAAAATTGCTTTTATTGGTGCAGGTAATATGACAACACATCATATGAAAGCCTTTGCAAGTATTAATTCTGTTCAAATTACCGGAATATATTCAAAAACAATTGAGAAAGCCAATCATTTAAGCTCTTTATATCCAACATGTAAAGTTTATAATACAATTCAAGATTTATATAATAAAACCAAGTCAGACTTAGTTGTAATTTCAGTATCTGAATTAGCTACTGAAATTATATGCATGGAATGTTTTAAATACCCTTGGAAATGCCTAGTAGAGAAACCTATAGGGTATAATTTAGAAATTGCTAACAAAATTAATGAAGAAGCCTTAAAATATAATAGAGATGTTTATGTTGCTTTTAATAGAAGGCATTATGCTTCAACAAGGAATTTATTATTAGAATTGAATAAAACTAATGAAACTAGATACATACATATATATGATCAGGAAAATCAAAATGCGGCATTATTGTCCGGTCAACCTGAAATAGTTGTAAAGAATTGGATGTATGCAAATTCAATACATTTAATTGATTTTGTTTTTTTATTAGGTCGTGGAAATATCAAAAACATAATAAATATTATACCTTTGATTGATAATTATATCCTTACAAAAATTGAATTCGATTCAGGGGATATAGTAATTTATGAATGTATTTGGAATGCCCCTGCACCGTGGTCTGTTGTTGTCAATACTAAAAATAAAAGGTGGGAAATGCGACCAATTGAAAAATTATTTTTTCAAGACTTTACATCACGCCAATTACAAGAATTTGAATTAGATGATTTAGATATTATTTATAAACCAGGCTTAAAAGTTCAAGCGGAAGAAATGCTTAAAGTTATAAGAGGTGAAAAAAATAATATGCCTAAAATTAAACATGCATTAGATACTATGAAAATTATTTATAAAATTTATAATAATTAATGAATAATAAAACTGTATTAATTACTGGTGCTGATGGTTTTATAGGTTCACATTTAACTGAATTATTAATCCAAAGTGGATATAATGTAAGAGCATTTGTTTATTATAATTCATTTAATTCTAATGGTTGGCTCGACACATTAAGTGTTGAAACTAAAAGTAAAATAGATATATTCGCAGGCGATATTCGTGACCCAAATGGTGTAAGAGAGGCAATGAAAGGAATTGATATAGTTTTTCATTTAGCTGCATTAATTGCTATTCCCTTTAGTTATCATTCGCCTGATTCTTATATTGATACAAATGTAAAGGGTACTTTAAATATTTTACAAGCTGCGAGAGATTCAAAGGTTAAAAGAATACTGATAACTTCAACGTCTGAAGTTTATGGGACGGCACAATTCGTGCCAATTACAGAATTACATCCAAAACAACCACAATCACCCTATTCTGCTTCAAAAATAGGAGCTGACGCAATTGCAGATTCATTTTACAGATCATTTGATTTACCAATAACAATAGTAAGACCATTCAATACATATGGTCCACGACAGTCTGCAAGAGCTGTAATCCCTACTATTATATCACAATTATTGAATGGCGCTGAAGAAATTAAATTAGGAGATATAAGTCCAACAAGAGACTTATTATTTGTACAAGATACAGTAATTGGGTTTTTAAAAATTGCTCAGTGTAATGAACTAATTGGGCATCAGGTAAATATTGCAACTCAGAGTGAAATTACTATTGGTGATTTAGCTCAAAATTTAATAAACAATATCAATCCTAATGCGAAAATTATTACTGATTCAGTAAGATTACGTCCAGAGAAATCGGAAGTATTTAGACTTTATGGCTCTAATGAAAAGCTAAAGTCCTATACAGATTGGGAACAAGAATATTCTTTAGAAAAGGGATTAAAAGAAACAATAGATTGGTTTTCAAAGGTAGAAAATTTAAAACAGTACAAATCTGACATATATAATGTCTAATTACAATGAAATTATTGATTTCATTAAAAATCAATATCCATCAAAAGAGTTAATTCCTTTACATGAACCAAATTTTACAGGAAAAGAAAGAGAATATGTTTTAGATGCGATTGATTCAACTTTTGTTTCTTCAGTAGGTCTTTATGTAGACAAGTTTGAATTAATGATGGCAGATTTGTCTAAAACAAAAAAAAGCATTGCTGTTGTTAATGGTACATCAGCTCTTCAAGTAGCATTAAGACTTTGTGGTGTACGCTTCGGTGATGAGGTTTTAACACAGGGTTTAACTTTTATCGCTACGATTAATGCCATAATTTATAATGGAGCTTCTCCTGTTTTTTTAGATGTTGATTTAGATACAATGGGATTGTCTCCTAATTCAGTAAGTGTATTTTTAGAAGAACATGGAGAAATTAGAGATGGTTTTTGTTTTAATAAGAAAACTAATAAAAAAATTGCAGCATGTATGCCAATGCATACATTTGGTTTTCCAGTTCGTTTAGATGAATTAATTACAATTTGTAATAAATGGAAAATTCCTATAGTAGAGGATGCTGCGGAGTCTATAGGTAGTGAATACAAAGGGCAACCAACTGGTAGTTTTGGAAAACTTGGTGCATTTTCCTTTAATGGCAACAAGATTGTAACTAGTGGAGGTGGTGGCGCAATTGTTACAAATGATATAAAATTGGGATTAAAAGCAAAGCATCTAACTACTACCGCAAAAGTACCACATCCATATGAATATGTTCATGATGAAATTGGCTATAACTTTAGGATGCCAAATTTAAATGCAGCATTAGCATGTGCTCAATTAGAGCAATTAGATTCTTTCATTCAAAATAAACGAAATCTAGCAAAAGAGTACAGTACTTTTTTTCTTTCAAAAGGGATTAATTTTAGAACAGAATTATCCAATACTAAGGCTAATTATTGGTTAATGTGTCTGGAGTTAGAGAATAAAAAAGATAAAGACTTATTTTTAAAGGAAACAAATGACAATAAAGTGATGACTAGGCCTATTTGGCAATTAATTTTCAAATCATCAATATATTCTAAATTCCAGAGAGATGCTCAAAAGAATGCAATTTACTTAGAAGATAGAATCGTAAATATTCCAAGTAGTGTTAGATGAAATTATGAATAAAATAAGAGTTGGTTATTTTGCAGATGGGCCATGGTCGCATTTAGCTTTTGAAATGATTATTAAGGATAAATCTATTGAAATTGTTTTTATTGTTCCACGCTCAGATACTAATGATATTACATTAAAAGAGTATTCCACAAAGTATAATATTAATTATTTACACCCTGTTTCTATAAATTCAGTTGAATTCATAGAAACAGTAAAATCATACAATGTTGATTTATTAATTTCTATGAGTTTTAACCAAATTTTCAAATCATCTATATTAGCTGTTCCAAAATTTGGTGTTATAAATTGCCATGCTGGGAAACTCCCTTTTTATAGAGGCAGAAATATATTAAATTGGGCACTTATTAATGATGAAAAAGATTTTGGAATAACTGTACATTTTATTGACGAAGGAATTGATACAGGAGATATTATTAAGCAAAACATTTATCCAATAACTGATTTAGATGATTATAATTCATTACTTAAGGTCGCTTATGTCGAGTGCGCTATAATTTTGTATGATTCAATAAAAGAAATTCAAAATAGAAGCTTTAGGAGAATTGTTCAGAGTACAATTCATCCAATTGGATTTTATTGTGGAGCTAGAGGAAAGGGAGATGAGATTATAAATTGGAATCAAACCTCAAGACAGCTTTTTAATTTTATAAGAGCAATTAATAAGCCAGGCCCAATGGCTTCTTCATCATTAAAAGGAGAAGATGTAAGGATAAACAAAGCAAACTTGATTGAGAATTCACCAAATTATATTGGAACTCCAGGACAGTTGCTTGCAAAAACAAAAAATGGGTATATTATTAAATCTTCAGACAGTTTTTTAGAAATTTCTGAAATAGAGTCAGATATAAAATTACAAGTTGGAGATAAGCTAGGAAAATGAATAAGCGTACAATTATAATTGCTGAAGCAGGAGTAAATCATAACGGTGATTTAAATATTGCTAAACAGCTTATTGATGCTGCAGTCATTGCAGGCGTTGATTATATAAAATTTCAATCTTTTGTTGCTGAAAAGCTTGTAATTCCAACTGCAAAAAAAGCAGAGTATCAGGCTAAAAATATAGGAGATGACGATGACTCTCAATTCAATATGCTAAAAAAATTAGAATTGAGTCATGAATCTCACTTAGTCTTAATGAAATATTGTAAACAAAAAGGGATCAATTTTTTTTCAACTGCATTTGATATAGATGGACTTAATTATTTAAATAGCTTAGAACTGCCCCTTTTTAAAATACCAAGTGGGGAGATAACTAATTTTCCTTATTTAAGAACAATAGCATCTTTTGGGAAGCCTGTAATTCTATCTACTGGAATGTGTTTTGAAAGTGATATAAAAAATGCATTAGATGTTTTGATTAGATTTGGACTTAATAAAAGTATTATTACCATTTTACATTGTAATACTGATTACCCTACGCTAATGAAAGATGTAAATTTAAATGCAATGCTATCTATTAGAGATGCTTTTGGTGTAGAAATTGGTTATTCAGATCATACATTAGGAATAGAAGTACCTATAGCTGCAGTTGCTCTTGGTGCCAAAATTATTGAAAAACACTTTACACTTGATAGAACACTACCTGGACCCGATCATATTGCATCTTTAGAGCCAAATGAACTTAAAGAAATGGTAAAAGCAATTAGAAATATTGAACTTGCTCAAGGTGGTGATGGAATAAAGAAACCGAGTAAAAGCGAGTCAAAAAACATAATTGTTGCCAGGAAAAGTATTTATTTAAATAAAGATTTAAAGAGCGGACATGTAATTACAGAAGAAGACCTTATTGCATTAAGACCTGGAGATGGCATTTCTCCTATGAAATGGCAGAATGTGATTAATAGAAAACTTATTATGGATAAAAATAAAAATGATAAATTACTTTTATCCGATTTTATATGAAGATAGGTGTACTTACAAGCTCTAGAGCGGATTTTGGAATTTATCTACCATTATTAAAATTATTGAAAGCAGATAACTTTTTTAATTTAAATATTATTGCTTTTGGCACACACCTTTCTAGCTCTTTTGGCACAACAATTAATGAGATTGTTAATTCAGGTTTTGAGGTAGCATTTCGGGTAGATACAATGCCAGATACCGACACACCCCATGAGATAACTGCGTCTATGGGGAAAGCGATCATAAATTTCAGCAAGATATGGGAAAACAATTCCTTTGATTATCTGCTGGCTTTAGGAGATAGATTTGAAATGTTTGCTGCTTGTGCAAGTTCTGTTCCATTTAATATTCGCATTGCACATATTCATGGTGGTGAAGAAACAATAGGAGCGATTGATAATGTTTTTAGGCATAGCATTACGCATATGGCTAGTAGCCATTTTGTAACAACGAAACTTTATAAACAAAGGGTTATAAAACTAATTGGAGTTGATAAAAATATTTTTAATGTTGGGGCACTGAGTATAGATAACTTAAGTAATTTAAATTTATTAAGTATTGAAAATTTTAAAAATACTTTTGGAATAGATCTTAGTTTAAAAACAATTCTAATTACATTTCATCCCGAAACTGTTGAATTTAAAAAAAATCATGAATATATTCAGGAATTGGTTTCTGCTTTAGAAGATCTTACTAGCTATCAATTAGTTATTACCATGCCTAATGCTGATACAATGGGGAATATTATCAGAAAAGAGTTATTAATTTTAAAAGAAAGGAAAAGTAACATCTTTTGTGTAGAATCTTTCGGAGCAATTGGCTACCTAAGTTGTATGAAACATTGTACTATGATGCTTGGTAATACTTCAAGTGGTTTTGTTGAGGCGTCTTTTTTCCCTAAGTATGTAATAAACCTTGGTAAAAGACAATTTGGAAGAATTGTAACAGAAAATATAAGAAATTGTGAAATAAAAAAAGAGTCAATATTAGACGCAATTAACGAATATGATTCATTTTATATTTCAGCAAGTAGAATAAAAATATATGGGAATGGGAAAGCAGCGAATCAAATAGTTAATAAATTAAAGTCTTTTCATGTATAACTATAAAAATCATCTTATTATGCATTCAGCTTCTATCAAAGAAGCGCTTTCCAAGCTTAATCCTCTTGGCAATGATGCAATTCTTTTTGTTACTGATGAAGCAATGACTTTGATAGGTTCTTTAACTGACGGGGATGTTAGAAGGGGTTTTTTACATGGATTAGATCTTAATAGTAAAGCAATTTCCTTTATACAATCTAATCCTAAAAAAATAATTAATGAAATTTATACTGTAGAAGAAATTATACAATATCGAAATCAAGGCCTTAAAATAGTACCAATTGTTAATATTTCCAATCAAGTTATAGGCGTAGTTAATT
>Ga0169931_10014730_pt1 | contig 10555 bp, 4 predicted proteins | sample Kivu_15m_20L_FD_129675 | JGI IMG/M metagenome (GOLD analysis project Ga0169931, IMG submission 129675) | Freshwater microbial communities from Lake Kivu, Western Province, Rwanda to study Microbial Dark Matter (Phase II) - Kivu_15m_20L... | ecosystem: Environmental > Aquatic > Freshwater > Lake ... | reverse complement strand
CGTCGTCCGGTACCAGGTACGACTTGGCGAACACGCGCGCGCAGCGCGCGCGTGTTCGCCAAGTCGTACCTGGTACCGGACGACGTGATCGCGTCCAACGTGATCGCAGCCGACCCGACACCGCTCAACGTCTGCCTAATCATGGTGAAGAGCCTCCCGAAGGACACACTTCACAGCGCCGACTGCTAGATAGTGACCTGCATGCTAGTGCACCGTCACGTGCATCCCATCCGTGAAGTTCGAGCTGAACCCCGGCACTCCGTTGTCCCTGAACCAAGCCTGGAAGTGCCATCGCTCACCGACAAACGCCGCTGCGCTCGAACCAGCCTGGGGAAGACTCCCGAGGTCGACAGGGAGCTCGAACGCGCCTCCAACTCCAGTCGAGAGGACCTGACCGGGGCCCACGAACCGACCGATGGTACCGCCCAGGCAGAGGTTCCCCCGCGCGCCGCCCGGTGTCGTCACGAACCCAGGGCTGCGGCTGGTGATGAAGTACCCAGTGCTCGCCGATGGCATTCCCTCGGCGCGCAGGCGCAGCGCGTTCTCCGAGAGGATCGGGCTCCCGTAGGCCCGGATGCGCGCGGGCACTCCAGTGCTATTGACGACGGACGTGCAGTACGATTTGCCGAAGTCACCGCCGATCCAGAGATCGAAGACGAGGCCCGCGCCCGATCTCTCGCCAGCGAGGCTCGACCGCCCGGGGGCGCCGATCAATACCGTGCGACCGGATAGCGCCACTGCGCGCCCGCGGCGCTCATCGGGACGCGGCTCGTCCGCGCGTAGCTCCTGACAATAGGACCATGCGCCGCTGAGCGAGCGCTCGTACAGGAGGGCCTTCCCCGCGCCTGTTCCCGCTGAACCCCACTGGGAGACGCCACTGACGAGCAGCGTCCCTGAGAGGCTGAAGCTCTCTCCGAACCCGCCATTCGACGCCGGCGAAGGGTCGGTCAGCCGCTGGCGGAAGGTGAACGTGTTCTGCGACGTCCCTGGGGGCCCGCTGAACTCGAAGACCGCGATGGCACCCGCAGAGGAGATCCCGCCGACTTGGTACCCGGGCGCGCCGCCAGCGATTCGGTTGCCTGACGTGGCGATCCACTCGCCGAGCCGATCGCCGGCAGACGCGCCAGGCGCGGTGAGCTTCGTCCGCTGTGTCCACGCGACACCACCGACGATCGGGGTGCGGTCGAAGACGTACAAGGCGCCCGTGTTGGCGCCGCCCGCGTCGGCGCGTGGCGCACCGACGACGACACGCGTCGCACTGACGACCGCCACCGACGAACCCAGCTGGTCTCCCGCCGCGCCATCAACCGCGCGGACCTTCGCCGCTTGGCTCCACTGCGCTCCGTTGAGGGCGAACAAGTACGCTGCGCCAGCGTCACTGCCGAGCGTGAGGTCAGCGCCGGGGGAGCCCACACACAGCAGTCCGTCACGGTGGCCCAAGCTCGCACCGAACCCATCGTAGGAGCCTGGATCGGAGGGCCTGAGTGTCGAGTGGTAGCTGTAGGTGACGAGGTTCGCTGACCCGGAGCTGCGCGTGAAGATGAAGACCGAACCACCCTCGGTGATGTTCCCATAGTCGTCGGCCGGCGCCCCGACTGCGAGGTAGTCGCCCGCAAACGACACACTCGTACCGAATCGATCGAGCGCCTCGCCCATCGGAGCGACGAGTCGTCCGCGGAGCTGCCAGGTGCCGTTCACGCGCTGATAGAGGTAGGCTGCGCCGGCGGCCTCGCCCGACTCCGAGTCCTCCCAGGGGGCGCCGATGAGCGCGAGGTCACCGAGGAGCGCAACAGCCTGTCCGGCCTGTGCTGCGTCCTTGGCCGGCTCTTGAATTCGCTGGACTTCGGACCAGCTCGTGCCGCTGAGCTCGAACGAGTGCGCAGTTCCCCCGCCGACAGGACCACCCTGTACGGTGCCAGCCACCGCCGTGGCCAGCGGGCCTACAACTGCAATGGAGACCGAGGTCCCGAGCCTGTCGTCGGCGCGGGCTTCAGCGGCTCGAAGGACCTGCCGAGGGATCCACAGGCCCGCCTCTTGCCGGAACACGTGCGCGGCGCCCTCCGTGACAGAGCCTGTGCCGAGGACTGGGTTGCCTGGCGCTCCGACAATGGCGTGCAACTCCGATGCGAGTTGGACCCTCGCCCCGAAGCGTGAGTACTGCTGCAGGTTGAGCGGCACCAGACGGCTGTACTGGGTCCATGAAGCGCCGCTGCGCAGGAACACGAAGGCAGCGCCCCGCTCCGCGGTCGCAGCATTGCCCGGAACCTGGTCGCCCGAGGCACCCACGAGCAAGGTCCCGCCGACAAGGTCGAGCGCTGTGCCGAAGCGGTCGTTCGGGAACTGCCCGTAGGGGACAGTGTCAGGCTGCACGACATCCTCGAGGGACCAGGACAGGCCCGATCTACGGTAGACCCGCACCTCTCCGCCGATCGCCCCAGTATCTCGCTGTAAACCGATCGCCAAGCGCTCGCCATCGAGCGCGAGTGCGACCCCGAAGCTCCCTGTCGAGCCCGACGGACGCACCAGCGTCGCTTGCCGGAGCCACGCTCCGCCGGTGTTGCCGTAGGTGTAGACCTCCCCGCCTGTCCCCGCTGCGGTATCGGAGACGACCAAGGTGCTGCCTGCGAGCGCGATCGCTCGGCCAAATGAACCGCTTGTCGGTCCGCCGAGGGTCCGCTCGAGGCGCGCCTCTTGCAGCCACCGTCCAGCGACCCTTCGGAAGACGTAAACGGCGCCATCGTCGAGGGCCGTGTTGCCGTCGGCGCTGACCGCGAGGAGCTCACCATCGAGCGCCAGCTCAGAGGCGAACCACTCGTCGGGGCCTCCTCCCTGCGCTGTGAGCATCTGTTCGAGCTCCCAAGCCGCCTGCAACGACGCTCGGGTGAAGACGTACGCTCTTCCAGTGTTTGTCGACCCGCTGGGCAGGCCTCGCAGTGGCGCCCCCACGACGAGGCGGAGGCCGTCGGCCGAAAGCGCGGACGCCGAGCCGAAGCCGGCACCCGGGAGGCCTCCGAAGGAGGGCACGAGCTCGGCCATCTCGCGCGCCGAGCTCTGTCCCCATGCGAGAGGAACGCCGCTGAGCAAGACCAGCACTGCGACGCCGCGGGCCACTCTCGCGGCGCGTGGGTTGGTGTACGTGTGGGGCATGACGAACTGAAGGACAAGGCCTGAGGATGCTGGCCGGGAGCCGCAAGGTGACCTCCGAGGGCCACGCCGGAGGAGATGCGGCAACGCACCGACCCCCGCGCAACGAACTGCCGAGATTGCAGTTCGGGCACCCGGACCTGGGCTCTGGGCGGCTGCGCGCGGAGGCCCTTCGGCCGTTCGGCGCTGGCGCCGCTGCTCTCCCACCCCGTGACTCTCGACCCGGCTCGGGTCGTCGCACTCCCGCGGGTTGCCGATTCTGCGCGCTCGGCCTTATGCCCGCGGGGAGCCATGCTCGAGCGCCTCACCGATTCGCTGTACGTGGAGTTGCGCGCGCTGGCAGCGCGCGAGATGCGACGTGAGCGTCCCGAGCACACCCTGTCGGCCACAGCCCTGCTCCACGAAGCTCTGGTCCGCCTGCAGGCATCCGAGACCGCGCTCGACAGCCAGGTCGGCGGCGAGCGGAGAGCCATCCACAGCATCGCCGCAGTCGCGATGCGGCGTGTGCTGGTGGATCATGCCCGGGCCAGGCTGGCGCTGAAGCGCGGCACGGCCCCATCCCCCCACATGAGGATCGACCTCGACAAGTTGGTGGCCCTCGGAGAGTTGTCACAGGACAGCGATTGCGAGGTGATGCTCGCCTTCGACGCCGCGTTGACACGACTCGAGCAGGTGAGCGAGAAGTACGCCGAAGTCGTCCGACTGAGGTTCTTCGCTGGTCTGTCCATCGTCGAGGCTGCGGCCTCACTGGGGATCTCTCCGCGCACCGCGAACTCCTACTGGCAGTTCGCCCGAGCTTGGCTGGCCCGAGAGTTGCAGTCGCTCGCCCCCGAGTGAACTGCCGCAGAATCGTGCGGATCTGTTCCTCGCGGCGCCCCCATCGACGCTTGAACCGAGCGGATGAACTACGAGCCCAGCAGCGACCCCCCGGACAGCACCATCGACTCGCACATCGATCGGGTAGCTGCCCTCTTCGCACTCGCACTCGAGGCGGCACCGGAGGCTCGCGCAGAGCTGCTGAGGGTCGCGGCGGTAGCCGACGATGGCATCGCAGCCGAGGTCGCCAGCCTCCTCGATGCTGCCGACCGCGCGGGCGGCTTCTTGACCTTCGATCAGCCCGAGCCCAACGGAGGCACGGTCCGCAGCGGGCTACCTGGTGCGCTCCAACCGGGTACAGCCATCGACCGCTACACCCTCGTACGCTTGCTCGGCGAAGGTGGCTTCGGCACGGTCTGGCTGGCTGAGCAGGTCGAGCCCATCCGGCGGCATGTCGCGCTGAAGCTCATCAAGTCAGGGATGGACTCGCGCGCGGTGATCCGGCGCTTCGAGTCCGAGCGGCAGGCCCTGGCGGTCCTCGACCACCCGAACATCGCGCGGGTCTTCGACGCGGGGACGACCTCCTGGGGGCGACCCTACTTCGTGATGGAGTGGGTCGACGGTGTCCCGCTCCGCGAGTACTGCCAAGGGCGACAGCTCTCCACGAGCGCGACCCTCTCGCTCTTCGTCCAGGTCTGCCAGGCCATCCAGCACGCGCACCAGAAGGGGGTCATTCACCGCGACATCAAGCCGAGCAACGTGCTCGTCACCGTGCGCGCAGGCGCACCGGCGCCCAAAGTGATCGACTTTGGCGTCGCGCAGGCGACTGAGCTCGAGCAGACGACCGGCACTCTCCTGGCCGAGCTGCAGCAGATCGTCGGGACGCCCGCGTATATGAGCCCGGAGCAGGCGCAGCTCTCGGGCGCGGACATCGATACTCGGAGCGATGTGTACTCGCTCGGCGTTCTGCTGTACGAGCTCCTCACCGGTACGACTCCATTCGCAGAGCTCGACCCGCGCACGGTCGGTCTGCTCGAGGTCCTACGGCACATCCGCGAGGAGACACCGCTGCGGCCGAGCGCGCGCGCCGCGGCCGCGAACCCCGTGGCCTCGAAGTTGCTCCGAGGTGAGCTCGATTGGATCGTGATGCGTTGCCTCGAGAAGGACCGCGAGCGACGCTACGCGTCGGCCGAGGGCCTGGCGCTCGACGTGACTCGGTACATGAACCACGAGCCTGTCGCAGCCGGCCCGCCGCGGGTCGGCTACCGCGTAGGCAAGTTCGTGCGGCGCAATCGGCGGGTCGTCGCGTTGGCGACGCTCTCGCTCCTATTGCTCGCCGGTGGCGCCGCGGGGACGACCTGGGGCCTCTTTCGTGCGCTCGACGAAGCGACCCGCGCGGACCGCGAGGCCGGACTCGCTCAGGCAGCGGCAAGAGCCGCCTCCGAGGCCGAGGGACGCGCGCTCGCTGCGCGGGCTTCCGCAGAGCAACGTGCAGCGGAGCTGGAACAGGTCGTGCAGTTCCAAGCCGAGCAGCTCGCCCGCACTGATATCGAATCGGTCGGAATGGCGCTGCGCACGGAGCTGACGGGACAAGCCGCGCCCGTCGCCGGAGTTGACACTGAGCAGGTCCTCGCGGCGGTCGACTTCGTCGAGACGGCGCGCAGGCTCTGGTCAAAGGTGGTGCTGCAACCTGCGCTCGACACCATCGACGTACTCTTCGCCGAGCAACCCAAGGTCCAGGCCCGGCTCTATCAAGTCAGCGCGAAGTCACTGCGTACGATCGGCGCGATCGAGGCGAGCGCAGCGCCGCAGGCGCGCGCGCTCGCGTTGCACGTCCAAGAGCACGGCGCCGAGAGCGAGTCCACGCTCGAAGTGCGCCGCGAACTCGCGCTCTTGCAGGATGCGCGTGGTGACTACGCAGCGGCAGAGTCGAACCTCACCGACACGCTCGCCGCTTTGCGGCGCACCGTCGGCGACGAGCACAGAGCGATCCCCGCAGTCCTGGCCGACCTGGGGTGGGCGCAGTTTCGCGCGGGCCACACCGCGGAGGCGGACCGCACCCTGCGAGACGCGCTCGCACAGTACGAGCGGCGCGGCGCCGCGGATGGCTACGACGCGCTCCAGGTGGTGAAGAAGCTCGGTATCGTCGCGCGCTCCCAGGGGCGCCTCAACGATGCAGAGGCTTTGGTCAACCGCGCAGTCTTGGGGCTGACCGCCGTGCGTGGTGCCGGGGACCGCGACACGCTCGTCGCGCAAGACTTCCTCGCGACGATCTACTTGGCGCAAGGCCGGGTAGATGATGCGGAGCGGCTCTACGCGCTTGCACTCGCTGGGCTCCGTGAGGCATTGGGTGAGTCGCACCCGCTCACGCTGACGACCCTCGGCAACCAGGGCCGAGCCCTCGCGCGCCTGCGGCGGTTCGAAGAAGCAGAAGAGGCGCTGGTGACAGTGCAGCGCGAGCGCTCGCGGCTGCTCGGGCGTGAGCACCCGCAGACCATCGGTTCGGTGGCGGCGCTGGCGCAGTTCAGAAGCAGCAGGGGCGAGCTCGCGCTGGCAGAGCAGCTCTTCCACGAAGCGATCGAACGCGGCCGCACGGCTTTGGGTTCGGATCACCCTACCGTCCTGGACTGGCTCGGCTCCCTCGGTGTGCTGCATTGGCAGACCAAGCGCTTCAGCGACGCCGTCGCGATCTTCCGCGAGGTCCTCGCGGCATCCGAACGATCGCTCGGCCGGGACGCGCCACAGACGCGCCTCGCGATGGCGAACCTCGGCGTCAACCTGCGGGAGCTCGGCGAGCTCGACGAAGCCGTGCGCTGGCTGAACGCGGCATACCGCGGCGAGGGCAATGCAGTCGATCCACGTTTTGCGTCGGAGCTTCTTACAGCGTACACACGCGCCCAGCGGACCCAGGAAGCGCTCGCCCTCCGGCGCGAGTTCGTTGCGGAAGCACGGGTGAGTTGGCCCACAGGCAGCCTGGAGGTCGCCAACAAGCTGGCGGATCTAGGGCTCGCGCTACTGCAGGCCAGCGAGTTCTCCGAGGCTGTCCTGGTCCTGCGTGAGAATTTGCTGCTGCGCGAGCAACTGCGGCCGGACGCACTCGCCACGCTCAACGCGCGGGTCGTCTTGGGCGCGGCGCTGAAGGGCCTGGGCGAGCTCGCAGCGGCGGAGCCGCTGCTACTGGCGGGCTACGAGGGGTTGGTCGCACGGGCGGCAGAGCTGCCCGCGGGGGCCCAAGCCCGCATCGACGACGCGCTGGGCTGGATCGTCGAGCTCTACGCAGCCCGCGCGCTGGCGGGTGAGGTGAGCGCGCAGTCCGAGCGCGAGCGATGGCAGGCGGTGCGCGACGGTCGCGCAGCGCAGCACCCGGCCGCGGTGCGCTGAGCCCTCGGTGCGCTTCGCAGGGCGCGCGCGCCCCGCTGCGGAAATCGTTGCGCACTTGCCGCTTCGTCGACGCCATCCCTCGGCGCGCATCGGTCGGCTGGACCCAGCCGCGTGCGCACGGATCGTCCCATCGACGCCCATGCAAGCTACCCCCTCGATCTCCGCTCATCCGAGCGCCACAGCCTTCTTTCGTGTGCTGCCGGCCGTCCTCCTTTCGGTCGCCGCTCACGGCCAAAGTTCGCTCAGCGAAGCCGACAAGCTCACGCTCGTGAACCAGGGATATCTGAACGCGAACTTCGCCAGCGACATCGCCGTGTCGGGCGATATCGCGGTCATCGGATCACCTCTGCGCAACTTCTTCTCGTCCTTCCGAGACGGGCGCGCCTACGTCTTCCAGCGTGCGAGCGCAGCGGCGCCCTGGGAGTTCCAGCAGACCCTCTTTCCGACTGGCGCCAATGCCGGAGAGTGCTTCGGCCACTCAGTTGCGATCGACGGCGAGCTGATCGTTGTCGGCTCAGGGCACCCAGACTCGAACGACCCGGGCGCGGTCTACGTCTTCCGACGCCAGGGCTCGCTCTACGGGCAAGAGGCACGCCTGACCCACCCTTCCCCGGCGCCGCCCACGGGTGACTTCGGCCGGACCGTGGACGTGAACTCGGGGACCGTCGTGGTTGGAGACCCGCTGTCCATGGGCAACGGCCGTGTCTTCGTCTACACGGACAGCGCGGGCGCATGGCCGCTGCAGGCGACCCTCGCCCCAGGCGCGGGCACCGTTGGCAGCTTCGGGGTGGCGGTTTCGCTCGACGCCGACCGGCTCGCGGTCGGCATCGAGCGCCACGGCGTGGGCTTCGGAGGTGAGGTGCGGGTCTTCGCGCGCTCTGGGGCCACCTGGACGCAGGAGGTCACGCTGGTGCCGGATACCGCGCCCTACGGCCAGTTCACCAACGACGGCTTCGGCACCGCGCTCGACTTGCTCGGGAACACGCTGCTCGTGGGCGCGCCCAAGGACACGAACCCTGCGCTCCCAGCGACGCTCGAGCGTGGCGCCGCGTTTGTCTACACGCGGAGCGGGACCGTCTGGTCGGCGCCCGTGCGCCTCGATCCGGCGGTGAGCCAGCCGCGCGCTCGTTTTGGCATCAGCGTCGCGCTCGGGGGCGCCACGTTCGCAGCGATCGGAGCGGACGGCGGGAGCCCCGGGGGCCCGGTCCTGCTGACCTCGGGCCGCGTCGTCACGCTGACCCGCAGCGGTAACGTCTGGTCCGAGCGCCACTCGCTCGTCGCCTCCGACGCGGACACCCTGGCCTACCTCGGTCGGTCGGTAGCCGTCACGAGGGGCAGCTCCAATCCGACCGTGCTCGCGGGGGCGTCGGGTTGGGCCTCGGGCTGCGGCGCCGCTTATTCGTTCGTACACACACCGACGCAATGGAGCGAGACCCAACAGATCAGAGAGCCCATGCACAGCTTCGCCCGCCATGGCGCCGCGGTGGCCATCGACGGCGAGCTGGCCGTAGTCGGCGCGCCCTACGAAGACACCGAGTGGGGCCAGAACACGGGGGTCGCGATCGTCTATGAGCGAACAGGCGCCCGTTGGACCGAAATGGCACGCCTCGCGCCGAACGTCCTGCAAGCCAACGACCGGTTCGGCAGCACCGTCGCAGTCTCGGGCACGATCATCGCCATCGGCGCTCCGTACGACGACGTCTCGGGGTCCGGGGTGGATGCGGGGAGTGTCTACCTCTTCGAGCGCACCGGGCAGAGCTGGGCCCTGCGCCAGGTCGTGCGCGGCAACGATACGGCGGCCGGGGACCTCTTTGGCACGGCGCTGTCGCTGCGAGGCGGGACTATGGCCGTCGGAGCGCCGTTCGACGATGGCCTCTTCGGAGTCAATTACGGCGCCACATACGTCTTCACATCGACGGGCGGAGCGTGGTCGCAGGCTGCGAAGCTCGTCGCGCAGGATGGTGCGGCGCAGGACGCGTTTGGTACGTCCGTAGCTATCGTGAACTCCAACAGGATCGTGATCGGCTCCCCGGGCGATGACCCGCGGGGCTCGAACTCAGGCTCTGCTTACGTCTTCGACCGCAGTGGGATCATCGGTGGCAGCATCTGGTCGCAGCGCACGAAGCTGGTCCCGCTCGACGGTGAGGCCGAGGACTCCTTCGGGCGGAGCGTCGCCGCAACATCCTCGTGGTTGCTGATCGGAGCACCTCTCGACGATGTGTCCGCGACACCGAATGCGGGCAGCGCCTACCTCTTCGAGGTCAGCGGCGGATTGCCCGGCTCGCTCGGGAACACGTTCACTCAGCGGCAGAAGCTGCTCGCCGGAGGGCCCCTCGGCGCTGACGACGCGTTCGGCAGCGCGGTTGCCATGGAGGGAATCGAGCTGATCGTCGGTGCGCCGGGCCGAAGCGCTGGTGGCGTCGTGGAGGGCGGACAGGTCTTCCACTTCCGTCCCCAGGCCAGCGGGACGTGGGCGGCCACCGACACCGCCACCGCAAGCGATCCCCGCACCCTCGCGAGCCTCGGGAAGGCAGTCGCCATCCAAGGCGACTGGCTGATCGCCGGCGCGCTCTTCGATACCAACGCTTCCGGAGCGAATGCTGGCGCGGCGTACCTGTTCGACATCTGGCGCGGCGCGAGCGTCGGCTCCAATTACTGCCAAGCGGCGCTCAACTCGACCGGGACCAGCGCGCTCATCACGGGCGCAGGTAGCCCCGTGCGCTCGGCGAACGACCTCGTTCTGCAGTGCTCGCGTCTCCCCCTGAATGCGACGACGTTCTTCCTCGTCAGTCGATCGCCGGGCTTCGTGATCCAGCCAGGTGGGAGCTCGGGCAACCTCTGCCTGGCCGGCGCGATCGGGCGCTTCATCCGCCCGGGTCAGGTGCAGAGCTCTGGAGCAGCGGGCTCGGTCCAGCTCCCGCTCGATCTCGCAGCCTTGCCGCAGCCAACCGGGACGACCCCGAGCTTCGCAGGCGAAGCGTGGCACTTCCAGGCGTGGTATCGGGACTCGGTCGGTGGCACGAGCATCTCGAACTTCTCCAACGGCCTCGCCGTGGTCCTGCACTGATCGGCGCGCCCCGCTGCCGGGAGGCGTCGTCCGGTACCATCTGTGAGAAGGCACTAGAGTGCAAGCCGGAGCCGACGGAAGTCGGCTCTCCTCGTGTCCCGGCCCTGTGGGCCCCGTGCTCCCTACCCGTAAGCATCTGTCCGCAGT
>Ga0169931_10014728_pt1 | contig 10556 bp, 10 predicted proteins | sample Kivu_15m_20L_FD_129675 | JGI IMG/M metagenome (GOLD analysis project Ga0169931, IMG submission 129675) | Freshwater microbial communities from Lake Kivu, Western Province, Rwanda to study Microbial Dark Matter (Phase II) - Kivu_15m_20L... | ecosystem: Environmental > Aquatic > Freshwater > Lake... | reverse complement strand
TTGGGCTGTGCCGGGATTCCACCCCAACAGCAGCAGCATATTGACAAAAGCCTCGGGCAAATAGCCGCTTTCGCGATATCCGGAAGAAATGCTGCCGGTCTCGGGGTCGGTCCATTCGAGGGCAAACACCGGAAAGCCCAGGCGGTCGCCATCGCGCTTGCTGAGTTTGCCATTGCCATCGGGCTTGAGAATCAGCGGAAGGTGGGCAAACTTGGGCATGGTGGCTTCCCAGCCAAAAGAGCGATAGAGAAAAACGTGGAGAGGAGCCGATGGCAACCACTCTTCTCCCCTGATGACATGCGTGATGCGCATCAGGTGGTCGTCCACGATGTTGGCCAAATGATAGGTGGGCATGCCGTCTGATTTGAACAGCACTTTGTCGTCCAAGTTGTTGGTATTGACCACCACCCAGCCGCGGATTTCGTCATGAAAGCGGATTTCTTCGTTGCGCGGAAATTTGATGCGCACCACGTATTCATCTCCGCGGTCCATGCGCTCTTTCACCTCATCTGCCGAGAGGGTGAGGGTGTTTTTCATGGAATTGCGCGTGGTGGCGTTGTATTGCCAGTTGGGCATGCCTGAAGTTTTGGCCAATTCGCGCATGGCGTCCAGTTCCTCGGGTGTGTCGAATGCGATGTAGGCGCTGCCATTGTCAATCAGCATATCGGCATATTGGCGATACATGGGCTTGCGCTCGCTTTGGCGATAGGGACCACAGTCTCCGCCATAGCCCACGCCCTCGTCCGGTTCAAGGCCACACCATTTTAAGGAGTCAATGATATACTGCTCAGCTCCGGGAACGAAACGCGTTTGGTCAGTGTCCTCAATTCGGAGCAGAAATTGGCCTCCGTGTTTGCGGGCAAACAACCAGTTATAAAGAGCGGTGCGGACACCACCCATGTGGAGTGGCCCGGTGGGGCTGGGAGCAAATCTTACGCGTACTGACATTTTGCAATAAAAAAATGAGGCGCAAAAGTAGTCAACCGACCTGTTTGGGACAGAGGCAAATCAATTGCCTTGGTACTTGCCTTTGTATTTTCGATAAAGCTGTTCTTGGCGATTGTCCACGTCTACCGGGCGCCCATCAATCCATGCGGCTGTCACCTTGTTGGTGGCCATATTAAGCGCATCACCCTCTGAAACGAAAATCGTGGCACTTTTTCCTTTTTCCAACGAACCGTAGTTTTTATCAATTCCCAAAATTTTGGCTGCATTGAGAGTGATGGCTGCCACGGCTTCTTCGTAGGCCAATCCGTGGGCCACGGCCGTACCGGCCAAAAATGGCAGATTGCGCGTGTGTGATGCCTCTTGGTCGCCATGGTTTTGAAGGCAAAAGAGCACGTTTTTCTCCTTGAGCATGGCAGGCAATCGGTAAGGCAAATCCAAAGCATCTTCATCGTGATCCGGAAGGCTGTGGATTCTTTGAACCATCACCGGCACATTGTTGTCTTTGAGCAAATCGGCCGCAATCACCGCGTCATATCCTCCAACCAGCACCATTTTGGGTATCACCAATTCCTTTTTCAAGTTAATGGCTTCAGCTATTTGGTTGAATTGATCAGCATTTACATAAAGCGTTTTGCTGCCATCAAAGAGCCCGCGCATAGCTTCAAGATTGACGTCTGTGAGTGTTGGTTTTTCAACTGCTGCATAGGCCTTGGCCTTATGCATCCAACCACGCAATTCACGGAGTTGGGCGTCATATTCGGGTAGTTTTTGAATCGTGGTGCGGCCGTGTTCATGCTTGCGTCCCTGCACCCGAGGCCAAATGAGGTGGATACCATCGTCCGTCCGAATGACGGCATCTTCCCAGTTCCACCCATCCAGATGTACTACGGACGAGGTGCCCGCAATGACACCTCCTCGGGGTGTGGTTTGGCAAATGAGCACCCCATTGCTTCGCACAGTAGGAATAATCTCCGACTCTGTGTTGAAGGCCACCAGTGTGCGGACACAAGGTTTGTAATCGCCCACTTCTTCGAAGTCCAAGGTGGCACGCACGGCATCTATCTCTGTTAGGCCCAAAGTGCTATTGGGTGCAATGAACCCCGGATAGACATGTTGGCCCGGTTTTTCAAGTACCACATCGTATTTGGTGCGGTCAACGCCCAATGCCGAAGCAACAAAGTCTATTTTGCCATTGCGAAAACCAACGGCACCTTCTTCAATTTTTTGGCCATTACCCAAGTGGATGGTAGCACCCACAATGAGGATGGACTGAGTGGCGGGTTTGCCGGGCACCAACAGGCCATTTTGGGCAAAAGAAGGCACACCAAATAAAAGCAAAAGGGAGGCGAGCAGATTTTTCATACAGATATGGAGCCCTCAATAGGGACGGGCGAAGATAATGCAGCACACACAAGCTATGCGCCATGACATTCTCACCAACCCCGGTCAACCAACGCGTGTTTTGATTACTTTCAAGACCTCATTTAATCTTACCCCAAAATGAAAAAATCCATTCTCGCTGTTGCCGTTTTGATAGTCTTTTCCTCCGCTGTTTGGGCCCAAGACCTCATCTGGGAAGAGGACTTTGGCACAGGCTGCAACCAAGGCCAATTGGCTACCGCTTATGCCGGCCCCAATGGCAACTGGACCATGACCAACACAGGCACCAACACCGCCACCTCCAACACTTGGTATGTGAGCGCTGCCGAAAACGGGATGGCGCCCGGCCAATGCGGAGCCGGATGCGGCAGCAACCGCACTTTACATCTGGGGGCAGTTTTCCTCGGAGCCGATCCGGGCGCGGCCTACTACGACTCGGGACTACCCTCTTTTTGCGCAGCATTTGGCGCATGCGGTGCCACAGACCGCAGGGCAGAATCACCGGCCATCAATGCCACCGGCTACACCGACCTCACACTCACATTTGACTACATAGAAGGTGGCAATACCACAGACAACGCCACCCTGTGGTACAATCCCGGCTCGGGGTGGGTACAATTGGAAGACACGCCAAAAACCCTTTGCTGCGGTGGGGTAGCGTGCAACGGAAGCCTGCAAGGGCTGTGGACATCGCGCACGGTGTCACTGCCCGCCACAGCGGACGAAAATCCTTCATTCCGTTTCGCATTCAGATGGATTAACAATGATGACGGCATCGCTACAGACCCGTCTTTTGCCGTGGACAACATCAAAGTTTTCGGCACGTCCACAGCATCGGAGTTATGCTACGGTGACTTCAATGGCAACGGACTGATTGACTATGGTGACATGAGTTTCTTTCTAGCAGCCTATGGAAGCACCAATCCCCAGGCCGATTCCAACAATGACGGCACCGTCAACTTTTCTGACCTCACTACATTTCTGGCCGTTTACGGCACCGAATGTCCCTGAACAACGCGGGTGCCAAAGGGGTTTTCATGACTACTTTCGCCCGGCAAAAAACAGTTATTAATGGAAAACGGACTGATTACAGGACTCAACCACGCCCACTCGCTGCTGCGCTATGTGCTGCTGCTGCTATTGCTTATTGTCATCTACAAATCTTTCACAGGCAAAGGCAAGCGCCCATTTACTGACGTGGACAAGCGGTTGGGAACCCTGACAGTGCTTACCGCACATTTTCAACTCCTCATTGGATTGGGGCTTTTTTTCTTGAAAGACTGGCACAGCCAATTCAGCAACATGGCCAATGTCATGAGCAATCCCGTGCTCCGCTTTTTCGCAGTCGAACACATGGTGGGTATGCTCATCGCTATTTTGCTGCTCACGATAGGCAATGCCAAGGCCAAACGAGCTGCCTCCGATGATAAAAAATTCAGTTTGCTGGCTTGGTTTTTCACCATTGCTCTAGTCATTATTTTTATTTCAATTCCATGGCCATTCAGAGGAGAATTCATTTCACATGGTTGGTTCTGATTCTTTCATCTGCCTGCGGAAGCCCGGCTCCCGGTGATGGCAAAGCCCTTTTTGAGAAAAACTGCAAACTCTGTCATGGCACTGACGGAAAAAAAATGATGGGCGGAGCGCCTGACCTGAGTATCAGCGCACTGAGCCGCGAAGAAAACATCCAAGTCATTCTGAACGGTCGGGGCACCATGCCTCCGTTTGCTCATGCACTCAGTGCCGAAGATGCCGGTGCAGTGGCCGATTACATTGCACGGATGAGACCATGAAACAAAAGTCGCTTGACAACCGCGCGGTCCAAGAAACCTGCGTGCTGGTGGGCGTGTCACATGGCCTTCAGACACGCGAAAAGCTGGAAGAATACATGGATGAATTGGAATTTTTGGCCCACACAGCCAATGCCATTACAACCGAACGATTTGTCCAAAACTTGCCCCATCCTGACTCCAAAACCTTTGTGGGCTCGGGAAAAATGCATGAAATAGAGGAATATGTGAAAGATCATAAAACTGATATGGTCATTTTTGACGATGAGCTTTCGCCCTCGCAATTGCGCAACATAGAGCAGATGCTCAACCCCAACGAATTTGCCGAACACAAAACCAAAGTGCTGGACAGGAGCAACTTGATTCTGGACATTTTTGCATCCCGAGCCCGAACCGCAAGTGCCAAAACCCAAGTGGAGCTTGCCCAATATCAATATCTCCTTCCGAGACTTTCTCGCATGTGGACCCACCTTTCCAAACAGAAAGGCGGAATAGGAATGAAAGGCCCCGGTGAGACAGAAATTGAGACAGACAGGCGGATTATTCGCGATCGCATTTCGGCCTTGAAAAAAGAGCTGATTCAAATAGACAAACAAATGAGCACGCAACGTGGCAACAGAGGTGCCATGGTGCGTTGCGCGTTGGTGGGCTACACCAATGTGGGTAAAAGCACTTTGATGAATGTCTTGAGCAAGAGTGATGTATTTGCCGAAAACAAACTTTTCGCCACTCTGGACACTACTGTCCGCAAGGTGGTTCTCGAAAACTTACCCTTCCTTCTCAGCGACACCGTGGGATTTATCCGCAAGCTGCCCCACCAACTGATAGACTCTTTCAAATCAACGCTGGATGAAACCCGCGAATCAGACATATTGATACATGTGGTAGATGTGTCGCACCCCCAATTTGAAGACCAATGGGAAACTGTCAACCGCACCCTGGCCGAAATCGGCTCAGCAGATAAACCTACCATTTTGGTATTTAACAAAATAGACCAACTGAAATCGCCCGTGCAAGGAGACCCCAATGAAGTCACCGGTTTGGACGAGTTGAAAAAATCATGGATGGGCCGTGTGGGAGACAATCCTGTGGTGTTCATATCGGCTGCCAACAAGACCAACATGGACGAGTTCAGAGATGTGCTGTATCGAAAAGTAAATGAAATACACAGCATCCGCTATCCATTTAATGAGTATCTCTATTGACCACGAAGGGGTGAAAAAACCTGTGCACAGTTCAAACCAAAAAGCCCATTTAGCCGTTTCTTTGACGAAAACAGCCTCCATGCGCCCTATTCTTATCATTCTGTTTGTGTCATTGTCCTGTGCGGTGGGTGCCCAAAAACAATATTTACCGCTGTACACACCCAATGGCAACCACCAATTGCGTGGCTGGTATTTTGCACCGGGCATCACCTACATGATGCCCACGCGGTTCGATTTCACCAATAAAATTGGCGAAACAGAAGAGTTTGCCACCATGGCCACATATGATCCGGGCGGCAGGGTGAGCCTCTATATGGGCGTAGGCCGATTCAAGATGCTCAATAAAATGATTTTTCCGCATCGAATTGAGTATGGTTTGGCCTACAAACGTCTAAGCGGTTTTGAAAATGTACTAGTTCGCCAAGTGGCGGCTGTCGATAACGCGGTGCTGGGCGAACAAAATGGTCAATCATCATTCAGAGACAATTACTTATCCGCGAATTTCACCATGGGTCAGTATTTCCAAATTGGAGAATACACTTACATGTTGGGGTCAGCCGGGGTGAATGCTGATTGGATGTTTATCGGCAATAGGACCATTGCCTCGGGAGTTCCGGGCGTGGGCACAGAATTGCCGCCATCACTGCTGTTTCAGGGATTTTTGCGCTTTGGATTTGGCTACAAATTGGAGAGTGGCTGGTTTGTGGAACCCTCGCTGGAGTCGCCCATCATGAATTTTTTCCCCTTCGAAAACGGGCGCAGCACCTTGGGCTATTTCAGTACGAGATACAGACCCTTTATTCTCACAGTGCGCCTGTACAGGCAGGATTTGCGCAAAGCCGCTGACTGCGTGGGTACCAACTCCAAGCCCGAAAATGCCCAACTGTGGGGCAAGATGAAAAAGACGAAGAAAAAAATGAAGAAGCGTTGAGCTTACGACTCATTTGCCTAAGAAAGTCCAAGCCACGGCCCTTGTTGCTTTGTTGCCATTGACCATGTTGAGGGTTTGCACCTCATAGGCCCCGGCCGTTTTGAGCGCGCGGTAGATTGCGTTCAAGTGATCTTTTTTTGAAACCAGCGAACTGAACCAAAAAACGCTATCGCCAAACTGTCTGCTTTGCGCAATCATGTCCGTAATGAATCGCAACTCACCACCCGGGCACCACAACTCGGCATTGGCTCCACCAAAATTAAGCCGAGGCTTGCGCACCGCTTTGCCCTTCAGATTGGACACTTTTTTAGATGCAGCTGCATTGGCCTCTTCGGGTGAGGCATGAAAAGGCGGGTTGCAGATGGTTAAATCAAACCGTTCTCCACGGCCGATGATACCTTGAAAAGTATCCTCCGAGCGCGTCTGTAGCCTGATTTCTACCTTGTCTTTCAAAGCGGAATTCATGCGAACAATTTGGCGAGCCGATTCAACTGCTCGTGGGTCGATGTCCGAACCAACAAAGTCCCAATTGTACTCTTTGATCCCGATGGTGGGGTAGATGCCGGCCGCCCCAACCCCGATGTCCAAGCAGCGAATTCCCTGCACTTCGTTCATTTTTTTTTTCTTAAAGGCCGGATGAGTGCGCCTGAGTAAATCGGCCATGTGGTGGATATAATCAGCTCGGCCGGGGATAGGCGGACAAAGAGCATTTTCGGGCAGTTGCCACCACTCCAAATCATAGAAATAGAAAAGTAAAGCGGCATTCAGCGAACGAACCGCCCGGGGGTCTGAGAAATCGATAGTGGGTCTATTGGCTCGACCGTTTTTAACAAATGGAGCCAAATCCGGATAGACCGCAATAAGGGCGTCAAAGTCATATTCGCCTCGGTGGCGATTGCGCGGATGCAATCCGGAGTCGTTAATAGACATAAGGACAAAGGTGGGAAAAATCAGCAGTGTCAGTCGAGAGAAAGCTCATTCAGGGGTTCCCAAAATCGGGCTTGAAAATCCACGACTTTGTTGTCCACAACAAGGGTGCCTTCGGCTTCGAGCTGCTCTCGCATGGCCGTTGGTGTGGCAAAATGGTCTTTGCCCGTTAAGAGTCCGGCCGAATTGACCACTCTGTGAGCGGGTACAGGTGGCATCGCTCCATGCGATGCGCTCATAGCCCAGCCAACCATTCGAGAGGCAGAGCGCACACCCAACGCTCGGGCTATTGCGCCATAACTGGTCACTCGACCATACGGCACAAGCCTCGCAATGTCATGCACAGCTGCAAAGAAATCGGGGTTTTTGCCGGGCTTCATGGTCGAAAGCGGATGTATTTAATTTTTTCTCCTTCAGCCATGAACATTTGCTCATAGAAAGTACGGATACCCAAAATTTGGCGCCACTCGTCATCCAAACTGTTCCACAGCTGTTCATAAACATTGGGCGAGTGCATGAGGATTTGCACTCCTTCGGCTTGGAGCCAATCCATGGTGAATTCATAAAGCAAAGTGCTGTCAGTTTTGACGTGGACGATGCCCGCGGGACGGAGAAACTTCTTGTATTTGTCTATAAAAAAAGAAGAGGTGAGGCGTCTGCGACCTTTTTCATCCTTGGGCTGAGGATCGGAGAAAGTGAGCCAGATTTCGTCAATTTCTGCGGGTGCAAAAAAAGCCTCGATGAACTCGATACGCGTTCGCAGAAATGCCACATTGGCAAGGCCTTCCTCGACTGCTGTTTTAGCGCCCCTCCAAAAACGATGACCTTTGACATCCACGCCCAAGAAATTCCTGTCCGGATACATACGGCCCAAGCCCACTGTGTATTCGCCTTTGCCACAGCCCAACTCCAGCGTGATAGGTTTTTGATTTTTAAAAACATCAGCATGCCAGCGACCTTGATTATAAGTTGCACCTTGGGTGATGATAGGTGTGAGCGGTGGTTCAAATACATGTGAAAATCCTTTGTTCTCCTCCCATTTGCGCAGCTTGTCTTTTCCCATGAGTCCGATTTTGCGGGCGGCTAAATTAACCGGTACTTTGGCCACATCATGGGTTTGCGCATTGGGATTGGCGTATTGGATTGGGGACTGGGTCATGCCACGCGCATGGTGCCTATGGCCGATGCACTTGCAGCTATGGGTGCAGAAGTGGTTTGGCTCACCTCGGGGCGGTCGGGCCAATGGTTGCGCCTGCGCTATCCCCGGGCTGAGCATCATGAATTGCCCTCAGCGACTGTCATCTATGGCCCCAATGCCCTGTGGAGCGTGGTGCGCATGATGCCCGCTTTGTCCCGTGCCGAGCGTGCAGAGCAGAATTGGTTGGCCATACACCTGCCTGAGCTTCGGCTGAATGGTCTGATATCAGACAATCGCTATGGCCTGCACGCACCCGGTTTGCCTGCCGTGTTGGTCACACACCAGTTGGCCCCGCGCGCCACAAGCGGATTGCACACATTGGCCGCCCGCATAGTGGCGCGCAAACTGTGCCGGTTTGATGCTGTGTGGGTGCCGGATGTGTCCGGAATGCATTCGCTGGCGGGAGATTTAGCTGTCAATCCTTACTATGGTGAAGTATTGCACCACATAGGCCTGTTGAGCCGATTTGCCATGATCAAATCGCAGGTGAGCACAGCACAGACCTACGCCCACGTGGGATTGGTGAGCGGTCCCGAGCACCACCGCACCCGTTTTGAACATGCTTTGCTTGCGCGGTTTCGGGCAACCGGGTTGCCCTGCTTGATAGTATGCGGATTGCCGGCTACTCCGTTTGACCGCACCGAGGGCAACGTACGTTTGGTGCATCACCTCAACGATGAGGCACTGGCCGCGGCATTGCGCGGAGCAGGGCAAATCCATTGCACCGCGGGCTACAGCACCCTGATGGACTTGCAAGTGATGGGGCTGAAAGCTCAAGTAACCGCCACACCCGGCCAAACCGAACAAACCTATTTGGCCCAGCGCTATGGCACAATCCATCCCTTCATCGGGAGCAATCCCGGGCTTTTGGAAAAGACCCTTTCTGAGTGGACAGCCTGGTTGGGATAAAACAAAAAAGCCTTTTTCACTTGAAGCAAAAAAGGCTTTTTCCACAGAAAACAGTGCGGGCGGAGGGACTCGAACCCACACACCGCGAGGCGTCAGATCCTAAGTCTGATGCGTCTACCAATTTCGCCACGCCCGCAAGGATGAAAAGAACGCGGCAAATATAGGCGGGCCAAAGCCCAAATCTATTCTGCGCATCAGGTCACCGGTCCTGAATTTCATTTTTCACCAAAAAAAAGCCCCCGCGGGGGCGGGGACTTTGAAATTGAATGCCAAAACGGCTCAGAAACAATACTTGCCCGCTGACAACAAGGCGGCTGACACCTCGTGCTCTGCGGCTTTGAGGTTGAAAGGCTCCACCTTGGAAAATCTGCGCAAGCCCATTTGCATCATGCGAAGTTCATCGCCTTCGGCAAAAGACCACAGGGCTTCTTTGCCCGCGCGGTGGATGCGCTCGGCTGCATCATTGATGGTCAGGCGCATCATGGCTATTTGGGGTGCAATGGCCGCTTCACCTCTCATCGAAGCAAGCTTTTCGGTGCGCAGCAGCACACTTTCGGCCGCATAGGTCAGGGTGACCATGTCGGCCACGGCCATCAACACTTCTTGCTCTTTGGCCAATTGCATCATCAGTTTTTGCACAGCCGACCCGGCTACCATTAGTACCGCTTTTTTCAAACCGGACACATAAGCGCGGTGTTGGTCAAAGACATTGTCCGGAGTGTCACCAAAATCGGGAATACCCATCAGTTCTTGGGCAACGGCCATGGCGGGACCCATCAGGTCAAGCTCGCCTTTCATGGCTTTTTTCAAAATCATGTCAACGGTCAACATGCGGTTGATTTCGTTGGTTCCTTCGAAAATACGGTTGATACGTGCATCGCGATAGGCCCGCTCAACGCGGGTTTCGGCCGAGTAACCCATGCCACCATGTATCTGTACTGCCTCGTCCACCACATAGTCCAAAATTTCCGAGCCGTAGACCTTTAAAATGGCGCACTCCGGAGCGAACGATGCAATACCTTTCAATACTGCTTCGCCTTTGGGACTACCTGCGTTCAATAAGGTAAGAATAGCATCATCAACATTTTGAGTAGCTCGATAGACGGCTGACTCCAATGCATAAGTCTGTGCCGCCATTCGGCTGATTTTTTGACGAATAGCCCCATATTTGGCAATTGGACGACCAAATTGTTGGCGTTCTGTGGCATATCGAAGGCTGTCAGTGATGGTGTCTTTGCAGCCGCCCATCACAGCACCTGCCAACTTTA
>Ga0169931_10014725_pt1 | contig 10557 bp, 8 predicted proteins | sample Kivu_15m_20L_FD_129675 | JGI IMG/M metagenome (GOLD analysis project Ga0169931, IMG submission 129675) | Freshwater microbial communities from Lake Kivu, Western Province, Rwanda to study Microbial Dark Matter (Phase II) - Kivu_15m_20L... | ecosystem: Environmental > Aquatic > Freshwater > Lake ... | reverse complement strand
TCTAGTACTTCTACTTCGACGATACAACAACCTCATTTAATTATTATTGGAGATGTAGCCTATCAACATAAACCGGGTGCACCATGTCATTTTGATGCTTTACTACAAACGGTTTTATATTTTGTAGGAGATGAAACTATCATTCTGTTTGGTACTAGAATACGTATGCCTGCTTCGATGGACTTACTACAAATGTTTCAATCCACCTTTAGAGAAGTATTACTTCCACCTATAGAAGCACATGAATTAGATTCTGCTTTTCATCCCAATAATTTACATGGAAAAAATCATAATATTACTATACATGTATTTAAAAAGAAAGAATGAAACTACTTGTTGAAGAATAAAAGGAAAGAGTTAAAAATAAAAACTCGTATTTCGGGATAATGCGTTTATACAATCTTTGAAGAATCGTCAACAAGTCGAAAGTTACGGCGAAAGAATATAGTTTGAATTCAAAACTTTTGGCTATCGTCGGTCGAGATTTTGATGATTTCGTATCTTCCTTTTTACAATAATTTAGCCTCCGAATAAGTAACAAGGAACCACTGAAACCTTTTCTATGCTTTCTTAAGATGGTACGCTTCCTTTGATAACGGATACTGATACTAAAGATACACTGTCGAGAGATGAACATCGTGTAGAGATCCTACCCTTCAATGGCAGGATGACACTATGGATAGCCCAACCTAGATACATCCCATGCATGACAAGGCAGCTGAAGCCGTTAGGGAAAAGCATCAAACAATTATTCTAGAAATGGGCATAATAGTTATAAATACAAGCGCCAGTTAAAAGATTTTCGCATTTGTAATACAGTCATTCTTATTTTTGCATTATTCGTTCGACGGTGAGGGAGTTCCTCATAGAGTTACCAAGAACTGAGATACAAAAGGATATTATTCATTTTGTGTATCGGGAGTATTAAGGAGTACGGAAGATATGGATAAAGCAAATTACATCTATCCGGGCATCAGAGGAATATATTACCTTGAAGCGAGATGATGACCAGTATGAATATGTTTATTCTAAAATCCCTCCAGGTCCGACAGATTACATTCATGATGACACTAGCTAGATGTTTGTCACATCCATTCCGGCTTCTCTCCTTGCAATGACGTTTCCTATCAAGTTACCAAGGAATATACCTTTAGTTCGTTGTCCGACTTTGCCGTTCTTTTTCAATACGATGCAGAAACCATCCTTCTCAACATTGACTCCCTGTTTGACGGCTTCTGCCGCCTCTTCTTCGATGTAATCTTTCCAACTGGTCCCAACTGCCACAGGGAGTGCTATACAAGGAATCAAGTCAGATTCATTCCCTCCACCCGTCTCGGGAGCAACTCCCCTCGGCATGACGACTGGAACAACGATTAAATCGTTTAAGGTAATTTCCTCCTGTAATTTCTTCGCCTCCTGTAAGACATCGGCAATTTTATCGGCTGCTGCTGCTGCAATTACAACTCGCTTTTCGATTCCTCGACCACTTCTTAAAGATGATAGCGGGGTAGTGAACGTACCACTTTCAACGTCTCCCAATAAACTTTTGGAGGCTCGGACAGTCAATTTTGCTAGTTCTGCTCCCTTGGTGGCACGTTTCAAACGAGATTGTTCAGCTGCGGCATCTCGTCGCCAAAGAAATGCCACAACAACTAGGCCAGCAATATCTACGGCCGCATTCCGAAGGGATTCCTCCATCAGATCCGTATTGACTCCCGCCAAGGCCGCTGCAATCCTAGCTACAGAAATGGCTAAACTCGTAAAGGCACCACCCGCTGCATTTATATAGAAAAAGTAACGAACCTTGACGAAAGGACTTTCAGCTTCCGCTCGGAGACGAACCTCACGTGAAAATTCTTCATCGGAAGAGGGCGATGAAAACAATAATGACGACGATGAGTGCTGTTCTTTTCTTTTGCTCTTATCAACATTCAAAACCCAATTTCGACTCTTTGAGAGTGTTGTAATCGACGCGGAAAGTGGAGCAAATGCTGTCGATGGGATAGCTAGGCCAAGACCAACAGCGAAAACAGTCCAAAAAATAGCTTTACATGATGTTTGCATCGCGTCGTTGTGGGTGCCCAAAATTCTGTGTGAGTCTAGCTTTCTTAGTGGTAGGGGACCAGCTTCGTCTTATAAAGAAACTGGAGTGCTGTTACAGGTATTTAGGATTCGATCATCGGCATGTCGCCACGCAATAGGTTCGAGGATATTGCTACATTTACTCCTCAGCGTAGGATTTGCAAATATGTATCGAAGGACTTACCTGTACCACGTCACATCCATTTGTTTACCCAAAGCATACTAAGCCTATCATTGGGGGCAAACGATGCATAATAGAAGTGACGTCACACAAGAGAAACCTGCAGACGCTCATGACATCACTATTACGGTTCAATTTTTCATATGATCATTCCCAGTCAACTCAAAATTGAAGATCCCGTTAGACGAATAAGTTAAATGTGATAGGAAGACGACTTCTGCAGGAAATCATGACTAACGGTCATTACCTTGCAACTTTTCCGGTTTTCCGGGGAACTTGCTGTATTATGTTACTGCATACGCGTGTTTAGTGTTTAGATTTTTTTAGATACTGCGACTCTTTTTTGAAACGCCGTTTCTCCATGGATTGTTTTATAAAAAATATTAATAATAGACATGAATACTAGACAACAACGATTAGAAAGGGAGCGTCGATGGCTCATAATGCGTTTGCACAATCTTGGCTATCATGATAATCAAATACAACAGTATTTGAAAACTCATCAACAAATCGAAAGTCATGGAGAAAAGTATATTTTGAAATCAAAACTTTTGGCTATTATTGGTCGAGATTTTGATGATTTCTTATCTTCCTTTATACAACAATTTAGCCGCCAAACAAGTAACAAGGTACCACTGAAACCTTTTCTATGTTTTCTAAGAAATGGCACGCTTCCTTTGATAACCGATACTGATACTAAAGATACACCGACAAGAGATGAAATATCTTGTGGGTATCATACACCTCAAAGGCAGCATGACGCAAATAATAATACAACTCAGATACATCCCATCAATGAAAAGTCAACCGATGCCGTGTGGAAAAAGCACGAAACAATTATTCAAGAAAGGTGAATGAAGACTGCACTTGCGACAAGTAAACAAGTGCTATTGTTAAATATTTACGCATTTATCAATACTATCATTATTATTTTTGAACTATAGGACCGTCGTATATGTATCCATAGATAAAGAGGGAGTTACTCATACAGTCACCGAAACGGATAAGACACAAAAAGATATTATTCATTTAGAAAATTCATCTGGACTCTTCGCACATCGGGAATATACTCAACAGGAGCAAACAGAAGATATGGATGAAGAACAAATTACATGTATCCGGGCATCAGAGGAATATATTCACTTGAAGCGAGATGATGACGAGTATGAATATGTACATTCTGATATCCCTCCAGCTCCGACAGATTACATTCATGATGACGCTCATGATAGTGATAATGAAGAGAACAACAATAATGATAATGATGACGACGACGACGAACTCTAGTTAGAATATATATCTTGATAATAAATACGCGACTGTTCATGAAAAAAGACTTTGAATTACAGCCTGTGGACTCAGCTTTTTCAAATGATTATACTTTTGACCGATACCCACAAACACGACAGGTGCTCCTGTTGTATGTGTCATAGTTAGAGTAGCACCAACCTTATCACTTACGGTATCAAACTTCGTCAGAACGATGCCATCAATCTGTCGTTTATGACCAGCTGATTTTAACGCTCGATCAAACATTTTCAGTTGATCCATTCCATCATTACCCACAAGTGCTTCGCACACAAAGAGTACCAAGTCAGGGTTACTTTCAAGCACCAACTTCGATAAAGCTAACATAAGAGGAACGTTATTTTGCATACGTCCAGCTGTATCAATTAAGACAACGTCATGATTATTGTTTGAAGCATGGTTAATCGCAGCCTTGGCCACGATTGCTGGATCTTTCGCATAACCCATTTGAAATAAAGGAACATCTAGGCATCTGGCGTGGACATTAAGCTGCTCGACGGCCCCACTTCTAAATGTATCACATGCCGCAATCAAAGGCTTACAATCATGACATTTTAAGTAATATGCGATTTTGGCTAAACTCGTGGATTTTCCTACACCATTAATTCCTTTTAGAGGATGTATCACCAATCAACTCTCAGGTGAGGTAGAATATCTCGAATAAATCTGTAACAGTGAATATGATAACATACCTATCATGACAATAACATAGGGACGTTTGTCTTGCTTTTGTGTTTGGAAGAAGGAATTCCGTTGTTGTTCTCTTTTGGATACTACAGCTCGCAATACATCAACGTCTCTAGAACGAGTAGGTTTTAATATTTTTTCAATTGCATCTTCTAAAGCCACCCGAACGGCTGTCTTAACGCGAGAAAAAGAGGCCATACGCTTTCCAACTAATTGAGCTTTGACGGTTTGACAAATCGTAGTAGCGATTTCACTCGATACATTTTTCGAGGTAAGTAATTTTTGCATCTCCTCTAAAGAAAACTCCAAATCCTGCGGTGTCAGAATCTTATTTCCAGACACTTGATCAAAGAGTCCTTTTAAAGCCATACCCCAACTTTTACTATTCTGAACGGTAGACTCGTTCGTTGTTGTATCTTCTAATTCATCTGTCTCTTCCCATAAAGGTGTTTCACCATCACTTGGTAAGTAAACAGCTCTCGCTTCAGCCAAAGCACGAGAATCATCAGCTGCAACAGCGTCAATACCACTTAAATTAGGATTACTGTCTTTACTCCGATCTAATGCAGCCATGGTTTCCTTTGTAACCTTTTGTAAATTATCATGCCATACAGTGCCTTCCTTCTTTCCTTTCTTGACCTTGGTTTCTCTTTCTTGTGAACGTTGGGTATGAATGTTGGTGGTGTCATTTCTAGGATTTGTTTTCGTTGATTCTTCGAAAAAGCTGTTGTCATGGGATCCGCTTGTATCTACATCACCTTGAGCTTGTTTTAATAAAATCATCAGGGTTCCATCAAATAGAGTTTGTTTCATAGGTACACTTCGTGCAGGTGATACATGATTATAAAATAAGGTGTATTCTCGTAGTAGGAGTTGGAGGAATCTAGGTATCCAAGGAATCAATGCTCGAACATTATTAGAGCTACTACTAGTGCTACCTTCCATTAGATGCGATGCACTGAGTGACGAGGAAAGGACTAGATTCGGGTACATGACGAGTAAGATAAGATCGTCTCTTGGAGGCTCTAGCGAGGATGAAATTTTATACGATCCGTTTTTGGGTGACTCTAGCCATTCTACAACTATAGATACCGAGTCTTTTGAACTTGACCTTATGGGTAGGATACATCTCTTACTGGATATCAATATTGAAGAAGTTAATGGATCTAACAATACTGATGAGATGAAGCTGTTGACACGTTGGATGGATTGCTGCGACATGTGATGTGGATTGGCTGAAAGAGATACGTTGTTCAAAATATTCCCCAATTCATCTTTAAATCTATCATGAAAATCGTAGTGGTAGGCAATTACACCCGCTGATAGATATTGGATTACAGTAAAGGGAGAAAAAATAAGGATCAGATTGGGCAGACATGTTAAGTTCGAATATTGACGGCACTCACTCTTCGTGAAAATTGTAACCGAATCAAGAATATTCATTCTATTTGCAATTTATGGGATCTACCTTCGACTGCTTTTCATTGAAATCAACTTTTTCCTTTTTTGTTTCACCTTTCACCTGACGAGTTTTCACAATTATAGGGTTAAAAGAGAGTAAACGTCCCTATGTACCTGCGACGTGGGACGTGGCTCTTCACTTCCTCAGCCATTCACGCAGTTGGCGACACAGTAGGCTACATAGGACTGTGTTCTGTAGGGTCCTACTGTACTAACTGGTAGTAGCCACGCATTAACTAATCAAAACACGAGAGGGTTGTTGCATTTGTCCGCACAACTGTGGAACATGTTGTAAGACGTAAGACGCATTTTTAATACAGTTCAGCTTTCCCTCTCTCGCCTTCCTCAACAACGAAATTAAACACATTCGCCATTTCGACTTAATCAATTATTGTTATAAGCTACTGCACTATAGCAGGTATATCGATAGTATAATTTAAATTCAAGTATCATCATGAAAGTTGTTGGAATATCAATATTGAAAACCGACCCAGCAGGAAATGATCCTTTGCCGTTATGCATGGCAGCCGAACTCTCGTCTTATGGTCTCTTTCAAAGACAGGGTGTCAAGGAAATGTTGACATTTTTCGCTAAAACATTCATCAAACGAACACAGCCTGGTCAACGACAATCCATATCTCATGAATCGTATGTAGTCCATTGTTACGTTCGAACGGATGGACTTGCTGGAGCTGTTACAACCGATGCTGAATATCCCGCCCGTGTTGCGTTTGTCCTACTTACAACAATGCTGGATGATTTTGTAGTCTCTATTGGGAATGCATGGAAAAATGCGACTGTTCCTGAAAGTATTGCTTTCCCCAAGTTGGAAACGGAATATTTGAAAAAATATCAAGATCCTGCTGCAGCAGATAAGGTCACCAAGATTCAAAAGGATTTAGATGAGACGACAGCCATTTTGCATAAAACGATAGATAGCGTACTAGAAAGAGGAGTGAAATTGGATCATTTAGTAGAACGAAGTGATGATTTGAGTAAGCAATCGAAAATGTTTTATAAAGCTGCAAAGAAAACAAATAGTTGTTGTGTGATTTCTTAAAAAACGACCATGAAGATATTTTATTTTAGATTTATCATGGATTTTGCTGTTTGGATGATTGTTGGTTTAAGAAACTTATGAATAGCTACGTAAGATTTGGATGTGTGTACCTTTCCTTTATATCATCTCAAAAATACAAAATGTAATAGAAAAGTATCTCTTATGCTTGAAATAAGGCGCCATTGTTGCAGCATATGTCCATTGACTTGTGCAGAGGCGATAGTCTCTGTAGAATTCAAGGCACACTGAAATTCCGAATCAACTCATTTTCTTTCGATACCAATCACTCAATCCACATTTTAGAAAAAAGAGCGTAACTTCGGCACGTGATTTAAACATCCTTGGTCTTTATTAAATCTTTGATGATAGATCAATGTAAGGATCGTCTAAAGAGTGATCCAAAGGAGAAGATCGTAATGTTAAAAGCCGATAACGTGTGAAGAATCGATATCTCCGACCACAGTTTTTCAAGACATTACTTATTTATTAAATCATGCATGATGTCTACTATTTACCTTATTCGGTACATATGACACATACGAAGGCACACGTGAGGTACTACACTACATACGTAGAGCCGTTTTAACGTACGTAATGACTTGCAAGTACAGTGCTTGCAAAGCTCCAACATGCAATTTCAGCGAGGGAGTTTCACACCATCTCTCAGATTAGTTTCCCGTTTCTCAAAACTTCACTCACTCCCGTAAAAAATCACTACGCTTCGCCACTGATACTTGTCATCTCTGAAGGAGTTCGATTCGGAACATCTCGCTACACCCAATCGACATTGTCCGGTCTGTCTCTGTTCTTTTCCTTCAAACAAACCATTAGAACGATGAATTCTCCTGCTGCGTCGTCCTTGGTTTTGTCGCCGTCACCAAAATCATCTGATCGAATTCATATTCATGATGAAAATTTATCATATAGTGATCGAAGCTCGGGGTTTTCAAGTCCCAAAGGTTTACGTTTGGCGTTGAGTCCAGTATTATCTCCGATGGATAATAGCTCGAATTCTTTGAAATGGAATGGTCGTCAATCGTTCATTGAGAATCGACGGAGTGCTGAGAATCGACCGAGATTATTCTCCTCCAAGAAAAAGAAGAGGCGCTCGAGCTTATTATCTGTTCCCAAAACAGACGTGGAATTTTCCAATATGGAGAAAAAAGTAAAATATGATTCAGACGTGAAGGTAGCAACATCAGAACTTCCTGATGAGTCGGAAAAAAGTGAACATGATCTCATGGAAAAATCAAAGTTGTTTCAATCTCCTATGACTGTCTTTGACTTTGATTCAAACTTTCGACGCGTGCCTTGGCCGAATTCTACACTTTTACAGGAGGCTTACATCACCGCTATAGAGCCACCGTCAGATAATATCTCGACCAGAATCGACATTCCGATGAGTCATCAACAAAAGCTTCGAATCAGTGGTTGTTCTCTTTTGTCCTTTGAAGACGTTATTATTCCATCAATATTCGCTAATCTACAAGATTCATTCCGATATCTGGAGGGTAAGGCCAAGGGATACAAAGACTCATCGGCAGTGTCAGCCTTTCAGTATGGACGTATCGCTCTCCTAAAATGTTTAGATCGATCTTTAGGAGCTGTTTGGGAATGCCGAAATATGGAGGCGAAAGCTGAAGAAGAACAAGAAGCTAAAAGGCAACAAGTAAGAAAGCAACAACGGGAGAAGGAGCGCCTTGAGAAGAAACTGAAAGACGAACAGTTGGCCAAAGAGCGCGAAACTGCAAATACGTTACTGCTTCTACAACACCAGGCCGAGGTGGAAAGACGAAGACGCGAGCAAAAGAAAAATTGGCCACGAAATAAAGAACTTTGGAATGAAGTCGCCATACTTATGACTGATCTACGACGATTAGAAAAGGAGGAGAAAATGTGGAAGGAGGCATCCGAAATTTTAGATAAGCTAGAGGCTGAGTCCAAGGACCGAACCCAGAAACTTCGATCATCAGCAGATACTCAAGATGAAACCATTACTGCCGATGACAATACAATTCTTGATCAATCATTCAATATTGATCCTACTTTGGATCACTGCGCTGTATCTGTAAGCCGGATTACGTCCATGACTGAGAGTATTGAAAGTTTGGTAGCAGAGGCAGATTCTGTTCGACGATTACTGTATGATTCATATAATCATCATCATAAGTTCAGAGGTTATCTTGGAGTCAAAGACCCAAAGGCTTTGATACGAGCTCTTGCTTTATGATGAACAATTGTGGTTTTATTAATTGTCATTGTGGTGGCATTGGATGTCATTAACGAATTACTTTACACATGATTTCATAATACAATAAGTTTTTTCAGCAACAAGTTTACGCTACAAAACTAAAGACTACGGAGTAAATATATATGGGTCGAATAAGTCCCGATGTATCGTCCACATCAATTCATGTATCCCTTCTCCACTTTTACTGCTTGTAACATGAAGTAACGGACTTTGTAAGCCATGAGTTGTACGGAAGTGATCCGTATCATCTTCATCATCAGGTATACCCATCGCTTGGTTGACATAACCTTGATTAAATGTCTGTGAATGATACCTCATACAGATGTCATTCGCATATCGAACAAGCATAGGACGACCTATACGATCAGCTTTGGTCAATACAATACAATAAGGTATTTCAGCATCATCAAGCCATCCAAGAACAGCGCGATCGGTATATGAAAGTCCATGTCTAGAATCGACAAGGACATACAACCGTTTTAAAACACCTGTTTCTCTTCGATGTTGTAAAAAATCTTGTGTCGTATCTTGCCATTTTACGACACGATCGACCGGTGCCTCTGCATATCCATAACCAGGTAAATCAATTAAAAAAGCAACAGCACGAGAGGGTGATATATTTGACGGAGGATCCCTTTTGTTCACTGAAGATGAGGTCATAGATTCTTCTTGGATAGATTCTTTGGAAAAGAACCCAAAGTAGTTAATTTGTTGAGTTCTACCAGGCGTTTTAGATGTTTTCGCCAAGTCTCTTTTTCGTGTTAATGAGTTTATAAGTGATGATTTACCAACATTTGATTTACCAAGTATAGCTATTTCAGGAATCGGGGGTAAGTCAGGTCTATCGTAGGTAGGAAGTTTATGACCAAAGGATTTAGGGGAAATATATTCAAAGTGCGATGAACGAAAGGATGGAGGGTAGGACGATGCTGAATTTGTATTTTTGTGCGTCGGGGTACATTCAATGAAAAGTGACTTTGGATCCATCTCAAGTGAATCCATGGCACATGCAGCTACGTATACATGTGGAGAAGCAGTTTGATAAAGAGCCTGAAAAGGAGCTGGATGCTTGGATATTGAACTTGAAATAGTCTCTTCGATTGATGTAGAGTTAAAAGTTTCCCTAGCATCCATTGTTGAATATTTTAGCGTAGATATAGCAGCCCTGTTAACAAGCCTTGAATGCCATCTTGTGCTTGATATATATGAGTTTAACATGAGGGAAATTTAGCTCGTAATCGATCTTTCTTCTTTGTCTCCCAGGCTACAGTAACATATCTCCAAGGCACTCATGGGCTCATCATCGCTTGCTATGTACACTGGTCGATTCCTGAAATACCAAATTGGTGCTGTACCAAATTGGTCACCAAATTGGTATCGGACCCGTTTGGTATCGCACCAAATACAAATACCAACCGGGCGACCCTCTCGGCCTTTACTACTCAAATTGGTATGTATTTGCTTCAATACCAAACGCGCTTTGCTTCACAGTACATTTCTACATACGCAAAATGACGATCGCCCTTC
>Ga0169931_10014724_pt1 | contig 10557 bp, 10 predicted proteins | sample Kivu_15m_20L_FD_129675 | JGI IMG/M metagenome (GOLD analysis project Ga0169931, IMG submission 129675) | Freshwater microbial communities from Lake Kivu, Western Province, Rwanda to study Microbial Dark Matter (Phase II) - Kivu_15m_20L... | ecosystem: Environmental > Aquatic > Freshwater > Lake... | reverse complement strand
TGGCGCGACCCGCCAATGATCTCATGCAGCGGGTGTTTGCCGGACTCGATCTGCGCTTGCACGATTCACAACCGGTTACGTTTCGTTGCCGCTGCAGTGCAGAGCGGGTCTCGGGCATGCTGCGTTCGCTCGGTCAGATTGAGATTGACTCGATCGTGGCCGAACAGGGCGGTGTAACTGTCACCTGCGAATTTTGTCAGAAGCCGTGGCGCTTCGACGCGGTCGACGTCACTCGGCTGTTTGCTGCAGCGGCGGATCATCCGCCAGGTTCCAGCGCCGTCAATTGAGTCGATGTTCGCTCGCGAGATAGCTCTCGCTCTGCATTTCGATCAGTCGACTCGTCGTGCGTTCAAATTCGAAACGTAGTTTTTCGCCCTGATAAAGTTCGGTGGGTGGCGCTGCTGCCGAGAGCACGAGATTCACTCGGCGATCATAGAATTCGTCGACTGCTGCAATGAATCGACGAGCGGCGTTTTCCGTCAAGTGGGTAAACACCGGAACGTTGCTGAGCAGCACGGTGTGAAACTCGTGGGCGAGACTGAGATAGTCATTTTGACTGCGAGGCCCTTCGCACAGCGCCGCAAAATCGAACCAGACCACGCTGTCGGCGAGCCCCTTAACCGCGATCTTGTGCCCTTCGATATCAATGTGCTGCACGCGCTGCGCCTCGCCGGTCAGCTCGCGGTAGAGCGTCGCCAGCGCTGACTCGCTTTCAGGGTGATGCGCATCGAGATAGATGGGGCGCTTGATGAGTTGCCGCAGTCGATAGTCGGTATCGCCACCCAAGTTTACGATCTCACAGTGCCGCTCGATGAGTCCGATAGCCGGCAGAAATCGTTGGCGCTGCAGACCGTCACGGTAAAGCCCCGAGGGCGGTACGTTCGAGGTGAAAACCAGCACCACGCCACGCTGCAAAAGACTGTCAAACAAGCCCGCGATCAGCATCGCGTCTGCGATATCGCTGACGAAGAGCTCGTCGAAACAAATGATCTCGGTATCGGCCGCCCAGTCTTTGGCGACTTCGACCAAGGGGTCCGGTCGATCACGATGTTTGCGTAGACCTTCGTGCACAGCTTGCATGAAGCGGTGAAAGTGTAGTCGACGCTTCCTTTCTTTCGGCAGTGCCTCAAAGAATAGATCCATCAGCCAAGTCTTGCCGCGACCGACACCGCCCCACAGATAGATTCCGCGGACTCTCGGTAATGCTGACGTGGGACGCAGCCAGCCGGGTAGTGAGCTGTGTAGCCCGACGGGCAGCCAGCGTTCGAGCGCGGACCCCTTACCCCTGTGCTGCAAATCGGTAAAAAGCCGCTCGAAATGCTGCAGCGCGACAAGTTGCTGCGGATCGCTTTGCAGGCCTAGTGTCTGCAGGGTTTCGCGGTATCGCTGCTGTAGCGGTGCCTGGTGTGAGTGTTCGCTTGGGCTCACGCGAGCTCCACGCGATTGCGGAAAAATTCCAGCGCCTCAGGGTTCGCAAGCGCTTCGAGATTGGTCACGGCGCGACCATGAACGACATTGCGGACCGCGAGTTCGACGATCTTGCCGCTGATGGTGCGCGGGATATCGGGTACGGAGAGGATCACGGCAGGCACATGTCGTGGGCTGGTGTTATCGCGTATGGTTTGTTTGATGCGCTGCTGCAGACTGGCATCGAGTTCGATGCCGGGCGCGAGACGAACGAACAGCACGATACGCACATCTGATTGCCAATCTTGTGCGATGCAAAGCGATTCCAGAATTTCTGGCAGCGTTTCGACTTGTCGATAGATCTCTGCGGTTCCGATACGCACACCACCCGGATTTAAAACCGCATCCGAGCGACCGTGGATCACGAAGCCGCCCGCTGGCGTGCGATTGGCGTAGTCACCGTGGTGCCAGCTACCCGGGAAACGTTCGAAATACGCTGCACGATAACGGGCGCCATCGGCATCACCCCAAAAACCAAGCGGCATCGACGGAAAGGCTTGTCGGCAGACGAGCTCGCCTTTTTCTCCCTCAGGCAGGCGCTGACCGGTATCGTCGACGATCTCGACTGCCATACCGAGACCGGCTGATTGAATCTCGCCACGTCGCACCGGTAGCAGCGGGTTGCCGAGAGCAAAGCAGGAAATGATATCGGTGCCGCCCGAGATCGAAGCCAGCTGCAGATCGGATTTTATTTGTCGGTAAACGAAATCGAAACCTTCGGGTGCGAGCGGTGAGCCGGTGCTGAGCAGACTGCGCAGAGCAGGCAGATTCACGTGACGATGCGGGTGATAGCCCGCTTTTTCGAGACTGGAAAGATAGCGCGGACTGCAGCCAAAAATGCTGATGTGTTCATGCTCGGCTATGCGCCACAGCGTATCGATCTCAGGGTGAGTCGGCGAACCATCGTAGAGCACGAGCGCTGCGCCGCTCGCGAGCCCGCTCACGAGCCAGTTCCACATCATCCAACCGCAAGTGGTGTAAAAGAACAGCCGATCATCGCGCTTGAGATCGACATGCAGTTGGTGTTCTTTGAGATGCTGCAGCAGAGTTCCACCGGCGCCGTGCACGATGCACTTGGGCTTACCGGTGGTTCCGGATGAGTACATGACGTAGAGCGGATGATCAAAGGGCAGGCGCGTGAACGGGGCGCGTGCTGCCGGTGTTCCACAACGATCAAAGCGCAGTGCCAGGCGCGATGCTGCAGCCAATACATCAACTTCGGGCTCTGCGGTCAGATGGCCGGTGACGATGACATGGGTCACGCTCGGCAACTCAGCGAGCACCGCGGCGATCGGTTGCAACGAATCGCAGATCTTGCCGGCGTAACGATAGCCATCTGCGGTGAACAGCACTTTCGGGGCCACTTGCCCGAAACGATCCAGAACACCCGCGATGCCGAAATCGGGTGAGCAGGACGTCCACACGGCGCCGAGGCTGGTCGCGGCCAGCATTGCGATCACGGTCTCGGGAATGTTGGGCATGAAAGCTGCGACACGATCCCCGCTCGAAACGCCCGCTTCGCGCAGTGCGCTGGCGATGCGCGCGACCTCAGCGTGCAGTTGGCGATAAGAGAGCACGCGACGCTGCCCGCGTTCATCGTGGGCGATGAGCGCCGGATGATCGTCGTGATAGCGCAGCAGGTTTTCGGCAAAGTTGAGGCGGGCACTCGGGAACCATTCGGCACCCGGCATTCGGCTGCCGTTACGCAGCACCGGTGCGTCGGCCCAGTCGGCACGGACGTCTGTGAAGTGCGCAACCTCGAACCAGAAAGCATCTGGTTCTGCTATTGACCAGCGGTAGAGCGACTCGTAGTCGGATAGCGTGAGCGCACGCCGCGCGACCAAACAATCGATGAAGCGACGCAGGTTGCTGTTTGCGATCCTCTCAGGGTGGGGTTGCCAGAGTATCTCGCTCATCAGTGCCTCGCTGATCGCACTCAGAGCGATTGATAGATCGGTCCGGAACCGCCTTCGGGAGTCGTCCAGTCGATGATCTGGTACGGATCCTTGATGTCACAGGCTTTGCAGTGCACGCAGTTGGCGGCGTTGATCTGCAAGCGTTTGCCGCCGGCACCGTCATCCACCATTTCGTAGACGTTGGCCGGGCAGAAGTTCTGACAAGGATTGCCGTATTCGGTGGCGCAGCGTGTCGCGCAGATACTGGTGTCGCGCACCTTGAGGTGGATCGGCTGATTTTCTTCGTGCGAGTTGTTGGCGAAGAACACCGATGCCAGTCGATCACGTGGCGGCAAGCTACGATCGATCCATTTACGGTCGGGCGACTCGTACTCGTCGAGTTTCTGCGTCGCCGCATAAGCTGCGCTGTTACGCAGCGTCCACGGCGTGCGTCCACCGAGCAGGGTTTCGAGCGCGCCGTTTGCCAGGGCAAACCATAGACCACGCTTGAAGCCCGGTTTGATGTTGCGGACCTTCTTCAGTTCCTGACCTCCGGGCGATGCGCGCCAGCGGGCATCGAAGCCCGTCACCGTATCGAATTCGCTGATGTGATCGGCTGCCAGCATGCCGCTGCGTATCGCCTGATGAATGCCTTTGATCTTGGGCACGTTGAGCGTGCCGCCCGCATCGCCGATCAACAGCGCGCCCGGCATTTCGAGCTTGGGCGTCGACTGCCAGCCACCGGCCGAGATCGTGCGGGCGCCTGCAGCCAGGATCTCACCGCCCTCGAGCAGTGCTTTGATGCTCGGGTGATGCTTGAACTGCTGAAATGCTTCGAAGGGCTGCAGTCGCGGGTCCTCGTAATCGAGACCGACGACATAGCCGATGTACACCCGGTCGTTGTCGAGGTGATAGAGAAAACTGCCACCATAAGTCTTGGAGTCAAGTGGCCAGCCGATGCTGTGCTGAATGAGGCCGGGTTCCACTCGGCCTGGCGGCAGTTGCCACAATTCTTTGAAGCCCAAACCATAGGTCTGCGGGTCGCAATCGGCATCGAGTGCGTAGCGCTGAATCAGCTGTTTGCTGACGCTGCCACGACAGCCTTCGGCAAGCACCGTGATGCGCGCGCGCACTTCGGGACCGGGCGCATAGTTCGGCCCGTGTTCGCCGGACTTTTCGATGCCCATGTCGCCAATTTGCACGCCGGCAACCGAGCCATCGTCATTGAAGAGCGGTAGTGCAGCGGAGAACCCCGGAAACACGTCGACGCCCTGCGCCTCGGCGGCAGCGGCGAGTTTGGGCGTCAGCAAGCCAAGCGAGACAATGAAGTTGCCGGCGTTATGCTGCTGCGGTGGTACGGGCAAGCGGATTTTTCCGTTGCGGGTCAGCAGCGCAAACTCATCGCGCTTGGCCGGGATGCAGATGCCGGGCGCGTCATCGCGCCAACCGGGCAGCAGTTCGTCAAGCGGACCCGGTTCGAGCACGGCACCCGATAAGGCCTGCGCGCCGATTGCCGAAGCCTTTTCCAACACACAGACGCTGAGGTCGGGTTTTTTTTGCTTGAGACGAATCGCGCAGGCGAGCCCCGCCGGACCACCGCCAACGATCAGGACGTCGTACTCCATGACGTCGCGTTCGATCATGTGCTTACCCTCTCGAGATGCGTCATTTTGGTTGCATGCGAATGGCGCCATCGAGTCGGATGGTTTCGCCGTTCAGCATTGGAATGGTGAAGATCGATTCGACCAGTTGAGCATATTCCCGGGCTTGTCCGAGTCGCTTCGGAAACGGAATTTGACTCGCGAGCGAAGCCTGCACTTCCGGGGTCATGCCGCCGACCATGGGCGTGTGAAAGATGCCGGGTGCAATCGACATAACGCGAATTCCAAAGGCCGCGAATTCACGCGCGAGCGGCAACGTCATGCCTGCAAGGCCTGCTTTGGTTGCTGAGTAGGCCGCTTGGCCGATCTGCCCCTCGAATGCGGCAACCGACGAAGTGTGTATGAGTACGCCGCGCTCACCATCGGCGTTGGGTTCGTTGTGCTGCATGATGGCTGCGGCCGCCTTGTCGCACAAAAAAGTTCCAATCAAATTGACGTGGATCACCTTGCTGAAGAACTCGCCCGCCATCGGTCCGTTGCGACCGAGCACGCGACCGGCACCGATGATGCCCGCGCAGTTGACGAGCAGATTGAGTCCGCCCATGGCCTCGGCAGCTTGCGCCATCGCCGAGTCGACCTGTGCTTCGACAGTGACGTTGCACTCGATGAAGCGCGCGCGTTCGCCGATCGCGGCAGCAACGGCGCGACCACTCTCGGCTTGCAAATCGAGCAAGGTGACCTGCGCGCCACGACTGGCAAGGTAGTGTGCAACTCCGGCGCCGAGCCCCGATGCGCCTCCGGTGATGACGGCTTTGGCTTCAGAAATATTCAAGGGTTCAGATCCGTTCGATCGCGATGGCGGTCGCTTCGCCACCACCGATGCAGAGTGCTGCCACGCCGCGACGCAGATCGCGCGCGATCAAGGCGTGCAATAGGGTCGCAACGATGCGTGCACCGGTTGCACCGATCGGGTGTCCGAGCGCGCAGGCACCGCCGTTGACGTTGAGCTTGTCTGCCGGAATGCCGATATCGTGTGCAGCTGCCATGGCTACCGCAGCAAAGGCCTCGTTCACTTCGAAGAGATCGACATCGCTCGCTTTCCAGCCCGTGCGTTCCAACACTTTGCGAATGGCACCGACCGGTGCGGTGGTGAACCACTCGGGCTCTTGCGAGTGACTGGCATAGGCCACCACGTTGGCGAGTGGCTTGAGGCCGCGACTGGACGCGGCATGCGCACTGGCCAGCACCACCGCAGCGGCGCCATCCGAGATCGACGATGAGCTGGCGGCGGTTACCGTGCCATCTTTGCGGAATGCGGGTTTCAGTTCCGGGATCTTGGCGATGTTGCAGGTGTAGGGTGTTTCGTCGCGATCGATGACCACAGCGCCTTTGCGACCCGTGATGGTGACGGGGGTGATTTCCGCCACAAAAGCGTTGGCCGCGACGGCATCTAGGGCTCGTTGCACGGAGCGCGCAGCGTAAGCGTCTTGATCGGCGCGGCTGAAGGCATAACGATCGGCCGTGTTCTCGGCGAAGCAGCCCATCATCTGCCCATCCCAAGGGCTCTGCAGACCGTCGTAGAACATGTGGTCGAGAATTTCACCATGGCCCATGCGATAGCCGGCGCGCGCCTTGGGCAAGAGATACGGTGCGTTGCTCATTGACTCGAGTCCGCCTGCGACCATGATCTCGGCTTCGCCGGCACGAATCTGATCGGCGGCCATCATGATGGCCTTGAGCGCAGAGCCACACATCTTGTTGACGGTCGTTGCGGGCACTGCATTCGGAATGCCTGCGGCAAGTGCGGCCTGGCGTGCTGGCGCCTGCCCCTGACCTGCAGGCAATACGCAGCCCATGATCACTTCGTCGACCTGCGCCGGATCTAGCCCGGCCGCTTCGAGTGCACCGCGGATCGCCGCAGCGCCGAGGGCCGGTGCCGCTGCGGCTGCGAGCGCCCCTTGAAAAGCGCCGATGGGCGTGCGCCGCGCTGCAAGTATCACTACCGAGTCAGACATGAAAAATCCTTATCGAGGGGCAAAATGCGAGCCCGCGAGTGTAGCCAACGAGCCAGAGCGGCGCACCCCCGCGGGCGGGCTATTCGGCTCGGTCGGGTTCGCCGAGCCGCGCGAGGATGGCAGCCCGGGTTGCCTCGCGCAGTTGCGCCACGCGTGCCTCGGGCGCGAGCGCTGGGTCGGGGTGGATCGGCTCGAGCAGCTCCACTTGGACGGTGCCTGGGCGCGGAAAGAAGCGCGGACTCGGCAGAATGTATCGGGTGCCGCGGATCACGCAGGGCACGATCGGGCAACCGGCCGTGACGGCGCTTTTGAACGCGCCGTTATTGAACCGCAGCAGACCGGGTTCGCCGACGAAGGTGCCTTCTGGAAAAAACAGCAGCGGTTGCCCGTTGCTCGCGCTGCGCAGCACCCGACGCGCATCGAGACTGCCCTTGTGTCGGTTGAAGCGTTCGACGAATTCTGTTCCGAGTCGACGCAGCAGCAGTCCGGCGAGCGGCACATCGGCCATTTCGCGTTTGACCACGTAGGCAAACCGATCCGGCAGCACCGCCTTGACGACGATGGCGTCGATGTAGCTCGCATGATTGGCTGCGACGACGCAGGGACCGATCGGCAGATTTTCGAGGCCGGCGATTCTCAAGGGTTGGAATGTCGCACGCATCACGAGTCGCGCTGCAGCACCGGCCAGATGCCGCCTGCGCTGCATTCCGGGGACGACGAGTAGTGCAAGCAGCAAGCTTACGGCGATGGCAATGAACACCGACCAGGCATAGCAGCCGTAGACCACGCGGCCGAGCAGAGCAGGCAAGGTTTCTCGACCGACGGACATGGCGCGGTATCCTTGTGGGGTGAGGTGGCAAAGTCAATGACGCCGGACGCTGAAGTACTGCGATTCCTCGATGTCGCTTGGCTCGAGCGCGGGCTCTCGCAGAACACGTTGGCCGCTTATCGTGCCGACTTGCTCGCCTTGCAGCGTTGGCTCGAGCCGCGTGGCGTCGCCATCGCGCAAGCGGCGCGCGCCGATCTGTTGGCGTATCTTGCGATCCGCGCCGACGAGGGCGCCAAGCCCGGATCAACAGCAAGACAACTGTCCTCGTTTCGGCGATTTTTCCGCCACTTGATACGCGAGCGACGCATCACCGTCGACCCTACTGCCGACATCGCCGCGCCGCGTCTCGGGCGTCGCTTGCCGAAGTCGCTGTCGGAAAGTGAGGTCGAGTCATTACTCGTTGCACCCCAAGGGGATGACGCCTTGGCATTACGCGATCGCGCCATGCTCGAGATGCTCTACGCCACGGGGCTGCGCGTCTCCGAGCTCGTGGGCCTCAAGTACTCGCAGCTCAATCTCAATCAAGGCGTGGTGCGCGTCACCGGCAAGGGCAGTCGCGAGCGCCTCGTCCCGCTCGGCTCCCAAGCTATCGACATGCTGCGCGAGTTTGAGCGGATCGGTCGTGCTGATTTGCTCGCCGGACAGCCTAGCGACGTGCTGTTTCCAACGCGTCGTGGTCGGGCGATGACTCGGCAGGCGTTTTGGCACTTGATCAAGCGCCATGCGCGTACGGCGGGCATTGAGAAGCCGCTCTCGCCCCACACCTTGCGCCATGCCTTTGCCACCCATTTACTCAACCACGGCGCCGACTTGCGCGTCGTGCAAATGCTGCTCGGGCACAGTGATCTCTCGACGACGCAGATCTACACCCACGTGGCTCGCGAGCGACTCAAAAGCCTGCACGCTGCGCATCACCCGCGAGGCTGAGTGTTAGAATCGCGCCCATGGGTGTTTCATTGAAAATGCGGTATTTGGTGTTGGCGGGGCTTGTGAGTGTGCTCGGCTTGGGTTCTCACATGCTCGAGGCGCAATCAACCGCGCGTCCGGCAGCGACGACGGCCAAGGCGGATCCGCGCGCTGAGCTCGTCAAGCGCATGCCGGGCAGCAAGCCCGAAGACTTTCGTCCGACACCACTGCCTGGCATCTTTGAATACGCGCGCGGTGCCGACATCATTTATTTGAGCGCCGACGGCAAGTTCGCTTTCGATGGTGACCTTTATGAGCTCGGCAGCGAAAACAATCTGAGCGAGCAGCGTCGTCGCGAGGCGCGCTTGGCGATGGTGGCCGAGGTGCCAGAATCGCAGATGATCATCTTCGGGCCGAAAGACGCGAAGCAAACCAAGCACACGATCACCGTGTTCACCGATATCGATTGTGGCTACTGCCGCAAGCTGCACGCCGAGATGTCGCAGTACAACGATCTGGGTATTCGCGTGCGCTATCTCTTTTATCCGCGCTCGGGGCCTGACACCGAGAGCTGGCAAAAAGCCGAGTCGGTTATCTGTGCTGCCAACCGCACCGACGCCATGACGCGCGCCAAGCGCGGCGAAACCGTGCGATCGAACAAGTGCAAGACCGCAGTCGTTCAGCGAGATTTTGCACTCGGCCAGGAAGTCGGCTTGCGTGGCACGCCTGCTCTGCTGCTTGAAGACGGCGAGCTGGTTTCAGGCTATGTGCCGGCGGCGATGCTGATCCGTCGCCTCGAACAGTCTCGTTGATCAACTCTTTGGGCGATCGACAGCCCGCGTGATCAGCGCTCGAGCAGCGCGAGCTTGCCCGGTTTGCCGTCCCAATCTTTGCCGTCCGCCGGTGCTTCTTTCTTTTCGCTGATCACCGGCCACTTGCGCGCGAGCTCGGCATTCAAATCCTTGAAGCTTTCCTGGCCGTTGGGTAACTCGTCTTCGGAATAGATCGCCTCGGCCGGACACTCGGGTTCACACAGCGTGCAATCGATGCACTCATCCGGATCGATCACCAAAAAGTTCGGCCCCTCGTGGAAGCAGTCGACTGGACAGACTTCTACGCAGTCCATGTATTTGCACTTGATGCAGTTCTCGGTAACAACGAAGGTCATGGGTACCCCGAAATTTTTCTTGGACGAACTCTAAACCCGACGGTCTATGTTCGTGAAGTGGTGGCGGTCGACGCCCGCTCCGCGGTCCTCGAAAAAACGCCGCAACGCAAACTCGATACTGGCGAAAGCGATGTCATGCCACGGTATATCAGCCTCGGCGACGAGCGTGGCGTCGAGGCTTTCGGGGCCCGCGCCGATTTGCGGCGTGCGCAGCTTGGCGCGAAAGAACACGTGCACCTGCTGCGCATGCAGGATGTGCACGATGGCGAGCAAGGAGCCGATTTCAACGTCGGCCAAGGCCTCTTCGTACGATTCACGCGCGGCCGCTTGCTGCAGCGTTTCGTTGTTTTCCATGAAGCCCGCGGGGAACGTCCAGTAGCCGTGACGCGGCTCGATGGCCCTGCGGCAGAGCACGATGCGGCCGTCCTCGGCTTCCGGAATGCAGCCGACGACGATCTTGGGATTTTCGTAGTGAATGGTGTGACAAGCCGGGCAGACGTGCCTCGGCAAGTGCTCACCCTCTGGAATCCGCACCACCACGGCGGTGCCACAATTGCTGCAGTAGTTCATGAATGATCAGGTGGTGCCGGGAGAGGGAATCGAACCCACACTCTGTCACCAGAACCGGATTTTGAGTCCGGCGCGTCTACCAGTTCCGCCATCCCGGCTGAGGATG
>Ga0169931_10014723_pt1 | contig 10557 bp, 16 predicted proteins | sample Kivu_15m_20L_FD_129675 | JGI IMG/M metagenome (GOLD analysis project Ga0169931, IMG submission 129675) | Freshwater microbial communities from Lake Kivu, Western Province, Rwanda to study Microbial Dark Matter (Phase II) - Kivu_15m_20L... | ecosystem: Environmental > Aquatic > Freshwater > Lake... | reverse complement strand
TTTAGTTTACTAAGTGATTATGATTACGCGTCATTGTGGGCACGATGGCGCCGTGGTTATGAACTAAGCATGTATACGCAGCAAGCGTATTCTGGTTTAGTTTATTCGTCTTTTAAATATTACGTATCTGGTACTGCAGGAGTCGGAGGCTATATACCGGGAATATTTTTTGCGTATCCAACAAAAAGAGCAGACATGCGTATGCACCTCGTTGGAATACGTCCAAGAGACACATTTAACTTTCTTGACTTTGGAATTTCTGTAAGTTCTGTAAGTTTATATAACGAAAACACGTTTGCAGTTATTTTAAGTCAAAATTTTGGTTCACCTATTTCGTATTTTAAAGGAGAGGTACTTTCTAACCGCTTTAATCCAGACGGTACAGAAAAACCCTATGGATATAACAATTACACCGTCATCGCCGTGGGTTTAAACGGTGTACCTAAAGAACCGAGTGTTAATCCTGAGTTTAATACTTTATTTTTATCTTTTTCAGAAGATAATAGTTGGTCTGTTGTTTCTAGTACGCAATTATCTGTTCCCGCTTTAGGTCCACCAGCTGTTGGGGAGTTTTTAACTACTGAGATTCGTACACAATGTACTTGTCAAGACTTCTTAGCGAGAGAAAGTTTTAACTTTTACAATTTGTCTCTCAAACAACGTTATCCGTATACGAAAATTTTAAATTTAGATCCTGGATTTTATGATGCTGGATCTTTTGAAGCAGAGCGTGTCTCCTTATCAAATGATTTTCCAGGTTATGTGCGTACATTCGGCTTTATTTACTTAACTAACGCATATAGAACTCCTCGTTATAACGATACTCCTATATATTCAGACGTAAATTTATACTATTACCAACCAAAATGGTGCAAACATATTTATGCGGCGTTTTGGGATTTACAACGAAAATTTAATTTAAGTAACAACACCTCATACAACCTCACACAGCCAGCTGATGAACCTTTAAATGAGTATTACAGAGAAAAGTTTGAAAGAAATTTACAAAAACAAACAGATTTTTTAAAACGAAACGAAGATTTTATCTGGTGGCAGCGGTATAGTCCATCACTCAGTGGATTGCCCAAGCATTTATTGTATCCGGATAAATATAACGTTGTAGCTAAGACTTTAAATTTTGGACAGTTAGATGACTTTACAGAACTACAAGATACTGATTTTGAATTGTTTACACTTGATGAGTACAATCCTCTAAATCCAGCGACTGTCCCGCAGGATACTTACGATTGCGGTACATATTCAAACGGCCTTACAACAAGCACTCCTACTGCAACTTTAGATGGAGGTCAGTACAGTAATGGTATTGTAATTCCTCCTTCGTCCTTGTCTTTTTACATAAACGGAGGTACATACTGATATGACTTCTACTCCAGTCACTCTTTTATTAAAACGTTCTGGTAACTCCTCCGATAGACCTAGTGGTGTATCCGTGGGGACCGGCGAACCTGCAGTATGTTTTGGTGCAAATGATCCGGGTTTATACGTAAAAGATTCTGCTGGAAATATTCGTAAAGTTGGTCCCTCACATTACGGGACAACCGCACCTAACTCTTCGCCGGTTGGTCTGGCCGGAAATTCTGTCGGAGAACAATGGGTCGATAGCTCTACAAGCTCATACTATTTACGCGTGTGGACAGGATCGACTTGGCAAAAAATAGGGGCTTTGTTTGCTGATTCTTCGACGATTGCAGGGAGTGCCGGTAGTGCTAGTTTTGCTACTGTTGCGGGATCGACAATAATGGCTTCTGGAGCCATATTGGCTTCCGGAGCGATTTTAGCTTCTGGTTCTATAGGTGCTTTGAGTGCTTCCGGAGCTATAAGTGCCTCTGGAGCAATTGTTACTTCATCCGTATTGCCTGGAGGATTGCCTGCAGCTAGCACAAGTCCATCAGGTTCTCTAGTCTACTTAACCGTTACTTCAGGCAGCTTCCCGAGTGGTCTTTATGTCCGCGCCGCTGACGCGTGGGCGCTTGTTTAACCGCGAAGCGTACTCTTAATAAACCACGCGGCTTTAAACATCTCTCCGACAAGTTCGGCCATATAATTTTCAACATCTGGAGCTTTTAGTTCTTTTGCGTATTCGCCAACATCTTTAGCTTGCATACCTGTATCTTCTAAATTTTTTAAATAAGTCATCAACATATCGCGGCATTCGTAGCTTTTTACGTGTTTGAAAGGTTTGCACGCTCCTAAGAGTCCTTTTTCGCACATAGGCATAAACACGTCGAGAGTGCGAACAAGTTCAGATGTTTTATCAAATTGACCTATGTGTGCTTCATACTGCTCTTTTAAAAATTCGTGTACGGGCAAAAATAAAGGTCCTTCAACGTTGAGGTGAATTAAATGTGATTGGATGTACAGATGTGTTAAAGCGGATGAAAGGGTCACAAGAAGGGCAGCTAAACCCTCCACTGTGACCCTTTCTTGCGTTTCAACTTCGATTGTTTCTACAGCAACAGGCTGCCGTTGAATCATTCCTGAAATATCTTCAGGGTTCGAAGTTGAGTAAACCATTTCAGAAGCTGCAGGCTACAGCGGGTTCGAAGTTTTCTTCCGTTTCTACTTTAGCGGGTGTTGCGTTTTGAAGGTATTCTTCGAGAGCCGTGCGATTGACGCGATACAGCGACTTCGCACCATTAGGTTGAAGGTTTACATAGATCGATTTAGGCCACCCACCAGGCTGGTTGGCTTCAGAGAGCGCGATGCGCTTACGGACAAACCCAGAGCTGCAATTAAGAAGTTCTGCTGTTTCCGCAATGGTGAGAAGGGTTTTACTGTCCGTCATTTGGTGCTTTTAACAGGAAGCAACTGTGACATAGTAACCCTGATTTCATGTGCTGCAACATTAGAAGTTGATCGTAATTCCTTTTTAAGTTTTCAATCGGTATAATCAGTTAGGAGCCTGTGAGTCTCATGACAATTCGTCTTGCTGGAGAAGTTTTCAAAAACTACAACTCTCCAAAACGGGATATTCAGGGAGGGAAACAATACGCTGTGGCCGCAAAAGAAGGCGATCAGGTGCGCTTAGTTCGCTTTGGTGATGCAAATATGGAGAATCGTAGTGACGATCCAGAACGTAGAAAGAACTTCAGAGCACGTCATAACTGTGATGAGAAAAAGAGCAAGCTGACGCCGGGGTATTGGTCTTGCAAAATGTGGTGATTTTAACAACGTAGTGTTAAATAGAAATACTAAGAAAACGTTAGTATACGGCTAGAGCGGAAATTTTTTGTTACAGCTATGCTGTATTTAGATGACCTCGGATCATGGGCCGTAAAAATTCGAAGGGGCATAGTCACCTCTCCTGCGGGTTGACCCTGGAAGACGAGTTCACACTGACACGAATACGAAGCAAGGCTCACGCGCTGAAATCTGGGCCTGAGCGAGACAACTTCTTTTGGACAACGGTGTTTCGTCTGATCTGCCGTGAGCGAGCTTATAAGACTGTGATGAAAGAAGTTGGTGTCCTTATAGATACCAACATGAGTATTTTTGACGATGAAGAACCACAAACTGAAAGCGTCTAGAATCGAATTACGGCGCTAAAAGTTAAAACGCACAATGAACGAAAGAGAATTTTTAGAAAAAGCTCGTTTTACGCCGGAAGCTCAGCGAATATTGGCTGTGCTTCGTTATGCCGAAGGCACTGGCGGAGCTAAGAATCCCTACGCTGTTGCTTTTGGTGGTGGGACTTTAAGCGATTTGAGTCGCCATCCCGACACAGTTTTTAAAGGTAGAAGTGCTGCCGCAGGAGCGTATCAGTTTCTTCCAGGCACTTGGCAGTCTCACGCGAAAGCCTTAGGTCTTGGGTCTTTTGGTCCCCGCGACCAAGATCTCGCAGCTTTGCGCGGAATTAGAAATCGATTAATGCCCCTAGGTGGTTTAGCTGTTCTTGAAAAAGAGGGTTTTAGTCCACGAGTGTCTGCTGCTCTAGCTCCTGAATGGGCGTCGCTACCTACTTTGAGTGGTGCCAGTTATTATGGTCAACCTGTTAAAGCTCTTAGTGATTTACAGCGTGTATACGGACAAGCATCTCCTATTGGATTAGAAGGGCAACCGACTACAACGGCTAAAGCTCCCGTAAAGCTCCCACGGATGAGTTTTGTCGAGACAATGGGCAATGTTTTAAAGCAGTTTGGAACCACAATTGTTGGGCCTCAAAGCTCCGTGGGGGACAAAGCTGCTGATTATTTACAAGCTGCGGCTCTTGCTGAAGATCCTGAGGTTGCCGCTAAGTACCAGCAGCTAGCCATTCAAGCAGCAGGATCGGATGATCAAGATCTTGTTTCCAGTATCACTCAGATACCCGGACAGCTGCTTGAAGGTTATGCAACTGTAAAATCGTTTAATGACAGAGCGGCTCAACTCGAAGCGTCGTTAAATGAAAGTGATGTTGTTAGCAGCAATACACCTACGACGGGAAGAGGTTTTGTCGCTCGTACAGGTAGTACAGGTGTTAGCACTGGACCTCATCTAGATATTCGATACGCAAGTGGTCAACCTATTTCTCCTAAAGAGTTAGATCAGTATTTACTCATCGGAAATAAACGTCCTAGTGAGCTCCCGTTAACCAGCCCTTATGGCCCACGGACTGCTCCTACTGCGGGCGCTAGTTCTTTTCACAAAGGTATTGATATAGGCGTCGGTGCCGGAACTCCTATTTATGCAACAGGCGGAGCTAAGTTAGTCAGAAGCTACGGTGATACAGGAGCCGGTGGGTATACCGTAGGAGTTCAGATTCCGGGGAGAGGTGAGGTTCAATTATTGCATTTAACCCGAGGATCAAGTCCTTTAAGTGGACGAGGGTAATTAAAACTCGACTGTTTACGGGTAATTTCTGTAAACTAGAGCTAGGAGTTTCTAGTAAACATGGGCGAGTCACCGGAAGCCAGGGCTCAACGAGCTGCACGAGAGGCTGCTGATGTGGCCTATGACCGTCAGCAGGGATTAATTGCAGATGTTGGCAAGAAAGCCAAAGAATACGAGACAAAAGCAAAAGAGTTAATACCCACACTTTCGACCCTTGCAGGTCGGTCTCCTACTGAGTACGTTACTGGCACCCGTAAAGGGTTTGAGGATTACGTTGGTCAGTTACAAGGTAAATACGAACCTCTGTTGACCCAGTTTGATCCTAATGTTTTAGGCTCTCCATCTTCTCAGCGTCTTAACGAATCGCTTCTTGGATCCGCAGGACTGTTTACTCAAGGAGTAAGCGATGTTGGACGGCGTACTTCAGCAGATCTTTACCGGACTTTGGCTGCTGGACCTGAAATTGCTAGAACTTTAGCTTCAAGCAGCGCAACAAATTTAGCTTTAGATCCGGAGATCATGAGGTTAGCTACTAATCCTCCAATTAAGACTGAATTGAATCCAGGTAAACTAGGTTATTCGCAGTACATGCAATATAATGTTTAATGTAAAACGTCCTTCATTTCATGAGCGTGAAGTTAATTTTCACGCTAAAGCACCGTTTTCTAAACACGATTATCGTTATCGACAAAGAGCTGATATTCGTTTAGCCGGTAAAGTCTGGTCAGAAAGTTCCGACGAAAGGACTCGTCGATTAATGCGTACACGAATGTTCCGCAAAATGCGAAACGTCGCTGTGGGATTAGGTTTCGGCGAAAACGATAAGTTTGGACCTGACGAAACTTATGACACGCCAGATCCAATCAGACAAACACCCGACCAAGGTTACTATAAAGGTTACTAAAGTCGTATATACGTTGTTCTGTGTTTATGGAGCTTGGAAAATAATAAACAAACCCAAGGCATCTAGTATTGTCGAGTTTATTTAACTCAGGCGTATCAATATATAAATTTGGTTTGTCTCTAAGTATGCACAACGGAAAATCTATTTCGAGTTTTTGAGTCGTTAACAAAGCCACTTCTGTAGAAGTTAAAAAAACGATTGCTTCATCAAACTCTTGTTTGAGATACTTTCGTTTGCATTCCTCTAGCCACACACGTTGTGCAGATTTCTGAAAGCGCCTCCGCTTTCTAAACAGATAGGCATCCGCTGGTTGCTCGCTTCCTAACAAAAAATCCCGTGGGGGAAATAAATAAACGTTTTTAGCTCGCCAAATTTGATTTAATCCGTTGTTTTCATAAGTAAAAAATTTAGATGCACAAACTAATTTGTTGGCGCTCACACTTGATGCGGGATCGAGAGCTATTTCCCCGTCAAAAAATGCGGTCGTAGTTGCAATAACTTCTGGCGGAGAAATAAAATCAACACTAGCTAGGGGCATCAGTCAAATAATCCGTGATGTTGTCAGAAACTTCGTCAGGGTTAACGATGTGAATACTCATACCAGTATCTGTCACCAACACCACGATTGGTTTTTCTTCGTTTTCATTTTTTTCTACAATATTTGCCAGTTTCCGTAGAAATTCTGTCAGATGTTTATCCATCAACTCCTCAGACAAAATGACGTCTTTTCGAATATCCGATAGTGTCACATAACGTGAGCACTTTGGATTTGAGGGTATAAAAAACAGAGCTCCGGATCCTTCATTATTTTTAAACTCTGAGTACAGAGTCACTATATCGCTTACGATCATCTTGACCGTGCTTAAAGCAATGCGATTTTGAATTTCAGAGAATCCAAAGACATTTTTAAATGCTTGTTTTGTTTTATTCGAATTAAACATTGTCGTAATTAGTGAAAGAATCCCAAGCGTCCGCGGTTATTTGCACGGGGTCGAACAGAAAGTTAGAAGTGTTTTGTTCTGTCGGATCTAGCTTACAGTAATGACGCAGTTCAACAAGGCCGGATTTACCTCCTGATGTAATTCCTTGGTAAATCAACTTGTCGATTGTTACCGGAGGCACACTCAAGCGAGAGGCAATAACTTTTTTTGAAACAAATACAGTTTTCGCTGCTTTTGTTTTGTTTTGCGCCAATATCTGCAACGATACATCGATGCTTTGCAGCAGGTTTAGGAGTTCGCGAGAATCAATTTCCATAATTTAAGTAATTTGGGGCTGCCCCATCCCCCAGCGCCGGGCAATGGAGTTCAGTTGCCACACTCGGGAAAAGGCTAAAACCGAGCGTACCCCAATATACTGACTTTCGGCCTTTCTTACGAAAGCCAGTAACAGAAGTCTAAAGTTGACGCAGCCACTCCGCCGTGGACAACTCACTCATATCTTTTAATTTTCTGTTGAATCCGCTTTGTACTTTCTTTTTTATTGTTTCAGCTTCAAAACGTGATTTGTGGTGGGCAGGATTTACACAGCCGATTGTTCCGCAGATTCGTTTCAGAGCAAAGTTTCCAATATCACCCTTATAAAAGTTGTAGTAAACGTTCTCTATATTTAGGCGTTTACCAAGAACTGTAATCGTTTTATACGAGCTTTTCCAACACGTATATAAGTCTTGGTTTTGAGCAGTTAGCTGCGTAAAAAGAGCCCGGAGTTCGGGCTCAACATCTTGCAACTGTGGTTCGCAGGCAACATTATTTATTGTTTTCAGGCACTCCTCACAAACCGTATCCGTCTTTATATGATTCCTGTTACGCAGGCAAATCGTAGAGTGCTGCGAGTTGTTGTTCAAAATCAGCAGGTTCCTCTATTAACAGTTTAATAATCTGATTTAGTTTTTTATCTAAATACTTAGGATCCGGTTCTTTTTCGTTAAGGATCAACCAGTATTTATAAGCATTTAGAAGATACAAATGTGTCTGCCTAGCTCGTAACGCTTGAGTTTTCCACTTATCGAAATCGAAAGAGGACTGATGACGACTGTTACCTGTTTTTAATTCCAGGTCTCGTATCTGAATCTGTAAGTCGATATCTTCGATTGTGTATTCGACAGAGGAAATCTTTGCCTGGCACTCGTTTATTGAGCGTGGTTGCTCGTTATCTGTGTAAATCCATGTAGGAAGATTTTCAATAACATATTCGTCATCCCATCGAAAGGGTTTCTTATCGAGCTCTGTGTTCATAATCCAAGTGTAGTTTTAATTAACGAATTGTACTCTCCGTTTAGCACATACAGCGTATGCGTTTCAAAAGAGATTTTTCGTACCAAATCAAGTTGTACTAGGGATTTTAAAGCCCTCAGTAAGTTGTCCTTGGGTGAATACAACTCACTGCGTATCTCTTTCGTAGAAAGAGGTTGTCGAAATATTAACAGCTGAACGAGCTCTTCGTAAAGCCTGATTGCTGAAACTCTTTTTTTAGCGATTGTATAGTCCGAATAGAAAACGACTTTTGAAATTTTATTTTCAGCAATTCCACAACCGATTTTGTTGTTTTGCCGTTCTTTAGCCATGCCTGTACAGCCTCTAGCATTTCTGGTGTCATTTTACGCGCAGGACTTTTACCGATCATCATGTGATAAGGATTTAAACAGGATTGATCTCCGCACGAACACAAAACTTTGTCGTCCGTAGTCAAGTCGCAATTAAAAAACACCTTATATATGTAGCGACGCGGGCGCATGATTTCCTCGTCATCAACCAGGCGGTGTAGGGATTCAGGAAGATATAAGTGCTCGTCGGGGTTTATCGCCAGTTTTCGGCGCCGGAACCAAGCCTGGATCAGTTTTGAACGACCGGGGTTGGTGCGGGACTCTGCGATGCAGGTAGCACAGGCCATCATGCCTCGGATCGGAGCTGCGTGGGCCACGTCGCGCATCCGAAGGGCTATCGGGTCCTGCCGCCCGCACTGGCAGCGAAGGACCCCGGTCTGCCCGTAGACGGCCAACTCGAAGTTGCCTAGCTCTCGTGTTTCGTCCGGAATGCCTCCCGGAGGCTCTGAAAGGACCGGTTCAAGGATCCCGAGGTACTGGGTTAGAAATACAGATGTACTCATTTAAGTTCACACAGCGTATGGAACGCACACAGCGCACCATGTAGGTAGCTTAGCCGTTCGTGCTCCCTTTTTTGACTTTTTCCTCAATCATTAGATTACTTAACGTAAATTTCGTCTAAATAGCGAGTTTTACAGTATTTAACTGCAGCGAAATTTACGTTAGAGCATACTACTTATAATATAATTTTAAAATATATAACTAAGCACGATTTAAAACGAAATTCACGTTAAGTAAACGGGCTTCTGGAGATAGTTTTGAAACACGGTGTTTTGGTTTTTAGAGCCGTGGCAACCTGCGTACTATCGACTATAAAGCAAGCAGTACAAAACTACGCTTTTTCTGGAATATCTGGTAATATACGAACAACATCTTCTATGGATGGGTCATGCCTACAGCAAGCTTAAAACCAAATACAGCTCTAGACCTGTCGGACGAGGAGTTCTGGGCGGAGTGTCGCCGCAGGGCTATGAAGTTAAATATCCCAGCTTGGCGCATAGCTGAAGAATTTTATCAGCATCGTGAGGTTGACATTAAAGTAGGTGCTAGGTAAGGTCAACTCAGTTTCAAGCTGATTATGGGTCGTATTTGTCCTTCGCCGGAAGCTAAACAACGTTTTGCGGATATTTACGATTATTTGATGGAGGGAAAGAGCTACGCTGAAATAGGTAAAAAATTCAATATTTCAAAGCAACGAATTCAACAGATTATAAAAAGTTTTGCTTCTGCCAGTCAGTACGCTGAAATTCGTAAACGTATCGAACAACGGGCACTTTCGACATTTTTAGGTAAAGAAGTTATCGCGCAGTTAAATGCCGGGCACAGCTGCAACAAGGTTTCAAAAAATCTAGGCTGCAATGTCAGTTTTGTAAAAAGGGTTTCGGCTAAGCTGAACAAAGAAAAAATAAATCAGTGCGCTAGACTTTACGTTGGAGGGTAGTATTTTTAAGAAAACTAATGTCCGCGTGCGGTCACTACCCATCTCGTCATAGTCTTCACACTCCCAATTTTCGGGGGGCAGTTGACGCCCTTGTCGAATGTATTTACACAATTAGCGGCGTGGGAACAGCATCTTTCACTATCGACCCCTCAGGATATGCCGCCAATTTTGAGGGATTGGTGCAAGTTATTGAGGATTTAAATTGGACTCTGAGCGGAGTTAATTCCGGGGGTTCTATTGTCGCTGGTTCAGGTATATATACAACTGCAAGTGGAGCGTTTACGGTTGTTAATGCCGCTATCGAAGGTGGTTCGGGTATTTACGTAACCTATAGTGGACGTTATGCGTTTATTAACGCCACAGTCCTATCTGCATCTGGTGTCTCGTTTACCGCTGGTTCCGGTCTATATCTTTCTGATGGAGGCACCAAGTTTAATTTAGGTGCATACGGTGAGGGCAGTACAACAGTAACTTATAACGGAGGAAATGTAGCTATTAGCGGACGTGATACACCAATAACTGTATCTGGGAATCCGGCTCCGGGGTATGGAAATGGCAGCCTATGGTTTGATACAACCGAGGGACGTCTTTTTGTCTATGCGAGCGGAAACGGCACAGCCTACCCCGCGTGGTATCAAACAAATGCAGAAGCATTTGCAGTTAAAAGTGAAGTACCTCCTTCTGGAGCCGGTCTAAATTCTCCTCCTAGAGACGGACAACTTTGGTTCAATAATTTATTAGGTTCTCTGTTTATTTACGACGCGACAACAAGCGGCT
>Ga0169931_10014722_pt1 | contig 10558 bp, 10 predicted proteins | sample Kivu_15m_20L_FD_129675 | JGI IMG/M metagenome (GOLD analysis project Ga0169931, IMG submission 129675) | Freshwater microbial communities from Lake Kivu, Western Province, Rwanda to study Microbial Dark Matter (Phase II) - Kivu_15m_20L... | ecosystem: Environmental > Aquatic > Freshwater > Lake... | reverse complement strand
CAATGACTGCAGGGCTGACAGATGCAATGACATTTTGTAGAAAATCAGAATCAGTCCATGTCACGTACACAAGCGACAAAACAAGGAGCGCAACGAAACCAGGTATAACGAAGAGGCTTCCAGCCAAGAGTCCTCCGATGATGCCTCGTCGACGCCATCCGATGTACGTGATGAGTTGCTGTGCCTCTGGTCCGGGCAACATCGAGCAGACGGAGAGAGCGTGTGCAAACTCGTCGTCTGTGATCCAGCCCTCACGCTCAACCAACTCTTCGTGCATCACGGCGATCTGTCCCGCCGGTCCACCGAACGAACGTGTAGCCACCCTGGCGCAGGGTCGCAGAAACGTGGCTAGCGATTCGTTCAGTCCCACGCGCACTGCATGCGCTTGATGCCATTGATGAAGGCACTTTGCAAGTACGCGGGTTCGCTCGTGATGCGTAGCGATGGCACGCGTTGGCGAATCTCGTCGAACATCACGCCGATTTCGCGACGGGCAAGGTTTGCGCCAAGGCAGAAGTGCGGCCCACCGGCTCCGAAGCCGACTTGGGCCGGTGTCAACGGACGCGCGATGTCGAAAGCCTGTGAGTTCGTGTACACCCGCTCATCGCGGTTGCCAGAGCAGTACCACATGACAACTTTTTCGCCTTCCTTGATCGGTTGGCCGTTGATTTCCGTGTCCTCGGTGGCAGTGCGACGAAAGTGAATGACAGGCGTTGCGTAGCGGACAATCTCTTCGACTGCTGTGCGCGTGTGCTCGTCGAAGCTGCCGTACCACTTTTCACGCTGATCAGGATTGTCGGTGAGAAGTTTCATGCCGTGGCTGATGGCATTGCGTGTTGTCTCGTTACCTGCGACAACGAGAAGAATGAAGAACGATCCGAACTCTTGTGCTGTGAGGCGCTCGCCGTCAACGACAGCATTCATCATCGCGGAGGTCACGTCATCCTTGGGGTTCTTCACGCGGTCTTCACCGAGAGCTTGGGCATAGGCGAAAATGTCCATGCCCGCTTTCAGCAGGTCTTCGTACGAGCCCACGAACTCAGGGTCACCCACACCAAGGATGACGTTGGTCCAGTTGAAGATCTGGCGCTCGTCACTCTCGGGAATGCCCATCATGTCGCAGATGATTTGCAAGGGAAGCAGTGCCGCTACCTCTTCGACAAAGTCGCACGTTCGTCCTGGGAACTGCTCTAGCAAGCGATCGATGACTTTTGCTGCGCGCACTTTGACTTGCTCTTCGACGCGAGTGATTTCTTTCGGGGTGAATCCCTTCGACACGATGGAGCGAAGGCGGAAGTGCTTCGGGTCGTCCATGTTGATCATTGATCCGAAGAACTCATTCAGTTCGGTGGGCATGTCACCGATATTCGAGCCCTTGCCACTGCAGAAAATCTGCGGGTTACGGCTGACATGCCAGATGTCTTCGTGGCGCGTGAGAGCGCGATATCCCGGGCCACGCGGGAACGGAGAGTCCTCGATGATTACTTCGGGAAAGAAATGAAACGGAGACTCGTCACGGAGCGTCTTGAACGCGCCCTCGCGATATGCGCGATCCTTGGTCCAGAATTCGTTGAGCGAAAGATCGATGTCTTCGAGGGGTACCGCGGGGAGTTCCATGTCTTTGACTGTATTGCCCGACTCGACACGCCAATTCACCGGACAGATAGGTTCGCCGCCATGGCCGAGTTCACTTTCTTCGTCGATGCCGATCTGTATCAATTGAACGGCGGGGAACTCGCTGCCGATGAGGCCGATTTGCATGCGGCCGGGGTTGAGTCTGTTGACATTCCCACCGAATATGGGGCAGATCTCGGGTCTCGCATTCCTGTCAGGGTGACCGGAACTCCCAAGGGCTTGCGCTTCTATGCGCGATTGCTGGGAGTGAGAGATTCCGTGCAGTTGGAGGAGCTGGAGCGAGTGTTGGCAGCGGCCGATGCACGCGGTGAGTGGCTGTCAGACCTCTGATGACTGCCATGTCAACTCCCCGTTGAGGGGGTTGCTTGGCTACTCTTCACGAGTCCTGCGACTGTGCGGGACTCGTGAAGGGAAGATCCATGCCAGAAGCAGTCATCGTCGCCACAGCCCGTAGCCCCATCGGCCGCGCCCAGAAGGGTTCGCTCATCGACCTGCGCCCCGATGACATGTCGGCTCAAATCGTGAAGGCATTGATGGCGAAGGTGCCACAGGTGAAGGCCTCGGATGTGGAAGATCTGATGATGGGAGTAGGTCAGCCGGCAGGAGAAAGCGGCTTCAACGTTGCGCGTATGACTGCGATTCTTGCCGGACTCGATGATGTTCCTGGCGTCACTGTCAACCGTTACTGCTCTTCAAGTTTGCAGACCATTCGCATGGCTGCACATGCCGTCAAGGCTGGTGAGGGTGACTGTTTCATCGCCGCAGGTGTGGAAACGGTGAGTCGATACGTGCATGGTCGCGCCGACACAGCACCAAACGAGATTTTCAAGCCATCGATGGAGCACAGCGCACTGCGTGCCCAAGGTGGACAGCCCAAGTGGTCGCCACAGCAAGGACTTGCCGACGCGTATATCGCGATGGGTCAGACCGCTGAGAACGTTGCGGAAATCGAAAACGTGTCGCGCGAAGACATGGACCGCTTCGGTGTGCGCTCGCACAACCTCGCATGTGAGTTCATGGACAACGGTTTTTTCGCACGCGAAATCACTCCGTTGACCCTTCCAGACGGAACGGTGGTGTCGAAAGATGACGGTCCGCGTGCCGGCACGAACTACGAAGCAACATCGCAGTTGAAGCCAGTGTTCCGCCCTGACGGCAAGATCACTGCCGGTAATGCGTGTCCGTTGAATGACGGTGCTGCTGCAGTGATGGTGATGAGTGACACGAAGGCCAAGCAGTTGGGGCTCACCCCACTTGCGCGCATCGTGTCGAGCGGAGTGTCCGGCTTGAACCCTGAGATCATGGGTCTCGGACCGGTGGAAGCATGCCGTCAAGCGTTGAAGCGTGCGGGCATGACTATCGACCAAATCGACTTGGTGGAAATCAACGAAGCATTTGCTGCTCAGGTCTTGCCGTCAGCGCGTCAGCTCGGTATTCCGATGGAGAAGTTGAACATCCACGGTGGTGCCATTGCGCTCGGACATCCGTTTGGCATGACTGGTGCTCGCATCATGTCGACGCTCATCAATGGCCTTCAGTGGGAAGACAAGCAGTACGGGCTCGAGAGCATGTGTGTCGGTGGTGGCCAAGGAATGGCCATGATCATCGAGCGTCTCAGCTAATTGCGAACGTCGCGACTTTCATAGGCAACCAGCAGTCCAAGTACTGCCATCGCACCTGCTGCGACGGCAAAAGTGACTTCAGGTCCTGCTGATCCATAGATCATGGGTGCAATCAATGAAACGATTGCTGCCGTCGTCAGGTCTCCTGCACCCATCAAACCTTGGGCTGCTGCTGCACGACCCTCGGGTGCTGCGCGCGCCATCATCGATTGTGCTGCTGGTAGTGCGATGGCACCAACGAGACCTTCGACTGTTCCGAAGAGCACGATGAGCCATGCATTCGTGAGTAGTCCGTAGACGCACACGACAGGCGCCGCACACGCAATTCCGATGAGCGCCATGGTGCGTGCACCGCGTTGATCTGCGATACGTCCGCCGCGCGCGCCAAACAAAACGAATGGAATCGAATAGAGCAGGAACGACAGACCAACCATGAGGTTGGTGCCCCCACGATCAGTGACGTATCGATCCCACAATGCGTCGTAAATGCCGACTGGCAGGAACAACGTGAGTGACGCAATCGATGCGGCGCGAATAGGACGTAGACGAAGCAACTCGAGACTCAGCCGTTGCGACTCACCGCTAGAAGGCAGTGTGGGCAACTCACGTGGGGCGACGACGACAAGGGCAAACACCGCAAAACTGCAAAAGAACACAAACATGCCGTTGACGCTCGTTGCTTCAATGAGAAGTGCGCCGATCAACGGTCCTCCGGTGAAGCCAGCCATCTCAATGCCGCGCAAACGCCCCAGTCGCTCCGCGGCACGGTTCGGGTCGAGGTTTGCGGCCAGGGCACGAATAGCTGGGCCCGCAGTTCCCATGGCTGCGCCAATCAGTCCTCGAGCCACGATGAATGCAAAGAGTGAGCCACTGAGAGCAAACAGCGCAGAGCCTGCAGCAGACACTGTGAGCCCGGCGATGACCAACATTTTCGGGTGACCTCGGTCGGCAAATGGTGCGACGGTGATCGACACGACGACGGAAGTGAGAAAGCCTGCGGCTGCGATATAACCAAGGCCTGCGTCGCTGAAGCCGTACTTGTCCTGAAGATCGGAGAGTGCAGCAAATATTCCTGAGTTCGACACCGCTGCGAGGAATGCGCACACCAGCAACACGCCCATGCCGCTCTTCTTCGACTCTGTCACGTCACCAATCCCAGCGATTGGGGCGATCAGCACGCACGATGACGGTGTCTGGCGTGTTGGGGTTCGTGTGCACTCGAACGACGTATGTGTCGGTGGCGTCGGATACTTCTGCGAGCGCCCATGTGTCGCTGCTGTCGCGCAGTCCGGCACCAAGGGGGTACATGTTCAACACGACAACTCCGGCCACGTCGGCCTCGGCACGCCACATTGCTGCAAGACCCTGGCGAAGGTCCGGGTCTGCAGAGAGATCAAAACCGTGCAGCACCAATTCGACGGTGGTCATGTCAACAAGACGGACTTCAGATGCGTCGACGATGTCGGTGCCGGACAGCTCGTCGTACACAACAACTATCGGACCGTCGTCATTTGACTGTTCGCAGACATTGCCGTAGCGCACCATCGGCAATCCGTCGTCGTCCACCGTGCGCACCATCACGCGGTCGCCACTGCGAAGCTTCATGACACGTACTTCTTGGCAACGATTGCATCGTTGAATGTCGGCCAATAGGTGAGTCCCCAGTCATCGAAACCCAAATCAGACAACATCACACAACCCACATCAGCAACCGGGTCGACCCACACAAATGTGCCCGCACCGCCGAAATGTCCGAATGTAGATGCGCTGTTTCGTTCGCCGAGCCAATGCGGATGCTTGTGGCCCTTCAACTCAGGGCCAAGACCCCACCAACAAGGTGAAAAACGCCCGACTCCAGGAACGATTCCTTCAAGTTCCGGGAAGTGAGGTGTGGTGGCCTCGAGCCAGGTGGAGTGCGACAAAAGTGTTGGTCGGCGCATCTCGGAAACGAATGCTGCGAGGTCACGCACAGTGGAATTCACATCTTTTGCAGCAGATCCCGCGAGCAGTGTGTTCGCCATGCCGAGTGGCTCGAACACTGACTCTCGCAAGTAGCGAGCAAACGGAATCGATGAACGTGTTTCGATGTGCGCGGCGACCATGTCGTAGCCGGTATTCGAATAGATGCGCTTTCTTCCCGCAGCATTGACAGGTTGTGTGCCTTCGAAGGGATAACCACCAGCATGGGCGAGCAGATGTTCGAGAGTGCATCCGTCTTGTCCAACTGGTTCGTCGAGCGATGTAGTTCCTTCCTCGACAGCAACGAGTGCGGCATATGCCGTGAGCAACTTGCTAACCGACGCCACGCGATAATCACGGTCGATGTCTCCGTGTGTGAAAGTGGCGGTCGATGTGACGACTGCAACCGCGACATTGTTCGGTGGCCAGCCGGAGACAAGTCCGGCGAGCGCATCAGTCATGGGGGAGAGCCCGTCAGATGCCGTTGGCGCGGATGAGCTCGGCGACACGGAATGCAAGGTCAAGTGATTGCCTTCCGTTCAGCCGTGGGTCGCAGACAGTTTCGTAGCGATCACCGAGGTCATCATTGCCGAGATCATCGGCACCGCCGAGGCATTCAGCGACGTCGTCACCCGTGAGTTCAATGTGAATGCCGCCTGGCCAAGTGCCCTCGGCCTTATGTGCTCGAACAAAACCTGCAATTTCACCGATGATGGTGTCGAGGTGGCGAGTCTTGCGACCTGACGGGGTGGAGAACGTGTTTCCGTGCATCGGGTCACATGCCCACACCACTGGGTGTCCGGCATCATGTACCGCACGCAGCAGCGGTCGCAGTTCGTCTTCAACCTTGTCGGCGCCCATGCGAGAAATCAGCGTCAAACGACCTGGTACGCGCGCGGGGTTCAGTACCTGACACAACTCGAGCACCCAATCAGGGTCGGTACCAGGGCCGATCTTGCAGCCAACGGGGTTGCCGACACCGCGCAAGAACTCGATGTGGGCTCCGTCCATTTGGCGCGTGCGCTCACCGATCCACAGCATGTGTGCTGAGCAGTCGTACCAACCGCCCGTCAGCGAGTCTTGACGTGTCAATGCTTCTTCGTACCCAAGGATGAGGGCTTCGTGGCTTGTGAACACATCGACTTCGTGCAACGCAGATGTGTTCTCAGTGTCGACACCGCACGCGCGCATGAATAGCAACGCGCGTTCGATTTCGGCAGCCAACGATTCGTAACGCTGTCCTTCGGGACTCGATGACACGAACTCTTGCGTCCACGCATGGACACGATTGAGATCAGCAAATCCACCCTTGGTGAAAGCGCGCAGCAAGTTCAGTGTGCTTGCAGATTGGTGATACGCCTGCACGAGTCGCTCAGGGTCGGGCATGCGCGCAGCTTCGGTGGGGGTGGGGTCATTGACGATGTGCCCGCGGAAAGATGGAATTTCCAAGTCACCGACTTTTTCAGTGGGGCTTGAACGTGGCTTGGCAAATTGTCCTGCCATGCGGCCGACTTTCACCACTGGAACACCCATCGAATACGTCAACACGACTGCCATTTGCAAGATGACGCGCAACTTCTCGCGAATGTTGTTGGCTGAGAACTCTTCGAAACTTTCGGCGCAATCGCCGGCCTGCAACAAGAACGCGTTACCTGCCGCCACCTTGGCGAGCGAGCTCTGCAACGATCGAGCCTCACCTGCAAACACAAGTGGCGGGTACGAAGCAATGTGCTTCAGCGCTCGGTCAAGACCAGCCTGGTCGGGCCAATCTGGTTGTTGAGCGGCGGGGTACGCCGTCCAAGAAGACCGAGTCCAACTACGAGCCATGGTCCACAGCCTTGCGGGGGATTAGGCGATTTGCAAAGCGATTTTGCGCGAGAGTCGCAGGTGTTGCGACTCAGGCAGCCAAGATGCGCTCGGCGTCCTCGCGAAGACCTTCGACGGCGCGGCTCACGAGACGACGTGCGGCCTCGGCAGTGACACCGAGATCTTCACCGACTTCACGGAAGCTCTTGCGCTCACCATCGATGAGACCAAAACGTGCCTCGACGGCGTAGCGGGCGCGCTCGTCGAGCGTGCCGAGCAATTCGCCGAGCAGTTCACTGTCGACCAATGCCATGACGGCGTCTTCGGGTGTGCCTTGGCCGTTGTCCATGAGGTCACCGAGTGTTGCGTCACCGTCATCGCCCACGGTCTTGTCGAGAGACACTGGGGTGGTGAGACGATGCAGTTCAGCGTTTCCGGCATCGAGGGTTTCGCCATCGCCACTTGCCTGACGCAGTGCGGCACGCAGGCTGGCGGAGCGGTCTCCAGGAATACGGATGAGGCTTGCCTTTTGGTCGAGCGCGCGACCGATGGCCTGACGAATCCAGAAGGTGGCATACGTCGAGAACTTGAATCCGCGGCGCCAGTCGAACTTGTCGACCGCGTGCTCAAGACCAAGGTTGCCTTCTTGGATGAGGTCGAGCAAGTCCATGCCCTGGGGCAGGGGGTAACGACGAGCGATTGACACCACGAGGCGGAGGTTGGAGCGGATGAACCGGTCCTTTGCCGCAGCGGCATTGCGCAGATCGCGGCGCAGGGCGGCACCACGCTCGCCTGATTCGAGGCGCTTGGCCGCTTCGCGACCGGCTTCGATGGCCTTGGAGAGCTCGCGCTCGTCCTCGGCAGTCAGCAAGGCAACCTTGCCAATTTCGTTGAGATAGAGACCAATTGAGTCATTCATGATGGATCGTGTAACCATGTGTCCTGTGGTGTTGTTCCCATCTGACGGGTGGCGTCAGACACGCGGGGGTTGCGGAACAACTGGTGGGTGGGGGTGTCAATTTTGGGGAAATGGGAGAATAACACTTCCTCTCGCGTTTGTCTCCCCCCAATTTTGATTTTTCTGAGATCCATCTGTCCTGATGTGGCTGACGCCTTGTCGGCCGCTGAAACCCTTGTGCCGCAGGGGCGTGAGAGGAGTGCCGGACCTACACTTAGTCCCCGTGCCGCTGCGAATTGGACTGTTCGGTGGCACGTTCGACCCTCCGCACGTGGGTCACATCGCGGCGGCAGTCAACGTGCGCCATGCCCTCGGGCTCGACCGAGTCCTCATGGTCGTTGCAAATGACCCGTACCAGAAATCCTCTACCCGCGACGTCTCGCCAGCTTCTGCGCGGCTCGAGATGGTGCGTGCGGCATGTGAGGGAATTCCTGGCTTGGAAGTGTCCGATATTGAAATCACACGTGGCGGACCGTCGTACACATTCGACACGGTTAGCGAAGTTCTCGCTGAAAACCCCGACGCAGACGTTTTTGTGATTGTTGGAAGTGACACAGCAACTCGTATCGAGTCGTGGCATCGGTGGAACGAGTTGGCCGAGATCGCAACGTTTGTCGTCATTGCACGTGATAGCGACGTGTTGAACGTTCCGTCCACGATCAATTGGATACGCGTCGACACCCCGATTATTGAATGTTCGAGTACGGACTTGCGCCGGCGTTTGCATGCCGGGGAAGACACAACGCACTTGCTGTCGCAGTCAGTGTTGAGTGTTGTTCATGCTCGTCATTTGTATGGCGTCGATGATCACCATTCACCTGTGTCGGCTGGCCACAGCACATGAGCGCGATACCTGAGCGTCGTCGTCGGCGCATGATGACCGCAGTCGCACTCGGTGTCATCGCATTGCTCGCGCTTCCCGCGGGACTGGTGGTGAGTGCTGCGACACTGCTCAATTCGACTGACGGGCGCAATGTCACTGCTGACAGCACGATCAAGATTCCGTCTACGCCTGTTGCACTACTTGCCGGAGTCGACTCGCGTGACGACATTGCGATGATCGCAGTCTTTGCACTTTCGCCAAGTGGGCGCGGAGGCACCATCGTGTCGGTGCCAGTGGGTTCGAACGCTCGCATCGGTCGCACGGGCACCATTCACCGCATTGCCGAAACGTACCGAGAGTCAGGTTTTGACGCCTTCGTCATCGATGTCGAGGGGCTACTCAATGTGTCATTCGCTGCATCTCGAAAAGTCAACGTCAGTGACTTGACGGCGATGTTGGAACCAGTCGGTGACCGCACTGTTGTTGTTGATGCGGATGTGTATGACACGGGCCTGGACGGTTCGGTGAGGCAAATCGCACTTGCCGGTGAGCAAGTGATGACACCTGAGCAGATGGCAATTGCGCTACTTGCAAGTCAACGCGGAGCGCCAGAGAGCCAACGACTCGCCCGAATGAAGTCGCTCTGGACTGCGATTGCTGGTACGTCGTTGACGTCACCAGCGACGTCGGTGCCCACAACCGATGTAGCTGACACATCGACCTCATCGACGGTTGTACCGACTGAGGTGCTCGGGTTTTTCTCGGCACTGCGCGACGGACCAATCCAGTTGTGGCAGTTCGCTGCAACACCTGTTCCGGTGGGCGAGCGCAACCCGATGAAACTCGACTTGTACGACCTGGACAGGGCCGAAGTCGTCATGGTGATGGCGAGTGTCGCCCCGAGCTCGGTGTCGGTGTCGTCGACCAATGTGTCTTTCATGGTGGATAGTCCTTTCGCCGATGCATCGATCATCAAGAAGGCTGTTGAGCGATTGATTCTTCTCAAGGTGAACGTGCTCGTGATTCGTCAAACTGGTCAACCTGCCGGCGCGAACACCGAACTGTTGTATCGCGATGTCGAAGTACGTGATGCAGTCGAGAATTACGACCTCTATTTCGGACCGGTCGTACTGCGGCAGCCAAAAGAAAGAGTCGAGGGAATTGACGTGCGACTCGTCCTTGGTGAAGATTTCCGCACCTACTTGAACACGCCGGCAGGCCAGGCAACACCGACCACCACCACATCGACGACGATTCCTGACTAGTAGAAGAGACAGAAGCACCTATGGAAGCCACACAACCCGTCGACTCAGACATCTCATCACGTGATCTCGCGATCCTTGCTGCACAGGCCATGGATGAGAAGTTGGCGACTGATGTGGTCGTACTTCCAGTGGGTGACGTGTTGGCGATCACTGAGTACTTCGTCATCGCTAGTGCATCGAACAAACGGCAAGTGAAGTCGCTTGCAGACGGTGTGCTCACCGCGGTGCGAGATCTCACCGGCCGGTCACCGCTTCGCTCGGAAGGTGCGCGTGAGCAGCAGTGGGTCCTCATCGACTATGGCGACGTCGTCGTTCATGTGTTCGCCGATGAGACGAGGCGTTTCTACGAAATCGAACGGCTTTATAAAGACGTGCAGCCGATTTCGTGGCAGGCCTAGGCCAAACCGCTATCGTTTGGCTTTCCAGTTTCGGGGCTGTAGCTCAGTTGGCAGAGCGCTTGCATGGCATGCAAGAGGTCAGGGGTTCAATT
>Ga0169931_10014721_pt1 | contig 10559 bp, 4 predicted proteins | sample Kivu_15m_20L_FD_129675 | JGI IMG/M metagenome (GOLD analysis project Ga0169931, IMG submission 129675) | Freshwater microbial communities from Lake Kivu, Western Province, Rwanda to study Microbial Dark Matter (Phase II) - Kivu_15m_20L... | ecosystem: Environmental > Aquatic > Freshwater > Lake ... | reverse complement strand
GAGTGCGGTACTTAATACGCAAGTGAGCCGATGACAACCGATTTAGCCGATGGGAAGTGCAGCGATAATTTATTAAGTCACTAGTCATTCGTGCATGAAAGCATATCAGTCGTGCATGAATTATCCGACAAGTATGTAGGTGTCGCTAATTTGTCTCACACGTGCTGCTGCTACATAGGTCACTCCGTGCTCACAGCGCACTAGAGTAGTGGTACGCTACTGGGTACGTAGAGTGAGTGTAAGTACCCACCTAAGGACTCTAGTACGTCTTCCTGCGAAGAGCCACGGGCCTACGTACTGCACTGTACTGATTTCACGTTTCGTCCGTCCGTCGATGAATCATGTTCAATCAGTATCAAAGCACTGTATCAAGAATCAAGAGTATCAAGAATCAAGAACCAAGATCTTGCTCGATCCGTCCCGTCCATACGCCATCCGCAGCCGCAGCCGATGCTCGTATGTTCGGGTATGCACGCTATGCACTTCGTATGCACTATGCACTATGCACCACTGTAGCGGCTAGAGAGGAGATCTAAAGATATACCCGCCGGTCATAATCGATGATCTATCGAGTCTCCATCGCTTATTGTACTCCAGAATCATGTCGAACTGTGTTGTGGAAATGAAATAATCATAATAAACAAGAAGAAACGAATGATATACCTGGTATTACTCTCCTTTTCCTGTTGGCTGTGCCTTTTTCAAACCATTCGGGGATTCCGTGTTTACCCAAGGTCTATCTTCTTCACTCGGGCCTTTTCCGCTAAAGATTCATTCCCCTCTTCCTCCCCCTTCAATCATATAACTAAGAAAATCTCTGCAACCAATCAAATTAAACCTACTGATACTCATGCATTTGATGATTTCTTTATTGAACGTGATTTTCAAACAAATAGTCGACCGCAACAAAAAGTCCAAACAAAGCGTATTGTTGGTCCATCTCAAGTGATAATATATTGCACAACCTTACGGGATGGGACACAGGGTGAATCTGTCTCGGTATCTTGCGATGATAAATTGAAAATTTCCACACGGCTTTCGTCCTTTGGTGTAGACTATATTGAAGCGGGCTGGCCTGGATCTAATCCTAAAGACGCTGAATTCTTTTTACGGGCACAAACAGAACTCAGTGAAGATGTGAAACAGAAATTAGTTGCTTTTGGTTCTACAAGACGAAAAAGTATTTCTACTCAAGACGATACACAAATACAAGCCTTACTAGAAAGTCAAGCCTTGACTATTTGTATGGTAGCGAAAGCTCATATATGGCATGTGACAGATATTTTACGTGCTACACCACAAGAAAATTTAGATATGATTTTTGAGTCTATTTCGTACTTATTACAAGACACGACTACTAATTCAAAAAGGAAAGTTTTTGTAGACTTAGAACATTTCTTTGACGGATACAAATTTGATTCTACGTACACTACAGCATGCTGTAAGGCGGCTGTAGCTGCAGGTGCTACAGGTCTCGTATTATGTGATACCAATGGTGGTACAATGCCATGGGAAGTAGCAGACATTACGCGAGCCATGGTGCACCAATTTACCAACGTCACTATTGGGATACATGCACACAATGATTGTGGAATGGCTGTGGCCAATAGTATGATGGCTGCTCACCATGGTGCTGGATTAATCCAAGGTACAATTAATGGTGTTGGGGAACGCACTGGTAATGCAAATTTATGCTCTATCATACCCTCTTTAGCTTTACATGTACATAGTCAAATGTCATGTAAGGGTAATTTAAAGGACTTGACGAACCTATCACGTTTTGTCGATGAAACGATGAATCGACAACCGGATCCATCTGCACCGTACGTTGGAGCATCGGCTTTCGCGCATAAAGGTAAGTCGCCATTACGATCAGAGATGTGTGTGAATATGATCAGTAAATGGATGGATCTCAGCCTTTTTCTCTACCTTATTATGCTGCTGGACATAGGCGGTTTACATGTTGCTGCTATGGAGCGCTCACCGATGTCCTATCAACATATTGATCCGTCCTTGGTAGGAAATGAAAAACGTATTTTAATTAGTGAACTAAGTGGAAGGCAAAATATTATTGGTAAAATCAAGGGATTATTGAACGATAAACTCATGGTAGAACCTGTTAGTGAAGAAGTGGCTTCGGAACGCGCCATGGCAATATTAAATCGAGTCAAACAATTGGAAAATATTGGTTATACGTTTGAGGGCGCTGAAGCTTCCGTGGATATAATGATTTTACATTCTACCAAGGAGTACTGTAGACCTTTTCGGGTAATTGATTATTCTGTGCATGTTTTTGACTCAGACTTGGATCCTGCTTATAGGTCCTTGGATCAAAGTGTGAGCAAATCGGGAAAGAAATATGGGCCTACAGCTCGAGCTACGGTGCAATTGCGAACAGCTAGTGTGGTACGTCATCGTCGTGAACATGGTTTCCAGAGAAGATTATGCAATTTGTAAATAACATCCTTTTTTCGTATTATACGCTCTCGTTGAATGATTTCGTTCACAGGCCGAAAACGATGTAGACAATGAAACTGGATGTATGAATCGTTTGGAAGTTAGTGATGGAAATGGTCCTGTCGATGCACTTTCCGGTGCTTTAAAACGGGCTCTCATACCCTCGTATCCTTCAATAAAAGATGTGGAGCTTGTCGATTACAAGGTGCGAATACTAGATCCACAATCGGCAACTGCAGCAGCGACACGCGTAGTAAGTTTCTTTTAGCTCTAATAATCAATGTGTATCTGCCTAATAATAATTCTTACCTTACATTTCTCATCAATCACTCGTGTTAAGATGATTGAATTTCGTAACATCCATGAAGATAAGCGATGGACAACTGTAAGCGTAGATAGAAATATTATAAGTGCAAGTTTAAATGCGCTTATTGATGGTTTTGAATATGCCTTAGTAGATCAATCCGATGCTTGTTTATTAGATTTTTGATACATTTTGTCTGGACTGTGGTGGGGAGCAGAGTCTAATGATTCGCGTTGATTTGTTAATACACTACATACTAAAAAAAAAACAAATACTTTTCTTTCGTTTTACTTCGGCAAGACTTGGGAAGAAATTTATTGAATAAAGCATCAATTGAAGATCACGCGATAAAAGCTTGGCACCAGAATAGAGATCTATCTAAAAGACATATTCTTGTCTCGAACTCCAACATGTATTTGTGGATCAGCACTACAGTTTTCAAAGTGTGATGAATATGCCAAGAAAATTTATCTTAATAAATCTGTATGTGCAGGTCGGTGGTGGTATTCGTAGTTAAGTAGTAATACATACATACATAGCTAGCTTTTGAATTATTCACGGAAATAAAAAGGCAACAATTCAAAATAGCTATTTCATAGAGATAATTTTTAAAATAGCCATACATACGTATTGTGTACTTTCAACCTTTTTGCCAAATTCTGTTCTCAGTTCGTGTATCGTACAAGTTCATACTTATACCCTGTTACCTCCCACTATCTCCAATGCCAACCTCGATCTCCACTTAAGAATCGCTTTCCAGGAACAGGAATGAGAGAAGTGAATGAAGAATTTCTCGCAGCGAGGAATCGCTTTCAAGGTTCCTCTTCTCTCAACAAGAACAACAAGGTGAATGAGATTTCCATGAATACCGTAGTTAAAACAGGAACAATCTCTTCCTCCTTGTCGCATAAACCAGAGAAATTGTCATCGCCTTTGATGTCTTCATCATCTTCTCAGAGAATGAACAAATTCATGAAGGAGGAAGCTACGAATATCCGATCCAAGAGTGCTCCTCGTGTAACGGGTTCAACTCATTTTACTCCAGTATCCCACGGAGGTTCATTAGCATCTAATCGAGGTTCAGTGTCATCCTGCTCAACGAAGTCAGAGGTAAAGCATGTGAAAAGTCCATCGTCGTCGTTTCAAGATCGCCTTGTTCGAGACAAGGCAGAAAGCTTTAGTAGACGTGTTGAACTATCAGTAGGAAAATCCCGAAGTGCTCCAACGTCACCAGCTCCCCAAGATGTAGCCAAATATAGACATTGCGATTCGCCTAAATCTGTATCCTCAATCAAAAGCGCCAATGGAAATGCTCTTCGACTGAATATTGAACTTTGGGAAAGCCTAAATGGTAAAACAGATGTAACCGTGGATGCAATTAAAAGTACAAATGGATATCATCCATGGGCACGAAGTCGTTTAGCTAAACAATCCTTCGATGAAAGTTCACATGGTTCATCAAAGGACGCCAATGGAACATCTAAGAAGCAGAACGAAAGATTATCGCTCATGGATTCAGCTTCAACTACTACACCCTCTGTTGTAAACATTCCAGTAGTGAAAAAATCGTCTACGACATCTCCGATCAGTAAATTTGCGAATGCTCGAATTATTTCCTCACGCGAACGATTTGTAGGAAAGGGACATGCTGCTGGTTTACCAGATTGGAATGATATGAAACAATCCTGTAAGAATGAGAGCAACAGCAGTAGTAAAACGTCCTCCCTGGAGAAGAAGAGTGTTGAACAAATTAACGACGAGCATCTTTTTCAAGTCATTCGACCTGAAAGTACGTCTTTTGCCTCGGAAAAAATACAAGAGAGGGTGGATGCAAATGATACGAGTTTTGTTTCCCATTCCTCCATGTCATCTCTAGGTGAAACACTTGCAAGTGAAAAACTTTTGTCTCAACAAACGAATCCTGTAGCGAATAGTACCAGTAGTCAAGCGAATATACATACTACACTTATTTCTCCGAATGATGGAAACAATAGAAAAATAGCAGAGACACAAAGCCATTCTTCTATTGGGAATACCTCGTTTGATTCAAAAGAACGAACAATAGGAACAGATAAATCATCTCTTTCAAGAGAAAGTAAAGCAGTAGGAAATTGTGCGAAGTTTGCAACGGTCCCTCTTGATGATTCAATATATACACGTGATACCAGTTCCTTGATATCTCGAGAAACTCAGGGGAGATTCGGCAGCTCAAGAGGGAAAGATATTATGACTACACCCTTGCCTGATTGGACAGTGATTGTCAAATCAGCAAAACAGGGCAAATCTGAAAAACCTGTGCACGATGTACACTCCAACGTCGCTGCATCGAGTAATTCAGTCAGTAGGCCTACGACTCCCAAACCTAATGATATAATAGATTCATCATTCAATGATTTCAAAATTACAAAGAAATCAAATGATTTCAATGTCGATTTTGATCCTTTTGATCGGATCGAGTGGAGTTGCAACCAAATCAACCCGACGAATCTTGTCGATGTCTTTTCAATGTCTCCGCTGATGAGGAATAGCGATCAAGGAATCTTCCCTAAAAGTATAGAAGCAACATTCACTCCGGCAAAGTCACAAGATGTTTTTACGGTACCTTTACCGTCCAAAATTAGGGACACGGCACACTCGGTCAATGTCTTTTCTATTCCGACACTGACAATGAATGTTGATCGACCAGTCTCCCCGAAAAGCATAGAAACAGCATTCAATCCTGCAAAGTCCCAAGATATTTTAGCGATACCTCTACCATGTAAGAGTAAGGAAACAATTAATGAAAAGTACAAGACTGGAGGAGTCAATATTTTATATGAAGACATGTCACTTACAAAACGTAACGAGACTAATGATTGTGAAAAACTGATGAAGGAAATTGAAAAGTTACGTCACGCTTTGAAAGTTTCTGAGTTTCGACGTGAAGCTGCAGAGAAGCTGTTTCTCCTACAAGATAAAGAGAGATCAATACTTAATCAAGAGTCAAAAACAACTACTGAATTAGGTGCTACGATTTTAAATCTGTCCAACTTGTCCAATACATCTGATACAACACCTTCGCTTCATGAGTCACCTTCTAGCTCATATGATGTGGATCAAGGCTTCACTAGGCATGATCGTCGTCAGAAATCCATGTCGTCTGAACGTAAATTTGCAAAGAACAAGACATTTTTCCGGAGAAGCAATAAGGGATTTATGATGTCCGGTTCTACACACCGACGAACTTTGTTTGATTTTCTTTTTGGATGTCGTTGATTTCTTCCGCAGTAAATTGTTACTTGTTTTATTCCTTCGTAAATAAAGTTACAAGTTTTATCTCTGCATACAGAGTATTTCAGCATGTAAATTTCTAAGATCATTTTTCCGAACTGAAAGAGGAATCACACTGCGCGGGGAGTTTCCTCCTATTGTAACCTTTCCAATAATTTGTGATCTTTGAGAATTGGTATTACGTGGTAGTTGCTTGAGACGACTATCAAAATTATCTGTTGCAGCTTGGAAAAGTCCGATAATATGATGAGCTGAGCTTGATGATTGCTCTAATCGACTCATGGCCTTGGAAACTTTGCCCTTTTCATCATCTATGAATTGCCGCGTTCTTTTCACACCATGGGATGATTTCGATTGATCAGGAAGACAGCGTACTAGCTGAATACTGGATTTCAAAATCCTCATTTGATTACTTGCGAGGGTAAGGTCCATTGAGCACGAAACAAGTACTTCAAGTTCTTCTCGGGGTCGTATGACTTTATCCTCCAACGGAGGGAGCTTAAGCATCATGTCTTCTAAGGCTCGTACGCTGTTTGCGGATGACGAACATGACATTGCAAAAAGAGCTGGACGAAACAAAGCCGCTTCAAGAGATATTCGAGAAGCAGACGAATCGACATAAAAGTCTCTAACAGCTGTTCCAGTATCGAATGAAAGGTCGATATTCTTGGGAAATTCCATGGATACACTCTTTTTCTGTTGATTCTGAATATGTCCTCGACCCCCCTTATGAGACATTGCATCATTTTCATACTCATCGACTTGTTCTTGCAAATAACGCACAGCCTCAGATAACATTCGATTCTCATCCGCCAACTTTAATAGTTCCTCAGCCGGTGTTGTGAGGTGTGCTTCTCTAACATTAGCGTCTATGGACATTTGTGATAAAAGACCTTCTAATTCTCCAATACGCACGTCTTGCATAGATATCTCCTTTGATTTCGTGGCCAAGGACTTCTCATATTGTAGTATCTTCGTTTCTGCCATAGAAAGCTTCGACTCATTCTCAACAAAAGCATGTAATTGTTTCTTAAGTGTCTGAGCGCGTTTCACATGGTTGAGTTTGTCGTTTTCGAACAATTTTCCAATCTCGGTCGTAATACTACGCCAAGGATCTTTATTTTCAGGCGAAAGATGATGTATGATCACGCCACTCTCTACGGGAAGGTTCAAGGATCGCACATACGATGAAACCTTCGTGATTGATTTATGCACAGTATGTATGCTTGATTCGACCTTAACCAAGTCAGCCAAATCCACGTCGCGTCGAACGAAAGTACTTTCAAACGATTCAGACATATCCAAGCATGTGACTCTCCAATCGCGCACCAAAGGAAACAATTCATTGATCACTGCCTCATATGAAACATCTAAGGCTGCTAGCGTTTGATTCATTACAATGGCCTCTGAGCAAATGCTATCTAATTGGCCCATTGTTTTTGTAAAGAAAGAGGTTGCCATATCATATTCTTCGCTAGCTTCGTCGAGGTAATCACTATCAGTTAAAAGTAAAGCATTAAGTATCGATGACGAGCACAAGCATAGGAACTTCGCGAACGATATCTCGCGATAAAGATCAAGGCAAAGGAGATTCCAATGGTGAGGTATTACGTGAAGACCGGAGTCATTAAGAGCCATGGCTGAAGAACTGCTGATACTATCTACATACTTTTCTAATTGTGATAGATTCGACCGATGGATTGAGAGATTGCCGTCTTCCATGAAAATTTTCAAATGATCACTGATTAGAGAATCAAGTGGTGAGATGATGGGTATTATGGAACTTGCCAGATCCATGGAGGCTTCCACAGACAAAAGTCCAGGCCATTGCCCTGCAACTAAGATACGATGAATGTGAGACGAGGATTTGATCAAGAGTTTCATAAACTTTGTATGATTGATTGCAACTTGTATAGTGTTCAGTTGCGATTCTGTAACTGTTATGCTTTTAGCAGGTATGTCACAATCAGCCTTGGCTTTCAAACTAAGGGTCTTTACGTAGTCACGTCCCTTTGAAAGATCAGAATTGCATAGGTCGCCTATGATGGATAACCCCAAAGAAACTTTCAAAGCCGTAGAAACAATAAGCATTTCTCCTTTGATTGAAGTTATTTCGGGCGCGGTTACAGCCATTGACAAGATAACCTCGAGACGCTCCGACAAATAAGCATTAACTTGCGATGCAATCTTCTCGTTTAGAGCCTCAGCATTGCGTTTACGTAATTTATTCACCTCGTTCACTAGTCGAGCGGCATAGGAAAGCGCCTTCTGTGACGCAGCAAGATAATGGATTTTTACGCCATCACCATCTTTCTGTAGATCAAGCAAAGCATTCTTTTCTTGCTGTAATTTCTCCATGGAAGCACGATAGTTGCCCATTGTCCTCTGATATTCTTGTTCTCTTCGTTTCATCATCTTTATCCCTTCTTCTAAATTAGCTATCAATATATCGCGAAATTGTAAGTCCTTGGTCATAACCTTCATTTCATCGGATAGAGCTTCCTCCAAGGCATTATTGATTTCAACGGATTCCTCAAGGTCATTGACAAGCGATTCTAAATTGAGTTTCTCCTCCTCCAAACTAATGATTCGATCTGTTAACTTCTCAACCATGTGTTCAAAATTACTGCTTTGATCCACCATTTCCTTTAACGCTTCCAATTCATCTCGAAGGCGCTGATGGTCACCTTTTAGTTTGCAATATTCATCATGCTGGGATATCATAGCATCGGCTTCCTTCTCAGCCGTTCTTATTTGACGCTGAAATTCCATTTTTTCTCGAACCGATTGCTCACGTAACTGCGTAAGAGCGTCACGAAGACGTGCATTTTGAACAGCCAAGGCTTGTCTAGTATCATAATCACTGGAAACAGACCTTGGATCATTCTCAGCGTCACTACTGTTATTCAAGTCTATATTGGAAGATCCTGCAATGTCTTTAATTGGAGCAGGTTTCGTCGATGCATTGAGTTCTTCGAGTTCCATGCGAAGTTCATCAAGTTCCACATCCGCAGTTTCAACATCAATCCGCAATTCCTCCACTGTTTCTTCTAAAAGTTCAATCAATTCTTCCATATTATCCTTTTCTGAGTTTAAATCACCAATGACGACATCCTTATCCATTAAATCTTTTTCCATTTCTACCAAGCGTCGTTGCAGTATAGATATTTCCGTTTGAAGATGAACCACTTCCTTGTAGTGCACAACCTGGATATTTTCTTTCTCGGATATTTGTTCAATCCGTTGATCAAGTTTATTTTGTAATGCCGTTTTCTCTCCAAGGGCTTGAATCAAGTCCATTTCAGTTTGTTTCATATCTTGCATAAGCCTATTTTGTTCCTTGGACGTTTGCTCACGAAATACTTTATAATCTCGTACATTTTGAGTCAATTCTTGATCCATGATTTCTTTCTGTACGACTAATGTGTCATAATCTTCTTGCAATTTATGGAGTTGGATTTGTGTTTGTATCAATTCTTGTCGAAGAGTTGGTAGCGATACTTGCATCTTTGAGGGCCTTTGTCCATCAGATGGGGTATTATACTGATCTTCGGTTGATTCTTGGATATATTGATTTTCTGTAAACGTTTCTGTTACAGCTTTAAGGCGACGATTTTCCTCCTTGACTGCATGTAGTTCCTTCTGCAATTTTTGAAGATTTATTTCAATTTGATCTCTAGTTTGTGCAGTATCTATGGATGTTTCCTCGACTTGGCGTAAACGTTGTTGAAGAAATTGAATTTGATTGTCTTTCATTGAAATGTTTTCATTCAATACCTGCACCGATTTTTCTAAGGAAGATGTTTTAGGATCGCTATTTCGAGGAGAAACTTTAGTCCCACTGATTGCAAACGACGATGTTGATTTATTTAAAGCTGGGATGATGTTCCTTGGGACTGGAGACGAGTCCTCCGATTTTCGTGAAGTAAGGCGAGGGACAGACATACTTGGAGGTGAAGTAAACGATGGTTTTCGAAGAGAATCGGATGGTATATTAGATTGGATCTTGGGTGATGGTTCTGGTGAAACATCAGATGATGGTTTCGGAGCTGACTTTTCAAAAACAGTTGTTCTAGGATTGTGTTTTTGAGGAGAGACTTTAGTTTTATTCATTGCCAACGACGATGTTGATTTATTCAAAGCTGGGATGGCGTCCCTTTGCTTTGGAGACGAGTCCTCCGATTTATCTAAAGTACGACGAGGATTATTAGACATATTTGGAGGTGAAGAAAGACGGTAAAGAAGAGAATTGGTTGGTATGTTTGGGTGTTGGTCTTGAAACATAAGATGTTCATGCTATACTAGGACGACTCAAGCGGTCGCGTTAACGCCAAACGCCAACTGCATACGCCATACGCCCCACAGCCGATCGATACATCACTATGTACAGTATGGCGAGAGGCGAGACCAAAAAAGACCAACGTTGCAGATAAACTGTCTCACAGAAAATGTTGAAAGATCGTAAGTCAGAGGGATGACTCAGGGTATATATATACACTTTTCAACACTTTGTGATTGACAGATAGTG
>Ga0169931_10014720_pt1 | contig 10559 bp, 12 predicted proteins | sample Kivu_15m_20L_FD_129675 | JGI IMG/M metagenome (GOLD analysis project Ga0169931, IMG submission 129675) | Freshwater microbial communities from Lake Kivu, Western Province, Rwanda to study Microbial Dark Matter (Phase II) - Kivu_15m_20L... | ecosystem: Environmental > Aquatic > Freshwater > Lake... | reverse complement strand
TATACCCTATGTAACATGACGGTATTCTCTAGAGGTAGACTGATCGTGACCCAAATAAATTTCCTAAAAGTTACAATCCATCTATATCCCTTCCACATACAATATACCTTCAAATGTCATCTCATTCTTCCTCCTCCTCCTCGTCCTCCTCCAGTTGTAATCAAGTTTTATTCCAATCCTTATGCCAAATATTTACCAATAAGGAGGACCCACATCGTTTAGCATTATATACATGTATTTTCATTTCACTTCTAACTTTTGTAGTTTCAACCATTACGAAAAATTATTCACAAGTGGATAAATTATGGAGTATAGTACCTGTTCTTTACGTATGGATGTGTATTGTAGATACACGGACACTGGTCATGGCGAGTCTTATCACACTATGGGGCATACGATTAACTTATAATTTTCTTCGTCGTGGTGGATATACATGGCCTTACATTTGGAAAGGAGAGGAAGATTATCGTTGGTCCTATGTACGACAAGGTGCATACATGGACATATTAACCCAACCATGGATATGGCATATTTTCAATTTGGTGTTTATTAGTTTTTATCAAAATATTTTACTATTCTTGATTACAACACCATGCTTTGCAGTTTATACCATGTATACATCTTGTCAAACAGACGATTTCTATGTACCCTTCCAATTATGGGGTATGGATGGATTCCTTTGTATCTTGATACTATCTCTTATACTTTTGGAAACAGTGGCGGATAACCAACAGTTTCATTTTCAATCGAACAAGGCAAAGGTTGGACTTGTCGGAGTATATGCAGATGGTTTTTGTCAAACAGGTTTATTTGCATATGCAAGAAAACCACATTATGCAGCAGAACAAGCTATATGGATATGTTTCTATTTCTTTTCCTTGACGGCTACGAAAACACACTTGATGAATTATTCGATCGTGGGATGTGTACTTCTTTGTTTATTATTCCAAGGTTCTGCTGCATTAACGGAATCGATTACTGTAAAGAAATATACCAAGTATGCCGAATACCAAAAGAAAGTTCCATTATTCATTCCTCGATTTACAAAGAATTCAAATAAAGCTAAAAAATATTAACGAGAAGGATTTATTATACATAGGGTATGGAGGTATATTCCTCGATAAAAGCTATCAGAATCTCTCTTTGTGATAAGGGCGGATTTTATAAAATCCAGTTTTGGGTGTTACAACCAAAAATATAATGGACTACTGAGAGTTTTTAAGCTCCGAAGCAATCGAAATTTATTTGGGAACAGACTTCTTGGGAAGAAGAACAGCATGAATGTTGGGTAAAACACCACCTGAGGCAATAGTAACACCACCAAGTAACTTGTTCAACTCCTCATCATTTTTCACAGCGAGGGTAATGTGTCGAGGGACGATACGTGTCTTCTTGTTATCACGTGCAGCATTACCGGCAAGTTCCAAAATTTCAGCTGTAAGGTATTCAAGTACAGCTGCAAGGTAAACAGGGGCACCAGCACCAATACGTTCAGCATACTTTCCCTTTCGAATGTAACGTCCAATACGACCGACAGGGAATTGTAAACCAGCCTTTGCAGATGAACTTGTGGCCTTCTTTTCACCACGACCTCCTTTTCCTTTTCCTATTAGTTGACCAAACATAATAAAAGTTTACAAAGAGAGATCAGTTTCAAAACATGCTACTTGGAATTATTTTATCTGATGAGCAAATCTAGTTACCTTTTCCTGACATGATGGATGTTGTTATTGTTGACGATGGATGTATAAATGCACAAGGGCAAATTTTTATGAGATCAGTGAGAACAGAAGAACATCGAGCCAAGAAATTTAGCAACACCCATTCATCCTACTGTTTGTACGTACGATTGTCGTACATATATCTACGTGTGGGTTTTCCAGTAGACTTGACGTAGGAGAAGCCACTAGCTCGATTTTTTGGCCCGCGCCATGATCGATTTTTACTTCTCCCTTGCGGCGTAGAAAATATACCAGGAGTACCGATATTTCACGTACAGTATGGTGTAGGTATATTTTCATTAGGTCTACCTCGAACCATGCTCGTTTTTCTCCTTCGACGTTTTCCCTTCTTCATCCTTCGCATAATTTCTCGATCATCGTTATCATCGATATATCAACTCTACATCACAACAACTCAAAGATGGCCAAAACTCCCTCCAAACAATCCGCCAAAGCTCCTAAGAAGGCTGCCACTGGAAAGAAGGTTTCCAAGAAACGTACGGAGTCGTATTCCTCGTACATTTATAAGGTGCTCAAGCAAGTTCACCCCGATACTGGTATCTCCAAGAAGGCCATGTCCATTATGAACTCCTTCATCAAGGATATCTTTGAGCGTATCGCCGGTGAAGCTGGAAAGCTTGCAAGCTACAACAAGAAGGCAACCCTATCTTCTCGTGAGATCCAAACTGCCGTTCGTCTTATGCTTCCTGGTGAACTTGCCAAGCACGCTGTTTCTGAGGGAACAAAAGCTGTTACTAAGTTCTCATCTGCATAAGCATGTTAAAGATATTGTTCTGCTTTTGAAAACATACATGTCTCATTGCTGAAACAAACTGGATTTTATAAAATCCGCCCAATTACAAAGATAATCTTATCCTGTGAATGGACTATTTAACATTTTTCTCTTTTATTTTGCTGCTTACACTCTTTTCAAACGAAGTAACCAATAAATGTTTAAAGTGCTACAATATCATACCCATACTATATACTCTCTAAGTTATACAGAAAATCTAGAACCCCTTAAAATTAAGACATATGGTACAGACTATAATGTGGAGTGAAAAACTTTTACCTCTTTCCCTTATACTTAATGTAAAATTCAATCGTATAAAGATAGTTTCTAAACTTACAGCACTACGGGTACATCATGCAGAGAAAAAACGAAGTGCTGCACTCGTCAGTTAGAGAGCAACGGCGTATGGGAGATTTGATATTCTCCTTCGTCTGACAATCGAAGTGTGATTGATCAATACATCCACTGATATGGGAGCTTATTAATCACAATGATCCTCGACTATCGGCTAATGCCCTTCATACATCTCAGCGCTCAGTTCCGAGTCAGTGTGAGGTATAGAACAAAATTTCATGATTTTTTGTTTAATCGATCTGCGTTTTGTGAACGCGAAGTTGCCTGGCCACATGATATTGATGAAGGGCATGGTGGTGAATTTTGTCTATAGTACTAAGTAGTAGAGTTTGGTGAACAAAGTATGATCTTCAATATGGCTTATAGCGATTCTTTGTTACATTGGATGGGTTTTACAAAACCCAGTTTTCCGTTCTATTTCAAAACACAAATAAAATCGAGCCATCATATTGATCTTGATACGAAATCCCAAGAGAAGGCCGTTTAAAGTTCTATGCTCATTTCTTTATCCTCCGAAACCGTAGAGCGTTTTACCTTGACGCTTGAGGGCATACACAACATCCATCGCGGTAACAGTTTTACGGCGGGCATGTTCAGTGTAAGTTACAGAGTCTCGGATGACGTTCTCGAGAAAGACCTGCAAGATAAAGATAGAGAGCGAGTAATGATAAATTTGAATCTTATCAGAAAAAAAACGAAAGATATAAATATTTGAAATGAAACACACCTTAAGAACACCGCGAGTTTCTTCATAAATCAGACCCGAGATACGCTTAACACCACCTCGACGAGCAAGACGGCGGATGGCTGGCTTGGTGATACCTTGAATGTTATCACGTAGAACCTTTCGGTGACGTTTGGCACCACCCTTTCCTAAACCTTTTCCTCCTTTACCACGGCCGGACATGTTGTTGGATATTCGTAAAAATGAATAATAGAAATGAGACTAAGAATAATATTATGATATTGTGATTGCGGAAGTTGCTGCTGCTGCTACGTACCACCGCGCCAGGATTTATGGAGGGCTGCTATGCTGCTATCTATGTCAGTAGTGGCTTCGTATCTAATCTCAGTACGTAGAGATTCAGTATACATTTTAAAAATAATCATCCCGCTCCTCACATGTGCAACGTACATTCTTCAACTACAGTAAACAGTACCATGCACCATACTCATTTCCTCATCCTCATCTTCAGAAATTCATTCTGTAGAAATAGTGAAATAGCAACAAAGTGAGTGTTACATACTGAGAGCTAGGACTTAATCTTTTCTTTATTATCGACTGCTGACCCCAGACATTCGTATATAGGAAAAATGGCAAGAACCAAGCAAACCGCGAGGAAATCAACTGGTGGAAAAGCTCCACGTAAAGCTTTGGCAACAAAAGCAGCTCGGAAATCAGCCCCTGCCACTGGTGGTGTTAAGAAGCCCCACAGATACCGCCCAGGTACTGTTGCCCTTCGAGAAATTCGTCGGTATCAAAAATCAACTGACTTGCTTATTCGCAAGCTTCCCTTTCAACGCCTTGTCCGTGAAATCGCCCAAGATTATAAGATGGATTTAAGATTCCAAGGATCAGCAGTTCTTGCTCTACAAGAGGCTGCAGAGGCATACTTAGTTGGGCTTTTTGAAGACACGAATCTTTGTGCGATTCATGCAAAAAGGGTAACGATTATGCCTAAGGATATTCAATTGGCAAGGCGAATACGAGGAGAGCGTTCTTAGAAGAATCAACTCATGTTGATGGGCATAATTGTTCAGTATATACTTTAATTTTTAAGGATACTTGGTATACAAACATTATTCAACACTGAATAATAATTCTTCTTATGATATACAATAATGTCAGTTATCAATATGACCCAAACACGAGTTAAGAGACGCACAGTGTATTTCGACTATTCGATGCAATAGAGCTAGCCAAAAATATGGACATGCTTTTGAATTATGTATTCATTCAATTTGGGAGAGGGAGAGAGACACACGACCAGTGACTCAAAGACGTACACGTAGTCTATCCCATTACTTATAGTACAATCAATCTATTATGACTGTCTGAACACTTCATCAACCATCTCATTCTTTCAACTACTGAAAAATAATTAGCTATGAATCGATGGGAAAGGTATCCAAACTATTCTGGAATGAACAGTAACACCTAACCTCATCCGTGACATGACTATGCTTACAAGTAAAAATATTACACTGTTGATTATATGCTACTCGGATAATAAATCCGTCCCCCCGAATCCCGACAAGGAAATTTGCTGAGAAATTTCATCGTAGATCTTCGACTACCAGAGCAGGTCAGAAATCAATCCTTTTGATTCGGGGTGTAGGGAAACCCGGCGGATGACGTCCTGGGACTGTCGCACTTCGAGAGGTTCGTCGATACCAGAATTCTAATAAGCTAGCCATTCACAATCTACCATTCCAGTGCGTTCGCAAATTCACCGAAGAATCAATATAGATTGGAAATTCCAAGTGTCGGCGCTTCTTACAATGCAGGAATCACACCGAAAGAGTTATCATCTTACCAAGGACATGCAGTTAGTGAGCCGCCTTCGAGGAGAACGCTCATAAATGCGATACTCTTTAAGGATCAGGAGGAAGGGATTATATGTCTATCCATTGTAATTAAAACCCCAACACAATTAATAATGCTAAAATATCTTGTTCGGTCTTTTTTGTCAATGCCTCGGGTATTAACTATCAACTATTTATTTATTACGCACCGATGCATTCACCGCTATGTACTGACTGGTAGATAGACACGTGGATAAGAGTATGTAGGACTGTACTGTATGCTAGCTAGAGGATGATCCCTGAAACCTGAAACCCCGAACGCGAAAGTTTTACTGTACCTCTAGGGCTCTGAGCCGGCCACGGCTACGGTCGGCTTAGCGGCGGCTAAAGGCTAAAGCCGGCTTCGGCTTCGGCTACGTAGGTACATAGGCCGAGCATCTGAGCCTTCGGTTTATTTATTTAGCTTTCAACAGCGGAAGAGACGAATCACGAGACACTTATTAACGAATAAATTCCTTTGCAGCCTATTGTTTTGACTTTTCCAGTCCCTACGTTGACTGTTGATTATGCTGCTGAATCATCCCTTTCATTGCTCAACGTACTAAGGGTTGTCTTATTTGTGAATATACACTAACGCTGTCGGTCGCTATCCAACCTATTATACGCCTGTTATAGCTACTAAATAGTCTTCAGCAACAATGGGTAACGAGGCTTCATCGAATGTTTATGATCCTGGTGATCATACTACATCGCCACAACATGTAACTGAGATCCTTTCTCCACCAGAGGCTATCGTACCATCTGCCCAAGCAGCATCCGCATCATCGAAAGCAGTGACAACATCATCAAGGTTTTCATCACTGTTTCGTTCTCAAAACTCTGGAAATACGTCCAGTAAGGCCCCACAACATCAAACGTCTACAACTGGGCATGCTGATGGTAGCAATCGTCCGCAGATGGGTGTTGTAGGGGTAAACTCGACGGGTCTTCCAAATAAGGAAAAGGTTCTAGACCATAGAACAGTTCCAGTACATCAACGGGTTCCACTAGTCGATGGATTTCATGGCGCTCATCATCTTTCTCAGGTGCAGAATAGCAATGTGAAAGGAGCACACGCATATGTACAGCATCCTCAACTGGCTGGAAGTGAAGATCCTCGCACCGTTGATGTTACTCAAAAAATGATGACTATGGCAATCCAGTCGTCGATAGAGCATCATCAACAACCAAGTGCTACTGGTCCTTTGGGGAATCCTTTAAAAAATCATCAGCATTCGTCTACAGGATCTCTGGGTAAAGATTTAGACGAATGGGAAAACGCTTGGGAAGAAGATGATGAGTCATCTGATGGAGAAGATGTAATAGAAGATCACGATACTGGGTTCGAGCATTCATCAAAAAGTCTTCACCTTCATGCAGAAGCTAATACGGTAATTGCACATCCTATACCGCCTCACGGGACTGCAGCTAGTATAACACCTGCACACGCATCCGAAAAAGTTGCTAAAGTTTCAATAGTTCCTTCGGATGATGAAATGAAGACTCTAAGTCCCGAAGCTCGTAAGGAACTAGCAGAGGCCATGAATGGGATAGCCTGGGAAACATATTCATCTGGTTATAGTATAACCGGAACCTACGACAAACCGAATATTCAAATGTTTTTACCACTGTTAAGAGTATTAGGGAAGGGGTCTTTTGGAAAGGTGAGATGCGTGTTAACGACGTATGGTTTTGTGAACGTATGTAACTCTAAATCAAACGACTGATTTATCAAAATACTCTCAACTCTAAAGGTCGTTCTCGTACAAAAAAATAAAGGCCAAGAAAAAGGCAGCTTATACGCTATGAAAATACTAAAGAAAAGTCATTTAATAAAAAAGCGGCAAATAGAAAGAACGAAGACAGAACGAAAAGTTTTATCGATTGTGGATCATCCTTTTATCATGAAGCTTCACTTTGCTTTTCAATCGTATGATAAACTGTATCTTGTGCTAGATTATTGCGCGGGGGGAGAACTATTTTTTCATTTATCTCGTTTACGACGATTCCCAGAACGTGTCGCTAAATTTTACACGGCTGAGTTACTCCTCGCGCTTGGATACTTACATAATAAAGGCATTATATATCGCGATTTAAAACCAGAGAATGTACTTCTTGATGCTGAGGGGCATGTGAAATTGGGAGACTTTGGACTTGCGAAAGACAGGATTTCTCATCCATATAAAGGCGCGACATCAGTGTGTGGAACACCTGAATACATGGCTCCAGAGGTAAGTTTATGGTGATTCATTCCGTTACATCAATTAACAATCAATAATTGACGATGCTACTCTGAATCTCGTCGTCACCTCAAAGATTCTCCAACAGTGGGGTCATGGTTTTTGCGTTGATTACTGGGGCTTGGGAATGTTAACATATGAAATGATGACCGGTCTTCCACCATGGTACACTACCGATCGTGAGAAACTATTCCGCAGATTGAAGAGTGCGCCCTTAGATATTCCGCCATTCTTCCTCCCTCAAGCAGTATCATTTGTTAGTGGATTACTGGAACGTGATCCTAGGCGTAGACTTGGAGTCAAGGGTGTCAAAACTGTTATCGCACATGAATTTTTCCGTGGACTCGATTTCCGTGACCTTTTTGCACGCAAGATCGATGCCCCCATCCGACCTTGCGAGGGGTGGAAACTACCAGATTCAGACAAAAGCACCAACGAATATAATTCTGTGCAGTCATCTCAACCTCCTCATGCAGGTTGTATTTCAATTCATAATGATAAGCAGTTACCATCAAAAGAACTCGACACCGCTACGCAAAACTTTGATCAGAGTTTTACTCGCATGCCCGTAGATTCTGTGGCTGGTCAAGATGAAGGAACCGCTGCAAGTGAATCAATAGAAAATAACGATATTTTAAATAGCTTTTTGGGATTCACTTTTGATGAACGGAACAAATCAGAGGACCAAGATGATGATGCACCTCGGGTAGACTAGACACGCTAACTTATTTAAAATAAAAAAACTTACAGGTTTTACGGATTTTTATGCACAAGAGAAATAGTAACCATGAGGTGATTCGTTAACCTAGACTGCCATGCAAAGGTAATCAAAGGTGATGAAAAAATTTAATCCAAGATTAAATCTAGGTCATTTATACCGAAGGATGGTGGAATACCCGATGCATATTTATGTTCGATACAATATGCTAAATCTAGTTTCAATGTATGTTCGTTTACCCAATGTTCACGCCGTAATTTATCGGACCACATTATTACTTGTCTAATAAATGGGGTATCGATACCAAGTTGTTCCGCGATCCACTTGGCGATGACTAGACCATAAGGGATATCATCGGTAAAGAAACGGGAATTCACGTCCAATATAACATCACCTGCATCCTCGCTGAAGACTACAGGTGGTTTAATCAAGCCCAATTGCTTACTATTTCGGAATGATGTCATAATATCAGCATGGTCACTATCATGAACGAGCTTTTCCAATTCAAGATACGGTAACATGTATGTAAATGTTCTCTCAGGATAACGAGCACGAATTGCATTGCGAATTAATGTGTACTCATCGTCCAACCGTTTCATATTCAAGGAAGAAATTTCATCAAAGTCCTGTTCGAGTGAGACGGTGAGCAAATTGATTCATAAACAACACAAAAATAAGCTGTCAAATATGAAAAGTATTATCATACGATTTACCTTATAGAAGAACGGTACCGTTTCTAGGGATGACCATCGACCACCCGACTGAGTCCATAATCCATAGCATCTCGCAGGGTGAATAATTTGATTGTCTACACTCAGCGTAAGTGAAAGAGAGCTACACGCGAGAGCAAACTTTCCTATTCCCAGGGGTTTAAATGATATATCCTCAAGAAACATTTGATTAAGAACATGGAATTTCTCTTTGGGAGTGACAGCCACACCATTCATCTGTTTACCTCCATAGTTGGCAACTTTCGATCCATACGAAAGAGTTCTACATATCCAGGGTATCAATCCAATGGCAAAAATAATGACATTGCGAAGATTGAAAGTTTTCTCCATTTCATGAGCCATCCAATTGAATCCAGCTTGACCATAAATGGTTCCGACGTAAACTTCCTTTTTCGTTTTACTTAGAAAAGGACCAACCGTAGTTAAGACAGCACGATATTGATGAACAGGCATACATAAGATTATAATATCTGCCTCCGGAATCACTTGATGAGGATCATGGGATTTTTTATCAATGCGTCCATGGAAACTTTGTAGAACTTGATTTTTCATATCAGTGAGTTCGCATGTTACTATATCTTGCCAATCGTCAGGCCGGCGTGTTAAGAGATGTATCTTATGATGAGTTTGCTGTGAAAGAAAGGGAATCAGAACATGTGCAGAACTCCCACCACCAACGATACATACTGTCGATAATATGGGGGGAAGGACCAACATGGATCATAAAAGTATTGTTCAGCAATCATAGGAGGCCTGGTCTTTTATTGTTTTCAGTAAGAGTAGGCTTAATTGAAAATCGAGAACAGGAGGTAATGAGAACGAGAACACCGTTGGAGGTTCTACTAGGCAAGGCTGTCCATCCGGAAGATTCAAATTGGGAGAGATGAGAGGAATAGTTTCAAATGACAGGAAAGGCGACTGAAGAAAGTCATCATTTCCTTCATGTGATACTCACTGCCCTATTGATTTTCATCCATTCATCGAGTCTTCTGACATTATGATTCCATAGAACAATTTTCACTAACTCTGCGTCACTGCTTGTACCCAACTGTTCAAGGAATGCATACCATGCAGGTTGAATCCTGATTCATCGTACCTCATCGGTGTTCGATTCGACATGATCTGTCCATCTGTTAACATAGCTCTTCAACTGATGATAACAATTCCATTTGCAATTGGGCAAAACATGTCACGAACAGTTCTAGTATTTGTTTTGGATCATGTCGTGAGGATCCTCCTATCTTCATAATAACTTCTGTTGTATGTGATAATTGCATGACTTATTATTATAGGGATGTCAGATGTCAGCCGACAGTCGGCCTGAGTCGGCTTGAGTCGGCCTAGGCCGGGCCGAAAGCCTAGCCGACGACCCCGTCGGCTTGGTCGGCCTGATCCAGTACTGGACTTCTACGTATTTCTACGTGTTAACGTACGTTT
>Ga0169931_10014718_pt1 | contig 10561 bp, 3 predicted proteins | sample Kivu_15m_20L_FD_129675 | JGI IMG/M metagenome (GOLD analysis project Ga0169931, IMG submission 129675) | Freshwater microbial communities from Lake Kivu, Western Province, Rwanda to study Microbial Dark Matter (Phase II) - Kivu_15m_20L... | ecosystem: Environmental > Aquatic > Freshwater > Lake ... | reverse complement strand
TGTACTGGGTCCACTGTACCCAGGATTCGATTGTCCCGCCCCGACCCCCGTCAAGTTCCTTAGGGTTGAGTCGTTCGACTTCAACGACCAATCAACCAAAGAACAGTTTGTACCTGTGAGGCAAGGACCAATCGATGCAACGGTGGGCGGGGTGGCTGCCCACGATTTTTGCCAAACACGGTCAAGAGTCTCGCGGCGAGACCAATGGGTGGGAAGAGTAAACAGGCTGAAAGCGGCAAGTCCGTTGCTATCAATCGAGGAGTTTGAGTCATCACTACTGACAGGACCTTTGAAAGAGTTCTGACCCAATTCAGCTTGTGCACTGGAGAGGCTGAACTGAGTCCCTCCCGATGGAAACAACGTTGTGATATCAGATGCAAGAAAACCGTGACTCACCAGCGTCGAAATGTTTGAGCCAAGGGTACCTAGGTAATCAATTTGGGGAGTGGAGGTATTTTTAGAAATCACCAAGTGCGAATAGAGATTTCGATGGATGCGATAACTGCTCCAAGTATTTCCGGACGATGTGCAATCCCCCTGAGTGGTGTAGGTAGACACCACTGTGCCCCCCGAGGTGCGGCAAAGGCCTTCCTCTGCGCCGGCATCGGTGTTGAACTCGTGCGAGATCGCATGACCCGCGTTGAGGTAAGCAGTGAAATTATTCACGATTGCAAGGGTCGGATTCCCCGCAGAAACGAAACCACTCGCGAAGGGAACAAGTGGATCGGAGACGTTTCGTTGCACAAACTTCAGTGCGGATCCGACATTCATGGCGCTTAAAGTCGAGAGCACGCGATGCCGACTACCGTGCACAAAAATCATCCCACCATCTGTCGCTGCAAGGGATCCGTTTCCGATGATTTTGGATCGGACGACTGTGACTTGAGGGGTTCCAATCGAGTAAAAGCCTACTTTGAGGTTGTTGAAACTGCTCAGTTCTTCGAAACGGTTATCAGCGCCCGCGAGCGAGAGTTTCACGCCGATCCACTCATTATTCGCAGTGGTCAACTGCGTGAACGTGTTCTGCGCAGAGTTGTCCCGAAGTAAAACGCCATACCGGGCGTTGCTTGCTGTGCTGAACTGATCGATTCGTCCATAAAGGCTTGTGCTGATTGCAAGGCCTGAGCCCCCGGAACAATTACCTGCTGTTGTTCGACCAGTGATCGTGAAGCGTTGCAGCCCTGTTAGTGATATACAGTGCCCCTCCGTTTGAAGGGGGGTACTAGGGGAAGAGTAAGTTTTTTCAAAGGACGCATCATGGATGCGAACATCGGTGGCGCTTCTGATATCAAGTAACCGCTCTGCACCCGGAGGGGTATTCGGAGTTCCTGAAAAGTTTCCTTCGATCCACAAGAAATTCTTGTTTTGGGCTTTCACTAGGCACTTTAAATCCCACGTTGTGGTGCCATCTGATGCACAATTCACAGGTGCGCCAGTAGTCCAGGATAAAGTAGCGCTCGGGTGGGTCACCAAGCCTACTCCGTTCGAATTGATTTTGATTCCTGCAGTAAGGGTGGAGGACGGAATCACGACAATCTCGTGAGCCGTGTCGAGGCTGACACGTGAACCTAGGGCGGTGACGGTATTTCCCCACCAAGCTGTCGGACCGGTGGTCCAGGTGGCACTCGTTGTGCCTGCAGTGTAGCTGATGGTGACTGAATTATTGCGAAAGCTCGGGGTTGCGAAATCGATGAGGTCAGATAGCCCTTTATTGGTCTTCAACACTCCCATGAAAACGGCGTAACCACTTTCGGTTCCACACGTCCAATCAAACGCACCCAACGTGTCTGAGGCCGTCAGCACTGTGCAGTCGGTGAAAAGGGTGCTGACTTTGCGGCGCTCGCCCGCGTGGATGCAGGTGTTCGCTCCGGATTCCCCGCCCCCACAAGCGGTCCCAGTGGCAGTCCGCTGCACGTAAGTGTTCCAATTGGATCCGCCTGAATACGGGCTCGTCACGCTCAGGGAGCCTACGTACTGAAGGCGCCGAATTGTATCTGCTGTGTAGCCATCCGTAAATTCAATCGTGATATCAGCTAGGCCTCCGCTCAGGGGCTCGCCGAAATCCACGACGGTCGCTGTGCCGGGACTGCAGGGTACAGCGGAGCGGCTAACCCCACCTACCGAAGGAATGAGCGTACCCAGTTTATTACAAGTGATCGTGATTTGCATGTCGGCGGCTGCTATCCAGCTCTGCCCGCTGTCGGGTGTTGCTGAGAGAATTTGCGCTGGGCTCGGATTATAGATCGCACTGCTCGAGTAATTGGCTGTGGTACCCCAGTTGGTAGCGTCACCATCCGAGTTCAGGGAGGTGGCAGGCCGGATATCGAAACGGTACGACATCCCGAGGGCACTGACCGTTGGGCCTACATAGGTCAGTTGCGCCGACCATGTACCTGTCAGTTCACACGAAGTAATGGATGTTCCATGCGGGTCATTATTCGAAGCATTGAGAAGTGTGACTCGGATCGGAAGGCCTCTATTTGAGCAGGTTCCGGAGGCGTAAAGAAAGGGTCCGCTTCCCACATTGGCCGGGACACCCGGCGCAAATCCGAGTGTGGGTGTCGTGCCTTGCACGGTGATATGCACAAACTCTGTGTTGGAAGTTTCGTAATGTTTAACTCCAGTCAGGGTAGGTGCGCTTCCCGAGTTTAACCTTAGACTGACTTTACCACTTTGAGTGAGAGTCGATTCAGGTAGAACGGAGATGAGGTACGCTTGGTGGTTCGACCCTGATATGGATGTCACCGCTGTGACTGTGCAGAGGGTACAAACGGTTTCAAAATCAGCGAACAGGAGTTCGCGGGTGAGCGGCTCTGAGAACGTAACTTTAAACTGTAATGAGGCATTCGTATCCGCCCTGCGGTCGACTCTGCCGTCTGTCGGGGTTGAATCGAACATCGTGATGTCCCGGACTGCGTCCGTTAAGGTGAGCGTGGCGGTGAGGGGCACTGGGGGGGTGGTGGTGGTTGGAGCAGGATACTGTGCTTCGCTAAAAAGTTGTCGAAGTTGTGTCCCGAGTGAGGCCCCCATTGCCTCGTTTGTGCGTCCATAGACATCCGTGAAAGTGCCCTCAGGAATCAGAAACTCGAACGAGTCCAAATCTGTGACTTGAACTGTCATCGAGACGTGGCCGGGAATATAAGCAGTGGGACTCCCTGATAACGAAAAATCAGCTAGAACGCCCCCCGTGATTTGAAGATCCGTAGATGGATCAAATCCCAAGAAGTGTTGATAAGTGAGAAGGTCAAGCGTGAGCGTGATTGGGGCTGAAGATGAAACACTCGATAGGTTGAGTGCGGGATCTTCCGAGTCATAGAGGGTTCCATCGATTTCAAAATCAACCAACCACAGATCACCTGAGAGCGCCTGGGAACCGTCGCAAAAAATCGGCTTCAGGCTCGTTGGATCGAAAGAAGGGGTTAATGTTACTTCCTGGTCAGTATTCAGAGTGACCGATTGCGAAGCCAGCTGAAAAGGTTGGTCGGTGAAATTTAGAACGAAATCATCGGACTGAGGAAGGTCACTCGATCCGCGCATCAGTTCGATCGTCTGTTCCAGCGTCTGCATATATCGCTCGATCGAGGAGCAGCCTTCACCCTGATTGGCTAGCCCAAATAATTGAATGGTCGCTGCGGTGCCAGCAGGCAAGTCGACTTGTAACGTACCGCCCGTGATGGGCAACAGGCCTGCGATTCTTCCCGGACGCAGGAGGCTTGAGGGCGGGTTCGAGGTACAAACTGTTGGCTCAGGAAACACCGAATATTCCGTTTCGATTGCTGGGCCGCTGATATGGATGCCCAGACAATCGAAGTCACTGACAGCGCCTAAACTTCGGATTGGTAAGAAGGCGCCCATCGCAGTGCTGTTCCCAGATATTTCCATTTGGGTGGAGCGTGTGCTTTTTGTTCCGATGCGAATTTTTTGATGGGAAGAGGATGAGTGCTGATCAAGTTTTAGTAGCCGCTGAGAAGCGCTTAGGCCTGATAAATCAGGGACACGAATACCCACCCGCGAACTCTTTTCAGGTCGCTCAAGACTGCAGGCCGGAACTGCTGTGAGCAGAAGCAAGCCCCAGGCGAGGCCGCTTCTGTTTGACCGAGGTATCACCACTCTTCTTAAGGTTCGGTCGATTCGGGCAAGAGATATAGATGTGTCTCATTGGAGTGTGTGTCTGAGCTGACGCACCTCGATCTTCTCTTTGAAATGACTTAATTTTATGAGTGGTTTTTGAGTCTAGGGACAAGTGAACGCATGATGCTTCGGATGGGTGTACTCACACTCCTTCTGGTCGTTTTTTCGGGCTGCCTTCAAGTGGCAGGTCCCAAAGGGCCCCAATTCAGTGATGGTATCCCGCCCGTTTCCGTTGAAGGGGAAATCGAATCCATTCCGGTTGATGTAGAAATCACGGCGCCTATCGCCTCAGCAGAACTGCCTTACGCTTCGCGAGCAGCGCAGGCGTTAACTGGGACCTGCACTTATTTAGGTGGCGACGTTTCAATCACAGTGAACGCAAGCAGTGCGGGCACGACGCCGTGCTTGTCGGATGGAACGTTTACGACGACGCTTGATTTCACTTCCATATCAGTCGGGAGTGCGACGCTTGCCGTCTCGCAGACGGCACAAGCTGGGACGTCTTATCAAACCAGTGACTCGGCTTCCGTGGTTGTTGTGAACGGAGCGCCCATTCCGGTTGATGTAGCCATCACGGCCCCAGCGGGTGGCACACGAATAGTGTACTCAACCCGATTGAATCAGACGGTTTCAGGGACGTGTACGGCATCCGTCGGAACCATAAACGTGACAGGAAATGGTACCAACTTAGGGTCAACCCCTTGCAGTGGCTCGGGTACTTTCTCGCTTACCGTCGATTATTCTTCGGTGACAGGAAGCAGTATTACTTTGACTGTAACCCAGATCGCCCAAAGTGGGACGTCTTATGCGACGACGGATTCTGATTCGGTGAACCTACCCAGTTGGGTTGAAGTTTGTTCGGGTACAGGTCAAGACACCAGCGGAAAGCTTTTTGCGATAGCAGGCTCAGATGGTTCGGCTGGAAATCCTCACTTGATCTGCACACTTGCGCAACTGAGGAATGTCGGTGCTGCGAGTGGGTTATTTGAACTTCGGGATGATATTGACGGTAATGATATCAACGGCACCCCGCAAACTATTCCACCGATTGGGAATTTAACTAGCACTTCAGTTTTTGAGGGAAATCACCTGGAGATCAGAAATCTGAATTTTTCGAATGCGACTGGCCATGTAGGGCTTTTCGCCGAACTCCAGGGAAGCGCCATCGTTCGGAATTTGCGCTTGCGAAATCTCAAGGTGACTGGCTCCACCCAGTCTTCCGGGCTTTTGGTTGGGTATTTGACAGGATCCGCGAAAGCGATGAGTGTTCAGCTTGTGAACTCGACCAGCTACCCTGCCTCGGATTTGGTTAGTACAACAACTGCCACAAATAACGCTATGGGAGGTTTGGTCGGTCTGATTGCCGCATGCACCATAGGCGCGGATGCCGGGGTTCACAATAGCTCAGCCTCAGGTGTCGTCGTGTTGACTCAGAATCTGGCGACCGGGTTTTCGGCAGGCGGCTTAGTTGGACGCATGAGTTCGAACTGCGCGATTAGAAACTCCACTGCGGACGTTCGCGTTGAGGGGCAAAACTGGGTTGGGGGTATGGTGGGTGATAGCCATGGGTTGATTAGCGACTCTATCGCTACCGGTGATGTCAGTGGGATTCAGCGCGTCGGGGGATTCATAGGAAGAATGAATGCCGGTACCGTACAAACAAGCATCGCACGTGGAAACGTCAGTTTGGTAACGGGGACTCCGCTTCGGTTCATTGGTGGGTTTGTGGGCATGATGACAGATGGAATAATCACGCGTTGCGGTGCTGAAAATAGTTCTGTCAATGGCACCGGAGGTTGGCAAGTGGGTGGCTTCCTAGGGCACTTCAATACGACGGTTGCAGGAGCGTTCCTCACTCGAAACTACGCCCTAGCGAATGTCCAAGCGTTGGATGTTGCCGGAGGCTTTGTAGGCGGGGGAGGCATGAATGCAAACGGTACCATGCTTTTGGAGGATGTTTCCGCGAGGGGTAACGTGATAGCAACCTCTTCAGTGGGTTCTTTTCTCGGATCAGCATCGGGCGGTGCTTCCATTACGATCAGACGCGCTACTGCCTTAGGAAGTGTATCGGGGACGCCCTCGGGACGGTTTTTTTCAGCTATATCAGTTCCAAGTCAAACCATCACTCACGCCTTCTACAATAGCGACGTCAATACTGCGACTACCGTGAATGGGCAACCGCTCACAGATGCGCAATTGCGGGATCCTGTCTCTTATCCGCAACCGCCAACGTTTGCAGACGGCTTTGATTTTCCGACCCTCTGGAATATCAATCCAGCTGTTTCTCCTTATCCTCGCCCCGTCACTCAGTAACGGAGTCCCACCGAGAACCCGACTGTGCGATCGAGGATCGTGATTCCTTCTAAGCTGATATCTACTTGCGATAGATCCAATCCAATCAGTAATGCAGTTGTCTGCCAAAAGTTGCCCGAGTAGGAAAGCCCCGTTGCGATCTCACGGTTTGAAAAACTTAAACCCGCTCCATATTGAATCACTGGTGAGTACTTGAAATAACTGCTGACGACTTGCTTGGGAGAAATGCGGAAACTGAGAGTCGGAAAAAGCTGCGGCCCCAACATGTTTCTGAATCCAAAATCAAACTGCGAGGGGAAAATCGAGAGGTAATAGAGCCCCGTATGAATCCCCAAGATCCAGCGATCACCGAAAGCCCAACTGTATCCTAAGCGTAAATTCGAACCAAAAAACCTCGCAGTATAGGCAGTGTCAGTCGGGGGCACCAGGGGAAGTAGCGTGAAATAAGTGGTGGTAGACAAACTCCACGGACGCGCGCTCGAGAGGCGCTTGTTGCCAAAGGAATAACTTACGTTGATCTTTCCTGTCAGGTCAGTCTGGCTGATTTCCGGCAAAAACGATTGCTGAAAGAAAATCTGCGTGACAGCGGATTGGACTGAAAAGCTCCATGGCGAAGATTCCCCGCTCACTTTTGGAGTAGATCGAACCGTTTCCCATTCGTTGAGTCGGAGATTCCAGGTTTGTTGGCGGGCCACCCCTTTTGCGTTGACCAGCGTGATCCCAAGGGGAGTCAGTACGCCGGTGAGTGGAATGAGAAATTGGTATTCTCTCCAGGGTCCGGACTCCTCATTCTCGCTGATTGGCTCTAAAAGCTGTGTGGTTCGGACAATCAGCTGACTCCGAGAAGACGTTTTTTGGCGAATGATGACTTCGGCGACGACTTCCTTGGGTTGAGTCTTTGAGTCATCGATGAACACTTTGAAAGTGGTGTTCAATTGGACTTGCTTGAAGGGGTCAGTCGGTCGCTCGATATGTCCAATAGAGGAAGTCGGTCGGAGCGAAGGGAACGTCGACGAGTTTCTTGAAGTAGCTGAGGATTCGAGAGAAAAAAACGTCATCAGAATCGTGAGAGTGACGTTCAGATGGTTTTGCCTCAAGCCCATATCTGAAGACTAACAGCGTCGATGAGAAGGGGAATCTATTTTTAAAGGCTCAACCCCGCTCCCGCTCAGCCCGTGCCCCTATCCGATGCACTTTAATCATATTGGTGGTGCCACGTCGTAAGGAAGGGATCCCAGCCGTAACGACCACAAGCTCATCCATCGCAGCATGGTTGTGATCGATCAGCACGCGTTCCACCATCGCAAACAAGTCATCGGTCGCGACAATTTTTGGGATCAACACACCGCGGACACCCCACACAAAGCAAAGCTTCCGCAGCATCGCTTCGTTATCTAAAATCGCTACAATGGGTGTCGACGGGCGAACCTTGGCAAGAGCGCGAGCTGCGCGTCCTGAATGGGTGATCGTCGCGATGCAGGCAGCACCCACGTGGGCCGCAATCCGCGATGCGCTGAACTCCACCGATTCCACAATCGAACCGGGCGAGGGGGGGATATCTTTTGGGCCACTGTAGAGTTCGGGCGATTGCTCGCTCTCGCGGATGATCCGTGCCATCGTCTCTACCGCTTCAATTGGGTATTGTCCCGAAGCCGTTTCTCCTGAAAGCATGACGGCATCCGTCCCATCAAAAACCGCATTCGCGACGTCGCTGGCTTCCGCGCGCGTGGGCGTAGGGGAGGAGATCATGCTCTCGAGCATCTGGGTGGCTGTGATGATGGGTACACCCACTTGATTACAAGCATGGATCAGTCGCTTTTGGACAGTGGGTACACGCTGGGCTCCGATTTCCACAGCCATATCACCGCGCGCAACCAGAATACCGTCGCAGACGTCGATGATCGAGTCCATCACGTCAATGGCTTCTTCACGTTCGATTTTAGCAATCAAGAGAACCGTTTCTTGAGTTTGCGCTTTGACGCGAGCACGGAGGTCTTCAATATCTTGGGCACTGCGGACAAACGAGAGCGCCACTGCATCCACTCCTTCTTTCAATCCAAACGCAAGGTCCTCGATATCCTTATCAGTCAGACATGGAATCGTGAGGGGAGTGCCCGGCAAGTTCATGCCTTTGTGGTTCGTGAGTTTTCCCCCGACTTCAACGATCGCCGTGATTTCCGCGCCAGAAAGAGCTGTGGCGCGAGTGGCGATTTTACCGTCGTCGAACAAGATGCGGGCGCCCACTTGAGCATCGCGGGCCACAGGGGCTGCAATCTCGGCTGAAACAGGGATGGCCCGAGCCCCATGGGGAAGTGACTTCGGGGGGGTCCCTTCCGGATGGAGCACGATAATATCACCTGCTTGCAGATCTACACCTTGCGCGCCCAATTTACCGGCACGAATCTTGGGACCCTGGAGGTCCTGCATGATCGCAACGGGTTTCCCGACTTTTTGGGAAGCCGCGCGGATGGTTTGAATCAAATTCCGATGAAACGAATGATCCCCATGGCTGAAATTCAAGCGGGCGATATCCATCCCAGCCCGAATCAACGCTTCGATGCGCTCAGGGGTGTTCGAAGACGGGCCGAGTGTACAAACGATTTTAACTTTTCCGGTTTCTGAGGATTTCTGCATTGGTGCGCCTAATCTTGTTGAGGTCCTCATCGTAGTTTTGAGCTACGACGCGAAGGCGTTCTTCCGCCTGGTTTTCCATGATTGCAATTCGTTGCTCATAAGACCGAGCTTGCTCTTGCAGTGCATACTTATTTTTTCGATCGTTATCACGAATTTGTTTTTCAGCATCGACTTTAGCGGCATTCAGTTCTGATTTGAATTCGGCGCGCATATCATTGAGTTTTCGTTCATACTCGCGAATCAGCTCGGTTTGGCGCGTTGCAAATTGGCGAGCCATCAATTTGGATTCGAATGAAGACTGCTGTCGCAATTGGTCCATTTTTTGGGCAGATTCGTCGCCTTGGGCCCTCAGGATTTCCTCGTACTGCGCACGCAGGTTCTCGGACTGCTGCGCTTGACTGCGGTGCGACAGCTCCATCTGGCGACTGTGCTCGTTTTGGGCGACTTGTAAGTTCGCATCTCCCGTCATTTTTGTCTCCGTTAAGAGGGTCAGGAGATCTCCGCGCTCTTGGAAACGTTCACGAGTCGATTTTTGATTGGCCTCAGTCAGCTGGATTTGTCGATTTTTGATTTCAGCATGGAGCTTGTATTGCGCCGCCTCACGAAAGGCCTCTTCGCGGTTTTTTGCGCGATTCTGCTCGGCGGTGAGTTGGCGTCCGTATTCAACTGACATTTTCTTACGGAGGTCTTCTTCAGCGGCAGGGGAGATCAGGGTTTTATCCCCGGGTGCTGTCTTTCGTGCGAGCTCTGCCTCAAGATTACGGACTTGATCATCGGCTTGTTGTCGATATCGGGCGATCGTGTCTTGATAGGCACGGGCTTGTTGGTTCAGAGACTGTTCTCGTTGGTCGGTGAGGTCTCGTACCAGGGTTGCAGAGCGTTCGTTGGATCGATCCCGCTCTTCTTTGGCCATCCGCTCGAGTAGGGCGCGATCCCGTTGGAAAGTCTGTTGAATTTCCTTCTCACGGAGTCGGTTGTTCTCGGTCTGTTGCGAAATCAGACCCGCAAAATAGCGGTCTTTTTCCCGCATATCCTCCATCCGCTCGCGCGCCAGACGAGTTTCGTGCGTGGAGGCGTCGAGTTTGGCCTTGTCGAGTTGGGCCTCGTATCCTGCTTGCAGCGAAGTCTCGCGGGCGCGGAAAACAGGTTCAAAGTCACGGACCGCGTCCCGCGTGGCTTGGGCACGGTCTTTCACATAGTGTTTCTCTGCTTCAACTAAGTCACGGATGTCCTGCCGGAGTTTGTCGGTCTCGCGCTGATGCTCAATTCGCATTTTCTTTGCGATGTTTTCAGCATCATCATGGCGGCTTTTATTCTCGTCTCGCATAACGGTCTCAGCGTAGGAATCCGCTTTTTTCATGCGTTCTTGCGCAATATCATTGGCCTCTTGTACAGATCGCCGGACAAACCTTTGATTGAAGTCACTTTCCTTGACTTGATCTTGAGCGATGCGTTCGATGGTCTCGCGATGCTTATCGATCGC
>Ga0169931_10014716_pt1 | contig 10561 bp, 11 predicted proteins | sample Kivu_15m_20L_FD_129675 | JGI IMG/M metagenome (GOLD analysis project Ga0169931, IMG submission 129675) | Freshwater microbial communities from Lake Kivu, Western Province, Rwanda to study Microbial Dark Matter (Phase II) - Kivu_15m_20L... | ecosystem: Environmental > Aquatic > Freshwater > Lake... | reverse complement strand
ATGGGTCAATCATAAACGAAACCTTTTTAACGTGGTTTACATAACTACATATGTATCTACCGATGGCTTGAGAGGCACTCAGGTTCGTTGGGTCAATAAATAATAAATGGATGGATCGACGAGGAACTTAAATCCACCGCACACACGACTCAGGAAAAAGATACGCCGGGTGACACAGTTTCGAGTTTCGAGTTTGATAATACGTATGTGCTATTACTTTTTCTCTTTCTCTCCAAGAAGCTGAGGACAACTTATCAAAGGATGAGGATTGAAAGACACATCATTCAAAGGTTCCTCCCTACGCTAAGTTTGGATTCTTCATATCCAAGGAATCGCCGCATGTTTTCATTGAGTATGCTCAAGTCTACAAAGCCTTCATCTCCTGTAAAATCCATAAAAAGGAGATTAGATGTTGCCATTGTTGGTGCGCCGAATGCGGGAAAGTCTCAGCTTCTGAATGTTCTTGTACAGTCACCCGTTGCTGCTGTATCACGGAAAAGACACACAACTAGATCGGGAATTTTAGGTGCATGGACTACGAATCAAACGCAACTCTTATTCATAGATACTCCAGGTTTCTTGAAATTGGAAACGGCTAAACAAGAAGGATTATTCAAAGATTTAGTTAAAGTGGCATCACGAGAATTAGATCGAGCTGACTATACTCTAATTGTTGTGGATGCTGCTAGAAAGTTGGATGATTCACTCAAAGAGGCCTTGGTGTTTCTCATGCTTCGGGCACATCACTCACAAGGGCGTGATGAAATTTTCTTTGAGGATTCTTCTCAGGAGCAAATGCTTCATGAAAAGTTTGCAATTGTTCTCAATAAAGTTGATTTAATCGAACCTAAAGAGAGACTATTGGATATTGCTACGGAACTGGCGGAATTGGGTGAAGCTTGCGTTCGATATCAATGGGAATTAGAGAATGACGATGAGAGCGATGATAAAGATGAAAATCATATACGCACCAACGGCAGAAAAGTTTCGTATAATGATATACCCGAGGTTCTATTGGACGTAGAAAAAATGTCGTCTGTATCGGATAATGAACACAAGACGAAGGTGAATTCATCCTTGTCCAAATCGTCCAATCTTACCGAGGATGAACTTCTTGAGCTAGCAGCGCAGTATCCACCCATATTCTACATATCTGCATTAAAAGAGGATGGGGTCAATGATATCATAAAGCATTTAGTTCAACTAGCCACACCTTGCGATTCGTGGGGAATCCCGCAAGAGGAAGATAATGTAGAAGAGGATGTATCGTCTCTAGGAAGCAGTATAAATCGGAATAACCCTAATAACCGTTCTCCTTCAGCAACTATCGATTCTCAAAGCTTCGAAGCTAATCATACAGTTACTAATATGTCTTACCCAGAAAGAGTTCAAGAAATCATCAGGGTATGTGCGCCTTTATATCTATTCATCACAGGTTAATTATCATTGAATGCCTTTCTACTGACCTCATTTTAGGAAAAGCTATTTCGATGCCTACATAAAGAAGTTCCCTTTTCTATAACACAAGTTAATCGTGTCTTCCGTTTTATCCAATTAGAACCTCCTGGAGATAAATTGGTAGCAAGGATTGATCAAGATCTTGTCGTTCGGACTAAAAGTCATTACAATCTTGTGATGGGTCGAGCTGGAATGACCTTAAAACGAATACAAGATACCGCAAGAAGAGATTTGATTCATATTATGCCCAAGGGATGTGTCGATGTTATTTTAAATTTACATGTTAAACTGAGCCAATCCAGGAATTTGGTTGATAACCATCGCTCATTGGAGTCGGATCGACAGGGTGTATCGAGTAAATGATTGCTCTGTGTAAATAAGTAATGATATTGTTAAACTAGACCTTTATTTTACCTAGGGGTAACTACAAGTAATTGGGATATTATCGTATTGATATAATAAAATAAATTAGTGAGCTAGATGATCAAAAAAGTAGGAAGGTGTTCTAAATTTAAATCTAAGCATGGGAAAATAAACAATCAGGACGACTACACTTAGGCCCATATCTGCAAGGCCGGTGGCTGTTTAGTCGCTTCGTTCCCTTTTTAGTCGAGTAACCCCCTCCCCATTTCAAAATAGAAGGTGCAGCCTTAGGTTTTGCATCACCTTGAATGTCACTGACCGTGACTTTGGCTTTGACTCCGTTATCTGTGAACGTTAAATCATTAGCGGAGATGCTAATATTTTGTGCGACGCATAACGGACAGCGAATCTGAATCTGGAGTTCGGGAGTTTTCTCAGGTTTCCGTGACATGCAGCTATCACACATAAGAACAGGAACTCCACAGCAGAAACATTTCTTTTTACCAACATAACGATCCCACTTCACATTACAAAGACAGCAAACAGATGGCAATCCATCGCCATTATCTTTTGAGGCTGCCGTTGTTTTGCGAATTACACCACCATCGCCGTTGGGATTATCAACAGTAACAGCCTCTCGTTTATCAAAGACGAAATTCTTTCCTCTCCAATGACCCCCATCAGGAAACTCTTTCAAGTAATTTTCAATCCCCCCTTTCAATTGGAATACTCCTGCCACTGAATCACCCATACGCCCTTTAAGGAATGCAGATGCTCGCTCACATCTAATGCCTCCTTATTTAAACGACGAAGACCAAGGAAATAAGTTGATTCCGACTAAGGTGATTCATAACAGATGTCCTGTATTAAGCATGACTCACCAGTACAATACATAAGCACTTGTTTACCATGTAATAAATCCTTTGTTTCATCTTTTTCTAACCAAGAAGTAAAATCAGTACTCTTTCTCATACAGGGATCAACATACTGAGCACCGTGAGAGTCTTTTTGTATTTGTCCATCAAATCTACCTATAACAGTTTCATAGTGATTTCGCACATCAATGACAACTGTATTATCTTTTTGTAACATTTCATGATATTCTTTAGGTTCCAAATGTATACCTCCTCCACTGACATCGGTCGTCGGGAACAAGGACGCCGAATCGGCAGATGTATTACAGGATAAAGGTGCATCCTCTTCTCGGATTCCGTAAAATACTAACTCTTGGACAGGTAAAATCTTACATTCCTTAAAATGTCGATCCGCTGATAATTGATCCATGTATTTAAAGTGGGTATTACCAAACAGAACAGGGTCATATTGCTTCAAGTCTTGGGCAAAGTGACGTAATGTTGCAGCCGCCGATTTCGATGGTACACCCAAATCAACTGCTGAAACCGTGGCGTTGATTCCCTCAGGAGAAACTCTCATTCGACCACCTAAATTCCTTTCTTTAGCAATTTTAGATAAGTAAGTGATGAATAATGTCAGTTGATGATGTGACCATAACGAAGGGTATATTTCTGTTGTATATTGATAGAATAAAACCAGTGATGCCTTGGGTAGATTCCCTTGTTTCTCTGGGGCTGGATTCTTAGTACTTCCATGTGTAATCAAAAGTCCTGTGTTGGTATAACAAACGGAACACTTGATCACGATTGCTGACGGAAACCATTTTCCTAAACTCTTACACCCTCCCTCATCCACCAATAAATCTTCATGATCCTCTTTCTTACTGCTCAAATTGGTACTCAGAGAACAAACTGCAGCCGAGATTTCTACAGGAATAATTATCGGAGCATATGATTCAAGGTAATCAGGTGCAAGTGACGGCGGTTCATGGGTACTTATATCCGAATCCTTCGCATCCAAGTTAGCAGTTCGAGCTTTCTGGATACGACTTCGTTCACGTTTGCTCAATCGACGCTTGCGCTTCTGCTGTACCTCTAAATCCTCCATCACTTTTCATCGACAGCATGTAAATGGATTGCGGAGTATCTTGAATTAGATCTGGTGTTGATGGAAAGGAAATAGCCTACTGTGTATAGCAGAGGGTCGTGACAACGAATTCATCTGTGTGCAAGACTCATAAGAAATTACGTAAATATAGGATGCAAAAAAATTATAAAGCAATTTAAAATCTGTCTTCCAATTAAAGGGGGACGAATTGGAAGAATATTGACAACTATACATACATCCACATATGACGCATTATGAGTAGAACATCTTGCAGTGCGTCGTGTATAAAGGCATCGCACGTCATTCTCATACAGACTTTACTCATGATGCTCTTAACTCTAAGATCTAGGATGCTCGAGGGCATGGCCTTTATGGACTATTACACTCGAAGGACAGTTGTATTACAACCCAAGAACGATCAACGTATTCGTAGCATGGTTTTATATGGTCGTAAAAGGAAATCACTCTCCGATGATGATAGTAAAGGAGTTGATACCCGTAACTTACGTCAGCCTGCGGAGGATAGTCTTTTGATATCATCGCCTATGGATAATTCCGATTGGAATTGGAAGGAACTCGATCAACAGTCTACCAACCAAGTTAAAAAGTCGTTTGGTCGTGGAAGAGCAGTCAAGCGCTCCAATATGTATCAGCAACTTTCATCATATCATTCCACATTTCTAGAATTGTTAACTACTGAATATAGAGCTGAGGTAAGGATCAACTGTACGATCAAGTCCTTAGAATCTATCTTAGAGAGGCAAGCATACATGCTACTACTAATTATTACTACTTCTTCGTGCCTAGGAATCAGAGGTTATCGAACGATTAAAAAAATCTGTTGGGGATCCATTATTATTAGAATCAAATGGCTATGCTTTATTTGATATGTACCCTGAACGAAGGGGAGATATATTTACGGACGAGGTATGTTTGAGATGCATTCCTTTCTTCAACAAATATCGTTATCTATACTGCATACATGATTATATTCTCCATAATGCAATAGGTCTATAGGCTCACTAAAGCTTACGATGCGACAAGTAAATCAAAGTCAACGCGACAGTCCATAGTATCCTTGCATTCACTTCCTGATAATCATAAATTCTCACAAAGTGATGTCATCATACTAACTTTACAACCATTAGGTACGGGAGACTTTCTAGGTCCTGAATCGATGCCATTGAATGACGAGGCTTTGACTTTGGAAGCTCGTGTTTTAAATATTGGTCCAACATATATAGATATTGCTATTCCTAGAGGAAAATTTGAAGAAGCCTTTGGACCAGCACCAAATAATTTTGGACCATCAGGTAAAGGGGATAATAGAATGCGACTGCGTGTGGATCGCTTCTTCTCAGACGTTTCTTATAGACGAATGGTTCAGGCACTTACACAAGCCACATCCATTTCCAATTTCCATGATAAAGAATCTACAGATGGTTCAATGTTGAACATATCTGTCGATGATGATATAAGAAAAATCATAACTGCCACTTTGGAATCTACGTCAAAGGATTCTATCGATAACGAAGAAAGAAGTCGGTTGTTAAATGATTTGGTATGGTTCATTTTCTCTCACACATTCCAGGTCTCTCACATATTCCAGATCTTTTTTTTCATTTTTCTTCTCACAACACCCTAATCCTTGTCACATGTATTAGGCGAAGCAAATATCTTACCATACGGCTAAACAATCCAAGCATAGTATTGATGGCGTGATCAAAGTTTTAAAAAATGAAACCAATGAATTTCCTAAATTTAATGAACCACAGTTAGCTTCCATCAGAGCAGCTCTGTCTCGTAAATTAACCATGATTCAAGGGCCTCCAGGTAGGTATGAAGACGAACTAAATAAAAATTTGAAGAATACACAGCGTTGAATGCTCGTCTCAACATTTTCTTTAATAGGAACGGGGAAGACGACTGTAGCCGGAGCCATAGGTAAGCTTGATGCTCCGCAAATTCACTCGTTTCTAGCTAGCATCACGTGATATATTGTCACTGTATATTAGGATATGGCTTCGCGCACCTTTGTCGTGATCTACCTTATGAAGCGAAAGTCTTAGCTTGTGCTTTCAGTAACGTTGGTGCTGACAATTTAGTTGAACAAATGTTGCGTATGGGTCTCAATGTCGTTCGCGTTGGCAAAGCATCGAGCGTATCGCCAAGCTTGTGGGATTACACTCTCGACAGTGCTATCGCTAAAGATCCAGATGCCCAAAGAGCACTCGAGGAGGCATCCAATGCATCAATCATGTTGAGACAGCTTACTCAAGTGAGAGGCCGTAGGCAAATGAAGAGATCCGCTGGAGATGGTGTAGACGAAAGACGGATAAGAGAAAAGGCCACCCTTGCGATTAAAGCATCCATTAAGGTGTGTGTTTCTGCGGAATTCTCAATCATTATTTTATCGCGACGAGCATTATAAAACTCATGATTTTTGAAAGTTATGCAATGTTGCAGCAACGAAAGCGATGAGAAAAGCAGATGTTATAGTGGCAACATGCATAGGTGCTGCTGATTCTCGTTTGTTAGCTGCATGCGGTTTTACCTCTGATGATGACGAAGACGATTCGCATTTGATCAACAAAAGAAAACGAGACACGATCAACACGAAAACAACCCATACAAAGGATAGCCGCGGCCTCGCTCCCGATCGTATGCTTCCAATATACCTCCCATTCGTAATTTTGGACGAAAGTTGCCAGAGCGTTGAACCAGCAAGTTTGGTGCCCATATTTTCATCCAACTCGTGCCAGTCAGTAGTTATGCTTGGTGATCCATGTCAGCTTCCGCCCACAGTGCTCAGTGATAAATCAGGTAGTGGGTCTACACAGTTGTCATTATCTCTAATGAGTAGACTTGCCATGACACTCCCAGCTCCCCTTGCATCTTCATTCAACGATAATCACGGGGAAACGGATGAATCATTTCTCATCTCTCGCCCCACAAAGCAAGCCAAATCACTAATCAAATTTCGATCTCGAGACTCGTCAATAGTTATGCCCAGGAAAAAATATTCCGGCGCTCTTCTTCTTTCTTTACAATATCGAATGCATCCATCGATATCTGCTTTTCCATCAGCTATATTTTACGAAGGAATGCTACGAACACCTTCGACTCTATCACAAAATCGATTATTTCCATTGGGTCTTAAGTCCGTATTGCATTCTGAAGACGCGTCAATAGGCATAAGATTTATAAATGTATCAGGCAATAATGAGAGCAGAGGGACAAGTTCCATTTCGTTGAATGAATACGGTGGCACGTTAGATTCTGACAGTTTTATTGAAAATTCTAGTATATCTAACACAAAGGAGGCTCATCAAGTAGTTTCTCTAATTAAGGAGTTCCTCTTGAAGTCTGAGAATGGAGAAAAGTTTCAAGGGTCCATCGGTGTAGTCACACCATATTCGGCACAAGTGTCGTTGATGGAAGCTTTGGTTTCATCAGACACGGAATTATTAAGCATAGCTGAGAGATGTAAAAGTTCAATTGAGATTAATTCCGTCGATGCGTATCAGGGAAGGGAGCGAGACATTATAATATTTTCAACCGTACGGTCCAATGACCAAGGTAAGGTTGGATTCCTTTCAGATTGGCGGCGAATGAATGTAGCCTTAACTCGAGCGAAATCAGGTTTAATCATTGTGGGTGATTTAAAAACACTCACACAGGGTGATATGCATTGGGAAGCTTTTGGTAATTGGCTAGAGGCCTATGGCTGCGTCCATGATGCAACCACCTTTGTGTGAAAGCCCTTTCCTAAAAAAGTATGTTTGTCAACTCTATCTATAGAAACATGCGACTCGAGAATGAACAAACTTGAAATGATTTGCTTAAGTAACAAAATGTAAGGTGGCTTCAGTTTTAATCAATTCCACTTCGCCTTTCTAAATGTGACGCACTCGATCAATAAGAATGCTCATATTTTCGGAGCATAGATATCATAACTCAATATCATAATCAGTAAATAAGTTATCTTACACTACATGCGAGTATTGGAAAGTTCAAATGTAAGAATATCTGTAGCACCTAGATCTTGTAACTGATCCATCTTTATCGAAACAGATTTCTTTTCAACCAAGGCAGTCACGGCTTTGTAGTCTACGTCAATAAGTTGAGTGATATTCGGCGACTTTTTACCAGGTGTAATTGTTATAGCATCGGAAAGAATATCATTGTGAACGTTGTAAGAAATCATCACGTATTTCGTAGCGACAATGTATCCCTCAATGCGTCGCTTTATGAGCTGCATAATATCCGCATGGGTTGAATTGGGATTAGAAATAAGTATTGCTTCCGTTTCTAATACGTCAGCGACAATTTCAAGGCCTGCTGCTTTCATGGTGGTTCCCGTCTCTACTAAATCAACGACTGCGTCAGCAAGTCCTAATCCACATGCCGCTTCAACAGAGCCCGAGACTTCAGTTATATGCGTTCTCACACCCTTTGCTTCATCAAAAGGTCTGAAGAAATTTTCTGTCAGAAAAGGAAAGCTGGTGACGATTCTGCCTCCTGATAATGAAGAGACGTCGGTCACGTTGTTAATAATCGGTGCTTGCACGCAGAGTTTACATTTGCCAAAGCCAAGAGACATGACGTGCTCCACATTCACGTTGCTTTCTTGTATAACATCGAGTCCAGTTATGCCCAAGTCAACGTTTCCCTCTCCAACATACTTTGCGATATCGGCAGCGGGGAGAAATACAAGAGTAACTGGTAGTCCAACACAAATGGCAACATCTAAACGCTCTGCACGATGATAATCAATACCGGATCCTTTCAACAAAGCCTCAACCTTTTCGTAAAGTCGTCCCTTCTTTGGTATGGCGAATTTACAGTTGGTCGGTGGTGCGGTTGGTCGACTTGAGGTGATCATATTGAGATTGAACAATCAGTAAGCGACAAATTCGTGAAATCTTGACTGCTCGTTTATTGTGCTGAGCTTTTTTGTGAATTCGTAGACATACATACGCACAACGCACAACGGAAGATTGAATCTCAATTTGAAATGAGAAACTGATTCGTGCTCGATTTAATTATTTTTCATCATCCCCACATGTTTTTTCATTATTCAGAGAACATCATAGAGAGCATAAGTACGATAAAAGTACTAACATCATATTGAACAGTAACTAAGGTCTTGCTTTTATAAGACATGAAAGATAAAAGTTACATAGTATAATTTCTACGACATAAGATGGGAAATAATTTATTCATTGGGAATTACAGCTTTTACAGACCATGCTTATGGGCTATATCCTCAGAAGATACACCCCCAAGTTGCATGGATCGCTTCGTAGCTGCCACAACAGCCGATATAGTCGATGCCCTGAATCCACCCTCTTCTAATGCATGTATACCTGCAATTGTAGTTCCTCCAGGAGACGCAACGCCATCCTTGAGTGATCCTGGATGTTTACCTGTTTGTAATACCATTTCCGCTGCACCTTTGACTGTCTGGGCTGCTAGCTGTGTCGCAACTGATCTTGGAAGACCCACCCGTACACCTGCATCACTAAGTGCCTCAATAAATTGGAAGACGTACGCAGGGCCTGAGCCTGATAAACCTGTGACAGCATCTAAGTTAGACTCATCCACTTCTAATGCGATACCCACAGATCCAAAAATACTTTTTACGACATCTCCATCTTTTTCATTCGCATTTTTACCCAGTGAGAATCCCGATGCAGCCTCGCCCACAACACACGGTGTATTGGGCATTACTCTCACGACGCGTCTACCAGGTAACCACATTTCCAATTTTTCTAATGGGATTCCAGCTGCAATACTAATAACTAGAGCCTCACCAGGGACGGAGGCTATGTCTTTGCATGCTTCCTCGACGATATTTGGTTTGACAGCTAATATCAGAGCGTCGGTTACCCTTTGAGAAATTTCAGTATTCGATTGAGATGCATAGTAACCTTTTGCAGAGGCATTTGCCCTAGCCTGTTCCCACACATCAGAGCAAGAGATGCTTGCAGGTGAGTTTACAATCCCCTTAGAGACTAGACAGTCCATAAGAGCCGATGCCATCATACCCGCCCCAATAAAACCAACAGAAGTTAACATTTTCGATTTTGGAATGTTTTGTATTCGAGTAAGGGACTTATACATTACAAGCAATTATTCTTGTTGATATTAACTCTTATTTCAGAAGAAAGAGATTGAAATTTCAGAATCTGCTTCTTTATGTCATCGAGCATAGAAACAGAGACATACGTGTAAAAGTCGAAGGATCATACAAGTCGGCTGTTGCTGTCAGTTGCCAGTTGCCAGTTGCCACAGTTCTTTGTTACCATCCATTTATGTACAGTGGACATACTGCATGAGCCATCGTACAGTATGTTGTCAACGATCATATGGTAATAAGTATCGTACTGTAAGTAGTAAGTACTGCCAGTACATTTTAATGAGGCCTGTGTATGTAGGTACGTAATTTTTCAGTCACTCATGCGAGAATTCAATAATAGATAACCGTTGCTCATGTACTACTGTATGTGTAGCTATCCAGGTACTGCCCGGTACTGTACTGTGTACCGTAAGCACAGCACATCTATTCGTCGCTCACAACTTTAAAACACTATCACAACATAATACTCCGCATTTATCGAGTCCTTCCTTTCACACAACTCTCATCAATAACGGCAAGCTACTACCATCTTAGTTGCCTCAAAAGTATATCTACTGTATATCGTTATGGTGAACGCAAGCACAGTTGATTATAGTACGCCTGATAAAGTTATCCTCGATGTAGCAATGAGTATGT
>Ga0169931_10014715_pt1 | contig 10561 bp, 8 predicted proteins | sample Kivu_15m_20L_FD_129675 | JGI IMG/M metagenome (GOLD analysis project Ga0169931, IMG submission 129675) | Freshwater microbial communities from Lake Kivu, Western Province, Rwanda to study Microbial Dark Matter (Phase II) - Kivu_15m_20L... | ecosystem: Environmental > Aquatic > Freshwater > Lake ... | reverse complement strand
TTTTGCCGCTGAGACGCAATCATGGCCGGTGCCGTACTGGTTAGTTGGGCTTTGGCTGGGGTTTGCTGCAACCTTACGTCACAGCATGGCACCACTGATGAAAAAACCGGTGTTGTTCACCGTGCTGTCGATTGTGGCGGCGCCACTCAGTTACTTGGCGGCGGCCAAGTTGGGGGCCGTTGAGTTCCCGTTAGGTCAGCTGACCACAGCCGTTGTCGTAGGCCTGTATTGGGCAGTGCTGACGCCGCTGTTGATTGCCCTGACCCGCTACAGCGAGCGGTTGAACCAGCAGGGCTGACGACAACCGATATGGCGGCCGCAGACCGTCAGTTATCAGCGGGCAAGCTGGCGATTGATGGGAAAGCGCAGTTCGCAGCAAAGACCACCCGCAGGCTGGTTGGCGAAGCGGACTTCGCCCTGATGCACCTGCATAATGGCGTTCACCATCGCCATGCCGAGGCCAAAGCCTGGCGTGCTGCGGCTACTCTCGGCGCGGTAAAAGCGCTGAGTGATCTTGTCCATATCAGCGGCTGCGATACCAGGGCCAGAATCCGTCACGCAGATCACACAATCGCTACCATCTTGTTGTAGCGCGAGATGGATCGAACCATGCGGTGGCGTAAACTTGACTGCATTATCCAATACGTTAGCAATTGCTTGAAAAATAAGGTCTTTATCACAAACTGCTATCAGCTCGCTACAGTGGCTGCTGACATACTGGTGCCGCTCTTCACAAAGTGGCGCATACAGCTCTAGCACATCGCGGACAATTACCTGGAGCGGTTGAGGCGCAAAGGCGCTACGTTGCTGGCTGTTTTCCAGTTCCGCAATGCGCAGCAAGCCAGCAAACATCGCCAGTAAATGATCAACATCAGTCACCAGGGTTTCTTTTAACGTTTCCGGTTGGACCGGATCCAGTTTGGCGCGGATACGGGTTAATGGCGTGCGCAAATCGTGGGCGATATTGTCGGACACCGTTTTGATGGCATGCACCTGCTGTTCCAGTTCGGCGAACATCCGGTTCAGCGACAGCGACAATTTGCTGAGATCGTCCCAGGTACTGTCCACCGGCAGCCGCTCGGATAAGCGCCCGGTGTCGATAATGCGATCCGCGGTTTCAGCGATACGGTTAATCCGGGTTACCACGTAATAAGCCACGGCAAAGCTAATCAGCGAGATTGACAGCAACAGCGCAATCATCAACCAACCAAAGGTACTGCCAACCCATTGCGCTATTTCTAAGTCATCAATATTGCGCCCGACCAATAATTCGTAGCCGGAAGCAAACTGATAGGTCCGCGCCATCACGTCATAATGCTCGCTGCGCCAGCGGGTACTCTGGCTGGAGTGCTGCAGCAGCGCATTAGGGATCTCAAATAGGATCATCCCGTTGGCATAAGTCGTTTCAATTAAGGATGGCCAAAATGGAATATTGTGTTGCAGTAGCATTTGCGCAGGACCACGCAGCGCAAACAGATACCCTTGGTCATCGGCTTGCAATACGGTTAAATGCGAAGAGACGGCCTCAATGCCGGCTAACTGCTCAAGTTGTTGCAGCTGCTGCATTTTGACGTCAATCGCCGCCTCAGATTCGCGCAGGAAAATGTCGTTGTTGGTCAGTACCACAAAGTAAAACACAAAAAAAATGCCGACCAGCACCATGGAGCTAAACAATAAGCCGACAAAAAATGACGAGCTGGCGGTAAAGCGGCGAATGGCCCGCATTATTTATCCTGCATCCGGTAACCGGCACCGCGCACGGTTTCAATCAGCGCACCGTTGAAATTTTTCTCGATTTTTTGTCGCAGCCGGCTGATATGCACATCTATCAGGTTGGTCTGCGGGTCAAAGGTATAATCCCAGACGTTTTCCAACAGCATAGTGCGGGTGACCACCCGGCCCTTGTTACGCAGTAGATATTCCAGCAAACGAAACTCGCGGGCTTGCAGTTCAATCCGCTGGCCGGCGCGGATCACCTCGCGCGACAGCAGGTCAATCGATAAATCAGCACAACTTAACGTGGTGGTTTGTTGCGCCGATTGATGTTTACGCTGTGCCAGAATCTCTACTCTGGCGAGCAATTCTGCAAAAGCAAAAGGCTTGGTTAAATAATCGTCCGCACCGGCGCGCAAGCCGCTGACCCGGTCCTCTACCTTACTTTTGGCCGACAAAAACAGCACTGGCGTTAAAATGTTGCAGGCTCTTAAGGTATTGATGATGGTCATGCCATCAACATGCGGCAGCATCCGATCGAGGATCATTACATCAAAGGGCTCGGTGGTTGCCAGAAACAGACCTTGTTTGCCGTCAGTAGCCCAATCGGCGGTATGGCCGGATTCCTTCAGTCCTTTGACGATATAACTACCCACGTCACTGTCATCTTCAACCAGCAAAACCCGCATACAGTCGCTCTCTTTATTGCAGTCTTAACATGAATCATACGTAATAAATGACCATCGCAACATTAAATCGGTGTAATGTCGGCAGTAGATACTGCAGTTTTGTCAAATGGCGTATCTTGTCGCTGCATAAAAATGGTCACTTCAGCAAAAGTGATACCGAATTTACGAATATAAGAGCGATTCATCAGAGTCTGGCTGTCAAATGCCCACATCCAGTCCTCAAATTTAACATTGTAGGTACTGCCATCGACCGGCAAGTCCATCTGATAACCCCAATACAATGCATTACCAAAGCTTTGCCCACGTGCAGGACCTGGAATATCATTGGCGCTGCCGGCGAAGGCTTGATTGCCCTGCGGTTGAATCGTCCAGACCCGGTGTTTCACACCATCGCCCAAACCATAAACAAAGCTTTCATCTAAGGTTAAAACGCCGTTTTGGTAGTCGCCGTGGATAGTGACCGTAAACCGTGACACGATGTTGCCGCTGCGGTTTTGTACAATGCCCCAGCCTTTCACTTCACCAGAGAAAAACCTGACTAAATCGAGGGGCGGTTGCTGTGTCTGATACTGTTGGCCATCAATACGCAAACCGCAACCGGACAGCGACAGCAGGACCATCAATAGCAGCCATTTCATGATTGCTCTCCGAGCAGTTGAGCTCGTAGTTTCGGTTCCGAAGTCGCCTCACTGAGCCAGATATTAAAAAACCAGGTGGAAAACAGCGGCTCGTTTACCTCGGCAAGCGGCTGACCGTCCAGATAAAAGCGGGTGTGTTTGTTCTGGTCAACGACACCGGTCAGTCGTGTCCCTTTTTTGACGTCCGGCAGGATAGCGCTGAGTTGCTGGTACCATCGCGCCAACACCGCCTCATCGCTAAAGCCTTGTTTACGGATCTCTTCCACCGAACGTTTGGCAATGGCCTCGCCGTCCAAATCACGCAAGTAGTTTAATTCCAGCGCAAATGGCGTGCTGGCCTGCCACTGACCTGCTGGCGCATACAAACGGGCATCATAGACATCCCAAAACAAGTAGGTCATGCGGGCTTGCCCGACCAGCTTTGCTTGCGGCAACCACTCAGTGACATCGGCTGCCGCTTTCGCCCCGCTACTGATAATCAGCAGTAAGATGCTGATATATAAAGGTTGTAAAAATGTTGTGTGTATCGCGGTCATAAAAGCCTCAACGACTATTCTGGTCTGTGGCTAAATTATGTGCGAAATAACAGTCAAACCAAGTTACCATTTGGTAATGTTTATCCACGCAAATTGCAGGACAGTCGAGCAAAGGCTAAAGTCAGTCAGTGACGCTGACTGGGTATTTTTTTGTTAGCCGCGCCAGCTTATTTGCTACCCGTTTATTTACTAATAGTCCCGCTGCGGCCAAACACCGGGATAGTCAGGTGCCAACGAATTGCCGCCAACCGCAGTAATAAACAACCGAGCATGCCTGCGCCCATCGCCAGCGCCGGGTTGGCTTGCCACTCAAGCAGCAAGGTGTAAATCAGACCGCCGAAGATACAAGTGACGGCATACAGTTCACCGCGAAATACCAGCGGGATCTCGCGGCATAATACGTCGCGGATCATACCGCCGCAAACGCCGCTAATAGTCCCTAAAATAATCGCGACAAAATCAGAAGCGCCGTGTGCCAGCGCCTTTTGACAGCCCATCACGACAAAAAATGCCAGACCGATCGCATCGGCGATTTGCAGAGCGTTGTTGGGGATGGTTAACCGTTTGCGCACCAGCAAAATAGTCAGTACCGCGGCGGCAAAAATCGCATAAAAGTAGCTGTCGTTTTTCAGCCAGACCACCGGTACATCCAGAATTAAATCACGGATAGTACCGCCACCAATTGCGGTGACGGTCGCCAGCACCAGCACGCCAAAGCCATCCATTTGTTTGCGCCAGGCCGCCAGCGTGCCTGAAGCGGCAAACACCGCGATGCCTAATAAATCAATCCAGTGAAACAAACTTTCCATCTTTGATCCCCGACGGTGTGGTCATAACAGTTGATTTAGCAGTGGTGATGGCCAACTTATGACAAGAGTATTATAAAAAACAGATATTAACATGATGTCGCTGCAATGATCTTTTCCTTCGCTATTTTTGCAAAGCTGCTCATAAAAGCGGCATTCAGGAACATAAACAAAGATAGAAAAAATACAGAGGAAACCTCATGAAAGTACGTGATATCAGTGTACTGGCGTCCAGCATTGCGCTGGCGTTAGCGACACAAGCGCAGGCCGCGCAATTGGTCCCCGCCGAGAGTATCTTGGAACAAAACAACCAACAACAAACCCAGTCGGCGCTGCAAAGCCATCAGATCCAGCTGGTCAAAGTCCGCAGTGTGGATATTGCCGATGGTCAGCAGAAAGTTCGTTTGCAGCAGTATTATCAGGGCGTCCCGGTGTGGGGGCATAGCGTCGCTGCAGCGGTCAACAAAGCGGGGCAATATGTTGATGTCAGTGGCACGCTGGTCACTGAATTACCGCTGGATTTGCCCAGCGTAAAACCAGCGTTCAGCGCCGAACAAGCGGCTTGGATTAGTCGTGGCTTTGACCCGGCTGACCTCATTAGCATCAAACAAGACAGCACCACGGTGCAGGCGGTGGCCGAGCAGGCCAAGCAAACCAAATTGCTGATCCATATCAGTGAGCAGGGCAAACCCAGTTTGGTTTACCTGACGAATTACCTGACCAGTAAAGGGCAGGATCCATTGCGGCCATTTGCATTAATTGACGCCAGCAGCGGTAAAGTGCTGCAACAGTGGGAAGGCATTAACCACGCCAATGCGACGGGCCCGGGCGGTAACAGCAAAACCGGCCAATACACCTATGGCACCGATTATGGCTATCTGGATGTGGACGCCAACTGCCGGATGAGCAACGCCAATGTCGATACCATCAACCTCAACGGGGCTACATCGGGCGGCAGCATTCACCAGTTTACTTGCCCGAACAATACGTTTAAGGCGATTAACGGCGCTTATGCACCACTGAATGACGCGCATTATTTTGGTGGCGTGGTGTTTAACCTGTATCGCAGCTGGTTTAACGTCAATCCGCTGAATACCAAACTGAAAATGCGTGTGCATTACGGCTCCAGTTATGAAAATGCATTTTGGGATGGTACTCAAATGACCTTTGGTGACGGCGCCTCGCGCTTTTATCCACTGGTAAGCCTGGATGTATCCGCGCATGAAGTCAGCCACGGTTTTACTGAATTTAACTCAGGGCTGGTGTATAGCGGCCAATCCGGTGGTATTAACGAAGCGTTTTCTGACATGGCCGGTGAAGCCGCTGAATACTTTATGAAAGGCAGCAATGACTGGCAGGTTGGCGCGGATATTTTCAAAAGCAGCGGCGCGCTGCGGTACATGGATGACCCAACCCGCGATGGCCGCTCGATTGGTCACGCCAGTAACTACACCAGCGGTATGGACGTGCATCACAGCTCCGGCGTCTTTAACAAGGCATTTTATCTGTTAGCCAATAAAGCCGGCTGGAATACCCGCAAAGCCTTTGAAGTGTTTACCATCGCTAACCAGTTGTACTGGACTGCCAGCGCGACCTTTAACACCGGCGCTGATGGCGTTTGCCGTGCAGCCAAAGATAAAAGTTATAGCCTGACGGATGTGAAAGCGGCTTTTGATGCGGTCGGTGTGACCACCACGCAGTGTGGTGCTGTAACCCCACCAGGTGATGTGACCAAAGGTACGTTACCAAATCTGGAGGCAACCACCGGTAACTGGACCCGCAATACCATTGTGATCCCGGCCGGCAAAACCAGCCTGACGGTGACGATCAGCGGCGGCACCGGTGATGCTGACCTGTATGTCCGGTTTGGTAGCCAGCCGACCACCACGGCCTATCAGTGCCGGCCCTATAAAGCCGGTAACGCCGAAACCTGTACTATTGCCAATCCACAGGCTGGTACCTGGCATGTTGGCTTACGCGCTTACAGCAGCTTCAGCGGTGTGACGCAAAACTGGCAATACCAGTAAAAACTGGCAACATTAGTAAAAAATCCAAGGCCGCCGGCGGGCGGCCTTGTGCAGTGTTGCTCCCGCTGTGGCGATCACGCCGCTGGCAGCATGGCGGCCAGTAACTGGCAGTCCTGTTGTTGCACGGCAGCATATTGCAAACAAACTTCCTGCAGCGCTTTACAGCCATCCGCTGACAACGCATCGAGCATTTGTAAGGCAAACCGGTTGGAACGGCGGTCCGCGCTGTTATGCGCAAGTCCCAGCGTGTAACCACAGGCGTCGCCAAATTCCGCTAAGGCCCTGGCTGGTTTGGCATGCAAACAAATATCTTCCGGATCGACATCGACGTTGGCGTGATGGAGTGAGCGCACCAGGTAATGAGCGCCCTCAAACAGCACTTCATCAAGCACTAAATCGGGCCGGCGTTGCATCAGCCGTTGGCAGTCGACCGTTAAATGCGCGTCATTGAGGCGGTTAACCGGGCTTAAGTCGGCAAAAAATGCTAATGGGGCTGAACGGCGTTGCTGTTTCACTTCGACTAGCTGACACAACCGTAAATCGTCGTCCTGTTGAATGTGCGCCGGACCGACCAGCAGATAATAGCGCTGCATATTCAACGAGCCGGTGCCTGCGCCCTGACGGGTGACGATATCCAGAATACTGTCATGCACATAAGGCGCAAAGGCGTCGGCGATTTGCTGGTAGCGCTCTGCACTTAAGCGGGTGAACTTATTGGCATCCTGTTTAAACTGTAACGGCCGTTGTGTCAGGTCAACCGATTTCGCTAGTGAGCTTTTGCTGAAAAAATCAGTGCCGGCGGCGCAGCGTTTAATGGCTTTTTTCAGAAATGGTTTGAGCACATGCTGTTTGGGAAAATCATCGAGGATGGTAAAGCGGGTTTCCGGATCGGCGGCGACGTTCTGGCAAGCCCGCCGGTACCCCTGTAGAAACGCCATGGTGCCGGCCAGCGCGTCTTGTTCAGTCGCTGCGCGTAAACCTTTGGCATCCAGTGCTTCGGTCTGCGGATAACGGCCATCTACTAAACCGCGGCAATAATCAGCGGCCAGCAACACACTGATCATAAAGCGGCTTAAATCCCACACGGCATGGCCAATACAGGCATCATCAAAGTCGTTCGGGCCAAATTTCACCCGGTCGCCATAGCTGCCTTCTTCACTGAAGAAACCAAAATTGGCCAGATGGCAGTCACCAGTCACTGTGGTCAACGGCACTTGCAATAAAGCGGGCGGGAATTGCAAGGTGCCACGCGCAATATCTGCGTAAAACAGGCCGGAGCTGCCACGCAAAAACCGAAATGGATTTTCCGCCATTTTGACGTGTTTATTTAAGCGTTGTTTGGTTGGGTCAATGTGATCGGTACGGATACATTCGTCGATGATCTGTTGGCTGCGCATCTTAGTCCTTGTGCTGAAATCAGACGGTTCACTTTGATGCTACCGCTGTTACCGGCAGAACTAAAGAGGGCTGCGCAGCCTTTTTGTAACAAGTTGCCAGCGAACAAGATTTAGCCTGCCAGCGCTGGGTCGACAAAGTGCTGCACTATCCACTGCGCTTCATCCATACTACTGGCCAGTGCTTCCACGCAGTAGGGATCAAGTTTGCCAGCGCTCGCCATGGCACGTAGTTCTGTTAAGGCATCCGCGACCGACCAGGGTCTTTTATAGGGGCGTACGCTGGTGAGCGCATCAAAAATATCGGCGACTGTGATAATCCTGGCTTCAACCGGCACTTGCTCGCCGCTTAAACCACGCGGATAACCACTACCGTTGAGAAATTCATGATGGCAGGCGACGATATTGCGCATCACGGTGGAGTCCGGCAAATGCTGCAGGCCAAAATCGCCAATCACTTTTTGCATCAGCTGCTCGCCTTTTTCGACATGGGTTTGCATCTGCTGACGCTCATCGGGCGTTAATGGGCCTTGTTTTAGTAAGATGTGATCGGGAATACCGATTTTGCCGATATCATGCAGCGGCGCGAACAGATAAATGTGTTCAATAGTTTCATCGCTGAGCTGGTAACGTTTGGCCACTGCTCTAGCAATCAGCCGCGCGTAACGCGCCATCCGCTCCAGATGGGCGCCGGTTTCAAAATCGCGTAAATCAACAAAGTCGCGGGCAACCTGCGCCGAGACAATCACTGAACGCACGGCGGCTAACTCATTAGATAACGCCATATTGATTAAATTACTGTACAGCAGCAGATCACGCTGATTGGCGGCATTAAAATAAGCGGGTTGCGCTGAGTCATAAAAAATAAAGCCGAGAAAGCCGCCGTTATCATACATTGGCACTGTGAACGAACTTTGCCAGGGCTGACGCAATAACCAGTCTGAATGGGTCGAACCTGGCCTGACACTTTCGGCAATGGTGTCGATGACACGGCAGCGCCCACTATCGGCCAACATTTTTAATTCATGGCTATCGCTGAGTTTGGCCTGATAACCTTCGATAGCGGTGCCTTGCCTGGTGCTGTTGGCAAATGTTTTCAGCAAATCAGTTTGTTTGTCATATAACACACAAGCGATCCGGTCGATGGCGCTCATCGTTTGCAAAACCCGTGCATGTAAGCTCGCTAGCCGCTCGCTGACTGAACCATGACCCTGAAACAACTCCAAAACGGTAAGGGGCATCCCTTGCATAACGACTCCGCACTTAACGACACTCATCGGCAAAGTTTGGTCACTCATTGGCAGTTTTGCAACGCCACTGTGGCAAAAGCTTGACGTTGTTAGATACAGCTAGGCAGAGCGGGGTGGCTTAACTCTGTGAAAAACTTGTTATATTATCTAAGCCGTTTTCAGCATCGAGGGTATAAACGTGTTTTCGAACAAACAAAGTGTGGTGGCTGTTCTGGCCGTTTTACTCGGCAGCCAGCTCAGTGGTTGTGGCGGAGGTGGTGGCGGCGGTACCTCGTCGACGCCGGTAAATCCAGGGACTGGCGGCGGCACTTCAACCATCGTTGAGCCAACCTGGCAGGCAGGTGTTTATGCGCCTGAAGCGACTTTTAAAAACTATTGTGTGGCACCAAGAACACAGCCGGATCCGACCACCGGCAGAGTGTATCAGGACCAAAAAGGCACAGCCATGCATGAGAAAATGTGGCTGCGCTCCTGGAGCAATAACACCTATCTGTGGTATCGCGAATTACCTGATCCAAACCCAGCCAACTTTAGCGTCGCGGCTTATTTTGCCACGCAACGTACCACCGCTATCACTGCCTCTGGTAAACCGAAAGATGAGTTCCATTTCAGTGAGGACACGGCACAATACAACAAGGAACAAGTGGGCGGAGTACGCTCTGGCTACGGTATTTCCTGGCAAATCAGCTCGGCGCGGCCACCTCGTCAGATCGTGGTACGTTACACCGAACCTAATTCGCCAGCTGTGCTGGCCGGGGTAAACCGCGGTGCCCGTCTGGTAAAAGTCGACGGCGTGGATGTGGTGAATGACGACACCAGCGCCGGTGTGGATAAAATTAATGCCGGCATTTTCCCGCGCAATAATGGCGAAACGCATGAATTGGTATTTGCGGATACGCAGGGGCGGGAGCAAAGCTATACCCTGCGCAGCGCAGATGTGACAGTGTCTCCGGTACAAAACGTCAAAGTATTGAATCAGAACGGTAAAAAAGTGGGTTATATGCAATTTAATACCTATATTGCATCCGCCCAACCGTTACTGATTAATGCAGTTAACCAGTTTAAAACGGAAAATATCAGCGAGCTGGTGGTTGACCTACGTTATAACGGTGGTGGTTTATTGGCCTTATCGGCGCAATTGGGGCATATGGTAACCGGCTCTGCTATTCATCAGGGACGGACTTTTGAAGTCACTAAATTTAATGACAAGCACCCACGGATTGACCCGGTCAATAATGATGTCATCGAGCCGTTGCCTTTCGTTGGTGTCGAAATTGATTACCAGGCGGGCCGGGTGACCAGCAGAACGTTACCTTCGCTAAACCTGAACCGTATTGTGGTACTGACCACCGACTCAACTTGCTCGGCCAGTGAAGCCTTTATCAACGGCTTGCGCGGCATTGATGTGGAAGTGGTATTAGTTGGTGGTAAAACCTGTGGTAAGCCATACGGTTTTTACCCTACCGATAACTGCGGCACGACGTACTTTACTGTGCAGTTCCAGGGCG
>Ga0169931_10014713_pt1 | contig 10562 bp, 9 predicted proteins | sample Kivu_15m_20L_FD_129675 | JGI IMG/M metagenome (GOLD analysis project Ga0169931, IMG submission 129675) | Freshwater microbial communities from Lake Kivu, Western Province, Rwanda to study Microbial Dark Matter (Phase II) - Kivu_15m_20L... | ecosystem: Environmental > Aquatic > Freshwater > Lake ... | reverse complement strand
GGAGCGGAGGAGGATCGAACTCCCGACCTTCGCATTGCGAACGCGACGCTCTCCCAGCTGAGCTACCGCCCCACACGAGGGCGCGGATTCTAGCACCGACGCCCGCCAATACCGATACCTTCTCAACTAGAGGCTGGATCGCCGCCAGGCGGTCAGTAGCGCAAGGTCACCAAGGCGGGTGGCCCGAAACGGGTGACCGTCACCACAAACAGGGCGTCGTACTCCTCATCTGCCAGCGAAACAGCGCTCGAACCGCGCGTCAATTTATCGATGATCACCGGGACCGTGTTGGAATGCCCAACCACCACCACTCGCCCACCCACGTACCGCTCGCCGATATCGGCAAGCAGACCGTCGACATCCTGGCCGCTGCGAATAGTCACTGGAACCCCGAGGCGCGCCGCCAACGGGGCGGCGGTCAACTGCGAGCGACGCGTATCGCTGACGTAAATCGCGTCGATCTTCTGGGATCCCAACATCGTCGCGAGTCGTAACGCACGCTGCTGCCCCGCCTCACTCAACACCGGATCTTCACCGACGACGAGCGCCTTCTCGGCATGCCGCAATACGATCACGCTCGTCGTTTCGCCGAGCACGTCGATGCTTAGGCGCACTACGAAGAAGAGCACGACGCTGGTCATGACGACTGCGGCGGCCGCCAACCAGAGTGGTGCCAGGAACAAACGACGACCCGTCGTCACGGTTGGCGCTTTCATGCAAGCGACTATAGCGGAATGTCGCCGCCACGGATGCCAGCGCGAAGCTCTCTCGGTGAGTAACCGAACCGATCGCGAAAAGCCTTAGTGAAATTGGCAGCCGAGGAGTACCCGAGCGTGTCGCTGATCACCGTTACGGAGGTGTCGGTGCTCACGACGAGCGAGTAGGCGCGGCGCAAGCACTCCTCGCGTAACCAAGAAAATACGGGCTGTCCACAGAGCGCTTGAAACGCCTCGTTTAAGCGGCGGCGGTTGGTGCCCATCATGCGCGCCAACTCATCGAGAGAAGGCGGATCGGACAGGCGATCAGAGAGAATTTTTTGTACTCCGTTCACCAACACGACATCGAGTGAACCGCTTGGCAGTTCAGATAAGGATGGATTGGCTGCACTCGCCTGTGTATCGACTGCTCGTCTTGCCGCCAGTTGGAGGTGTACTCCTACGCGCGCCAACACCTCTTCCGGCTCGAACGGTTTGGAGATGTAATCGACTCCTCCGGCGGCGAAGCCTTGCAATCGATGCGCGAGATCCGTCGATGCCGAGAGAAAAATCACCGGGATAGCCGCCGTCTTCGGATTGGCTTTCAGACGACGCGACACCGTGAATCCGTTCATATCAGGCAAGTTGACATCGAGTAACACCAAACTCGGCTCCAACGCAACGGCCTGCTGATATCCGCGCTCACCATCCAAGGCCACACTGAAGCGCAGATCCTTTAAAGGCATCAACTCCATCAACAAGCGCAGGTCAGTCACCGAGTCATCGACCAACAAAACATCGACCCGAGAAACTTTCGATGCTTGCGCGCTCATCGGCTGATACGTCCGAGCAACGACTCGATCGACTTGAAATCGAGCATGTTGATCGCCTGTTCAATACGATCGGCGAAATCGACGCACTGCGGATAATCGCGACGCAACTGTCGCGCCCAATCACGGATCGCCGTGACCTCGCCGAGATCCACCATACGCCCAAGCGACTGCAACTCCGGTGGCGGTGGCCGAACGAGTTGCGTGGCATCGGGCTCCGGAGTGACGTGACTCTGCACCCACTGCAAGTCGAGCAGCTCGCCGATCCGACGTAGCAACAAATCATGATCTACCGGTTTCAGAAAACTCATCGTAAACCCAGTATTCAGCGGCCAACCGTCGGGCGGACTTGGCGGTGCGGCGGAAATCAGCACGATAGGGATCTCCGGGCGCGACTGACGCACGGCGTCCAGCACGTCCCAACCATCGCCGTCCGCCATGAACTGATCGGTGATGACCAGGTGTAGCGGCGTCAGACTTTGGATCATCTCCACTGCCGTTCGACCGGAATCCGCCCCCAAAACTTCGAAACCAAGCCTAGTCAACAAGGTCAGTAACACACGCCGCGATGCCGATTCGTCGTCCACGACGAGTACGGTGCGCCGCTCGCCAAGATAGCCAGTTGGGCTGACGGGGCGAGTATCGTCGCTCAAACTAACAACGTCATCGGTAGTCCCCGTCGGTACGTCAACATTAAACGAAAAAGTTGCGCCTCGACCGAGCTCGCTAGTGACCGACAAAGTGCCGCCCATCAATTGCACCAGCTGCCTCGCGGTAGTGAGCCCCATCCCCGCCCCTTTGCCCGCCGCACGCGTGTGACGACCAACACGCTCAAAGGGAAGGAAGATCCGCTCATGATCCTCCGGAGCGATCCCTTCGCCCGTATCGCTGACGGTGAAGCTCAGGCGCACCGTCGCCGCATCGAGACGAGATACGCCATAACTTAACGTGATCAATCCCTCGCGGGTATGACGCGCCGCATTGACCAAAAGATTATCGAGTACTTGTCGTAATCGACTCGCATCGATCAGTACGACCAGTCCCTGCAAGTCGAGACTTCCCGTCCGGCGCTGCAAGACGAAACGGTTGCGATTTCGCGCTGTAAAAATTTGTGCTGTCAGTTCAACGGCGCGAATGAATTCGGTCAACAAATATGGCTCGAGCCTTCGAGTCAATGCACCGGACAGTCCACGCGCGTAATTCAATATCTCGTCGATCATCCCAAGCAGATGCTTGGCACTCGCGATGATGCTGCGAAGATCCTCCGCACCTGATTCTCCGAGGCGACCACCACGCAACAACAACTGCGCGTTACCGAGCACGGTATCGAGTGGCGTGCGAAGTTCGTGGCTCATTCTCGCGAGAAACTCGACCTGCCCTGCACTACGCGCCTCGGCGCGAGTCAGCTGTGTCCGAAGTTCCCGTGTGCTCTCGGTGAGGGCAAAGAGCACTAACGGCATGCCCAGAATCAAGGCCAAGGGCGCAACCCCCAACGCGACCATGTACGACTCATCGAAGGCCTGCGAGAAAACGACCCGCACGATACCGAGCAAGAAGATTGCAAGGAGCAGAGCCGGGAGCGTTCTTTGCTCGGCGCTCGAATCGCGCAGAGCCAAGTAACAGAGATAAGCTCCGCAGATCTGCGTCGGAATAAACAGAAAACTCCACACACGCAATCCCATGCGGAAGTCGATCGCTATCGACCAGAACTGCGCCATAACTTGGACAGCGATCAGTACTGCGCACGCGATCAGAGTTCGACGATAGCGGCGCAGCACCGGAAAAAAGAAGATCAAGAACGAAGACCAACCGATCAAAGTCAGTGCGCCCCCGATCGGCATGACGGCAGGCGGCACCGGTAGACTCGTCGGCCAAAACTGCGCCTGCAGCACGCCTGTGCGGTGCAACTCGATCAAGGTTTCACCGAGCAACGCCACCACGAAACTCGCATAAACGCTCTGTCCGGTGCGAGCGAAAAGCAGTAGTCCGAACATCATCCCCAACAACAGGCCACCAGCGGCGAGTTGTACCAGCGACTCGCGAATCTCAATTCGGCGCATCGCCAACCGAGGCTCCAATATGTCACTGCGCAGATCGATCCATGCAGCGCTTTGTAGCCGCAAGATCACCTCAACCGTTTGGTCGGCTGGCAAGTCAATGACAAACAGCCCTCGTGCGGCGGCGAAATGGTTAGGGCGACTGTCCAGAGGCACATCAAGACCGCTGTCCTGTCGCAACCAGCGGGCGTCCCGATAAACAAACATCGTTCGATGGTTGATCCGCGTGTGACCAAGCGTGATCCAACGCTCCACCCCAACGGCCGACCGGTTGTCGAGCCGGATACGCATCCAATACGCGCCGGTATCGACTCGCCCGAGCACATCCGACAGCGTCAGAGCGCGCCAGTCGCACCCACTTGAAAGGAGCTCCGACAAGGTGACGGAGGGCTCGGTACGGCACCAGATCATCGACTCGCTAAGGCTTGCCCCGTGGGCCAACGTGGCGACATTCAGCGTTCAAGGAGCGGCCGCTGTTGATCCGGTCGGGGCATCAAAGACCCCACCCCCGAGCCAGGCGCAGATCAGGACGAGGGGTATCGTGAGACGTTTAAGAATAATCACTCCAAAATGGATGCATTTCGGCGCATCAAGTGCGGCGAGGAATGATTTCTACCTCGCGCGGAATGATTCGGGCAAGCCATTGCCACTAATCTTCCCGGAACTGTTAGGCAGGAATGACGGATGAAAAAGCCGGTTAAGTTGAACTTCAAACGCGACGAATACGCCGATGCGCTAGCCAGCAAAGGTCAGCGCACAACACAGCCATCCTCGGAAGCCGAGGTCGAAGAGCGGCTGATGACCCTTCATCAGTGTGCTCTGCGGGTACGCGGGGTACTGCACCTTCTGCAGGAGGCGCTACAAAGCAACGGCGGCATAGACCGAAAGAACGTCGATGCAGTCTGCGCGTTGGTGGCGAGCAGCGAAAAAGATCTGCACAACATGGATGCGGCGATCTCGGCGCTAGTTGACCATCACCTAGCGAATTTGCGCAGCTGACTTATCCCAGCAGATTCAAAAAGGTCGTGATGACGATCGCATTCGTGAAATCGATGAAGAAAGCGCCGACGATGGGCGCAACCAAAAATGCGCGCGGTGCGGGCCCGAACTTCTCAACGACAGTGCGCATAACCGCCATAGCGTTCGCAGTGGTACCCAGCATGAACCCTGTGAAGCCACCGCTCATCACGGCAGCGTCGTAATCGCGCCCCATGACTCTGAAGACGACAGCCCAACAAAACACCGCGACGACGATCACCTGCAAAGCCAAATTGACGAGTAGAGGCAGAGCCACCGAGGCCAACTCCCACAACTTCACATTCATCAACGCCACCGCCAAGAAGAGCGTCAGCGACACGATGCCGACTCGATCGGTGATCTCGTGCGGTATCTTGATCAGACCCGTGAAGTCGTCAAAGTTACGAATCATCGAGCCGACGATCATCGCGCCGACGTAGCCCGGTAGCGTCAAGCCCGCTGCTTTCATCTCTGCGCTCAACCACGAGCCGATACCCATCGCGACCAGAATCACCGTCAACGCCTTGATGACGCGACGACCTGTTACCTCTTCGACAGTAGCAGCGGCAGCGGCTCCTGAATCGTCGATCGGGGTTTGCGGCAGGACATCTGTTGGCAACGAACCCTTAGCGTCCATCGCGGCACGCAACTCGTGTTTCTCGAGCAGTCGAGTTGCAACAGGCCCACCGATGAGCCCGCCTAGCACGATGCCGGCCATCGCTGCAGCAATCGCCACCGTCTCGGCTGATGGCACACCGGCTGCAGCGAACTGCGGCGCAAAAGCCAAGGCGGTGGCCGGACCGCCCGCCATGGCGGCGGGACCCATCAACACGCCGAGCAGCGGTGATTGATCGAACAACACCGCAGAGAAAATACCGATGAGACTCTGCACAACCGCAAGAAAGGCCGCCAAAACCAAGAATACCAACGCTTGAGCGCTGCCCGTTCGAAGCAGACTCACGCTGGCACTAAACCCGATCGCGGTGAAGAACGCGTTCATCAGCGGTGTCTGCAACGTCGTGTCAAAGCTGATCGTGGCGACATCCTGCTGCCGCAGAGCCAACACGAAGAGTGCGACGATCAGGCCACCGACAACGGGTGCCGGAATGTTGTATCGACGAAGGAACGGCAGTCGATCAACCAGTTGGAAGCCGAAAAACAAGGCGATCGCACCCGCAGCCAGCGTTTGCACCATGTCTAAAGTGATCGTCACGCCCCACCCCCGATTTCGTTCTTAGCCACCCCACAGTCTACGGTCTGGGGCGGATAACTGCCCGGCATCGCCGCGTACTCCTCCCTCGCGGTCGGAACGCAACATCAGCGGGCCATCGAGGTCCACGAAGTCGGATGCCGCAGCCACCAACCACGCCGGCGCGATGGCGAGCGAGGTACATACCATGCAGCCTGTCATGACCAACATGTCGTGGCGACGGGCAGCTGCTAGTAACTCAACGGCGCCAGTCAAACCACCGGTCTTATCTAGTTTGATGTTCACTGCCTGATAGCGATTCAACAGCTGTGGCAAATCATCGACGGTGTGACAGGACTCATCGGCACAGAGCGGCACTTCCGCTCGAAAGCCCTCGAGCGCTGCATCTTTTCCAGCTGGTAGCGGCTGCTCGATCAGTACCGCGCCGATTTCTTTGAGGAAGGAATTCAACTCCGAGAGAATTTCGATGCTCCAGCCCTCGTTGGCATCGACGATGAGCTTTGCATTCGGCGCAGCGTCGTGCACCGCCTGCAACTGTCGATCTGGCGACTGTCCATCGACCTTCACCTTGATCACCGGTGCCCCGCTCATCTGCGCCGCAACCAACCCCATCTGCTCAGGCGTATCGAGTCCCACCGTCAAGGCAGTGGTCAACGTCGCCGGTCGCGCCAGATTCAACATCTGATCAACGGCCTGGCCCGCGGCGCGCGCCTCGAGATCCCACAGCGCAGAGTCGATGGCATTGAGTGCCGCCCCTGCGGATAACAGACGGCGGCAGTCGATCCGACTCGTACCTTTCTTAAGCGCCGGGAGCACCGAGCGAATCTGCTTAGCTACCGAGTCCACGCTCTCCCCATAGCGTGGGTATGGCACGCACTCGCCTCGCCCTGTGTGAATGCCATCGTTGATTTCGACAACCACGACCTCTGCTGCGGTTTTGACGCCGCGCGAGATTCGAAACGGCCGTTCCAACGACCAAGATTCAACGAGCAGATTAACTTTTCGCTGCATGACAAGTTGCTCTGTCTAAGCTCAATACCGCGCGACCGGACGCACGCCATCCGCCCACTCGGCCATCGATCCGTCGTACAAAGAAACCTTCGGGTTGCCAAGCAGCTCCGACAAAATGAACCAAGCCCCCGCTCCCATGTGCCCAGTGTTGCAGTACGTGATCGTGGGGCGATCCGGATCGATCTGCAGACTCTGCAAAATAGACCGATAGTCTTCGATCGTCAGGTAACGTTGGGTGCCGCCCTCCGGCTTGGCGCGTAACTCGGTTGGGAACACTCTGGAGCCCGGAATGTGCCCATATGCCGCGACGACGGGGCGCTTAGCGAGCCCGTGAAAGAAAGCCAGCGGACGCGCATCGACCAACTGAACACCCGACGCCGACGCCTGCATTACGACGTTGGTGTCCGCGAGCAAGTGCGTTCTGGGCTCACCTGCCGACCAATCACCCACAGAGTGCTCGGACATTGCGCTTTCTGTTGCACGCCCTTCAGCCACCCACCGAGCGTGGCCGCCATCCAGAATAGCCAGTGCGTCGGCACCGTAATATTTGAGCGTCCAATACAGACGAGCCGCACCATCGAAGTCTTCAACGGTTCTGCCTGCGGCAACGATGACGAGCGGACGCTGGGCCTTGACGCCGACTGATCGCATTAGAGTTTCGATAGCGGTCGCGTCGGGAAGCATGGCGGGAATACTTCGACCATCGATACTCCGAGTTTGCCGAATCTTGGCCGCGTCGACCAATCGAGATCCTGGGATGTGCGAAGCGATGTATTCATTGGGATCTTCTCGAATCTCGAGAATCGTCACGGCCGACTGGTTGACCGCGAGCCACTCGGGCGTCACCAACGGACCAGGTAATACCGATGACTGGGCAAGCCCGACGACAGCGCTCAGCAGGGCAATGCCAGAGAGCCATAATCGCCGCGTCAGTGTTGCTGTGATCATCATCGAACCCTCTGGAATCAAAAGCCTTCGTCCGTGCGCAGATAGCGCCATTGCCCCACCGGCAACGCGCCGAGCATCACGCGGCCCGTGCGGATGCGCTTCAAACCGACCACCTTCAGACCCACGATCTCACACATACGACGAATCTGTCGCTTGCGACCTTCTCGCAAGCCGAAGCGTAGTTGATCTTCATTTTGCCAAGCCACCCGCGCCGGCTTGAGTTTCACGCCATCGAGCGTCAAGCCATGTCGCAAGCGTGCGAGGCCCTCATCCGAGAGCACACCCTGCACGCGCACGAGATACTCCTTCTCGATCTCGTTGCCGCCGATGAGTTGCTTGGCGATGCGACCATCCTGCGTGTAGACCATGAGCCCCGTCGAATCGATGTCGAGTCGACCCGCTGGCGCTAAACCCTGCAGGTGCTTGAGATCGAAACGCTTACCCGAATCATCGCCGCTCCAACGATTCTCCGGACGAATCAAAACCGTGGCTGGCTCATAACCATCCTCCGCCTGCCCGGAGACGTAGCCGATCGGCTTATTGAGAATCACCGTGACGAACTCGTCCTGCTGCGCTCGAGCACGACGATCGATTTCGATTTGAGCGTCGCGACTGACCCGAGTGCCAAGCACATCGATGATCTGACCGTCGACACGCACCCAGCCGTTGACGATCCACTGCTCGGCCTCGCGGCGGGAACATAAACCCAATTCACTCATGCGCTTGGAGAGGCGCGGTTGCTCGTCTGTCTCGTTCATCACGCACACATTGTGACAGACGCTATCATGCTCGGAGAATGAACCCGATAGATCCGATCGTCACCTTAAGCCAGCACTCCATCGTCACGTTGGAGTATCTGGCCACCGCCGCATTCGCCATTTCGGGCGTCCTTGGTGCTCTGCGCAAGCGCATGGATATCGTCGGAATCTGTGTCTGCGGCTTTCTAGCTGCTTTCGGTGGCGGCACGCTGCGCGACATCCTGCTCGATCGCCGGCCGTTTTTCTGGGTCGAACACCAGACCGTTCTACTTGGCGTACTCGCTCTCTCCATCGTCTGTGCAACCGCCATCAGTCGTGCGCGCCTGGAGCGCAGCGAACGTTGGCTGCAAGCGCCTGACACCATTGGCCTCGGTTTGTTCTGCGCTACCGGCACCCATCTCTCGTGGATCATGCAGCAGCCACCGATCGTCGCGGTGATGATGGGCGTCATCACCGGAACTTTTGGCGGAGTACTGCGCGACCTCGTCTGCAACGAGATGCCGCAGCTCTTCCACGACCACAGACCCTATGCGATCTGCGCCGCAGCTGGCGGAGCCAGCTACGTGCTGATCGCGACGGCAGGTGGCGCCGGCTGGCTCGCCATGACCGCGTGTGCACTGGTGACCATCGGACTGCGGGCGCTTGCAATCCACTACGACTTCAAGCTGCCCTCGAGCGGTCGCACTTAGTGGGTATTGGCATCGTAGGTCACCGCTGCCCCGCGGAAAATCGCATTCAAGAAAATCAGATTGAGACCCGCCATGTGAGCGCGGAAGTTGGGGTCAGCCGTAAAACCCACCACGACGCCACGCCCCGTCGACTTGCTGATCACGAACGGTTTGAACGCGAGTTGTCGTCGATTTTCTTCCCACAGTACACCGGAGGCGAGCACCTCGTTCGGCGCAGCGAAACGCGCCACGGTATCGGCGTCGTTCAAACGAACCGGCGCATAGATATCGTTGCCCGTGACGAGCACATGGAGCCGAGGCGCAATACCGGCAGTCAACCAATGCTCATCTTCGACATCCGCTCGAGCCAGAATTCCCGCCACAGGACGCGGCGGCGACTTCAGCGGACGCTCCGCTTTGTCTAAATCCGCCTCGGACGCCAATTCTTTGCCTGCCACTCGCTGGTCTGCCGCATCGTCGGCTGAATCGGACTTAGCGGTCGAGTTTGTTTTAGCGCTCGATTCGTCCTTGGTCGACGGCTCCACGGCGTTCTCCAGCTTCAAAGGCAGCAACTCGACGCCCTTCTCGGCGAGGTATCGAGTACCGCTACCGAGACCGATCAGCACACCGCCCCGCTGGACCCAACTCTTCAGGTTCTCGGCACCACGCTTGCCGAAGATCGATGCATAGCTACCACCTTCGCCCGGAAGTACGATGACGTCGAATCCGTCGAGGTTGGCAGCACTCACGCGACGCGCGCGAATCAGTGTCACCGGGTAGCCAAACTGCCGCTCCAACACAAAGCGCGCATGTCCAGCCGAATAACGCTCCGTCGGCTCATCCCATACCAAGGCCACGCGCGGCAGCGGCATGTGCAGCATGTTGGGCGAACCCAAGCTTGGACCCTCAGTCACCCAGCTATCCGAAACGGCCGTTACTCGCGCGCCGCTCTGCTTGGCCAACTCGGTCACGCGGGCGGCAAGACCTTCCGAGGCACGGGCGGCATCGATGAATAAGGAGCCGGCCGGATATTTCACACCGCCTAGCGTGAATTCTTTGTTAGCTGATTTGACGGGCAAGCCTGTTCGAAGCGCCGCGGTTAGGAAGCGAGCCGAGGCGGTGTTACCCCAGGGGACTACATAGCCGACGTTACTCACGCCGCCGGTCACGACACCACTTAACTGCCAATCGCGTGAGATCAATTCACCGCGCACCACCGGATCGGTGCTACAGGCGACAGCCGGTACGTTAAACATCAACGGCAACGACCAAGCGGTTACGTCGTAGATCTCATCCGGCAGCCCTTTCGAGACGCGCTCTTCTTGGCGTTTGACGAAGTCCGACTTCATCTCGGTTTTCTCGTCAAGC
>Ga0169931_10014712_pt1 | contig 10563 bp, 6 predicted proteins | sample Kivu_15m_20L_FD_129675 | JGI IMG/M metagenome (GOLD analysis project Ga0169931, IMG submission 129675) | Freshwater microbial communities from Lake Kivu, Western Province, Rwanda to study Microbial Dark Matter (Phase II) - Kivu_15m_20L... | ecosystem: Environmental > Aquatic > Freshwater > Lake ... | reverse complement strand
GACCATCGCAGACCAATACTTGTTGACATCGCAATCGGCGATAAGCTGCCAGCGCTCTTCTTCGTTCTCAATGACATCTTTAAGCGCCACGAAGGGCGACGCATGCCTGGAGTCTGACTCGGCACCCTTGAGGTATTGCACTGACTCTGGCCAATCTCGCTCAAACTCGGCCTTTGCTTCTTGGTCAAGGTGTACGTTAAGGTTCGACAAAGCCGGGTTGAACACTCGAGCCATTAGTGCACCCTTGCCTTTGGGGTGGTTACACCATATGCCACGTTGCTCTATTGGGCAGTGCCTCGCGAAGATTTCGCATATCTCTTCAAACTGAGGGTGCAAGGCCGGGTTCCCGCCGAAAACTCCCACTACTCCCCAATAGCCTTTCAAAGACTGACAGGCCTCTTCAAACTGCGTGAGAGAAATAAAACCCGGCTTCCCCCCAAGGTTGCTTCCCTGTGTGCAAGCAAAACAGGCCTTGTCACACGCGCGGGTGACCCAGATTTGAATGACGCCACCTCGAAAGGCATGCCTCCTCTGAGAAGGCGGAATCAACTTTACTTTCACGTTACACCTCCGGAGGGTCGGTCTCAGAGCCGGATATCTTTTCGGCGAGCGTCGCCACGGTTAAAAATTTGCATCTAAGACCGTGGGCTCTAAGGGAACTCTCTAGTTCATCCTCAAAAGCAAAAGAACATATCAAGACCAAGTCGTCCTCAGAGCACATCTCTACTATTTGCTCCAAGCCATAAACACGATACTCTCCGCTATTGGTGTTGATTTTATTAACCCTGCTATCAAATATGAGAATGTCAAACGGAAATTCATCGTCACCCGCAAGGGCAGACAGTAGTTGACGACCCACTTTACCGGAACCAACTAGAAGTAACTTCCCGTTATTTTGGGGAAAAACTAAACTTCTTATGTAATTATGGTTCTTCTGCTCTGAAATGAAAGTATCCCATTTTGCGGCTTGCACTAGTTTCTTTTCAGCGGTCGTCCTCTCATTCTCTGACACAATTCCTAAATTTACTAAAAAATCATACCTCCACCCACTTTCGTTTATCACATTTTGCCACTCCTTAATCGAGCGATGCTTAGAGCGAGTCGTGTTTGGATGATCGCGGAAGTAGTTAAGGACATCAGGCAGATGGAGAACATTACCCAAACACATTAATTGGAGATACAAGTACCAGTCCCCCGTGTAAGTAAATCTTTCGATACCCACGGATGCCCGAAGAAACGCTTCCCTTCTAAATAAACAAGAACCGACATTTGGAATAGAGTTGTATTCGATCATGTGAAAGCGAAGAAAGTCTCCACCTTTAAAGATCCGAATGCCTTGGTCCCTTAAGGTCAGATTGCGACTGTCTATCTTGAACTGGCGTGGTTCCCCGATCACCTCTGAGTATAAATTAATAATCTTGGAAGAACAGAAGCCGAACAACGCATCACTATCTTCTAGCGCGCCAACCATTTTCTCCAGAAACTGACTATCGTTACGATCATCTGACTCTGCGATCCAAATATAATCACTCGTTGCATATCTAGAGGCCTTTAACCACTGAATAAACGGTGACCCAGTATTCGCGCTTGACTCAATTAAGGTTACACGGGGATCTTTTGTATAATCCCTCAGTATTTGTAGAGATCCGTCGTTACTGCAGTCATCAACGATTATCATCTCCCGCCAAGTATATGTCTGATCGTAAATTGAATTCATCCGCTCAACTATAAACGGTTTGTGATTATAGGACGGTACCAACACGCTGACGTCTTTCCTATTCAACCCTATCAACCTGAAAATTTGTTCAATTCTTCCAGTGAATGAACTTGCACATTAATCTCAGGAAAATAGAGATTAGTAAAGGTTCGGTCCGAATGGAAGGGCTAAGGTCTTGTGAGTCCAAGAAGGGACGAGCTACTAAGCTCTAACCGTTTCCTAGAATCACATCAAAACAGGGTACTTAGTTCATTTCTATAGTATCGGACACTATCTTTAAGCAACAACGATCGATTTTTCTCATAGAACTCAAGTGGAATACGGCTCTTTGAGAGGTGCACAACGAACTCAAAATCTCCATTCTTACAATCGAACATCTTCAGACGAGAAAGCAAACCGATACGGTTTAAGTCGTGAAGTATCAACTTTAGGCTCTCAAGTGTCATCACGCTACAGTGAGAATCACGATATTCGTGGAACTCTCTATCAACATCAAATTTTGAATAATTTAGATCATCACTATTGAAATGGATGTCTTGCTCCTCAAAGGCCCCATGCTGCATCATATTTTTATTTCTCGCCGAACAAAAACTGACGCTATTATCAAACCAAATTCCGTAAGAGGGCTTCTGGCGATTTCCATACCAGTCTAGCCATGCACCTGTAGTTGTTAATGGACGGAACGCATCAAAACATCTTGTCGCTATGGGAATCGCCATGGTCAAGACCCCCCCCGGCTTTAGTAACTTCTCAGCATCAATCAGGAACTTTATTGGGTCAGGCTGGTGTTCGAAGTTATGGGACGAAACAATTAGGGCCCAATCACTCCCACAACCTCTTAGCGTTTCTTCGAGAGAACCCTTCCAAATAAAGTCCACTGATTCAATACGATTAATATTAACTTGGCTGATGTTTTTATCATTCAATGCATTCGCGACGAGAGTCTCTTGTGTGAAAACGTCGGAGGAAAATACGTGACGAAATTCGCTCTTGGGAAAAATTGGGCTGTGAAAAGGGCCAATTTCTAAAGTTTTCTCATTTAATACATGGTATTTTCTAAGATGGTTAATACGGTCTAACATTTTATCCTTCCATAAATTATAATACCCGAGTCGATAGAGAATAAACGACCTCAGGGAAACGTTGTTCCTACTGGAGACCCTTCGCATACGGAGTATAGCCAATGAGATTTCTTTCACCGCGCTGGTGTCCGAATGTATAATCGCAAAGTGTTTTCATTTCGCGTACAAGTCCCTTTTCTCTAGCCCTGCCAATTTTAACCATAAAATAGTCAACCCAACATCTGTCGACCGATCTTTGAACTTTCATTAACCAGGTTGGTTCAAAGAACTTCAGGTTATACTTTGTATATCGATCATCAGATAGAGAGCTTGCTGGTTTGTCTTCTTTTCCTGGTCTCTCGCTAGTCGCGATACCACTCGCCGACATGAGGCAGACCGTGTAAAGCTCTAGAATATTCTTCCAAGAAAGGGGGGGGCCTAGTCGCGGCACAACCAGCAAACATGCCGCATCACTCAGCTCCGTCTGACTTAGTAGATCATTAACATAACAGACAATATTTCGGTTCTTCGGCCCTTCTAATATTTTACACCTCAGCCTTACTCCTTCTTGGGGGTTTTCGATCAGTTGACACTGCAGATGCCCATCAGCCGGTAAGTATGGCGCAAGATATATGTCTAGTTCAGGCAACCTTCCAACGGTTAACCTGCTAAAGGTGGTCGCTTCATGATCAATTCGGGCAAGACTGGTATTGAGAAGCAGTTTATCTTCCACAAGCCTCTTTCCCGCAACGTCGGCCCATGATTTTGCCCCACCACCGCTCGCCGCGCTGCCTGGAACGGTGCGCCAATGATAAAGAATCTCTGGCACATGGTGAAATGCCTCTCTACCAAAACGTAAGAAAATTTCAGCTACGAGCGCCCAATCCTGCGACCCGTCGTAGGTTGAATCAAGAAAACCCACCTCTCTCAATGTATCTGCGTCGACAACTGACATGTGAGACACACAGTTTTGTACCCTTAAAAGGACCTCGTCGAACCCTGTTTTAAGATATGGATCGAAGTGAATTCCTTGCATGGTAACTTTATCTTCATCTGAGTAAAAGAAACGCTTTGTAGAATTCTCACTTATAGCCTGAGCCATTAAGCCTAGAGCTTCTCCAGAAAGCCTATCATCATGATCTAAGAAAACGACGTAGTCGCCGGAAACTATCTCAAGCGCACAGTTTGTATTCTGAGCTATCCCCAGGCGCCTCGCCTGTCGGATCACGATTAAACGATCTACGCTAGCCTCCAACATCATCAGCTCTTTTTTTGTCATCGGCGAGCTTGAGTCATCGTCGGATATAATAATTTCATGATAAGGGTATGAATTTAGTGTTACCGAATTCACAGCTTGCCTAAGGAAGAACGGATCACTATTAAAAGTCGGAATCACTATTGAGAATTTAATGAGTTTCGTACTTGTGACAGTCAGTTTCTGAGCGCAGCTGGGGATTGTGGATATAGTGCGTGAAATGAGGCTGTTGAGCTTATGGCTGTAAAGAGCCGCGAACGAGGCGGGGACAAGTTTGTAGAAAACGAAGCCTTGCTTTTTGATATTCGCGAAGTGCTTCGATCGTATAATTTCGTCAATATAGCTCGAAGTTATAAATATCTCCGTTGGCCCAACGAAAGCGCTAAGTTTTTCAGGTGAATAAATCTCCTTATTATAGGCCCTTTTCCGAGTGGGCCTACTTTCTATGAACCCGATAATTTTTTTCTTCTGACTAAAGCTCAAAGTATTTAGGAGCCTTCCACTTAATTCACCGGTTCCCCATATCAAGAATCCGCTGCTCATCGATCCTCGCCGGTTAATTTTTTTCCGAAACAGAACGGAACCAATCCGAAGATCCTTTACAGAGTTCATTTTATAGGCCTCCTCTAAATAAACACCAATTTTTCGGAATCTTGCTGATCTCCGAGTTCGACACCTTGGCGCCAGTGGTTAATTTGATTGGGTATCATGTTTAAAGGCTCCACTACAGGTTGGCTCACTTGCGGACGAGTGTAAATTTGGCGGCCTAGACCTCAAGCGCAGCGATTGGATGGTTCTGTCGCACCCGATCGTTTACTCGGCGGGTCGGGCTTTTTTGTCGCTCACCACCACGCGTGGACCAAGCCACTGCTGTTCGCCAATGAACTCACCCTTGTTATTGGACTGGGTTTCGTTGTCAATACGGGCCAGTAAATCGACAAACTCCCTATGGCGCCCTTCGGGCACAGCAAGAATGCACTCCAAGGGCCTGCCGCTAGGTAGCACCATGGCTTGTACATCTCCGAGAATGTGCAAATGCAACAAACCCTGATCGGCGGACTCAACCCTTGGTTTCATGAAAGGTGGCATTAGATCTCACTGACCTCACAACTTTTTGAGAAGGTCTCTCAAGGTCGAGATATGGGATGACTCTGAGAATCTGTCTAAAGCGATCTTCCTCGCCTCCATACTTATCTTCTCTTCGAGAAAAGGATCAGCATCAAGGCAATCCACTGCCAACTTTATCGACTCTGGATCCTCGGGTTTAAAGGACAAATAGTGGACACCTGGTAGCAGTCCGTATGCTGGGTGTGTGTGAAATTCTGGCATCAGCGGAACTATTCCCGCGAGAGCGGCATGCAAGAATCTTGGATGCAAGCCCCTCCAATAAGTCGGCAAATGAATTAAACCCCTAAAGGAAGCGTAGTATTTGAGAAGAAAAATCTCAGCCTCTATTCTGATTTGTGCAAGTCTCGATATGCTCAGCATGTATGCCTGTGGACTAGAATAATTCATCGAACGCATATTCATCACATAGGGATTCCAAAACTTTTCATCTTCATTATTTGGACACCCTATAACAAAATTCATATGGCCAATACTGCTCAAAAACGCCTCCCGGTGCTCATTTATAGTCCCACAGAAAATAAACTCCCGCCTGCCAATCGGCCGACCCGATAATACTCGAATATCCTCGCAGCAGAATGGAGCGAGTTCGACAGCCTCAAAGCTTTCAAAAATTCTAGAATTTTTATCCCTTATATCCACCATCCACAATCCATCAAAAAATGGCAAGGATCCGCTGAAATTCCCGATGCGTTGGGCGACCCATGTCGGGACAGCTCCACTCGCTTCTCGATAGCTATAAACAGACTCAGCAACCAATCCAATTATCAGGCTCGTTACTGCTCTTATGCCCTTTAAGTCGGCAAAACAAAGTTGGCCAGGGCAATCTCCCACCCCGTGCACTAAATCATTGACGATCGCGAAATCAAAATCCCCAATAGATAAGAATTGGCTCTTCATCCTTTTCCAGTCTTTAATGAGACAAGGATAAACATCAAATCCAGCCCTCTCAAGTGCCCTTGCAAACCCCAAATGCATCCAGAACATCCATGGCTTAGTACCTGCCAAGGAGCAATGATCTGCTTGCAGAAATAAAACTCGGTTCCTCATAGTCAGTCTAGGCTACCGTGAGTCTTTTTATATAACGCGAAAGAGATCATTAAAGAACTCGCTCGGACATACGTTTAGATATAAATAAGCTACTCATCTATCAGCCCATCTAATATTCTATCGACTTGCTTCACACGGGGCACTAAATCTTAGTCGGCCACTATGAAGTGCATAAATCCTGTAATTTTTAAATTGCATCAATTAATCAAATAATCCTCCCCTGGAACGGTGGGCCAAACCCACCGAGGTCCAAAGGGAATTTATATTCATGTACGTCTTGTAGTCGATTCAGCCCTAGGTTTCAGGGCGGTAGTCGAGATCGTCATCCCAGGCCCCATGGATCGACACACCCAACTAGTCCATCATGCACAGCCCAGCGCCTCCGGCGCTGTACGGAGGTGATGACCTCCAAGCTCCTTGCGTTAGACATAGTAGTACTCCTATTACTAAAGATAGGGAACACCGCAGTTCCTGACACCTAGGGGCAAGATTCATGCACAGAGTCCCAGAATTTACATCAAAAGTAGGTCGAAAATTTTTGATGTCTGCGGTAGTAACCGAGCTCGTTGTCACTCATAACGCTCTCGGTCAGCCACGGAGCGTGGATCGCGGTAAACTTTCCAGCGATGCGCAGCCCAGCGAGAAAAGACCTTAACTCAAAGCTTCTGAGATCATAGAGAGCGAAAGTGGTGTCGATCGGCGCCTCGTAAATAGCATCGCCGAGAACTGTAAATCCTTTCCTAGAATCCCAAAACTGAGACTCCCACTCGCGTATTGTATACATCCGCTGCCCTATCCTAAATTCTTCCCTTCGAAGAAACTGGAGTTCGCTTATATCTAGTGCAAATCCGGCCTTAGAAACGCGTCTCTCGACTAACTCTTCGCTCATAATCGCGAGAAAGTCCTTTGGCAGGAATGGGTTAAACACGAGGTCTGGATCAGTAACACAAAACCAACGAGGGAGAGAGGCAAGTCGCTGCTCTGTGAAGACTGAATTCCTGGGTCCGAGATTTTCTCTAACCCTCTCTACCTTTATTCCCTCACTGGTCACTTTCCTTATCCATTCCAGCATGCTCTCGCTCTCAGAGTTATTGTCGACGTATGTTATTGACTCAAATCCAAGCGAGATAAGTTGCTGACGCATTAACTCACAGTATGTTGGGTTGTTAAAACAAGGAACTATTACAGGCACATTTTGGGGGGTTACGGGTTGCCCTACAGAATGCCGCTGCCGTCTCCCCCCCTCCTTGTTCCTTGAATAGAAATCTATCAAATGCTTAACTGATAAATTTAAAAAAAACTCCTTTTTTAAGAAAATTATGTTAAACTGAGCGTCCCCGTATTCCATGTCTCGTGCGAGAGGTCGGAATCCAGCTTCCCCCAAAATCTCCAACACTTCATCAACCAGAGCTTGGTCCTTCCAAAAGGAGAATGTTTCAACCTCAATACATATTAATTGGACATAGTGAAGAGTATTTAAACACCCACTTAACACTTGAAAACCGGCACCCTCCACATCAATCCAAAGAGCAATTGCTGCGCCTTCGGTCGGAAGACGCCCCGAGAGAAAATCATCCAGCGTCGTAGCGGGAACTTTTTGAGTGACGAAGACATATTCTTCGTCACGGTGAAGTATTGATGACCTGCCAGTCTCATCAGATTCGACAATATTTGCTTCAATAAAGGTCCCGTTGAAAAATACTTTGCCAAGTACTCTCGGTATATTCAACTCTACACTACCCACCTTATCGCAAATCGCTAGATTGTACCAATTTACTCCGTCGAATTTATTTGCCTCATAATACTTATCATAAATACTTGTGTTCGCTTCGAATGCATATACATCTGCCCTCGGAAACACCCTCTTCGCTCTCCGACTGATCTCCCCATCGTTTGCACCGACTTCGAGAAAAACGTCCGGTGAAATTAACAACATGAGATCATAAAAAATCTCCTTGAGCTTGGAGTGCCCCACCATACCGTCACCCAGAACGGTAATATTTCCCAATGAGTACTCTATCTTCAGCGGTAAACTTTTCTTTATCTCTTCCACGCTACCTGAAAACTCCACTTATGAAAAACTTTTTTGTTGGCTCCCCTTTTCCGCGGCATTACACTCATTGTGTTGTTGCAGCAATGGATTAAGAGAACCGACTAGAAAATTAAAACGCTGGCGGTTATTATTTTGACGGCTCAATCTCTCAAAATGTCGTTTTGCTGATATTTATTCTAAATTGCAACTTTTCGTGATCCGAGAATTTTCAACTCAATATCACCCCATAAGAAATGCCCATCCCAGTTCAGCAAATCTTCGGCGGAACTTGTCCTCATCACCGGCGCTCTGTCTCTCGTCTGTTTTATTGAGAGAATTGAGGCATAGTGAAAGGAGGATTAGACCATTTCTTTCAAAGTTAGTTGAGTTTCGGTACATCCTTAATATTATCTCCCTGACGGTGGAGACACACTCAGTCTTCAAGGCGAATAACATTGAGGTTAAGTCTGGTATCCACGCTTTGTTTCTATATCCCAATTCAAGAAGTTCAAATCCTCTATTTCGATCACCAACAATTAACTCGTAAAGTCCAAGATCTGAATAGATAAAGCCCTTAAGTTGCTGTTGCTCAACCGGTAGGCGATCTATTTCTGATTCCGAGAAGATGAAGTCGGGACGCTCGAACCTACTTGCAATGGCTTTCACACGATAAGTGTTTATGCTTTGCTTCCCAAATTTCTCATCAATAGTTGCAAGTGATATTGCTTTGTGTAAGCCTATTTTGTTTATGGTTGTAATGGCTAAGTTTGAACAGAGCCCGAGTGCGTTTGGTAACTCTTGGTAGCGGGAAAGCGCCCAATCCTCCCAATCAAGATGATTGTCAGACATTACATTGGCTACCGCGAGGGCGTGCGGGTCAGGGCTAAAACCCAGCGTGGCTGCCTCGCGACTTAGAAACTCGGCTGCGAGATCCCAATTACCATCACAAAATAGTGCTTGAGCGACGCCGGAGAGTGCCCCTGCTTTAATCTCCTTTCTATCAACAATGTCCTGCGTCAAGGAAATCGCGAGTCCGAGGTTTCCGCACTCGGCGAGCACACGGGGGGTATGAAACTTGTAGAGGGAGCCAAGATTTCCGGTATCTGCCGCCTCTCGAGAGAGTCTTCCCGCCAAATCTATTTGGCCATCTAGAAAGCTCAACCAGGCATATTCAGGCAGATAGCGCTGGGCTCTCTCTTTGCTCATTTCACCTGCGCGTTCATAGGCGTCTAAAGCAACTGCGGCGTCTCCGTTCTTTGCTGCCTGGCGGCTCAGGCCAACCAATAAATCCGCCTTTGCTGAATCTGCCGCTGTTCCCTTAAACATCAAACCCAACTCAGCCACGCTTTGTGTGAATGGCAACGCTGCCTCGTAATGAGTACCTAAAGTAGCTTCCAACGTTTTTGCAGCCGCTTGGTAAGCCTTTGCGTTTACCAGAGCCTCGCCTTGAAAACAGCTTCTGAGAAAGTCGATCAGCTTCGCCGGTTCGATTAGTTCAAACAACTGCGCGACGCTCTTCCTCTCTAGCGACGCTTTATCCTCATCGCTAATAAGCTTGCGTAGTACATCACTTACTGCAAAGTTCATAACTGTGTCTTGTATTTCCAGGGGGTTATGAATGTTTCTTGTCTGTGCTGCCCATGGGTTGAGTTCGGCGTTACCAAAATTCGTCCACCCCCCCGCCTTCACCCCCACGGTGGTCACACCCACACTCCCACCCATTACCAACACGGCCGTCTGCACGCTGGCTACGGCATCAAGGCAGTGAATAAGGGCAAAGACATCATCAAGATCGTCTTTAAGGTTTAGGTCGGGCCAGCGCAGTATTTCTACGCCGTATTTTTCTTCAGCCTGCTGTAGCTCTGCCTCACAATCGCCGTACTGCAGGTTTACAAACTTAAAGCCGGGGGTCTGTAACACCTCGCCCCATTCGTCTAGAGTCGTGTAGCCCAGGTTGCGCACGGGGTCGAGCTTGCCGCTCCGCCAGCAAATGCCCACGAGCCGGTAATCCTCTTTATAGTGGGCAAGCCTTTCTTCAAACTTGGCGACCTTGGCGGTGTCTGTCTTTATATAGGCGCCCGACCGCTCAAAGTCTTTAATATCGCGCCGGAAGTACTTCATAAGCGACCCCAGCGGCACATGCAGGTCGAAGTCTTTATAGGGCGATTGCATGCCTTGGTCGGGCAAGAAGGCCTCGGCCCGCACGGTGTACTGCGGAAAGCTGCGGGTAAATGTTTCTACCAAGCGCTTGTCGCATTCCACAATAACCTTGCCGCCCAGGGCTTCGAGCTCATGCAGGCAGGTGGCAAAGAGCAGTTCATCG
>Ga0169931_10014711_pt1 | contig 10563 bp, 10 predicted proteins | sample Kivu_15m_20L_FD_129675 | JGI IMG/M metagenome (GOLD analysis project Ga0169931, IMG submission 129675) | Freshwater microbial communities from Lake Kivu, Western Province, Rwanda to study Microbial Dark Matter (Phase II) - Kivu_15m_20L... | ecosystem: Environmental > Aquatic > Freshwater > Lake... | reverse complement strand
TTAAATTAATATCCTACTCATTTTGAAATTTTAATAATTTGAAATTATATTTTAACGAATGACAATATTTTATTACTCATATTCTTAAACTCAGAGAAATTGCCTTCAACTAATTTAAACTTAGCAAACATTTTATTTTCTTTCAAATCTTTAATAATTTCGATTTCAAACGTCAATTTTGAAATAATACACAAATATTTGAATTTATTCCCCTGATATGAGTTAATATTTATATACCACGGCATGTTTATATTTTATTTTTAAATTTTGTAAAACTTTAAGGATATCCTCCAAAAACTTTTCCTGAGTCATTTGCGAATGATTCAAATCGTAACTTGAGGAATTTAAGATTAATTCTTCAGCTAATTATGAGTTATGAATTAATATTTACTATAATTCTTTGACTGTGTTGTTACGGACGAGGATCTCACACTTGGCTTTGTTGCCCCAGAAGATGCCATGGGTGTAGAACAAATATTTTGTGAATTTGCGACTTGTTTTGTATTTGACGTAGCTCCTTCATTTACCTTTATCGTTTTAATATTGGCGTTGGGGACCCTGGTTGTTTTTAGATTTTTGGTACTTGCTCTTCTAATTATTTTATTACTATCGATTTTGTTTTTATTATCTGTGACTTTTATGGAGGAATTAGTGGGGTGATTGGTCGATAAAACATTTGTTGCATTATTTTTTGAAATACTAACAGCTCTGCTTATACCTGCAGTCACTGTTGTCTCAACATCTTCGGATTCAGCCTTTCCTGCACTTGAGATTGAGATATCATTCAAATTTTGTTTCTTTCTTGATTGTGTTGTTACACCTAAAATAATTAAAATAAAATCTGTAAATTTACTTGAATCCTTTTTCTTAGTTACAGCTACTTTGTTGATCACTTTAAGCTTATTTTTCACTCCGTCATTCACTATTTTTTTTAGATCCTTTATCTCAATAGGATTCAGTTTTTTATCTGTACTTAAAGTTGACTTTTTTGTTTCTTCTTTTCTTTCACTTAAGGGGGCTATTTTACTACGAGGAAGCTCACCTCTTGGAATAGACAATCTTCCTTTCATGTTTTTCTTTATCTCTAAATTTTCATCTTCATGTGGCTTACCCTTATCTATTGTAATGTTAGAATTATAATTAAATCTTTCTTTTGTGCTAGAAGCGGGCCTTTGTTTTATTGGATTTTTGTTGACTGATTTCGAATCTGATTTATTTATGCTTTTATCTCTAATTTTTATATGAGCGAGTTGTTTAAGATGTTTTTCTTGTTCTTTATTTTTATCTTCGTTTATTTTTATTGTATTACTCAATTCCTCCTTTTCTTCTTTAATTATGAAAATTTTAATAGATTCTGAAGGGTTTTTCTCTGTGATATCAGGGCATGACCTATTCATATCCTTTTTCCTTACCACAGCCATCTTGTTTGTTAATTGTCTATGAATATTAAAAATATATTAAGCTTACTTGTTTGTAGTTGTATTCACTTTTTGATTCGGAACTCGAGGGCTTTTTTTAGATTCTGTTCTAAAGGGACTACCGACGATTTTTTTTGAAGCTGAATCTGTTTTCGTAGCGAAATTCGATCCATATTTATTATTCTCACTTTTATATTTGTCTATAGTTCTGCTTCTGACATCTGAAGATTTTTCAAAAATTGCACTGGTATTTAAAAATCCTTTTTTAAAATTATTTTGAACTTTGTCGTTTCCAGGATTTTTGGCGTATTTTTCATACTGCTCTTGTATTTTCTTTTTAATATTTTGTTTACGAGAGGTAGGTATTACAGGTGCGTTTATTTTATTAGATTTTTTATTTGATCCAGCCTTATCATTTGTTCGAGAGGCTGATGTTGATCTATAAGGATTCTTATTTGGACTCTTGACAGAATCTTGTCTAGATGATTTAGAGTCTGAATTCGTGTAATTCTCTTTATTTTTTCTCTCTGATTGATAATTACTTATCTTGTTAATTTTCTTTGAGGGGATCGGAATTTTAAGTGAGCTTACATTGGTCTCAGTAAAGAAATTATTATCATACGCAGAGAGTTTTATTTCTTCATATATCACACTTTCATTCTTTTTAGTAGCGTAAGTTTGAAGGAGTATTTCTCGGTTCTCATCCGGTTCAGTAAGCATTATTTCATTTTCGTCACAAATATTAGAATTGAAGTTAGATTTATTTTCTAAAAGACGGGTGTAAGTCACATTAGAATCCACTAGCCCATTAGGTCTGGAATCTCCAAATTTCAAATTTTGAGGATTTCTTATATGTCGGAGAAATTCAATAGATACTAAATCACTTATAGATGATATCCCATTTCTATAATTCCTTTTCATGATCAAGTAATATGTGGTGGTAGCATTGTTGTGTTTATTGCATAGAAGATTCTGTCTAGTTTCGTCTTTATTGAATCCATACAAAATCATTTTTTCTAAAATATATTCATCTACAGGAATGTTAATTACATTAACCAAAAGTCCCTCATTTATCATCACAGGAATGAAATTGAACCAGGGATGCGAACGAATCTGTCTTAGGGTATATCTTTTATCGGGATCCGTGTTTAGTATATTCTTTAAAAGATCCTTAGCGTTATCAGACAAGAAATTAGGCAAATTAAATTTACCTTCTATGATTTTTTGATATAACACATCATTATCAGGATCATCAAAAGGGAGGAATCCACATAACATAGCATACAGAATGACCCCTACAGACCATATATCTACCTGCATCCCGTTATATATTTTTCCTTGAATCATTTCGGGAGCCGCATAGCAAGGACTTCCACAGGGAGTCCTAAAATTCAACCCATTCTTGTAAATATTACTTAAACCGAAATCGACAATTTTCACATTATTTCTGTGGTCTAGTAATAGATTCTCCGGCTTTAAATCACGATGAACCACCCCTACTTTATGGATATATTCTACACCGTTTATTATCTGATGAAAAAATTTACATGCCTCGAAATCGCTTAATCGCTTTTTAAGGACGATGTAATCATAAAGCTCACCACCACTAGCATATTCCATTATTAAAAAAATTGTAGTGGGATTTTCTATCACAGAATAAATTTGAATTATATTATGATGCATTAGTGATTTTAAAATTTTTATTTCTCTGTCGATTCGTATTTTGTCGGATTCGTCAAGTATTTTTATTTTTTCAAGGATTTTTATAGCTACCTAATGTAGATAATGTAAGTAATTCGATTAATTTTTACCTTCTCCCCGGTTAATGTATGGGTTCCAATTTTGACCTTTCCGAATGTCCCTTCCCCTATTGTTTTCCCCAGTATAAATTGTCCTACCACGTTTTGTTTGTCCTTAAATTTGGACATGGTTTCCGTGCTAGTTTCTACATCCATTTAATATTGTTTATTTAATTTATTTATTTATTTAAACATATGAGATAAATTTATAATTGAATTCGATAGAAAAATAAGTTAGATATAAAATATTAATAATTTAATTTAACAATTATACTCTTGTTTACTTCTCTGAAATTTGCTACATTTCCCTCTATTTTTTTGAATTTTAAATAAGAGACATCATTAATTTCATTTAATTTATATATTTCCAAATTGAATTTAAGTCCATTTTTATCGCAGATAAACCCAAAAGGGTACTTCTAATTATTTTTATATATGGGAAGCTTACAATTGATATTTTATGACCTATTTTTATTGAATTAAAAATTTTCATCAAGTCCTCTTTCAATTTTTTGGGGTCTTTTGATGAGAGGCAGGAAACGTCCAAGGGTCCTTTGTATAATTTAATATCTAAAAAACCAAAATATTTAAATAAATTACCTTCAGCATTGGTGATTTTATTTACAGCGGAAGCTTTTTGTTTCTTTTTCTTTGTGATAATACTATTTATTCCAGAAAAATAATGTTTACTAGCTGTAGCTACTGAATCAACAAAATTTTTACCAATATCAAATTCCTGAATTAAATCATTTTTATTATTCGATTCGTAGTTTTTGCAAGCAGCAGAATGATTTCTTTGTTTTTTAATTAGAACATTCTGCTTGATACTTGGTTTATCAAGAAGAAGTTTTAAATTCTTTACTTTTTTGTTAAAACTTGAGAGAAGGTACTTCTCTACATTTGGCTCAGATATCGTTTTCTTATGTCTTACTGATTTTGTATTAACCTGATTTATTTTCGTTTCCGTTTTAATACTTGAATATCCGGTTATATCGATCACTTTATTAACAGAGTTATCTAATTTATTATCTAATCTAGCTGAATGTGGAATCGAAGAATTTGTTGATTTATCTGCTTGTGATTTGGATAGCTGTTTCCTTGTTTGTCCTGACGGAATATTTCGACTGATTACATACTTTTTGATTGGTACAGATTCGTTGAATGAGCTTACTTTATATTTTTCTAATTCTTTGAATAATCTTTCACCACGCAATTTTGAAGCAGATACAATTTTTTTATTAAACTCATCTTCTTCTTTGATTATGTGAAAATTAGTATTGTTCTTCAGTGGATTATTATCAGTTTTTGGATAATATGATTCTACTACCTTCTCCTCTGTTTTCATAGAATTTCCTAGAGGTTTATAGTGGGTTTTGTGTAATTTCGCATCTTTCTTTTTCGGACTTAGTTGATTATTCCGCAATCCGTTTTCTTTTTCTAAATTTTTAATTGTTTCTTGGTCGAATGTAGTATTTTTTATGTCGACGTTCTGATCGAAACTCATGCTCGTGTTAAAGAAATTATTTCTTTTTACCGAATTGGAATATTTGGCATTTTCATTCCTGGATGAATTGTGTGGTCTTTTTTTGACTGGTTGCATAATTATAGTAGGTTTTATTTCTCTTTTAGTATCAATTGGAGGTTTTTTCACTTCTTTATTATTACTATATATCATTTCCTGAATTTTAATTTTCCTTTTTTCAGATTCTATTATATTCTTAGCCATCTTTTCTTTTGATAGGGGAGGTCTTTCATTTGACAAAATCGTTGATTTGAATTCTGTGTTCGAAAATTTATCAAGTGAGTTTTCAATATTCTTGTTCCTAATAGGAGTAACGTCCGTTATTTTTTTTCGCTTATCAGAATTTTCTAAACAGTCGCTTGTCAGATATCCTTTGTACTTGTTATAGATATGTGTGTTATTCATGTTCCGAGAGTTGTTAATTTCTCTTTTTTCTGGTTTATTATAAGAAATTTTAAATTGTCTAGTGATATTAGTAACAGGCGATGTTTCTTGTATATTATCCTTCTTATCTACTCCTAGAGTCAAATAATCTGTAAAGGAAACCACATTCGCATCTGTATTTGTATTATAATTTTTTGTTATAGAAACACTATCTTCAAAATTATCTAGATTATCTTTCGTTAAATTTAATTCTCTTATATCTTTCAAAATTTCCTCCATGTATTCATTAAAATTACTTATTTCTCTATTGACCTCTTCTTCCTTTTTTTTACTGAACAAAAATTTTTCTAATTTAAAATTTTTAAAGATAGGGTTCTCGGGATTTTCTTTGCCTTTAGACTTTTCGGATAAATTCGTTGCAGAATTTAAGTTTTCATTTTCAAGGTTTAAATTGGTTTTAATCACATTATCTAAACTGTCTTTATTTACTTCCATGTTTTTCTCGATTTCATTAGAATAATTTGATTCCTTTTTCTTAATTTCTTTCAAAGAATACGCTCTATCTCTAATTACTAAATTAATGTCATTATTGTATCTAGTCAGAAAGTTACTAGGTTCTTGTATATATTTTAAAAATTCTTCTGAGTTTAAATCTGCAACACTCTTCAAGCCTTTTTTGATTTTATTTTTTAACAAGAGATAATAAGTAGTTGTCTTGTGATTATGCCTATTACTCAAAATATCTGTTCTTATTTCTTGGCTTTTGAAATCGTACTCTTCCATTTTTTTAATTAAAGACTCGTCTATAGGAATCACATTAACGTTCATTAGCAAACCTTCATTCGTATTGACACAAGGATTGATAATGTTGAACCAAGGGTGTGCTTTGATTTGTTGAATGGTATAACGTTTATTAGGATCAGTGTTTAATATCTTACGTATAAGATCCTTGGCTGCATCAGATACCATATTGGGTATGCTAAACTTCCCTTCCGTAATTTTTTTGTACAAGGCTTCACTGTTTGTATCCTCAAAAGGTAAGTAACCACATAACATCGCAAATAGGATGATCCCACTGGACCAAATGTCTACCATCACTCCGGAGTACTTTTTACCCCCTATCATCTCAGGGGCTGCATAGCAAGGACTTCCACATGCTGTCTTTAATAATTCACCCTTGCCGTATATATTACTCAATCCAAAATCAACTATTTTTATGTCCTTTTTGTTGTCTAATAATAAATTCTCTGGTTTTAAGTCTCTATGAACTATTCTTAGTTTGTGAAGATATTCTATCCCTGACAGAATCTGTTGAAAAAATTTACATGCCTCTCCCTCGTGTAATCTTTTCTTAAGCACTATATAGTCAAAAAGTTCTTTGCCATTTGCGTATTCCATTATAAGGTATATTGTGGTTACTGTTTGAATTACGGAATATAATTGAACGATATTATTGTGTCTTAAATTCTTTAATATTTTAATTTCTCTTTCTACTCGCGTTTTATCAGCTTGTTCTAATATTCTTATTTTTTCTAATATTTTTACTGCAACCTTTTCTCCGGTTAAAATGTGAGTCCCCATTCTTACTACTCCAAACGTTCCTTCTCCTAATTTTTCTTGGAGAATGAATTGTCCGATGTTTTTGCTATTACTAGAGACACTTCTTCTAGCTATGTCGTATGATTTCTCCCTCTTTTTGTGCTGATGGTTTTGTTTATTAATAGGCATTCCTTGATTTTCAATTTTCATAGGATCATTAATTGACTCCGTCATTAAAATTTTTCTAAAATTTTATATTTTATTCATATTAATTACCAAAATAATTAAGGAGAATGCTAAATAAAATTTTGTATTATCAAGTATATAAATTAAGGGGTGATCTTAAAAATCTTAACAAAAATTATTCTTTCTTTATTTAAATCTGCTAAATAAATTATTTTGCCATATTTTCATCTGACTATTTAGTAAAGCTGAAATTTTTAAAAACTAAATTTTAATATTAAATAATATTAATTTAATTAATCATTATCATAATGAAATATTCTTTATTAAAATTTAAAACTATTTCTCGCTCGTTTGCAACTCAAAACTTTTCCAAATTCAAACAAGTATCTCAAAAAGTAAAAATAACCCCACCTTCAAATTTACCATATGTCGAAGAAAAAGAAACCACCCACTCCATAGAAAATACACCTCCTAAAAAGGGTCAGATATACCCCTTGCCGGTGATAAATTCAAAATTAATAGCCTTAGAGCAAGGATACTACTCTGCATTCGAAAGAGAATCAGTTTCAGCCTATTATACGATGAAAGTAAAGGATGTACTGTACCATGTGTTTAATGCTGCTAGAGTTGTAAAATATACGATTTAAAATAATTTTATTCAAGCCTTTAGGTAGAATGTGTGCAGAGATCGCTCACGTTATACAAGGAAAGAATTCCCCACATTATAAACCCAATAAAATCGAGTTTTATGATAAGTGCATTATTGTCAATGCTAAGTACGCCTTTCTGACAGGAAAGAAATTAGAACAAAAATTGTATAGACATCACACAGGATTTCCAGGGGGATTGAAAGAAATTAAAGCCAAACATTATCTAGAAAAAGACCCTGCAGAAATGATAACCAGATCTATCAAAGGGATGCTACCTAAAAATAAAATGAGAAAATTATTTTTGACTAAAGTGCAAATATTTGACGAGGGCATGCACAATCTACAAAACAAAGGATTGCCTCAATTTGGAAAGACCACTCCAATTGATTATAACGAAATATTCGGAACCAGCCCCATATCTAAAGAAGATACTGTCATCGTTGCTAGTAATGTTCATGATAAAGATTTCCCTCAAGAATTAAAGGACATACCAAGAGAAATCAATCCACATTTGGAAAAGCCTGATTACATGGGAGATTCTGAATTAAAAATTAATAAAAAGACAAATGATAAATTTGCAAAATATGCTAAAAGACAAATTTTCAAGCAATACAAAAGAATCAGAAATATGTCATACAGATATATTTAGAGCAATTTTATGAAAATATAAACATTAAATAAAGGTTAAATAAAATATTTTATAATTTTATTTTTATCGCATTATAATAATTATAAACGTAACAAGAAATGAGAGGAATTTTTTCGAAATTTTATTTAGATTACCCATGTATTTGCAAAAATGAATTTTTCAAAAAATATAATATCTACGATAGATAGAGATAATATTTTAGATTTTAATTTTATTTGCCTATGATAGTTAATATATTCTGATAATACATTTATTATTTATAAGAAAAAATTATGTTTTTCAATTATCTAAATGGCTGATACCCCTTCTAAAAAAACCTCTTGTGCTAGATCATGTCGCAGAGTTTGGAGTGTTATAGTTTTGATTCTTCTCTGGACTTCAATTATCTTTACTATAATTGTAGGAACTTCTCGAGACCAAGATATGATCGGATTACCAGTAGGATTTTTAGTTTTCTTTTACATAACCTATGCGATAATTTCCTGTTGCTCTCCCACATGTAGCTATTTGTTCAATAAACACAAATCTGATACGATACACGACTACATGAAGACAATCTTTTCAAACCCTCCAAAAATAACTTGGAATATAGAGTGCTATCATTATGAATATCGCACACATCATCACAGGAAATCAGACGGTACAATAGAAACTAGACATGAAACTCATAAGATTGTGACACACAGAGAATCGGAAGATTTTCTCTATTACTCTTGGAGAGACATTTCTGGGTTATTTCTCCTAGATTCACACAAAGTTTTCAGAGCTCCGAATAAGGTTTATATAAAACTCGAATTAGAAAAGGATATTCAATTGGCCGATGACATCACCAGATTAGACTATCAAAAACAAAAAGACAATTTCTATTACAGAAACAGATGGAGAGACACACATGTCGATCTTTCAGAAGTTAGACACATCCATGGGTTTAATCAGTTTAACATGGTAAGAATTTCGAACTATCATCCTCGCTGTATTAATAAATGGATGTATTTGTTTTTCGTATTTGTAATTCCTCTAGCTGAGTTGTATAAAATGTATGTTGATCAGTTCTGTGTCGAGCAGGATTATACCATCAAAAAAGTTCTTTCTAGTAGATTTAACCTTAATCAACCACAATATGCTGAGCCTTATCAGAATTTCGTTCCTGCATTGGTAATTTTTGATCAACCAAAACAAGTTTATTCTCAACAGACTGAGTTAATTCATGATACACCTAATATCCCTTCTTTAGATGAACTTGAAGAAGCTAAGAACTTTACTAACACTCATACCTTCCCATCTCAGGGAGAGGTTCAGAATTATCAACCTCATTTCCAACAAGATCCTAATAATCAAAACTTCTCTAGATACCAATTCCCTAACAATCAGAATGTTCAATACAATTCGATTTCTATTGATGTCAATTCTAATAATCAAAATTTACATCTAGGAAATCAAGCTGTTAATTTTAATCCTAATTTGAATGATAGGCTTATATAATTTTCTTCTGATTTCAGACTTTTTAAATAAATAAATATACTTATATATTGGAATTTAATAAAAACTTATTTTGAATTTTCTTTAAAATGTTTTTTAAATGTTAATAAATTAATCAATAATAGATTAAAATATTTAAAGATATAAGTATTTATTTCTTTAATTTTGATCCATAACCGCATCTCCCAAATCCTTTTTAATTATTAAATGAAGGATTGAATAAATGATAAATCTTTAATAGAAATATTAAAGATTCAATCTTACAGCAGGATAGTATATTTAATTCCATTAAGTATTAATTTAAAAATCAAATATTTCATTTTTTAATTTTTAGTAAATTTTAAAACACCAATATAATTCTAAAAATTGGATTTCACTTTCTATAAATTAAGAATCTAATAAATTGAAATAAAATTCTCGATGAGTTGTTCTGAAAGAATAAAAATTCCTGAGAAACTTTTAGATATTTCTAATTTATTTTCTAACTCCTCCTACCAAAATATCTTTTGGTTTATAATTGATTATCTGGACCTAGGTGATATTTTGAAAAATGTTAACAGAGTAAATAAATACACATGAAATATTATTCTAAAAAAGTACAAGCTAAGTGAATTAAAACTTCTTCTTGATAAATGTAGTTCCATTAATTACATTATTAATAATCATGATGAAATTTATGAAGAAAATTTCGATTTAATCTCTAAAATAGGATATGAATTAAGCACCGATTTAAAAGCTCGGTTTATTTGTTTTAAAGAAGTAATAAATTTCGAAATAATTTTTAAATTAAAATCCACTTTAATTAAACAAAAAATTTACAAAAATTTAAATAAATTACACATCAACTATCTTATGATAAATTTAATGAACGAAGAAATATTCCTACTTTTTCGGCCCCTAATCGAAATCCGTCTAATTTTTTTAATTTAAGCCTACT
>Ga0169931_10014710_pt1 | contig 10564 bp, 9 predicted proteins | sample Kivu_15m_20L_FD_129675 | JGI IMG/M metagenome (GOLD analysis project Ga0169931, IMG submission 129675) | Freshwater microbial communities from Lake Kivu, Western Province, Rwanda to study Microbial Dark Matter (Phase II) - Kivu_15m_20L... | ecosystem: Environmental > Aquatic > Freshwater > Lake ... | reverse complement strand
ATTAGTGTGGTCCAGACCGACGAGGGATATTTGTCAATCATCGAAAATCATTAAAGTGTTGAAAGTCATCACTTTTCTTGAGTTCAAAGTTCCTAAAAATATTTAAAAATCAATCAAAATTAAGGGAGTTGGTGCGCATTTTGGTGCGCAATAAAATTTAAAGTATGAAACCAAAAGCAATTATTGTTAGTGGGTATTTTAACCCAATTCATAAAGGACACATTGAGTATTTTAATAATGCCAAGGCTTGTGGCGATAGACTCATTGTAATTGTCAATAGCGATCATCAGCGTGCTTTGAAAGGTTCAAAAGAGTTTCAAAAAGAAGATGAACGTGTGTTTATAGTTTCGAATGTTAAATGTGTCGATGAGGTAATATTGTCAATAGATCAAGATAGGACCCAATGTGAAACTATAAAGAGACTGCATTGTAAGTTAAATGACTCATATCAGTTAGCATTTGCTAACGGGGGCGATCAGAATAACACATCTATACCGGAGGCGCCGGTTTGTTTGGAATTAGGAATTGAATTAATAGAAGGGTTAGGTGATAAAATACAATCTTCGAGCTGGTTATTGAAGTAACAAAGCTTAAGATAGGGTATAGAAATATATTACCTGTAAAATAATTGCTAACTATTTTATACTCACAATATGTTAAAAAATAAAGTATTACTTATAACTGGAGGAACCGGTTCCTTTGGAAATGCAGTTTTGAATAGATTTTTAAATTCTGATATTAAGGAAATTAGAATATTTAGTCGTGATGAAAAAAAGCAAGATGATATGCGCAATCAAATACAATCTTCAAAAGTAAGGTTTTATGTTGGAGATGTGCGCGATAAAAGAAGCATAGATTCAGTAATGACAGGTGTAGATTATGTTTTTCATGCTACAGCTTTGAAACAAGTACCTTCATGCGAGTTTTTTCCTATGCAAGCAGTGCAAACTAATGTTTTAGGTACAGACAATGTTTTAGATTCCGCGATTCAAAATAAGGTGAAGAACGTGATAGTTTTAAGTACTGATAAAGCGTGTTATCCTATTAATTCTATGGGAATAAGCAAGGCTATGATGGAAAAAGTAGCTATTGCAAAAGGCCGTGCTTTGGGTGAAAACGCTATTACAACAATATGTTGTACAAGATACGGTAATGTAATGGCTAGTCGTGGATCTGTTATTCCACTTTGGATAGAACAAATAAAATCTGGTAGAGATATAACTATTACGGATCCAAATATGACTCGGTTTATGATGACCTTAGAGGATGCCGTTGATTTAGTTCTATATGCATTTGAACACGGTAAGAATGGAGATTTATTTGTGCAAAAATCACCAGCGGCCACTTTGGGAGTTTTAGTTAAATCGCTATTAAATCTATACAAATCAAAAGTGAAAGTTCGTGTTATTGGAACACGACATGGTGAAAAATTATACGAGTCATTAGTCACAAGGGAAGAAATGGCAAGAGGTCAAGAATTAGATAATTATTTTAGAATACCTTGTGATGATCGTGATTTAAATTACAATAAATATTTTGTTGAAGGAGACCAAAAAGTCTCAAAATATGAAGATTATCATTCACATAACACAGAGCAACTTGATGTAACTGCGATGTCAAAAATGCTTCTCAAGTTAAAAATGATACAAGAAGATCTAAATAATATCGTAAAAGTGAATTTATGAAAATACTTGTATTAGGTGCAACAGGGATGGCTGGCCATACAATAGCACTCTATTTTAAAGAAAGAGGACATAACGTTATTTCTTTTTCAAGAACTCCTTTTTTATTTTGTGAAAATATTATCGGTGATGTTTTTGAAACTGAAAAATTTAAATCAGTTTTACTTGGTGGTAATTATGATGTCGTTATAAATTGTATTGGAATATTAAATCAAGATGCTGAAAATAATCCAACGAAAGCAGTATATATTAATTCCTATTTGCCTCATTTGATTGTAGATACATTGAAAAGAACTAAAACTAAATTAGTGCATATGAGTACTGATTGTGTTTTTGCAGGTAATACAGGACCTTATTTGGAAGATAGTTTATGTGATGGAAGAACTTTTTATGATCGAACAAAGGCGCTAGGGGAAGTTAATGATGATAAGAATTTGACTTTTAGAAATTCTATAATAGGACCTGACATGCATCCTGGAGGAATTGGTCTATTCAATTGGTTCATGAAGCAAAAAGGTGAAATTAATGGCTTTACTGGAGCGATTTGGACGGGAGTTACAACACTAACGCTTGCAAAAGCAATGGAAGTAGCAATTGACCAGGATTTGTGTGGTCTCTATAATTTAGTAAATAATAATTGCATTTCTAAGTATGATTTACTAAACCTTTTTAATGAATACTTTGCAAGAGAAAATTTAATTATAAATAAAGAGGTAAACTTTAAACTTGATAAAACACTTATTAACACTCGTAAAGATTTTTCATTCGAAGTTCCGTCATACAAAAAAATGATTTTGGAAATGAAAGAATGGATAATAAATCATTCCGTCATATATAATCATTATCTAACGTAACATTAGTTTAAAGTTAGTGTTTTGCAAAGATTAAGAAATATTTCATGGAATTTAATTGCAGCAGTTTGGCTTGCTTTATTAACAGTTGTTTCAACACCAGTTTTTGTAGCTAAACTTGGACTTAAGTTGTATGGAATTATTGGTATTTGGTTAATTTTTCAAGCAGTAATGAATTTGTTTGATTTTGGACTTGGAGCCTCTTTGAATAGAGAATTATCGTTATTGAAATCAGAAAGTAATAAAAGTAGGATGATTGGCGATACTTTAAAGACTATTGAGATTATATATTGGTTGATTTCTTTGTCTTGCATTATTTTATTTATAATTATAACATTTATTTTTGGAAAATATTGGATAAACTGGGAGTCTTATGGAAATATTGAGATAACTCAGGTCTTTCTTTTTATGTTTTTTTCACTTTTTTTTCAATTTCCAAATATTCTATATATAAATGGCTTTATTGGCTTACAAAAGCACAAGATTGCAGCGATTTTACAAATAGGTGGTAATACCATAAAATTTGGGGTCGCTATTTTTGTAGTAATATTAACTAGTAACCTGGTATTATTTTTTCTTGCACAAATATTGATTTCGTTCATTCAAACATTTACTGCTCGTTTGTTGCTTTGGAAATCAATCTCAACGAAAATTTCAGAGAGACCAATTTTTAAAATCACAGTTTTAAAAAAAATAAAAATTTTTACATCACAAATGGCATTAACATCTTTTTTAGCCGTGTTAATTGCAAATCTTGATAGAATATTAGTTCTCAAAATGTTACCAACTGAAGACTTTGGGAGATATACATTAGCAATTACAGCAACAGGATTTTTACAATTAGCAATTCAACCATTTTATAGATCGTTTTTTCCGAAATTTTCCGAATTGTATGGAAATAAAGATATAAGTAATTTGGAAAATGAATACTTTATAGGTAATAAATTACTTTCTTTCTCATTAATCGCTTTGAGTTGTATTTTTTTCTTCTTTGCTAATGATGTTCTTATTATTTGGTTAAATAAGGTTGACATTAATTTGGTTAATACGTTTAGACTTTTAATATTAGGAATGTTATTATCAGGACTTGGATGGCTTCCAGCTGCTTTTCAACAAGCTATTGGCTGGCCAAATTTACATGTAAATATGATGATTTTGGCTTTAATAATTGGTATACCAATAACGATTATTTTAATTAATTTCTTTGGTGTTTTAGGGGCTACATTTATTTGGTTTATACATGGGATTACTGATATTACTCTAGGTATATATATAATGCATAAACGAGTACTAAAGGGTCGGTTAAAGAAATGGTATTTAGAAGTGATTGTAGAGCCTTTTTTATATTTTGTACCTATAGTTGGGATTTCGGTTTATATTAAACCAGTTGGAATGAATAATTTAAATACCTTTTTTTGGCTTCTTGGAACATCATTTTTGGTATTAATTGTTTGGAGTATACAAATTAAAAAAATATTTAGAAAAACTGTTCAATAAAAAACGACTTAGTATAATGAATTTAACGCCGCCATTATTTACTATAATAATTCCAACTCGAAACAGATCTGAGTATCTGTATCATTCTTTGAAAACTTGTATAACTCAAGATTACGAGAATTTAGAGATTATTGTATCGGATGATTTCAGTACTGATAATACAAAGCAAATGGTTGATAAGTTTATTAAATCAGATAATCGAATTAGATATATAACACCTAGTAATGAAAGTAATGTGGGTATGTTAGAAAATTTTGAATTTGCATTAAATCATGTCAAGCCAGGGTTTGTATTAGCTCTTGGAGGTGACGACGGATTAATGCCGAATTCGGTTTCTAAAATGTGGGGTATTTTGAAAAATACAGGTCAAGAAATTTTGAGTTGGCCTACGGTTGCGTATTTTTATCCATGTCAAAAAGTTAAAAATGGACAGATTGTTTTACAAACAACTAGTATTAACAAGAATGAAAATGTTAAAAGAGTTAATTCTGAAACTTTTTTGAAAAGACAATCCGAAACGCTTTGGTATACTTTGGATAATGAATCTCCAATGTTTTATGTTAAGGGAGTTGTTTCGACCGAAGTAATTAAAAGAGTAAAAGCACGCTCAAAGAATGGGAATTTTTATTCATGTTCCACGCCTGATGGTTATTCTGGTATAGTTCTGGCTGGTGAAGTGAATGAATGGATTTATTATAATAAGCCACTTACTATTCATGGAGTTTCACCAACTTCGCAAGGTTTAGGGTATTTGACTAAGGGAGAGGATGCCAAAATTCACTCTGAAAGTTTTTTTGAAAAGGCAAAAGAAATTCCAATGCACAAAGAACTAGGGTCACAACCTTACTCCCCTTTAATAACTCTAATGACGGCTGATTTTTTATTAACAGCTCGTGATTTACCAGGGTGGCCTGGAAAGTATAAGCAATTTGATCATAAATTGTTATTAAGTAACTCTATTAAAGAACTTGAAGATGGATTGTATCCTGAGGATAGAATAGCTAGGGAATTGGAGATATTAAAAAATATAGCAATAAAACATGACTTATTACAATATTTTGAAAAGGAATTAAAAAATTCAGTAAGAAATGATCGTAAGCCCCTTGAAGGTAATGCATTCAGTCGTAGATTAATATATTTGGACGCATCTGATTTTAAAGTCAATAATGTTTTTGAGGCTTCATTTTTTGCTTACAATTTTTATAATACAATTCCTAAAATGAAATTCTTATCTTTTATTAATGCATTAATAAACTCTGTAAAGTATAGATTTCTTTCATTTAGAATAGGAACTAGGTTAGAAAATTATGGCTAATTTAATTTTACCCTTAATTTCTTCGATTTTACTATTGGTTCTTTTTACTTTTTTACTTTGGAGGAGGTTGAAGCAAAATCTATTTTTAGAATTGGGTTTTTTATATCTCTCTTTTATAGTAATATATACAATAGCTCCTGGAATTGGTTTAATTTTTATTGAACTTAATCCTAGCTTAAATGTTGGGATGATGATAACTAATTATTTAGACTCAAATATTGTTGACCTATCTTTTCACTTATGGAGACATTTTTTATTTGGATTTTCGTTTTCTTTAAGTTATTATTTGTTTAGAGGAAGTAGCCAAATTGTGGTGTCAAAAATAGATCAACGAGAAACATTATCTATCTATTTATTAATTAGCATTATAATTTTTAGTTTTCTATTACTTTTTTTATTGTCTGCGCCTGTGGATGGATATCTAGAAAATTATACACGCTATGAGCACTTACCGAATTACTTAAGAATATTTGTATCACTAATTATAAGATTTAAGGCCGGTTTTTATACAATTTTGTTAACATTATTATTCGCTCAATACAGAAGTAAGAAAACGTTAATATTATTTGTAGTCCTAACTTTGTGTGCTTTAGAGATTTTATATTCCTATGGTTCACGAATATATAGTTTTGTAATTCTTCTGCAAGTTTTTTTTCTTTATAGCTATTTTGTAAAAGCGTTGAGTATAAAACGCGTTCTTATTTCAATCGTATTTCTTTTAACCTTGTTTTCTGTGATTGAAATTGTTAGATTACAAGATGTAAAGTCTACTGGATTAAAGAGCTCATTGGATGATAAAACCATTGGCTTACCTACTGAATTAGGAGCTGTATTTATACCTAGCTTTTTGCTTTATCAAGAACGAGAGCAGAACACTTTACCAAAGAGGGATTGGCAAATGTTTTTTTATGACTTTATTTCACCATTTACTCGTAATTCAGATACTAAATGGAATCCAATGTGGTGGTATGCTAATAATTATTATCCTAAATCTGAAGTTCCCCCTTTTACACTGGGTCCAATAGCGGAAAGTGCTATTTGGGGTGGTGAATTTGATTTAATTTTAAGAGGCTTTTTAAATGGAGTGTTTTTCGCTACAATTGTAAAGTGGTTTATAAGAAGAAGACAAAAATTTTGGGCTGTATCTGTTTATGTTTACTGTTTTTCATTTGCAGTTATTACAGTAAAATATTCGATTTTTTTTTATTTAACACCTTTTTTAAAGGAGCTACTTCCGACTATATTAATTGCAAAACTGTTAATTTTTATCGTTTTAGCTATTTTTAATGGTAATTCAAAATTGAATTCCAAATCCATTCGAACAATTAACTAACTTAAGAAAATAAATCCTCTATTAATATATGAAAGTATTATCAATCGTTGGTACTAGACCTGAAATAATCAAACTATCAAGAGTATTACATGAGCTTGATAAATATACTGATCATATACTTGTTCATACAGGCCAAAATTATGATTATGAGCTTAATGAAATATTTTTTTATGACCTTAAGTTAAAAAAACCCGATTATTTTTTGGATGTTGTTGCAGATAGTTTAGCTGAGACAATAGGTAATGTTATTTCTAAATCGGATAAGATTTTCTCTCTGGTGCAACCAGATGCGATAGTTTTGCTTGGTGATACTAACAGTTGTTTAGCTGCGATTTCTGCAAAGAGGCGCAAAATCCCAATTTTTCATCTTGAAGCTGGTAATAGATGTTTTGATCAACGGGTTCCAGAAGAAATTAATAGAAAGATCGTTGATCATTTGAGCGATATTAATTTGGTATATACAGAGCATGCTAGAAGATACTTGGAACGGGAAGGATTGAATCCAGAAATGATAATTAAGACTGGTTCACCAATGAAAGAAGTTCTTATGTATCACTTGGAAAATATAAATAATTCAGATGTGTTATCTCGTTTAAATTTAAATCCGAGCGATTATTTTTTGGTAAGTGCACATAGAGAAGAGAATATTGAAAATGAAACTATCTTTTTGAAATTTTTGGAAACATTGAAATCAATTTGTACAAATTTTAATAAAAAAGTAATAGTTTCTACCCATCCTAGAACAAGAAAAAAAATAATGGAATTTGGAGAAATTGTTTTTGACGATAGGATTATTTTTCTTAAGCCTCTTGGTTTTTTTGACTATATCAAACTGCAACAAAATTCGACTTGTGTAATTTCTGATAGTGGTACAATAACTGAAGAATCTTCAATATTAAATTTTCCTGCTGTTACAATTAGACAAGTACATGAAAGGCCAGAGGGGATGGATGAAGGAACTTTAATAATGTGTGGTTTAGAACCAGCAGAAGTAATAAATTCTATAAATACAATTATAACGCAAAACTATTATTTTAACTCTTCAAAAAAAATTGTAACTGATTATAATGTTGACAACGTGTCTGCAAAGGTGCTAAGAATTATTTTGAGCTATACTAATTATGTAAACAGAGAGGTATGGAAAAAGTAGTTATGAAGGGAAAGATAAACGTAATTTTTGATAATATAGCATTTTCTTTACAAACATCAGGTGGTGTTACCGGTGTATGGAAAGAGCTAATCGAAAGAATTCTTATAAATGAGGAATTCAATTGTCGATTCTTAGAATATAGACTTTCCGATCAAAATATTAATAGAAAATTGTTGAAAATTTCTTATAATATTCTTGTTAAGAAAAATATTTTGCCATTGTTTATTGAACGTTTTAGAGATCCAAAAATTGACTTAAATACCCCGCATATATTTCACTCTTCGTATTACAGAGTAAGTTCGAATAAGTTTTCGAAGAATGTAACTACGGTTCACGATTTTATTTATGAACGTTATAGATCTGGTTTGCCTTTGTTTGTAAATTACTTGCAAAAACGTCGATCACTATCTAAATCTGATGCAATAATTTGTGTCTCTGAAAACACACGGAAAGATTTATTGTATTATTTCCCATTTTTGAAGAAGGAAAAAATATATGTTGTCTATAATGGTGTTGATTCCTCGGTTTTCAAAAAATTATTTGTTGACAAACCTGAATTCATTAAGGTTTTAGGAAAATATGTTATATACATTGGTAATCGCGAACAAAAACATAAAAACTTCTTCCCACTAGTTGAATCACTGAGAAATCATTTAGACATAAATTTAGTTTTGGTCGGTGGTGGTACTCCAAAATTAAAGGAAATTGAAACCATGAATAAATATTTGCATGGAAGGGTGGTTTATCTAGATAATGTCGATAATATTAAATTAAATATGTTGTATAATTTTGCCTTTGCACTTATTTATCCCTCAATATATGAAGGATTTGGCATGCCAATAATTGAAGCGCAAAGTGCTGGATGCCCAGTGATTGCAACAAGTGGTTCAAGCATTAGCGAAATTGCTTTTGGGTCAGCAATCTTAGTAAATAATGGTAGATCTATTGAGATTTCAGAGGCGATAGAGTCATTAAATGATAGTAATACTAGAAATGAATTTGTTTCATTGGGCTTAAGTAATTCAAAAAAGTTTTCATGGTCAAAAATGGCTGATGAAATTGTTGAAATATACAAAAGTCTTAGATAATTATATATACATCCAACTGAAAATATATTTTACAAAGTCTAATGAAACTAAATATTATAATCGTAAGCTGTGTGTCTCCACCCGAAACGGTCGTAGCTGGCCGTGTTAATTATGATATCTGTGAGTATTTATCATTTAAAGGCAATAATGTCACCTTAATTACACCCTTTCCCTCTAGGCCACTTGGGAAGTTTGAAAGAAATAATTCTCCGAAAGAAGAAGTAATTCAAGTTGATGAGAATTTTGTAATTGTTAGAATTAATTCTTTTCAATCACCTCAATTCAACTTTTTAAAGAGGCTTTTTGAGAGTTTTAGTTTTGGGTACAAATCAGCAAAATATATTAATAAGAATTGCCCAAATGTTGATCTAATTTATGCAACGCCGTGGCCTTTTATTGGTCAGTTGATGTTTGTTTTGTTTAGAAAGGATAAAAATACTTCTCTGGTTATGAATGTACAAGATCTATATCCAGAATCTTTTTTTACTAAATACAATTCTTCATTATTAAAAATTTTAATTAAGCCTTTCGTTTTAATTGATAAATATATAGCTGCAAAGTCTACACATCTTTCTGTTGTTTCTGACTCAATGAAAAACGATTATATTGATTCTAGGGGAGTTGATGCAAGTAAAATTACTGTTTTAGAAAATTGGCAGAATGAAGAGGAATTTTTGAAATTGAATTTAAATAAATCACAGATTATTTCTAAATATAATCTGGAATGTGTGTCCGATAAATTTATATTCATGTATCTTGGAAATATTGGTCCGGTTGCAGGATTAGATATTTTAATTGCTGATTATGCAAAAGTAAAAGATCTAAACTCCTGTATGATAATAGCTGGTTCAGGTACATCAAAAAACAGTTGCATGGATCTAGTTAATTCCCTTTCTCTGAATAATGTTTTTTTCTTAGATATACCAACTGGCCTCAATGCTGTAGTTGAACTACAGTCAATGGCAGATGTACTACTACTTCCAATTCACCCCGATGCGTCTTCAAGTTCAATACCTTCCAAATTGATAGCATACATGTTTTCATCTAAGCCCGTTTTGACTTCCGCTAAAAGAGAATCAACTACAGCATTAGCAATTACCGATAATAATTGTGGTTTCTTAGTAGACGAGGACAACACATGGTTTGATCTGATGTCTAGAATGATTCTTATGGATCGGAAGGCTTTGTATGAGATGGGGCAAAATTCCTTCAAGTATGGAATTAATAGGTATTCTAAGAAGAATGGCCTTTTGAAAATCGAAAAATTATTTAATCATTTAATAAAAAATAAAAAAAAATGAAAAAAGCAATTGTACTCGGAGGTGGCGGCTTTATAGGAGGTCACCTAGCTAAAAGATTAAAAAATGAAGGATATCATGTTAGAATTGCTGATATTAAGAATCACGAATACTTTGATCATTCTGAAATTTGTCATGAGTTTATTAAATGTGATTTGACTGAGCCCAAGTCAGTCGAATTGGTAATATCTGAAGAATGTGATGAAGTATATCAACTTGCAGCGGATATGGGTGGCGCGGGGTATATTTTTACAGGGAATAATGATGCAAATGTGATGTACGGGTCTGCTATGATCAATCTAAATGTTGTTCATGAATGTGTCAAGAAAAAGGTAAAAAAGGTTTTTTAT
>Ga0169931_10014709_pt1 | contig 10564 bp, 18 predicted proteins | sample Kivu_15m_20L_FD_129675 | JGI IMG/M metagenome (GOLD analysis project Ga0169931, IMG submission 129675) | Freshwater microbial communities from Lake Kivu, Western Province, Rwanda to study Microbial Dark Matter (Phase II) - Kivu_15m_20L... | ecosystem: Environmental > Aquatic > Freshwater > Lake... | reverse complement strand
GGTGGCCCACCGCGCCACACCCAGACGCCTGGCGTCCGGGCGGGTCGTTAGCTCAGCGGTAGAGCACTCGGCTTTTAACCGATTGGTCCTGAGTTCGAATCTCAGACGACCCATTTTTTGTGATCCCTGAGACAGAGGGGCATCAGCCTTCTGCCGCAGTTGATTTCATCGCTTTGGGTCGCGGTCGCTCCTGGACGAAGTGAGTCCGGGAAGGTTCGCTGAAAACCCTAGTTGTTTCGTTTCCTTGGGACTTGTCCCAAGGAATCCAGTTCGTCTTATTTGGTGAGATGAACGAGATAGGTCTCTTGGGCTTGAGCGGTGGGAACACTCACAGCAACAAGGTGTACCCATGGCCGCGATTCAAAACCCCATGCAGCGCTGCAACGCGGTGCTGCGTGCCTATGGAGCCCGCTACCGGCTTCGAGAGCATCGCCGGAGCCCCTGGATCACGGTGTACCAGCTCAACTCGGGCGGCAAAACCCGTGAGCACACCTGCAGGGGCTACGCCGCCGCAGACCCTGACGCGATCGAGAAGCTCCAAGACCTGCTGATCGAGGCCACGAAAACGGGGACGGCGGCTCTGCTGCCCGGCGGCCGGGAGGATCTGAACTCGAGCCCTTCCCGCAACCCCTGCTGGCCTGAGATCTGCGCCGCTGTGGTGGCCTTTCAGCGGGGCCAGGGCGTGAACATGAACCTGGTGGGACCTTTTAAAGGCAAGGGCTACTTCTGCTTACTACCTGCGAACCGGCCCGCCACTGAGGACGACCTGCGCCGCTTTGCGCTGCACACCACCGAGAGCCTCAAGCAACGGATGGAGGATCCAGCGGCTCCGCTCCTGCCGATGCCCACGCACCGGCAGGGATTCCGCCAGAAGCGGGAGGTGGTGTCGCTATTGCGCCGGGCTGGATTTGGCGCCATTGCGCCCCAGGGCTTGAGCGATGAGCTCAAGGGGATGGTGAACCGCAAGAAGCTGGCCCTGCTGGCGGCCAGTGAGTCACGCCGCCGCATCCCCTCCACCGATGCCATTCAGACCTGGCTGGATCTGGTGAACCAGGAGGACCCGCTCTGGGGGTGGGTGTTCGCGATGGTGGCCACCTATGGGCTTCGGCCCCACGAGGTGTGGCACATCGCGGAACTACCCGACGCCCAGGGGCTGATCAGCATTGGCGTGGCGGCTCGCCATATCAAGGTCACCAAAACCGGTTTCCGGGTGGCGTTGCCCCTGCCGGCGCACTGGGTGGAGCGCTACCGGCTCGGCGGCTGCAACGGTGAGCTGCGGCTCGAGCAGCTGCGCAGCCGCTACACACCCAAGTTCGTCAATGAAGAAGGCCAGCCGTTTGACCCCGAGCGCGATGTGGTGAAGCGCTGCGATAACAACGAACGGCTAGGGGCGGTGTGCTGCCACAAGCTGCGTAGCTCCGATGCCAAGGCAGAGTTTGAACTGATCCACAAGCTTTACGCCTGGGTGGAGACGGCGCCGGCCCAGGGCGGCCGTAAGGCCCAGAAACGCAAGGAGCGCTGCGTGCCCTACGACCTGCGCCACGCCTATGCGATCCGGGCGCGGGAGACCACCACCTGGAACTACGCCGATGTGGCGGCGGTGATGGGCCACAGCCCGGAGGTGCACCGCCGCACCTATCTAAGTGAGATCAGCGGCGAGCAGACCAAGGCCTCGGTGGTACGCCGCATGCTCAGCGGCGGAGCTGCAGACGCGTGCGCCTGAGCAGCTCGGCGCAGCGCTCCAGCTGCCAGAGCTGATCGGAGTGGGGGCGGCAGGGGTTCTTGCGAACCCAGTGCTGCCCCTCGCGCAGGAGGCCCCGTCTCCTCCATCGGTGCAGGGTGACGCGGCTGATGGGTAGCTGTGCACAGAGCTGATGTGTGTTGATCCAGGTGCACGGCTCTAAAGGCATCACTGGAGCCTCCCCAGCGCCAGTTCACAGCGCTGCAGGTGCCAGAGCAAATGGGATCGGCCGCTGGTGGGGTTCTTGGCCACCACGTGGCGGCCCTGCTTGAGCAGGCCTGCCTGGCGGATGGCAAAGAGGGTGCTGCGGCTGATGGCGAGTTGCCTGCAGAGCTGTGCGGTGTTCAGCCAGATCGTCTCGGACATGGCGGTTGGTATGGAGAGGGCCGCGGCCGCGGCGTGGGGCGCTGGAGGCTAAGGGGAGTGGCGGTTCACTCCTGATAGAGCCCCATGCGCTCAAGCCAGTCGTCGGATTGCTGCAGGCTCCAGCCGTGTTCGCGCTCCAGCAGATCGGCGATGGTCACCATCACATCGAAGCTCTCGCCCTCGTAGCCGCCGCTGCGCTGGGCCTGCTCCTGCAGGCTCTGCGCCAGTTGCAGCAGCTCCAGCTCCGCCAGGATGTCGCACTGATCCAGGGCGGCCCAGGCGTGCACCTCAGGGCTGACGGGTAGGTCGTCGCGGGTGTCGGGGCTGGGGGGTGAGCGAAACACGCTCATCAGGCTGCGCAACCAGCGCAGCAGGCAGTCCATCAACGGCATGGGCAAGGGAATCGGGCCCCATAGGGTTCCGACATCTCTCCGACAGCAAAAAGCCCCGGGCGCTTACCCAGGGCTTGGCTCCCGAGGGTGAGTGCAGGCGCTTCAGAGCTGCCCGCTGCGCACCTCCCAGAAGGCAGCGCCGAGGGTGTAGCTGGCCAGGCCGCATTGCTGCTCGTAGCTCTGGCGGGCCTTGAGCTGGCATTCGAGCTGCTTGCTCTCCAGGGTGTAGCTCCACTGTTTGCGGCCGCTGCGGCGCAGCAGCATCAGCTCCGGGGTGATCTGGTAGGCGCTGGCCGCCTCAGTGGTGGGCAAGTGCTGCAGCAGGTCGCCGCGCAGGTGCGCCAGCCGCAGCTGCTCATGCAGCTGTTTCTGCTCGGTGGCCAGGGCCTCCTGTTGCTGCCGCAGCTCGAGCAGTCGCGCCACGGCGGTGGTGATCGCCTCTTGGGCGAAGCGTGGGTCGATCGACGTGGGTGCATCCGGCAGCACGCCCGCGGCGGCGAGCAGCAACAGCGCCTCCGGGGTGCCGGGGGCCGGTTCGCTGCCGGCAATCGGTGTGGCAGCGCTCTGGGGTTGGGACGTGGTGAGGGTGACGGTCATGCAGGGCGTGTGATGTGTGGGGGAGGAGTGAAAGCGCGCGATGCGGCTGAGCCGCTGGCGGTGCTCAGGGCTCCAGGGCTTGGATCTGCAGCAGGGCTTCGATGAGCTCGCTGCGGCGCAGCAGCTCGATCGGCGCCGGCAGGGAGGTGCGATCGATCGGGTAGCTACGTAGCTCGGCCCGCAGCTCCTCCACGGAGCGCTCATCCCAGGGGCCCGCAGGCAGCTGCGGTGCGGCGGTGGTCTGCGTGGCCGGCTGTGGGGCGGTTGGGGTGGTGGTGCTCAGCTGGCGCGCCAGCTCGGCCACCAATTCGGCCAGGGCAACCAGGGAGCTGAGCAGTGAGCCCTGTTGCTCTGGGGCGATGGGGCGTTGGGTTGTGGTGAAAGAAGGCATCAGACAACAACTTGAAAAACGACAGAGGGGTTGTGGAGCTTGCGCTCGCTCTTGGGGCAGTACGCCTCCCATTCGGCGGCAAAGGGGTAGGGCTCGATGCCGGTGGTGTCCTGCAGGTCGACCTTGAGGCCGTCAATCGCCGCCACACCACCGGCGCTGGTGGTGACGATGTGCACGTTCTGGGCGGCCTTGCTGCAGAAGTTCAGGCCGGCCTCTGAGTAGGCGTTGCTGCCCACCAGCGAGGCGTTGCGGGCGTGGTAGTCGCCGATGTTGCTGGCGTGCAGGTGGCCAAACAGCGTGTAGTCCACCGTGATCCCCTGGGCGGCGTACTTGCCGGCGATCTCCTGCACCGATTTCTGGGTGTTGGCACCGATCTGGTGGCCGTGCAGGCACAGGAAGGTGCGGCCGAGCACCTGAAACAGCAGCTCATTGGCCCGAAAGCCGCAGAAGGCGATGCCGTCGGTCTGGGCGAAACCCCGCTTGAGGATTTCGTAGATCATCAGGTCGTAGCTGTCGGTGGCCAGCGCATCGCTCCAGCCCAGCTCCTTGTTCACCCGGCTTTCGTTGCCGGTGATCCCGTAGATCTCCAACTGGAACTGCGAGCGCAGATCCAGCAGAAAGGCCCGCAGGATGTCGGCCGCCAGCAGGGTGGCCTTGGAGCGGTTGGTGGCGTTGCTGAGCAGCTCGTCGAGACGGCGATCGCTGTTGAGGAAATCCCCCAGGCAGGCCACCACCACCTTGCGGGCGCCATAGCTGCTGCCTAGCTGTTTGACGCGGGCGGCCAATTTGGCCAGCCGCGCTGCGGCCACCGAGAAGTCGTAGCGGTTGGAGGGCAGCTCCACCCGCTCGTTGAAGTGCAGATCACTGAGCTGCACGATCAGCACCGCATCACCGCCATCGGGAATCGAGGCCAGCTGGATGCCGCGGCTGAAGTCACGGCTATCCAGCAGACCCGCCAGTTCACGGCAGTAGGCGGCGGCGGCGTTCTCGATGCGGGCGTGCTCGCGGAAGGCCTTGCGCTCGATGCGGTTGGTGTCGGCGAGGGCCTGGTGGCGTTTGGCCAGGCGCACGTTGAACTGCAGCAGCTCGCGCTCCTGCGGTTGCTGCTCGCGGGCGTTGTGTTGGCGCTGCGGGGGCTTGCTCCGGTGCGGGCGGCCGGAGCCGGAGTCGTTGCGCCTGTGGCGCGGATTGGCTGAAGCCATGGAAAACAGCAGGGGCGGGAGGCTAGGGGGAGGGGCTCAGCTGAGCTCGAGCCCATCGAGTGGGATGGGGCGCAGGCCGCAGGCACGCCGGCAATCGAGCCAGCGCTCCAGCGGCACCCCCAGTTGATCGGCGATGGCGCGATCGCCAAAGCCCTGCTCGCGCAGGCGGCGTGAGCTGATCCACAGCTCCCGCACGCGGTGGCTGATGCGCACGGCAAAGCCGTTGTCGCGCAGGTGGTGCAGCAGCTCGCCTTTCACCTTGGGCACCAGATAGCTCGAGGGCTTGTGACCGCGGCTGGGGTCGTAGCCGATGGCCCCTTTGCAGAGCCCCTCGTAGGCGGGGCCCAGCAGCTCATCCACGGCGATCGACCAACGGCGCGCAAAGCGATGGGCCTGTTGCCGTGCGAGGCCCAGATGCGAGCAGGCAAAGGCCCGTTGCTCAGCGCTCATGCGCGGCCGAGGGCGGGGTGGCCTGGGCATTCGGATGCGGCGGGGCCGGGAGGCTAGGGGCGGCTCCGCGGGCCGCCGCCGCCGCTGGGGAGGAGGCCGGCAGCAGGGTGGCGAGCAGCTCTAGGCGCAGCGGTGTGGGCTGCAGCAGTTGCACCACCAAGGCCAGGGCCAGCCCGCAGAGGGCGCCGCCGCAATGGGGAGTGATCAGCATGGCTCCAGAAGCAGAACGCCAAAGGGTTCCAACACCACCGCAATCGGCTCAGCCGAGGTGGAGAAGAGAAGAAAGCCCAAAGAAACTGCTCCCCCTGGGTTGCCTGGCGCCGCCGAGATCAACTGCCAGCACTGGGGCCGGCCACGGCTGTGGCCTGCTTGAGGCCACAGGTGTGGCATGGGTCGGCCACAGGTTTGTCTGCCCCTTGCCACAGCTGTGGGCGGCGGCGCCAGAGGCCCTGCGGCCAGAACCGCTGCAGTGAGGCCAACGCCCATGACCAGCCAGGTACTGCTCACCCATCACCACCACCAGTCGATGGAGAACGCCGCCGAGCGCGGCTTTTGGATGCCCCTGCCGTTGCAGGGCGATCAGCTCTCAGAGGTGCGCTACTTGAGCGCCATCAGCCGCGGCCAGGGCCAGATCACAGCGCTGGTGGAGATCACCAGCTTTGAGCCCTGGCGGGAAGCCCGTGGCGTCGAGCAGTGGTTGCCGTTTGTGGGGGGACGGCTCGAGCTGCCGCGCCCCATCCCGCTGGGTAACCGGCATCTGTTGGCCGGATGGCTCCCGCAGCGGCGTGATCAGAGCCAGATCGTGGAGTTGTTAGCGCTGCTTTCGGCCGAACGCTTGAGCGATCTCGTGGCGGACGCCCCTGCCCAGGCCCATCGGCCACGGCCGGCCACACAACTGACTGTGGTTGTGCCGTTGGTGTCAACCCGCTCTGACTCACAAGAGCAGCACGGGTTTGTGCGGCCGCAGTCGTCTTAGGGCTTGGGAATGCCCAGGTCCTTGCAGATCTTCAGGGCCAAGAGGTCGTTGATCTCGTTGTGCCGTGGGATGGCGCTGCGGCGATTCAGCTCCGGCTGCTGCCACCAGGAGTGGTTACCGCCTTCTCGCAAGAGAGCGCAGCCATGGGCGCTCAGGTGGCGCAGGAGATCCCTGCGCTTCACAGGGTCAGGGCAAGCTCTTCATAGCCGGCACCGGCTGCCAAGCGGGCATCCGCGCGGTTCATGGCCAAGGCTTCCGACAACACATCCCGCAGCGACACCAGCAGGGACTCCCGGGTGGACTCCTGGGCATTCACGCCCGGCACCTCCTCCACCCAGCCAATCCACCAGTCGCCGTCTTGCTTGATCACAGCCGTGTAGGTCTGCTGCATGGCCGTGCCGCACCCTGGTTTCACTCAGACTAGGGCGGCTGCATGGGTGAGCTGGGATGGGCTCAGCGCAGCTGGGCGCTCAGGTCATGGGGCCGCAGCAGCCCCTGCTGCAGCCCCCAGGCCACCAGCGCCCGTTGATCACGAACGCCCACCTTGCGGTAGAGGGCACTGAGCAGGCGGCGCAGGCTGTCGCAGCGCATCTGGCGCAGGGCCGCGATCTCGCGGCTGCTGCGCCCGCGCGCGAGATCCACGATCAGCGCTTGCTCGGCGGCGCTGAGCTGGTGCAGGCGGCAGTCGCCTGGGAGTGCGTCTGCAGTGCTGAGGCGGCGCCGCAGCCGGGTGGAGAAGCACGAATCGAGGCAGTGCTCCCCTTCCAGCAGGCTGATCAGGGCGCGTAGGCCGCTGCCGTTGCCGCCGCTCTCCAGGCTCAACAACCCCTCCGGGGCGCACTGCCAGATGTGCTCCAGGCGCGAATCGCTAATGCTGCGCGGCAGGTAGATCAGAAAGCGGCAACAGCCGATCGCCGGATGACGGCGCAGCTGCTCCATCAGTTGATCGGCGCCGCCATCAGCCAGTGAGTCATCGACGATCACCAGCAGGCGCTCCACAGGCCCGCCCAGTTGGGCCAACAGCTCGCTGGCGGATGTGCTGATCAGCGGTTGCTCCAGCACCAGGGTGGCGACCACCGCCACCTGGGCATTGGCGCTGCACACCGCCAGGGTCCAGCCGCGGCTGGCGAGGGCCAGTTGCTCTTGCAGCGGCTGCAACTTGGCCCGCAGGCTTGTGGTTTCCATCCCTCAATCGTCAGGGGCTGGCCCTGTTGGCCACCCTTGTTCGCTCTAGCGCTGTGGCGCGGATGTGTCAGCCCTGGGATGCAATCGGTCCGCTGCATGTGTGGAGCGAGCGTTTAATCGGCGCTCCGCCAGGCCGCTGCCGTGCCGCGCAGTTTGGCCATGGCCTGGGCCTCCAGCTGCTCCATCGCGCTGGGCTCCATGCCCATCGCGCGGCGCAGCTGGTGGGGGGTGAGGGGCGGTCGCCGCAGATAGCGGTTGTGGATCATCCGCCGCTCCTGGGGCTCCAGCTGCTCGAGCAACTGCGGCAGCAGCGCTGCGGCTGAATCGGAGTCCGTGGAGTTTGCTGGGGCTGCATCATCGGCGCGGCCGGATGCGGCGGCCTCATCGAGCGAATCGGTGCAGGTGAGCGCCCATTGGCGCAGCAGATCGGCCAGTTGCGCAGCGGTGATCGCTTTGCCATCCACCACCAGCCGCTGGGCCAGCTGCTCGAGGCTGAGCTGTTGGCCGGTGGCGGCCTGGTGCTGCTCATGTAGGCGCACGGCCCGCAGCACCACCTTGGCTTTGTCGTAGGGGAAGCGGATGGTGCGCTTGCCCCGGCGCTCCACCTCCCCAAAGCCGCAGCGCACCCAATGGGCGGCGTAGGTGGAGAAGCTGTAGCCCTTGGCCGGATCAAATTTCTCGGCTGCCCGCATCAGGTGCAGAGCCGCCTCCTGGAAGGCATCGGCGGTGGCCTCATCGGTTGCCGGCAGGCTGTGGCGATGGCGGCGCCAGATGTGCGGCACCAGGCGCAGGTTGTGGCTCACCAGCCGGTCGCGGGCCCGCAGGGCACTGCGGCGGATGGGTTTGGGGGCATGGTCGGGGCCATCGGGGTGTTGCTGCCAGCGCTGGATGCGGCGCGCCAGCTCGAGCACGGTGGTTTGCGTGAGCGGTGGCTGATGGCAGCTGGCCTGCATCCAACGGCTGGCGCCGCTGCGGTGGTGGCCGGAACGCGGGGGCATGGCAGTGGCGCAACTGCCGGCAGTGTTCCCCGTGGTTCCACGGATGCGCCCTGGGTGCGGCTTGGGTTACCGGAGCGTGGAGGGGTGGGCTGTGGACAACGGGCCAGCACCTGGGCCATGGCCGTGGTCGATGGATGCCCGTTGGAGAGCAGGGCCGCCATCAGCGGCCTGCCGGCGGGAGTTCTCCATCGGGGGACTCCGCTGCGATCTCCCCTGGGCCACACCTGCCGCAAGGCCGCGCCAGCATGTAACGAATCTGTTACATGCCTCTCATGACCCTTGGCGAGGTCTTTCTGGAATCGCTGACCACAGGCGTCATCACGGAGCGAGAAATCGCTTGGGTGGCCTCCCGCCAAGGCGCCTTTGCCCGCCATGAAGAAGCCGTGGCGATCCGGCTCGGGCGTCTGCTGGACGAGGGAGCCATCAACCTCGGCTGCCGCCTCCCAAGTCGTCTTGTTCAGCACCAGCTTGTGTTGAACGAGTGGATCGAACCGCTGGGCCGGCGGCGCGGCAAGGAGCCGATTTGCGCCTGATACCGCTGTAACTCCGATGACCCAAGACGAAACGTTGCGCTACTGGCAGAACATGCGCAAGGCCATGGAAGCTGCCGGAGACACCTCCAGTGCCATCTACAAGCGAGCCCGATCGATCGCGGAAGGCTTCGTTGATCCGCTATCGACCTTGCCGCCGCAAGCAACGGCCGAGATGCTTTTGCACCAGCGGGATAACGAGATCGCTAGGGCATGAATCCAGAGCCCGCCCGAGGCATGACCGTGGCAGAGGGGGCTGATGAGCCGGTGGTGTCGTTGCTGGCAATCTACCCAGTGACCAGTGCCTTCCACTGAAGTGGAAGTGCTACGGCAATCTTGCCGCAACCACTTCGATTCAGCGCCGTGCCGTTTCCCATCAGCCAGAGCCTGAGGCGCTTGGCTGTACTGGCTACGGCGCTGGTTTCCGCCCCAGCCGTTGCTGAACCCTCCACGATCGCCCAAGACAAGGCAGCAGAGCTCGGTGTGATGAGCATCTCCTTGAAGGACGCCGTCAAGCTCAACTACGGACTGCAGGGTCAGCTCCAAGGCGCTGGTACCCCCAACGAAGCGGGTATCGGCGGCTTCTTCCCACTGCGGGTAGGCACCCAGTCCGTCACTTTCTTGGACGTGCTGGCGAACGTGAATTTCGCTGACTATCCAGGCTATAGCTCGATCATCAATACCACCGTGGCGGGCGGCACCATCTCCACCTCCACCCGCTTGGGGCAACGCTGGCTGAACGGAGACCGCTCCTGGATGTATGGGGTGAACTTCGGGTATGACAGCCGACCGATGGCAACAGGTCCATCCGATACAGGCGTCAACGTCAGCGACTCCCAGACGGTGTTCTTCCAGCAACTGGCACTGAACGCAGAAGCCGTCAGTGATAAGTGGAGTGCGTTGGGTTACTGGCTGATGCCGATTGGGCAGTACCGCTGGGGCGCCGATTCGAACGCACAACTCAACAGCGTGTATGGAGGTGATTCGCTCAACACTATCGGTGGCGACATCGCTTACAACATCACGCCCGAGGTGAAGCTCTCACTGGGTTACTACTACCAAGATGGAGACCTCGGATCTGGCGACAGCTCAGGTGTGAAGACACGGCTCGCTTACGACATCGCTAATGGCGTCACGGTTGGCTTCACCTATTCCTATGACGCTGCGTTCCAATCCGTGGCAACGGGTGATATCAAGTGGCGTTTGGGCACCAAGGGTTATGGCTCGCCCAAGAAGCAGAAACCGCCTGTAATGCCTGCTATTCAGGCACTAACAACCACGCCTGCGAATCGGGATGTGCGGGTGCACGATGACAATGCGATACTACCGTACTGCTACCGACGATTTAGAGAGTTTGTCTGGAATATTTGTAAGCGATGATGATGTGTAGGCGAAAGTAGGTTGAATCGACGAGCGGAGGGGCATCCTAAGCGCACAAAGCCCCTGCAAACGCAAGGGCTTTTTATTTCCTCATTCACACCAATAAGCCAATCAATCAGCCTCTAATACCTGGCAACATCTGACGCGTAGGGCACCGACTAATGCTAATTCAATCAGCACTTCAGTGATTAGTTAGTGGCACTAAGAAGATACAGGCCAGATCCCCAGGCCTTGGGGAAGGCGATGCCGGGTGAGACGAAATTTTGGATTCAGGCATCCGGGATGCGCACGCCGACGGCAAATACTGGTCGTCCGCCATTGACGCGGGTCAGGTGGCCCTGAGTTCCCATATCCTC
>Ga0169931_10014707_pt1 | contig 10564 bp, 10 predicted proteins | sample Kivu_15m_20L_FD_129675 | JGI IMG/M metagenome (GOLD analysis project Ga0169931, IMG submission 129675) | Freshwater microbial communities from Lake Kivu, Western Province, Rwanda to study Microbial Dark Matter (Phase II) - Kivu_15m_20L... | ecosystem: Environmental > Aquatic > Freshwater > Lake... | reverse complement strand
TGTAACGAGATTGAACTGGTGCAAAAAAAGCTTTATCTCTTAAGTCCCTTGCATCATCTACTAATCCATGGGTGGCAGCATCTAACTCAATTACATCCAATGACCCAGAGCCATTTGCTACTAAATCTTTACATGATTGGCACACCCCACATGGATCTGGTGTTGGTCCTTTTTCGCAATTTAAAGATCTGGCCATAATTCGAGCACTTGATGTTTTGCCGCACCCTCTTGGTCCACTAAATAAATATGCATGGTGAATTTGTCCTGAGGTTAAAGCATTACTTAATGGAGTTGTTACATGATCTTGCCCAATAACATTTGCAAAAGTCGAAGGGCGATATTTGCGGTATAGAGCTAATGACGATTTCAACTTTTCTCTCCTATAAATCTATAACTCTCTAGCACAAAACACACCACACTATACCTTAAAAATAAAATAATCTTTAAAAAGCACTTTGATTTAACTTTCTTTGGTTTTCATTCTATCGCCTTGAAACAGTACCTCTATTTCGCCCTGTTGTTCTTGTGGATAAACGAGTTTAGTTTCTATTTGCATAATTTGGACATCTGCGAAAGCTTGTAAACAGGCTTCTCTTATGCTTCTGAATGGTTGAAAATGTAGAAAATTTTTAGTCATATTTTTATTCAAACTATCTGACCACAACGACACGAATCTTCCATCTGTTGATAGACTACTATTAATTAATCTAAAAAAACTTTTTGCAGAAGTTTCAGATTCAAAATAGCTATGATGCTGTAGTGAGGCTCTATCAATAATTAAATCAAATTTTATTTCATTACGGTATAAAAATTCTAAAGTATCACACTTTATAAATTTAATCTTTGTGTTTAGGCTTGTTGGATCTGAATTTAAAAAATTATTAGAAGCCTTGATTATTGCTGTACTACTTATGTCAACTCCCGTATAGTTAATGTGTGGAAAACGTCTTGTAAGCATTGCATTGCTACCAGCACCACAACCAATATCTAGCAAGTTCAGTTCTTCCCCCCCCCTATTTTTTTGTTTTTTATCATTGCGAGTACTTATAAAATTACTCACTGCTGAAACAATTAGTGAATAGGGAAAGTATATGCCGTATCCCCGATCATATGCATCCACAATAATGATTGTTTATCTTATAAAAAATGTTGGATCGGATGTTAATTTATGTAAGCCAGCAGTCATAAAAGATTTCAAAGTAAAAAAATAACTAGTTGATTTTTGCGAAAGTTCTAGGAAAGAAAAATTATTTCTGTCTAACTCTTGGATATAGGGCAATAACTTTTCTCGGGTACCTTTGCCAAAATTATCAAATTCTTTTTCCTTCCTTGCGTAATAAAGTTTAGTGCGTTCGAGATGCATCATTGATTTGAATGGTTGATATTGACGATAGGGGACACCAACAATAGCTTCTAAGTGCATTGTAGGTGTAAACCCATCTTTTAAACCATTACCCAGACAGAAAAAGATCGCGTCCGATAAAAAAAGATTAGAATGATGAGAATCTTTCCCAAATGACTTTTTTTTCCAAATGTTTAATTTCTTTACTTGTTCTAAAGCTAATGCGTCTTGATTTATAATAAAATAAGAATAATCTTCATCCTTTGTGCGATTGCCACAATGTAGATTATTTTCAAAAACAACTCTTGACATTGATCCATTTTGAGCGGAGGGTTGCTGTTCAACCTTAAAAGGTATTTGCGATCTTGAGTTATAAGTATATGCTGGCAAAAAAATAGCTTTGCTAGTGTAAGATTTTAGGTGATTTAGAATCTGCAATTGATCATTATATGTAAATCTTAAATTTGTACAGTTAGAAAACACAAATAATTTAGTAATTTTCTTTATGTTATCTTGTGAAAAATAATTATCAATAAAACTAACTACTGATTCAATCATCAAAGTAAGTTGTTCTGTTTTTAGTGCGATCTGGTTTCCCACCATTATTATTTTCTATCACTTTTGGTATTTTTTTCCACAAAATTGGCTGGAACTCTTTAGGTAAAGATCTAATTAATTTATCTATTTCATTAACAGATAATTTTGAAACTACGCCAGCTACAAAATTAGATTCTGTTTCATTTTTGTTTACGGGTAAAATAATAGCATTATCAATACCTTGTAATTTTTTAAATGCCATTTCGATTTCATCAATTGATATTCGAATTCCAAAAACTTTTATTTGATGATCTACTCTACCTTTTACAAATAAGTATCCGTCTTCATCCAAGTAACCCAGGTCACCCGTCTTTATCCAAACTCTATTAGGGAATTTCAAATCATTAAAAAACTTTTCTGAATTCTTTTCGGTTTCTCCCATATACCCCCAAGTTGTACACCCTGAACTCTGAACTATTTGTCCAACCGTATACGGTGGCAAGGGTTTATAATTTTCATCTACGACGGCTATCGTTGTATCCCCGATAGGAATACCTACGGATTCTGGTTTTTGGCCGTATTCACCCGGTGGAAGAATAGTTGATCGAAAACCTTCACTTAGCCCATACATTGGTGCTATTTCAGCTTTCGGAAATAACTTTTGTACCTTTGCGGCATGAAGTCTAGTAAAGGGTGCACCGGATGACGTGACTATTCTAACTGAATCAACTTCAAAAACCTTATTTTTAGGAAAATATGACTCAATTAAAAACGGCATGGTAGGAAGGATTGTGACATCATTGTTTAAAATTTCCTGAAGCCAAGAATATCTATTTGAGGAAAATGGGCAAACAATATATGTAGCACCCAAGATTAAATTGCATATTATTTGATTAACTCCATAATCAAAGTCTAACATAAGAGTACCGCCGATAATGTCTTCTGTGCGAAGATTTAATGCATCAATAATATATTGTCCGCCTCTGAGTAGGTTTGTATCCGAGCTAACAATAGTTTTAGGTGTTCCAGTCGTTCCGCTTGTGTAGTAAAAAACTGCTGGGCTTTCAGGATTAGTTTTTTTTATTTTAGTTGGAACTTTTTGCTGTCGAAAATGACTTAATGAAAAGGTATCACTTCCATGATAAACTTTGTTGTCCTTAATGACCAGGCTTTTAAAATTGGCTATTTTATTATTGTTACCTCTTTGTATTGTACGACTAAAGGGAATATATATCTTGAAATTCAAAATTGATGATATGATAAATAATACGTGTAGTGCACAACCATCGCCCTTTATTACAAGTCCTTTTAATTTATCATCGTAGGACTCTGGATAAATATCATCTAAGAATTGGCTCATGATGAGGGTAAGATCGTGCAATTCGGACCAGTTTATAGAATCATCACCGTCAATAATAGCGAGTTTATTTTGGTACTCAACTTTATTATTTTCTAGTAGACGAAAAAATTTATTATTAACTCTCATTAAGTATTTTTTCAATTATTCTCCCAGAAATTGTCTTTAGATCTTTCCAGACACTTGGATCAATTAACAGGTCATTTAAATCAATTTTTGTTACTTCTTCAAAATTTGAAACGATAAACAACCTATCCAGCGAGTCCAAAGTTTCGGAGATATTTACCTCATTTGAGTTTTTGTTTATTTGACTCAACAGATTATTTAGTAGATAAATTACTTGCGCTTGATTTTTAATTTGCACTTTTAATACTCCTCATCAGTAAACGGGTAAGCAATATCTTGGGCTATACGGTCAGAACGAAAGTTAGACCACATATAATCTCTCGGCAAAAATTTTTTTTCGCTTTCTACGAAAAATTTTGTAAAAACCCCTGGATTGTCTGGTGATACCCGAACAGATCCGTCCGGCGCTCTTAAGGTTTTAAGTCTTCTATGACAGTCCCTATGGGGAGCAAAAGGCGGATCAATTAGTCCATCAGTTACAGATTGCAGCAGCATCTTTTCAATTGAATTTAGAGAATTTACTAATTTAGTTAGTTGAATTTCAGACTCTTTCACTAAATTGGTAACTTCTAAAACAACTCTTGAATCACTAATCTTTGTTAAATTTGGGGCTTGATTAAAATACTTTTTAGTGAGTGAAACAGCTGTGGCATTCGCCTCATTTGAAGGTATTCCAAAGGCCTCGTCGGTAGTCTTAATAACAACCTTATTTGATTCAGTTTGTAACGCGACTTTATTCCCATTTTCGATAATTTTGTAGGCTAACGCTCTGTCTTTAGGAAATGGACCCATCCAGTGGTGAAATGCTATAAAAAAATCAGTCGATGGCAAATTTATCAATTCCCTGAACCATGGATAAATCATACGAAAAGCTTCTATGGTTGCAATGTCCTGATAATTGCTACCGGTAGAGCCAAAGCTCGCCATTGGTACCCCACTTTGATACTTATCTATAAATGCGCATTCCAAAACATTTACCAAAATAGCTTGAAGTGGGGGTACTAGACAGGCTGTCAAAATCCCAAAAGTTTCCCTTATTACTATAAATTCAGAATTGCTACAAAAAATTTCTGATAATCGCCAAGAATCAATAACTTTTTCTAAATTAGAATCCCTTGAATATGGAAGTGAATACGATAAGGGTCCACCTTCAATTTCATGAATTCCAACTTTTATTGCTCTTTCAATTAAATCAAAAGCATAAGGTGTTCCGTGTCTTAAAGATACAGGTAAACTTACCGAGCTGACTAACTCTTTAGTCACATTTATTGGAACACTTAAAAGAGGGAAACCGTTTAAAGTATCAGTTCCAGAAGATTTAGATTTATCATAGGCTTCACTTGCAAGTTTAATTTGCCCTAACCTTGTCTTGGAATCTATTGTCAGGGGTAAAATATCACAACCGGCTAACTCTAAATCTTTCCAAAGTTGACCTTGAAGAATCTCGTTGCTTCGCCCGCCTCGTGGTTGAATTAATGGTTTATTTTTATTATATGCTGGAAACTTATTTTTCATTCAAATTACTGGGATTTGCGTTTTGAAACTTTGGAAAAACCAGTTATTTCCAAACATGTATTCGAAATATTTTCAAAAGTAATCGTATCATCGTCCATAACTATCACTCCCATTGCTTGCAATAAAGGCGATAAACTTTTAGATTGACTTCCTAGATTTAACTTTCCTCCCACAATTATTTTTTCAGGGTTTATTAATTTTTTTAGTTTACCCACTAATTGAATTACTGGCAGCAGATCACCATTCATACTTCCAATAAGAACTAGGTCAGTGGGTTTCTTTGAAATAACATTTAGCCATTCAATTTCAGGGACTGCAACTCCTAAATTAGTTACGACAAAACCTTTTTCCGATAATTCTTTTTCAATTAAAGTATTTGCAACACTATGAATGTCCGAGCCTACGGTGCCGATTACAATTTTTTTTTTCATACCAAATTTTACCATGGCTTAAAAACATATTGCAACCTACGAAAAAACTAACACATTGCACTAGTTTCAACTGGGTTTGATAGCTAATGAATACCAAGTGTACAAAATTCTGTGTAGAGAAGCTAATAGATATAAATAAATTCGGAAGACTTATAACTCAATAGACTCCTAAAATAAGAATCATTATAAAATTTTAATTAATCTATTTTTATTAAGTAAATAAGCAATTTCTTTTACTTCATGTAATGACGTTCCTATGATTTTAGCTATTTCAAAAAAATCGTTAGAGGCATCTGCATAAGCAATAATATTAGTAACTAAAGAGTCGCGATTGCTAAGCGCCCCTCCCCCTACTATTTCCCGAAGATTATATTTTGATAACATAGGCTCTCCAAAGACTTGAGTTACTGGTATACGGTTACTTTCAAATTCGTAAATTAATTCTTTGTAAAACTTAAAACTTTTCTCTAATCCGTTTTTTGAAATAAATTCAAGATTATCTTTTGAAGTATGGTACTCTGGGTACGTACCATATTTACTGCGCATAACAGAGCACACAGGCAAATTAATTCTTGGGCTGCAATATTGTCTTTCATCGGAACCTCTTGCTAAAAAAGAGTTGTTAACATAATCAATCTGCAATTTATCTAAAACTCTTTTAGCAATTTTATCACTAAGTGTTATCCCTGTACGGCTGGGCATATAATTCCAAGCTAAATCATCTCCTAGGCAAGTTAGAACATACCCAGCAATCAAATATTTTTTTAAATAATCCAGATTTTTAGATAAGAAATAAATTGAACCTATTGTTTCAGGAACAAAAAGTATCCGATAGCTATAATAGTTTTCAAATTGGCTAAGAAAACTTGCAATACCGAGGGCAATTGCTGGACCAGATAATTCGTTATTTGCCATTGAAGGGTGGCAGGTATAAGTTGTAAATAAAATTTCACTTTTTACTTTTCCTGGAATGTATATCTGTCCAAGGGTCATACTGCCATCAATAAAATCAGTATCTATAAGGACTTGATAATCTCCCGGTTTTAACCGTTTTCGCTCGTTTTCTGATATGCAAAATCCCCAATCTTTTTTGTAATAAGAAGTTCTATACGGAATTGCATCAGGGAGATCTGGTGATGAAAAAAGCTTCTTCTGTAATTCATCCAGTGAAAGCTTGGTATTTATGGGATGCGAATAACTTACTACATGTAGATTAGAATTTTTTGCATCTAAAACCACTCCCCCTTGAGAATCAAAAATCTGAGCAGATTTAAACCGCCACTCTGGAGGCACTGTCCAATCCCAAAACTTAACTCCCGTTGGAACTTCTTGTATTTCAAGCTCAGGAATAAATTGTTTAGCAACTTGAAGAGTTTGTCTTACACCCTCACCCGTAATACTTCGGTTAAAATTCCAAACCTCTTTCATAAAACCCAATAGATCATCGCTCGAAAGCAAATAATCATTCATATTTTATAGTATACTCTTATGCTATGCCAATACTCATATATACACTTTGGTTTTACCAAAACTCTAGTTTATCCAAAAGTACTCTCAAAATTTTTATATGTGAGTGCGTTGATGAGTTGATGTAGCACTGTTTTACTTGTTAAAGAAAAAATTATACAAACTAGGTTGAGGTGTTTTAATAACTCTAAACTTTTTAGTATTCCAATCAATTATGATTATTATAAGTTTCCTTGAGAAAAGTTTATGATAGTAGGGATTGGAATTGATATTGTTGATATAAAAAGATTTAAGGTGTTTTGTAAAAACCAACCTTTTCTTGATAAGTGTTTTTCTGGTGAAGAGAAATCTTTAAACACTGAAAGTTTGGCTGCAAGATTCGCAGCCAAAGAAGCACTTTACAAAGCGCTGGCCGACAAAGCATTATTTCGATGGGAAGATATAAAAATAGTAACCAATCCAAATGGTTCTCCTGAATTTAGATTTCTAGGGGCAATTCGAGTTTATGCTAAATCGATGAAAATACATATCAGCTTGTCCCACGAAAGGGACACCGCTATTGCTTTTGTAATTATTGAAAAACCAAGCGATTCAAATTAGAAATATACAAAAAATAATGCGAGTATTGCTCAAAACATATAAACCAACTAAAATTCATTCTGGTGTACAACTTCTATGCTATTGAATTTCTCATAAGGACCTCCCGCACACCCACTGAAAATTACCCACCCTTGCTGCATTCCTGCCCTGGGGGGTTCGGTACATTAATGCCGCACGGGAGATCTAACGGTAAATCTTAGTCATCACCACCGATACCCTTAAGCCTTGTAACTAATACTGGAGGATTCGCATAGCGGCCGAGTGCGCACGCTTGGAAAGCGTGTGTAGGGCAACCTACCGAGGGTTCAAATCCCTCATCCTCCGCCAGAACATAGGAAATTCCCCAAAAATTACAAGAGATGAAGATTCGAGTGCCGAATCAAGTTATTCGCTCACTGTTGTTTACTGTCTTAATCATTTGATAAACCTATCTAAAAACGATGATGACTCTATTGATACTAGTTTTAGGCCTTTGAACTTTTAGTAAGAAATTATCTGAGCGATCTACAAGATAAGTCAAGTACCTTTTATCTATTCTTGCACCATAGGTAGTTGAGAATTAAACATCATTTCATTTCTCTCGCCTTTCAAATTTCTCGATAAACTAGATAGGTGCAAAATAATCATGGAGTCCTCATCTGGCTAATGGGCCTAGCAGGGGTTGGAAAGTCCACAATCGGCGAGTCGTTATCTAATAAATTAAGACACGAATTTGGCGACACAATTTGGCTAGGCGGTGATTTTTTACTCAATGCAATTTTGGATTTGCTGAAAGAATCTTCGAAGCAAGATTTGTTCAAGAGCGAGCCATTCCTGTTGAAAAAAAGGAGACTTCGTCAGAAGTCATCTAATTGAACCTTTCCGATTGGTACTTTAGGCTATCATTTGAATGTTCATTGTCTCATCAAGTCACTTTAGTAAAGGATAATAAAGATCTCTCAGACAAACATTAGGGCCACAATTGAACTCTTTGTGGATTGGCTTGATATATCAAATCTCGCTTCCTCGATCCCCAAAGAGATTCACTCAGTTGTAAACCAAAAAGCGCTGGTTCGTTTCAAAGAAGAACTTTCTTTACTTCATACAAGTGAAAGATTCACGACTTTGCTGGCTGTCCACGATGCTTTTAAGGATTTGATGAATATAAAACGAAGCGAAAAACTGAAATTGATTTTCAAGAGTTTACTTTTTTTTGTTGCAGCCGTACTTGTTTCTGTTTTTTATTGGAGAATTGGAAGATTATATAAATTTAATCTTCTGTATGATCCTCCCGTACCTGTAAGGTCGAAGTCAGAAAGATTATCGTTGCACGCGTTCCTAAAGTCACCAAGATTTGGTTTTGCTTGTTCAAATACTTATATTGTTCAAGATCGCAAGCTGAGTTTTCGGGGTTATTGGGACAAGCAAATCGTTCCTGTGTTTTCGATAGATTTATACTTGATGTCGACATTATCACTTAGTGAAAGATGTAGATTTGTTGTCAGGAACTTTAGGAACCTTATTACATTTTTCCGATTGGTTCCCATTAACCCGACAATCATTCATTGTTACAAGGAGCTTTTCTTTACTATTCCTTGCTCACGCTTGGCCCTCAAAAGAGGCGCTATTTCGGAAATTTGTATAACTAATAGTAATTGGTTGTATCAACCCACCACTGTTCACTTAAGGGGAAATCATGTCAAAGCCTATATGCTTTGGTATTCTGACAACTCAGCCTCAAAGTACAAAGATCATTTGCTTTCAAAATCTGATTTCTCGGCTTATGGCTTGGCTCCTGTTGATTGTCATTATGTTTGGACTAAAGAGTTTTCCTCTTTCTTGTCACAGTTTACGAAAGCTTTAGTGAGAGATGTTGGTTCGATACTATTCTATGAATCAGAAAACTTTGACCGGTTAGACAATGGCATTTTATCGATCACACACAAATCTACAGACGTTCTAGTTTTCGATGTCGTTCCATTTGAAGAACCGAACAACCACGATTACTATACGAAGTCACGAGCTTTTGCGTTCCTGTTGGGCATTCAACACCTGCGCGAAGAATACCAAAGGCTTGGTTCAGTGGTTCAGCCAAAATTTGCTATTAAGCACAAGAGAAAGTTACAACCAAGCCACAGCAAGGAATACTCCGTTTTAGTGAATTCACTCATTAGACCGCAGGGTAATTGGGAAAAGATTCCTGAGGATTCCAATATTTATAGTTTGATTAAATCCGCCAGATTGATCGTGGCTCCTCCCTTCACATCCCCGGCTTTAGTAGCCAAGGAGTTGGGCGTCCCTTCTTGTTTTCTTGATTTGGGTGATAATCCTACGGATTTCGATAACTACTGCGGTCTACCCGTATTTCGAACCTATGAAAACTTTTCTTTGTTTGCTCAAGGAATTCTCAATTTTCCCATGACATAGTGTAAAACACTTTAAAGCGTGATTGACACATTGCTTTTTCTTCAGTTGGCACATTTAATACCTTCCCAGAGAACAATAATTTCAGAAGGCAGCACCAGTTTAGTGAATATTCTAAAAGAGTATTTCCCAGAAGGTTCAATTTTGCAGTTTGATCGCGATGACTGTAATTCACTCTGGCATATTCCTAATTAGTGGGAATTGAAGAGTGCAGCACTCAAGGATTATTACTCTGGGGAATTGTTATCTTCTCACCGAGACTCCCCACTATTTGTGGCCCCTTATAGCTATAATGCAGATCTCAAGCTGACTAAAGAAGAATTAAGAAGAATCACGCTAGCTGGCACGAAATCATTTATAGCGTTTTTAGAGGGAAAACCGACCCCCCAAAGACTTGGCGGTGAATAAATTACCTGACAGACCTCTTCGACGGTCACAGTTCGCACCTTTTTAAGCGGCACTGAAACTTCCGTAAACCAATTTTTCTGTTGATGTAGCTTTCCCTAAGGTTCAATGATAATGATATTGATGAGATCTAAAATAGCTGCATCTTGGCCAGTTTGAAGGCGATGTTCACTAGCTTGAAGTTCCTCGGACGCCTGGAAAGCGTGTGTAGGACAACCTACCGAGGATTCAAATCCCTCATACTCCGCAGGCAATCAAATTCTGAGGCTTAGAACTATTATCTAATCTTAAAAAGTGGTTCAAGTGGTGAAACGCGCAATTCTCTTCTCAAGGAACCCTGACTAATAGCTTTTTCGATTCTTTCAAAAACTTTTGAATAAG
>Ga0169931_10014705_pt1 | contig 10565 bp, 7 predicted proteins | sample Kivu_15m_20L_FD_129675 | JGI IMG/M metagenome (GOLD analysis project Ga0169931, IMG submission 129675) | Freshwater microbial communities from Lake Kivu, Western Province, Rwanda to study Microbial Dark Matter (Phase II) - Kivu_15m_20L... | ecosystem: Environmental > Aquatic > Freshwater > Lake ... | reverse complement strand
AGTATTTTTTTGCCGACACCAGAATTGCGTTTATTGTCATCAACAACTAAGTTAGATACCTGCAAATATCTACCACAATAAAGCATGCGCGAAAGCCAAAAACCAGACACGGCAATCATTTGATTATCACAAAACCCCGCTACCATTTTATAATCATTGCGCATTATCATTTCATCAAGAGCCAACTCAAACGCCTTATAATCAAGATTCTTATACATTTGTTGGACCAAAAAGTGGGTTTCCAGCATTGCATTTTTAGTTTCCAAATCTTTTATTATTAACTCCATCTTATAGTTTTTTGAGTTGTTCTTCGAGTTTGTAGGCCCATGAGCTAATGGTGCCAGCACCAGTGCATAAAACCATATCACCAGAATTAATTTCATTTTTTAAAACTGAGGCCAAATCATTTTCATGATTCAATTTAATAACTTTTGGATGACCAGTTTTTTTAATTCCCTCAATTAAAGAATCTTGGGTAATACCATCAATTGGAGCTTGCGAAGCCGAATAAATGTCGGTGACGATCACGCAATCTGCATATTCGAAAGCATGACAAAATTCATTAAACAAATCACGAACGCGCGTGTATTTATGAGGCTGAAAAACACATATCAATTTATGGTTTTTAACCAAATTGCGTGCGCCCTTTAGCGTAGCTTTTATCTCGGTTGGATGATGACCATAATCATCAATTATAGTTACACCTTCGTAGCTCCCAACCTTAGTGAAACGCTGTTTTACTCCCGTAAAACTAGCTAAACCTTTTTTAATTTGCTCAGCGCCAAAATTAAAATATTTTGCAATCGCAACTGCAACTAAAGCATTACTGGCATTGTGTTCGCCATATATTGGCATTTTTACGCCCGCAATAATTTCACCATTTTTAAAATATACATCAAAACTGATTCCATCGATACTTACGACAATATTTTTGGCGACAATATCGGCAGGCTTTTTAATTGAATAAGTTATTAAATTTTTGTAACTAGAAATTAATTTGCTGTATAACTTCTCAACTTCAGGGCTGTCAATGCACAAAACGCACAAACCTTGAGCAGGGATTTGTGTAATATATTTCTCAAAACAAGCTTTTTGCTTCTCGAAATCGCCACCATATCCAGCAAACTCCAAATGCTCTGGCTCAATATTAGTTACTGCGCCAATAAAACTTGGCAAAGTTATAAAACTCGCGTCCGACTCATCTGATTCAGCCACTAAATATTTACCTTTACCGATTTTTGAATTGCTTTGAAAATGATGAATTATTCCGCCGTTAATTACAGTAGGATCAAAATTATTTGACTCAAGCATCATTGCCACCATGCCGGTAGTGCTAGTTTTGCCATGTGTTCCGGCAATGGTAATTCCTTTGTAGTCTTGCATAATAATTGCCAATAATTGCGCACGAGTAATGATTGGAATATGCAATTCATAGGCTTTTAATATCTCCGGATTATTGGTTTTGATGATAGATGTTTGAACTAACAAAGACACAGTTCTATCAATATTTTTTTCATCGTGACCTACAAAATATTGTACACCAACTTCTTTTAATTTGGGGGTTAAATAATTTTCTTTTAAATCTGAGCCCTGAACTGAAACATTCCATTTGCGAAGAATAAATGCCAAAGCACTCATTCCAATACCACCCAAACCAACAAAGTGAACTTTTTGTTGTTTTTTTATATCACTAATATTCATGAAAATTTGAAAATTTACGCAAAAATAATCGCCAGCTAAAATCATTTTGCATTATTGAAAACACTCGTTCAAACTAGAAAAAAAAATTTATTTGTAAAATTAAAATTGATTTTCTTAACAGTTTCTGTGCATTAATGGCTAAAATTTCATCTCAAAATATCAACAATATTTTTACTACTTGGCAAAATCTAAACCCACATCCCCAAACCGAATTAAATTTTAGCAATAATTATACACTTTTGGTAGCGGTGGTTTTGTCAGCCCAAAGCACTGATATTGGGGTTAATAGGGCTACAAAAAAACTATTTAAAATTGCCGATACCCCTGAAAAAATGCTCATTTTGGGTGAAAATAAATTAAAAAAACACATCGCCACAATTGGTTTATTCAATAATAAAGCTAAAAATATCATCAAACTATCTCAACAATTAATAGAATTTCATAATTCACAAGTACCTAATAATTTTGATGCCCTAAAAAACTTGGCCGGAGTAGGTCAAAAAACCGCTAACGTGGTTCTAAATTGCGCTTTTGGCGCTCTCACAATTGCGGTTGACACCCATGTTTTTAGAGTAGCAAATCGTATTGGATTGGTGTCAGAAAAAACTCCCGAAAAAACCGAATTAGCATTATTAAAAACTATTCCAAAAAAATTTTTACAACATGCTCATCATTGGCTAATTTTACACGGAAGATATGTTTGCAAGGCTCGCAAACCAGATTGCGCAAAATGTTCTATTCAAAAATTTTGTGGCAAAATTATGCAAGACAAAAACTAAAACGGTTATTATCAATTAATTTAATCAATACTTAAATCAGGATTTGGAGTTAAAAACTTCGAAGCAACAAAACTTGGTTACAGAATTTATAAAATTAAATCCTCGATGTTTAAACTTAATTTTTCAACTCCCATCCAGCTGTTGATTTCGATGGTTCCAATTGCAGAAATTGGTTGAGAATTTTTTAGTTCTAGCAAAATCGGAGTTAGCTTTGATTGTTTCGCACGAAATAACACAGCTTGAATTTGATTAGCAAAACCAAGGGTATTTTTAGATGTTAAAAGTAGACTTAAATGCTCTTGGTCTTTGCCCACAAAATTTGCCCGAATTTTATACAAATTTCGAAGCATAAATCGCGGACGCGGATTGCCAACCCCAAAGGGCTCAAGATTGGCAAGCTCTTTGATTAAATCAATCTTTAGTTGCTCTAAATCAAGGGCCAAATCATATTCGTAAAGGTTTTCTTGCAAGATTTTATCAATTTTTGTAGCAAGATTTTTACAAAAAAAATGATGTAAATCTTTTATTTTTGCTGATTCAATGCTAAAACCTCCCGCCATTGCATGGCCCCCGCCTTCAAGCAAGAGGCCTTCAAGCCGAGCTTTCAAAATTTCTTTTCCAAAATCGATGCCAGTGATCGATCGGCACGATCCTTTGGCTTTAGAAGTTTTTTTGTCAATCGTTAAGACGGCAACCGGTTTGTTATAAACTTCTTTAAGCCTTGAAGCCATGATGCCAATGATTCCTTGGTGCCAATTATCAGAAACCGCAAAAATTACTGCATCATTTTTACTAAAATTATTCTTAGCATTTTCTAAATTTTCAATTGCTTGAGTCAGAGCTTGTACCTCAAGGTTTTTGCGCTCTTGATTATGCAAGTCAAGTTTTTGAGCAATCTCAAAAACCTCTAATTCATCGTCACTTGATAAAATCTTGGCACCTAAAGATGAGTTTCCGACTCGACCACCGGCATTAATTCTGGGGCCAATAACAAAACCTAAAGTATAAGAATTAGGTGAATTTGATAAATTAGCATTATCGCAAATGGCGCGTAACCCGACATTTTTGCGCTGTTGCAAAACCTTAAGGCCCGTTGCCACAAAAGCCCGATTTAAACCTGTCAAAGGCATTACATCGCAAACCGTTCCCAGAGCCACCAAATCCATCATTTCTAATAAATTTGGTTCACTAAAATTTATAAAAAAATTTTCTTCGCGCAAAGTTTTATTGATGGCTACAATGAACAAAAACGCCACTCCAACGGCGCATAAATTTTTATGTGGAAATTTTTCATTTAGCAAATTCGGATTAATAATCGCAATCGCTTCAGGCTTTTCTATGACTCCAAGATGATGATCAATCACAACGATTTCGAGACCCGCTTTTTTTGCGGTTTGCAGAGGCTCGAAAGCTACAGTTCCGCAATCAACCATAATTACTAAATCTGTACCATTTTTTTTAAGATTAAGTAACGCTTGCGAATTTGGGCCATAACCCTCAAGGATTCTATCCGGGATATAGATTTCGGCTTCAATCTGAAAATTTTTTAAATATCGCACCAAAAGAGCTACCGAAGTAGCACCATCAACGTCATAATCACCAAATATCGTAATCTTTTTTTTAGTTTTAATAGCTTTAACCAACGCTTTGACGGCTACTTCCACATCCCCAAGCTCAAAAGGATTGGGCAAAATATTTTTAATTTTGGGATTTAAAAAATTATCAATTTCGTCCAAGTTAATCTGACGAATCGTGAGTAATTTAGCGAGAATTTCGGAGATATTATGGCGTTGAACAATAGTCAAAACCGCTCTTTCATCGAACGGTTTTGCTTGCCATTTTTTGTCAAGAATTGAGTTTTTTGGTTGTTGGTGAGGCATTGGTAATTTATAATCTAGGTATCTTGCAAAAAGCTTTTTAATAATTTAGCCCGCTTAGGGTGTTGCAATTTTTTTAAAGCCTTGGCCTCGATTTGACGAATTCTTTCTCGCGTTACCGAAAATTGTTTGCCAACTTCTTCGAGAGTGTGATCGGTTACCATCCCAACACCAAAGCGCATTCTCAGCACTCTTTCTTCGCGAGCAGTGAGCGATGACAATATTTGCGAGATTAGCTCTTTGAGTTTTGAGTGAGATGCAGCGTCAAAAGGCAGAACAGCAGTTTTGTCTTCGATAAAATCACCGATTACACTTTCTTCGTCATCGCCCGAAATAGGCGACTCAAGACTAACCGGATCTTTAGAAGTTCGTAAAACTTTACGAACTTTTTCAACCGGCATTAGCAATCTATCGGCAATCTCTTGAGCATCAGGAGTGCGACCTAATTCTTGGGTAAGCTGACGCGAAGTTTTAACAATTTTGTTAATGGTTTCAACCATGTGAATCGGGATCCGAATGGTTCTCGATTGGTCAGCAATTGCTCTGGTTATGGCTTGGCGAATCCACCAAGTGGCATAGGTAGAAAATTTATAACCTCGACGATATTCAAACTTGTCAACCGCGCGCATCAGGCCAATATTACCCTCTTGGATTAGATCAAGAAACTGTAGGCCACGATTGGTATATTTTTTGGCAATCGAAACAACCAACCTTAGATTGGCTTCGATCATTTCTTTTTTGGCTTTTAATTCTTCTTCTTGACTTAAGCGAATATTGCTAATCATTTTTTTAAAATCAGCGACACTAATTCCCATGATTTTAGTAAATTTGGCAATTTTTTCGAGAAGAGTAAAGATTTGTTCTTTTCCTTCTGAAGCATATTTTTGCCACTTCTTATCTTTGTTTTCAGAAATTTTTTTGTACCACTTATTTCCCTCTTCAATACCGGCATAATTTTTTAAAAAATCAACCTTATCAATGCCAAAAGATTGGGCATATTTTAGTAATTCTATTTCGGTTGATAATAATTTTTGTTGAGCTTCATAGAGTTGATCAACTAAAGCTTTAATTAGGGCATCGTTGAAACTAACTTCATTTGAAAGCACTTCAAAATCAGCTTTGAGCTTGTTAATTTCTTTGTCATTTTTGATTTGCTCTGGCGTTTTATCTTCAGATTTATCGATAATTTTTTGACAAATTGTGGCAATTTTTTGGAACAATTCGAGCATTTTTGGCATCAAGATTCGCTCCATCGATACAAAAGAAACAGCGCTTTCATCAATCTCTTCAAGCTCCTCATCTTCAAATAAAGAATCTTCATTAATTTCGACCGAATCAGCTTGCTCTTCAATAATCGAGGTAACATCTTCGACATTATTTTCGCCAGCCAAAGCTTGTTGATCATTGCTTTTGATCATTTCTTCAAGCTCAGAATTATAAGTTTCGTCGATACGAATTATGTCGCGCAAAAGAATCGTTCCGTTCGATAAGCCATTATACCACTCAATAAAGTGGCGCATAATTAGTGGACTTTGATATAAAAAATTAACGGTTTTACTGCGACCTTCTTCAATTCTCATGGCAATTGAGACCTCATCATCTCTGGTGAGAAGCTTGACGGTACTCATTGATTTTAAATAGGTCTTAACCGAATCTTCACTTCTTTTTTGACTTTTTTCATCATCTTTTGAAGCTAAACCCTCTTCAATTAAACGCTCAAGATCTTCTTCTTTTTCAACAATTTGAATTTTAAACTCACTAAGAATATCAACGATTCTATCGAGTTTTTTGGCATCAAGTTCGGTTTCAATATTTTCGCCAATTTGTTCATGAGTTAGAAAGCCCTGAGTTTTACCAAGCGCAATAAGTTTTTTGAGTTTATTTGCAATTTCGCTAGAAATTTTTTTGCTATCTTGATCGGCTTTGTTGATTGAATATCTGACATTCTTAATTAACTGGAATTTTTCAACCAAACGATTGGATTTGCTATTAAAAGATGATGATCTTTTGTTTTCTTTTTTAAAATCTTTAATGATGTCTTTCTTGGCTTTGATTAGGTCTTTTTTTGATTTTTCAATACTTTGTTTAACCGCTTTGATAATTTTTGAATTTTGTTTTTGTATATTTTGTTTTGGATTTTTAGAAGTTTTTTGCCCCTTATCGATATTTTTCTCAACTTTTTGTATAACTTTTTTTTGGATTTTTTTGGTTTTATTTAAGTTTTTTTTGTTAATAAGTTTGGGTTTTTTTGTAACCACTTTTTTATCAATCTTTGATGAAGATTTTTTGAATGGTTTTGTTTTATCTTTGTTAATTATTTTACTAACAATTTTTGAGGGTAAAGTTTTCTTAGAACTTGATTTAGGTGCTTTTTTAAGGGATTTAGAGTTTTTTGTTTTTATTGACTTATCCAAAGGTTTATTGACTAATTTAATATTTGATTTTGAGGCTTTTTTAACAAGTTTTTCAACTTTTTTTGGCGCTTTTAGTGGTTTTTTGAGATTAGTTTTAGGTTTGATATTTTTGTTAATAATTTTTTTGGGCATCGCCTTCTTAATAATTTTTTTCTTCAGAACCATAAATAATAATTTTAAAGGTTATTTACACAAAATTTGATCAAAACTAAAGACTATAAAATTTTGGAAATTAAATAATATCTTTCTCAAGCTCAATAATCTTGGCATGAATAGTGTTTTTGTAGTCAAAAATTTCGGTAATTTTTTGAGTTGAAATTGTGGTTTGATGAGTTTCTATGTCATCAATGGCATTCAAATTTTCGAGATATTGCCTCTCAACATTGGAAAATAAATCCTTTAGAAGTAGAAGGCGAAATTTTTTATGAAGATTACTATCATTTGAATTTTGGCGCGCCACAATATTTTTAATCTCGCTATTGTAAAGCCTGAAATCTGATTTATCAAGCTCTTCGACGATATTTTGACAATTTTCATCTACCAAATTAAGGATAAATTCTTTTAACTCGGTCATTTTTTCATCTTCAAACTGCATCTCTCTAAGGTTAAAATCATTATCACGATAATTTACTAATTGCGGAAATTTTATCAAAAACGCCATTATAATTATTGAATTTTTATTGAATTTTTGAAGATTTTTTTGATTAATAATAACCTTTGAAACCCCTATTTTACTTGATTTATTAGCAATTGTTCTCCCGATAGAAAACAACCAATCTTTAACAAACTGCATAAAATATTTTTTGCTCGCCGAATCATTAATTAAATTAATTTTCTTGTTTAACTCCAAATCAAGTCGCGCTTTTTCTTCGGCTGATAATTTCAAATAATTTTTTATACCCAAATCATTAACGGTAAAATCAATTATAGCCTGCGACATTGGTATCGAAGCGTCTAAAGCTTTTTGAAATTCACTCACGCCGTATTTTTTTACAAAATCATCGGGGTCCATTTGGTTGGGCAAAAAACAAAATAGAATATTTTTTTGTGAATTAATAAGGGGCAGAGCAATTTCACAAACCCTTTTCATAGCTTTATAACCGGCATTATCTCCATCTAAACAAATAACAATTTTATCGGTGATGGCAAAAAGTTGCTTCAAATGCTCTTCGCCAATAGCAGTACCAAGACCGGCAACAACATTTTCAAAACCATTTACCGCCAAAGAAATGGTATCCATATAACCTTCAACCATGATAGCAAAACCCTTATCAAATATTGATTTGCGGGCATTAAAAAAATTATAGAGAGTAAGATTTTTTTTAAAAATATCAGTTTCAGCGGAATTCAAATATTTTGGCATATCATCGCCCAAAGATCTGCCTCCAAAAGCAATGGGGCGATTTTTTTTATCGGTAATTGCAAAAGTTATGCGATTACGAAATTTATCATAAAGCTTACCTTTGTCATTTTTACCAATAACCCCGCAAGATCCTATTTCATTATCATTAAAGCCCAAGACTTTGAGGTAATTGGTTAGAGCTTCATAAGAATTTGGAGCATATCCCAGATGAAATCTTTTGGCTATTATTGAATTAAATCCTCTTTTTTTTAAGTAATCTCTGGCCTCTAAAACATTTTGTTGGTGAAGATTTTTGGCAAAAAATTCATTTATTTTGGCAATAATTTCAAAATCGCGCGCAATATAATTGTTTTCAGCTCTGCTATTTTCGACGATTGGCACTTCAATTCCAAAATCTTGCGCAATCTTGAAAACCGTATCTTTAAATTCGAGCCTCTCGGTCTCCATCACAAAAGTTATTATATCGCCATGAGCTTGACAGCCAAAACAGTGATAAAAACCTTTTTGATCATTAACGGTAAAAGATGGAGTTTTTTCGTTATGAAATGGACATAAACCCAGATAATCTTTACCTCTTTTTTTTAGTCGAACCTTCTTGCCAACTATTTCGGAGACCAATATCGAAGAGCGCAATTTTTCTGGAAAATCTTTAGCAAAATTCATGAAAACTTATTATTGTTTACTACAAGATATGCCACATTAAGTCGAACAAGGTCATGCAAACCCCAAAAGACAGCGGTATAAGCAAATTGTCGTCGATGTGAAATAGATCAGGATAGGCCTCTAAGTAGGTAACAAACATTGCCACAAAAAAACCAAAGAAAAAAAAAGGCAAGCGACAATCGAAATAAATTCCGCATAAAATTATCACTAAAATCGAGGTTAAAAAGAAGGCTAATGAGCCAGCTCGAGATTTTTGGTAAAATTTTGCACTTTTGACTGATTTTCCGACAACCGCCGCCATTGCATCTGCAAAAGTTAATATCAAAAAGCCAGTCACCGCCACAGCTGGATGAAAAATTGTAAAATTTATTACTGCACAAAAAAAGGCCCAAGACACGCCCGACAGATGTTTTCTACTTAACTCTTTTTCGCGCATAATAATTTTAAAAAACGGGGTAATAGCAGAGCCAACGGAATTATATTTGCACCTACAATAATCAATGCCAATTATGGCAATTGCCAACGGGATGAATAGACACAAAAAACTTGTTTTTCCAAGATTTATATAGAGGAGGGGAATTAGAGAGAGGCCGATGTGAAAGAGTTTTCGAAGTGTTTCGTGCTTGATAAGCATGTGCTATTTTTTTGATTTATCGCTTACGCCATCAGAATCTTTGTCTTGGTAAATTACAATTTCGTCTTTACCAACATAACCAAGTATTTTGCGCGATTGCTCATCAACTAAATCAAGATCGAGAGACTCATAATCCATAGCTTTAATCATGTCTTTTTTGATGCGGATTTTGTTAATTAATTCAACTTTATCGTTCTCAATTCTGTGAGATTCTTTTTTAAGAGAATAATATTCAATTAAGCCTTTATCTCCAAAAATCGATACGAACATAAAATAAAAAATTAACGAAAAGGCTGTGCAATAAGACAAAAAAACAGATTTATTAATGCGATTTTTTTTAACAAAATTGTATATTGTATATCGTGTGATAACCATTTTATGAAGCTATTTTGACTTTGTGAAATATCATTAAATAAGTTAAATAATTTTTAATTACGAAGATTTATTACATAATTCTTTGGCAACTCTAACAATATCTCGAGTTTTAGGGAGAGCCAGTCTTTCAAGATTTTCAGCGTAGGGCAAAGGCGCATCAACTGAAGTAAGTTTTTTGATTGGCGCATCTAGATAATCAAAAGCTTCATCGATTAAAATTGAAGCGATTTCGCTACCAACAGAGCCGAAAGGGAAACCTTCTTCAACCGTAACACATCGTGAAGTTTTTTTGACCGATTCAACAATTGTTTGTCGATCAATTGGTCTGATAGTTCTAAGGTCGATCACTTCAGCAGAAATACCAATAGAATCAAGTTCTTGAGCGGCTTCAAGAGCATACTTAACGACTAGAGAGAAGGCAATAATCGTAATATCCGAACCCTCGCGCAAAACTTTCGCTTTCCCAATTTCAACAACATGATCGTCGTCATATTCTTCTTCAAAATTAAACCCATAAGTAATTTCATTTTCTAAAAAAACTATCGGATTAGGATCGCGAATTGCCGATTTTAATAAACCTTTTGCATCAGCAGAAGAGTAGGGAGCTATAACTTTCAGACCGGGAATTGAACCGTACCATGAAGCATAGCATTGCGAATGTTGGGCTCCAACCCTAGCGGCAGCGCCATTTGGACCTCTAAAAACGATCGGACATCTAACTTGCCCTCCCGACATGTAGTTGGTTTTGGCAGCAGAATT
>Ga0169931_10014704_pt1 | contig 10565 bp, 7 predicted proteins | sample Kivu_15m_20L_FD_129675 | JGI IMG/M metagenome (GOLD analysis project Ga0169931, IMG submission 129675) | Freshwater microbial communities from Lake Kivu, Western Province, Rwanda to study Microbial Dark Matter (Phase II) - Kivu_15m_20L... | ecosystem: Environmental > Aquatic > Freshwater > Lake ... | reverse complement strand
CCCCAAAACCCCAAAACCCCTAAAAAAGGGACTGAAAATTTTAAGTTAAAATATTCAATTCATGTTTCATCTCAGGCCACTCACAGAAGGGCACTATTACAGATTTCACAATTTGTAGCCGAAAGTGGGTTGAAAAAAGTGCAAACTGAGCAGCTGATATTTCCCTCCTAATCTTCAGCTATAGGCTGATAGGGAATCACAGTGCTTGGCTCAAAAATTGGCTGCGCTACTTGATTGACACGAGCTGCTCTTAAATCAGGCCAGTTTCTGCTGTATTTTTACGAGTTGCCGTTCCAATCCTCGCCATCGACCAAGAATGTAAAGTTTATAGGACCCCAAGGTTCATTCGATCTTAGCTTAAGCAACTTTAAAAATGCGTAGTCGTGCCTGGGCTTGCATTAGCAGTGCAGGTCCGTTTGTGGCACGTAGTAATTCGCGTCTGGATAGTCGTCAAATTTAAGAGTGCACTTTTGATGTTTGTGGGGACTAAAGTTTCTCAAAGTGATCATCATAATTGTAGGAGCAGGATACTTTCTCAGAAGTAAATTTTCAGATTATGAATCATCTTTCTTTTTTTCCTCCTTCTGAATGCCAAAATCGTCTAATTGAATTTCTTCTTTATCCTAAAAGTATCTTTCACCTGTAATTTCAGGAGTTGAGCCATTTTCGTCAGGGAAGGCGTCTACATTCACATCCTGATTTTGGAAGTTGGTTTTAGCGTCAAAGACAGTTTTGTCGTCACTAATCTTTGCACCGAGGTCGTCAGCCGTGCCAAATTCAAGATCTTGCTCAATAGCCTCTTCACTAAAGTTTTCTTTGTCGCTCAAACTGTCTTTGTCTCCTTCATTACTGTTGTTCCAAATAAGTTCAGGGCTTTGGTCGTTAGTTTAGTGGAAAGTTACCTTCTTGGGATTGACTAAATCCTCTTCGCTATCACCATCGCTGTTTTCATAGGGATTTACCACTTCTTTACCTGCACGTTTATTACGGTAAACCTTGTTAGCCTTGTTGCCTGATTTTGTAAGGTTCCTAGATGGTCTTTGACCACGGCCATAAGACTTTGCGACTTCATGAACGATTGGGTCTTAAACTACTGTCTTATCAACTTTTTCTGTTTTGCTCTCCGACTTTACCAGTTAGAATGAGCTGACCCAACCGCCTCGACTAACTTTTTAAATACTTTCGTTAATTTGCTCCATTGGGTTTGGAATCGACACACTATTTTAAGTAGTATACTCACTTAGTACAACGTGGAAGTTTTTGTTCTCGTTTCGATAAGTTTAACTTTCATGAGTCTGAGAAATCGACCAAATAAGATAAGGCTCCCTGGGGTAGTATGTTTCAATTTTCGACTTGTGAGTAGTATTGATTTTTTCGAGGTTGCCTAGAATTCTGAAGCAAGTCTCCATTGTGGTTACGGACGATGTGGTGTTTGAGTAACTATCAGTTATTAACTGGGTGATGAACGGCTGAATCCAGTCCCAGTATCGCCTGCAAGTGTACGCAGGACCATCAACAAGCAACAAAAGATCCAGGACTGCTCCGGTCGAATCGCTTATGATAGCCTTGGTCAAGTGCTCCAATAGCACCAGAACAACTTCTTGGAAAGAGTTTTTCCTGTACTTGTAAAGAATTTGCAAAACAGTTTCATTCGAAGGGTTTTACTCTTTTAAGACAGACGAATGGTATTCGTAGATCGTGTCTGCGACCTCATTGATATTTGAAACACCTATCTTATAGCCCTCAGGACTGATATTGTTATAGTATTGGTGGTTGTTGGGCTTATCCATTTTTATTTGCGGCAGACCAAAGATCCACTCGATCCTAGTCTTCTAAAACTGGTCAGGTATTGTGAGGAAGTGCTCCATACTGATGGCGTAGGGCTTGATTTCGTCGGCCTGAGTGCGGTTCAGACCGTAGACTAGAATTTTGGCGATTCGCTTGGAAATGTCGTAGTTTCGATAACAAACATGCTGCATCAGTTAACCTAGTTCTTCCCTCGCTTCTTGACTCCAGACGAAGTTTAGGCTCATTTCCCAAAAGTACTTTGATTTTGCATCCGCCATGAAAAGACTCTTTACGTCTGGTGCGTCGAGATAAAGAGCTTGATTACCAATCGGCTTGTAGTAAGGAGATTAGTCAGATGTTTGAATTATTTCTTCATATTCCTCGACCGTCACTTAGGACTCATTCGGCAAGCCGTAGAGATAAATCAAAAGAGGCTGCGATCTCACAAGCAGAGAAATCGTCTTCAGGGCGTTTTCGATTGGCGGGCTGTATAACTGGCCGCCAACATCCTTGTACTTCGAAATCAACTCTACAAGTTTTCTCACCAAGTTTTCACGCCTGAATGTTAAGAACCTGAGCCAAGATTACGCTTTCAGCCCGTTGTAGAAGTAGTTGAGATATGCACCTAGCTTGTGCCAAACTATTGCCTGTCCGTTGTAGCTCTCAGACTTGTTCAGATAACCGAAAGCCCCCGTAATAAGTTAAAGTAATCCATCCTACAGCTGCTCAACTTGGTCTTCTGAAAAGTTTCGTAATCTGCTTAGTTCAAGACAATCAAAGAAATTGGATGTGATTCGTGTTAACATGGACTCCATAGTCTCTCTTACTTCCTGACTCCTGTGGAAAATGAGATCCTCAAAGAAGGGTTGATCAAGCAGAGCTCCGACTGGTTTTTCTTTCTTAAGAATCCTCTCTTGAAGTAGCCTTCCTAGTAATAGTGGACTCTTATCGGTGAGTTTGAACAGAATGGTGCACAAAGTATTGAGTTGTTTCGTGTAATTACTATTGAAAACGATGTCAAATACTAACTTTTCTAGCACAGTGTAAACGTCATTAAGCATTTGGAAGTCATCAGTAGAATTGACCAAATTTTCTAACAATTGAGTTGTCGTATCGAAGAAATGGCTTTCGTAAGCTTAGAGTTCAGCAATGTAAACCTGGTTGTCCCGACTAACTTGTCTGTAAATATCGTTTGATACGAATTTCTAAACATGGTAGAAGGGAACACTGATTTTGGTGTTGGGTTCGATTTGTTCGCGGATTACCCTTTCACTTAACTAGGGGTATACCAAGCAAGTGTGAACTTGCTGAAGAGCTCTAGGAATTGCGGTACCATCACAAACTAGAGAAACGGAGTTTTACTTTATCGTTTCAATTATTTTGTCGTCAAGCACAAAACTAAGTGCAGACTTAACTCTCTTTTCGTAAAATAACATGTAAGCGTTGGTCTAAGGCTGCGAAATTTGATTGAAGTCGTCTTGGTAGTTTGTGCTTGTCATGATATTGCCTCGGTGTTGAATTTCACCAAAACATTTGTAAGCTAACTAGCTGAAATCAAACGGCTTAACTTAGCTGTCGTTGAATTCAAGCCACGTTTGAGTTTCTGTCTTTATCCACTCATTCGGGTCCTAACTTGAATCTCGTTCTCTCTCAATGTTAATGTACGAGATGTAATGACCGGCATTAGCTTGTCCCATGTGTACGACGACACCAACCAACTTATACTCGAAATCTTCATCACAAAGCTCAGTCTCTTCCTCGATTGCTGCATCTTCAGTGTTAAAATTTTCCTCATTCTTCATTTCGGTGTCCTCCTCCTTCGCGTCCTCATCTTTAGATTCGATTTTTTAAAGTTTGGCCTCATTTTTATGTTTTTTTATGTCTTTGATGACCTCTGAAAGCATGAAGTTCTTCATATTTAAAACATTAGGGAACTCAATCCTGTCGTTCAGTTTCACATTCATCATTGTGTTGAAATCGAAATCTAGGCGCTTTAAGTGGAGAATCAGAGTGTTTGGTAGTCTTTTGATTGCTATCTGTTTACTTATGTTGACTCTCTGTTTACAAGAATTACAGTTGTAGTCGCTGATTGTCTCTCCAGCAATCAAGTTCTTAAGCGACTCCTCAATATTCTTTTGGTCCTTGACCGAGCAGGGTAGCGAGTAAAAGTCTTCATCCGTCTGATTAATATTGTTACAATTTTTGCAGATCGTGAGATTTGTGCTCTGACCTTAGAAGATTGACTAGCAAAGGTACTTCATTGGTGTATCTTTTAGACTGTTTTCGAGCCTATCGAACGCGTTGCCCAAAAACTCCTGCGCGTCCTGCTACACTCTCACGTCGAGTGGTTAGCCGTCTTACTTAAAACTAAAGGTAAAGTCCTCAGGGTTGTAGTCTTAACGGTCCGTTAGTTCTAAGAAGCCAAACAATCTCATCCACTAATGCAAGTTGTTGTCGTCCAGAGTTCTACCACTGGCAGTTTGTACGATGTTTGGCGGGGTGGAATCATTGGCAGCTAGTAAGCAGTATCTGAATGCGGGAACGTGGTAGAACTACTAAATCATTGCGTTCATATAGCAGATTGAGCCGAGGTTTCTAATACCTGCGAAGCCAAGTAATGATCTGCCCCGTTCACTCGGTGGACCCTAGTTGTAGTTACTTGGTCGTTCAAGCTTCATGATCATGGGTGCCCAGAAATTTTTGACTAGGTGCTCCAAAATTTGAGGATTGGGACTCGCACCGACCAACGTCTGGAACAGGTTGTAGGCTGCTTCTCGCGATACTTGAGAGTGGCACTTGTTCAAGGATGAAGAAGACAGGCTGCGCAAATCCAAGTTCTTAGTGATGTGGAAGTCTACATCCGCAGCGGGCTTGCTAAATAAACACTGCTCAACCAGCAACATAATCACAATTTCCCGTTCTTAGTCGTTAAGAATTTGAGGGGACTCGTTCGTTAGCATGATGTTAATTAGTTGCAGCAGTCCTACGAGTGTGTTGTCTGCTAGATTAGTTGACTTTACCTCTTTCACTTGCTGGGAATTCAATAACTCGAGGGCGCTAACTATGAACGACTTTGCGTCCCATGTCTGATTAAGAACTTAACCATTTAGCTACATGGCAGTGTAGTAGGCTTCGATGAGTTGCTTTAGCAGAGCGAAGTATTGTTGAGTATTCCAACTATTTACACTGCTACATACTTAGTGAAGTTTATCCATCAAAATTCTTAGGAAAAACTTTGCTGGCTGCTCGGTCAATTGCGCGTGCTAGATGTTCATGCAAATGAATTCAATTGTGCTCTTAAACTGATTCCTCATCATTAGACTATCAGCAAGTAGTCCTTGATCAATCAACAAGTTTACGTAGGCTTCGTTAGTGTAAAGGCCTTGGATGAAACTGGCGTTAAAAGTAAGCTAGTTGACAAATATGTTGAGACAATCAGCAATGATAGATTACTCGTCTTCAGTACTTGTCGATTGATGCCGTAAAATTGCTTGGAAAGTTATTCTGAGAAGCTCCTGGATTTGGACCATATCGGGATCGTTTTCTAGTAAGTCTCGGTAAGAGATGTCGTACAGTTTAAGTTGTGCTGTCAAGTTGTTGTAAGGCTACTGCGTGGCAGGTCCCTAGGGATCAACTGCGGCTGACAGATTATTGTAATCGGAGGACATTTTCCGGACCAAATTCACTACGAGGTCATTGTTTTCGTTGTTGAAAGTCACCATGAGGATGACTTTAATGATGTGGGTAATTTGCTTGAGACAGTTTTGCTGAGCTTTGGAGTTCAATGCTTGTTATCTCACAAAATGTTCGAGTAGGCGAACAAGAACTTCGAATCCTTTGTTTTCTAGGAAGCGAACAAGCCACAAGCTCTAGTCCTTGTTGTCAGACGCATATTGCGAAAAGGGAATCTCGTCGACAACTACATGCCCTTTCCATCCGTTGATCTGTTGTTGGTGATAGCTAACTTTAGAAGCGGGAGAACTTTCGCCTTGTTGATCTTGGGGCGTTGCTGCCGGTAGGGCGATAACTGTGCCCGCAGGTGCAACTTGCGGTCTCTCCCAATGGCTATCAGCGCCTAGGTTTTTGAACTAGATTTCCGGTGCTTTCATTTCTTCTTCATCGATTGTGTCAAGTACGCCTGCGGCTTTAGGATTGACGTTGATTGTAGGTTAGGTCAGTGACGGGTACTCCTAGTTGTAGTTATCGCCACCAGCAACGATCTTTTTTGCTTCCAGATAAAGCTTGGCAAAAGGCTTCATGTCTTGCCCAGTCTCCTTTTCCAAAAGATGCTTTGCAATCTGAAGGTGATATTGCAGCTTCAGTACCGGATGATTTGGGTTGAAGAGCTCAGCGAGGTTTTCCGAGTTCAGGATCTTGCTGTAAATAGCGGAGTTGGTCTTCAAACTGCAAATGAGACGCCAGATTTGTTCCTAACTGCGCGTGTCGTTAGTCTCGAGACTGAAAAGCTTATCGAGGTAGGTCGTGTTCTCTGCGATCATGCCTCGAGGAATGCTATCCTAGTTGACTGTCAGATTTGGGTCGTCGGAGTAAGTGACTTCGCCACGCACGTCTCTAGAAAGATCATGGTTGTAACCAAAGGCTTGAAGATTACCCCAAACTACTTCGCTCTTCTACAGACTGCCAATTCGATAAAACCTGAGGAAATCATCGAGCGTCAGCAAACCATCATTATCTGTGTCGTTTTCGCTGAAAAGCTTTTCTATTCTTGTGTCACTCGGCTACAATTACTACTAAAGTTTTCCCGTTCGTTGATTTACTGCCAATGCATTCTGCAAAAAAGATGTTGCGGTCTCCTTCGTCATGTATCTATCAGCTTTAGTTGATTAAGTGAGATCCAAATCGGTGAGTTCGCTTGCAGCAACAGAAAACATATTGAACCAAGACGTGAAAATGAGCTCAGCTTCCTTTACCAAATGTCCAGTGAGTGGGTTGATCAAAGGAACCTGGCTGAAGGAAACTTGAGTTTTCATAATCATAAGTTCCTCATTGCTTTCAAACTTAAGCTGACCCAGGCTTTTGCAGTAGTCGCCTGGAGAAACTTCTAACTTGCCACTATCTCGCTTAATTTAGATTTTGAGAGGTGATCTATTCATTTGTTTCGCTAAGTAGTCCGTCAATTCCCAAAAAGTTATGTTCGAAGGGATATTGAGAACTATGTACTTAGGCTAGTCCCGCTCGTTTAAGTAGCTTGTTGCGATGAGATTTTAGATGTTGTATACGGAACTATCAAGAGCAGCATGGGGTCTTATCGATGCTGTGCCTCCTTTTCTTTCGCAGTCTTCGAAGAACGTTTGTAAGATTTGCATCGTATTGTTGATGATGTTATGCTTAACCGCTGGTTCTGCTTCGCTATCCAGCAGTGCCCCGTCCATTCTATCGAAACACTACTTAGTGAATTCTTCGTAAATTTCTTGCTTTCTGTCTATGTTTATTGTACCTTGACTTAAATATACTTAAGTCAAAAACTGAATGACGTTAGTTTGGAGTTCCTTGTCCCGCTTATGACAGGCAGTTTCAAAAAACTACCACAGTAAATTGACGCCAACCAACAAATTTGGCATGACATTCACTCTGAATACACTCTTCGGCCTGTTTTTTTAGTTTGCCGCTGCGATGTTGATTGCTCCTCTATTGACTACGTTCAAGTTATTTGCCTTCTCATTCACGGTAATGAAAAGTGTCTGTATACATTAAAAGCCATTCGAGTTGGCGCCTTGTTGGAACAGTTTATTCACGTTGTTGAGGATGTAGATTTGGAACAGGTTGCAGATTACATCTGAATGCTCCTAACACCATAATTGATTACCAAGAACTTGTGAAAACCAGTCAAACAACAGACTTGCGTCGCTGTCTTCTTTGCTTTGTAGATAAAGCATGCTCCAAGTGCGCTCGACGTGGTCTGCATTGAGGACTTTTTTATCATCGACTATCTCGAGGATGAATTTAATTGACTTCAGACGTGCTGCTACACTCTTGGTATGAGAGTAGCCCTCGTCCATCGCTTAGCCCATCAGATAGTTTCCAAGATCATCCAAAATCAGATTAATGAGGTTGTCTTTCTCGCAAATTTCAGCTACATATTTTGCTTAGGTCTTCTGTTGATAAATATTTCCCACGTTACCTGAGTACTGATTGACATACTTAGGCATCATTTCAATTACTTTTCGCATGATCTTAATAGCTTAGATACTGGTTCCTTTTTTGAAAGATATGATTTAGATCGATCGCTTTATGAAATCTTCCCGGTACTCAGACTCAATATTTCGCAAGAGGTCGCAGAAGTGTTTTCTTGACTGTTTTGCCAGTGACCTCGCGTAGCCAGGCTTCTCTTGCATGAAAATTTGCCAGAGACTAGAAATTGCAGACTGCCGTGCTTGTGATTTGTAATAAGCATTTTTACCGATGTTGTAAAGAAATTCAATCTCTCTTGTGGTAACTTTAGTAGGCTCCATCGAGTCGGTGATTTTTTTGATGAAGCACTCAATAATTTCGTCGGGTAGCGAGGGTGAAGTATCCTAGATGATGCGATAAACCTCAATCAGTGCAGTTTCATCGACAAGGGTGGAAGCCCAAAGCATGTCAATGTGCTACTGTTTGAAATTTTTCTCTGAAATGTACAGTTTGATGATGTCGACAGAACGTTGGGCAATTTGCAAGTGGAAACGCTGCTGCGAAAATATAAGCGCAAAAACATCAGCGCTCAGAAGGTCGTTCATAATTTTTTCCTTCAAGCTATCATGGCCTCTTGCTGATCGCACTTCATCCGCAATCATACTGATTCCTTAGATTCTTTTGAGGAAATTCTCGCTTCTGAGTAGAACTGCCCCCAACTTGACATTCAAAGCACTAGCAAGTTGTGAAATCTTTCCTTTTGTAGTTACTCTTTTTAGAAGGTCGGAATAGCTCGCAACGAACTCCTTTAAGCCTTCAGGCTAACAATTAATCAGTATTGTCGAGTTCTCTGAAGAAAGAATTTAGCCAAACAAATCAGCCACACGTGGACCGTATGCACAGCTGAACTGCCTTATCCATAGTGGCAATGTTCTTTTCAAAAAGCTTTAGATTGCCATGACATGGCTCATTTCAGTCTTAAATGACCCAGCAGCTAGACTCTCATACAAGTTTTCTATAACTTTAAAACCGCCAATCTAACCGAATTCGTTCAGCAAATCTGCGAAAAACCTTGTTCCGCCAAATTAATCATCCCGCTTTCTGGCCCATAAGTGGGTAATACGACTAGGATAAACCCAGTCGTCGGCATCGCTTATCCTTATTTCATAATCCATCTATCCTTACCCTACGTTAGAATACTGTGTAGTCAAGTTGTTTAGTGGCTAGATATTTGGCCAAGCTGTGCACATAACCATGTCGAACTTTGGTTAAGTATATCCTATGCACTTACGACCCTTGTGATCCTCCTTTTATCCACTTGGGTCAGCGTATCTGAAAGCGACAGTAATTGATTGAATAGGAAGACCATCGATGTCAGTTTCATTAGGTAATACATCAGTCTTAAGGCAAGTTGAACGGTACCATGTACCGTAGTCATCAGAACAATCAAAAATATTGTCTTCTTTTATATCGAAGCGCCATGCCCAGTCGTCAGTGTAAGCGCCGAAAGGTGCGATTTCAGATGAAAATATACTGAACTCCCTTTGAGAGTTTTTAGGGCAGCGTAAAAATGCAACTAGAATATTTTGGCTGTCGACCATGACTACCTTCGCGGGCGACCAGCCTCGTATTTACTTTGATAGTTGATTGTACGGAGTGTCGTAGACGTTTATCGCGTCAATGTAGTCTCCCTAACTTATAACGAGCCGCCATTCTTCTTTTGATCGTGCGTTGCGTGACGTTTTTCTTGCTACATCGTTGATCCAATCCCGTTTATTGGTATTGTAGCCAGTTTAATTCTTCGTGTTTGTCATATTCGACATATCTGAGAGAGCGCGAATCATGTTAGAGTAAGGGTTGAAAATTTCAGCTACAACCTGGCACATTGTAGCGTCTCGGATCAAAGGCGCGAAAAAGTTTACGATGCAATTTCTGAAAAACAAAAATATCTGAAGTAGGTACTACACGAAATTGTTGACGAGGGCCTTTACTTACGTCGTGCTTTGTAATAATCGACTCGCTATGGACGACTCTTGCGACATCTTAAAATAGAGTTTTTATGGTTTTAGTGCGTGTTTCGCTGTCGACAGCTGCTATTAATCGAATAAGCTCATTCTTGGAGTCATTAAGAAGACTATTATAAGATATCATGAGCTCAACTGGCTCGAGTTTGACTTTAATTTGAGTGGATATTGCATCAGCCAAAAAGGTTGCCTGCTCGAGCAGTGGAAGTTTCTCGTAATCTTCTCTTTAAATTAAGAAGCTGAAGTTGAAAGAGGAGTTTTACACAGTTTGTTGAGGTAGGCAAGGAACTGTCACAACGTTTTTGATTGGGGTGATTTCGAGGGGAGTCACTTCCTTACACTTTTCTTTTTCGACTTAAATGGAGGTTTCTTCGGTGCATGTCATCGTTGTGTCGATTTAGACAGCTTCTGAGCTATTGATTGGCAACATTTCTGTCGAAGACTGCAGTTTTGGCTCGTAAGCCGACTGCTTTACCATTTCGACATCTTAAGATTTATCGGAGGCAAGACCCATTTCTAAATCTTGATCTTCCGCCGCGTAGTTTTGCGAATTGTTTTACATGGATTAACCAAAAATTATAAATTTTAGTCTCCAGCAATCGGGGTTTTGGGGTTTTGGGG
>Ga0169931_10014702_pt1 | contig 10565 bp, 6 predicted proteins | sample Kivu_15m_20L_FD_129675 | JGI IMG/M metagenome (GOLD analysis project Ga0169931, IMG submission 129675) | Freshwater microbial communities from Lake Kivu, Western Province, Rwanda to study Microbial Dark Matter (Phase II) - Kivu_15m_20L... | ecosystem: Environmental > Aquatic > Freshwater > Lake ... | reverse complement strand
TCTCACCCTCCCTCTCGTCGCTTTCTTCACGAGCCCACCTCCAATCCGTCGCCCAATAACGTCTCGTACGCAATCTAAGATAAGTAAATCACCACAGAATAACCCCTTTCGATCTCGCCAACTCCCTCAAAGATGAACTCATGATCGGATATTAAAGCATAGCATAGATCAAAGTCAGAAACATCGCAGTGAGTATAATCAACCCTCAAACCATGCAGTGTCAAATATACGAAACCAGATTGGATAAGGATATCAAAAATACAATCAAAGGGGTATAATCTGGTTTCCCTTTCAGAAATAGCGATTAATAGTTCCATCATTTTTCGTAAACACGAGGAACACCTAATTTCTAGGAACTTAAATAGTATCAGTTTGACAATCGCACACTTTTTGTGTTCAATTTGCCTGAAAATGTATCGAAATAAGACCTTCAGGTTAAATTCAAAAACAATAATGTGTCAGTTCAACTCAAATATTGTGTATTGGGTCTACCTGCATACGCTAGAGTCGTCTTCTAACGCCCCTAAGAACTAATATAGTCTTTATAGTTGATTCCGAGTAGAAGATTGCAGTTTGGTTAGAGAATCGCTGTGATTAAAACAAGCTAAGAAGAGGAAGTATTAAGATTAGGGAATAGACGATTGGTCGTTCCTCTTGGCTAGAATTCAAAATTGTAAGAATATTTGTTAGATTTCAGTCGATTCGGCAGAGTTATGCATCTAGACTGGCCTCTATAGGCCACCCTAATCCCAAGAGTATAATAAGTCAAATAATTTTTCAAAGACAGTTCTGAACTTGTCAAAATAAATCAACATCATCAAGATGGCAGCGTGTAATCTGAATACTTCCCAGCCATGCGAGTGTTTGATCTTAAATAAGATTAAAGATAGATCGATGATTTTATCACACGTAGCTAGCATCTCAAAGATGTCTATGATAATCGAAGCAGATTTGCGAGAAATATCAATATATAAATGGGTAGATAGGGGTAGAGTGTACTCAAAAATAGAGGGTATTGTGTAGTTACATACTCGACTTATTAATAAGCCCAAGGATACTACTTTATCAATGGATCGAATGGCAAAATCGAGCTAGTCGGCTAACGTCTAGATTTCTAATTCGATCCAACTTTCAGAACCTAATTGCTTAGACAAATCGATAACTAGTATTTGGTGGGTAAGAAGCGAGCTCAATAGTAAAAATAAGCCCATAATGCAAAATACTTAGACCCTTAGCGTAAAACCAAATAATAAGATTCTTTATAAAGCTGGGGGAACAAGATGCTATAGAGGAAAAGAAGATACTACAATTACGATCCTAACGAAAAAGCTGATCACTACTTACTCTAGTAGAGAATATTCAGAAGAATATACAACTAATAATCTTTGACAAAAACTAAAAAATCACCTAGATTTCAATTCAGATAGTTGATCCAAGACAACAGGAGACGAGACTGGTAAGATCAGCTATAAAAATATCGACAAGCTAAGTAACAAGTAAATAACAAATCTTTCGACTAGCTTGCAGAAATTTAACTTTTCGGTAGGGTATTGCCCAAGGATAAATATTTATAAAGACTTATAGCGCAAGATACAAAGCATAGATAGTTGGTGGAGAATCAGTTGTTGAAAGATAATAATTTGTTGACTCAAAAATATGATATTTTTAAGAGGGATAAATTTTATTAGAGACAACAGGAGAGAAGGAATAGATTGGCTATAGAAGCATTAGGAATACCACCTGCATAATAAGGATAGAAAGCTTAAGGCGAGGCTGCATAGGGATAACAGGGATAGCAACAACAGCAACAAGAAGGTGAGACTAATATCGGCAAGAAAAGTTTTTCAACTTATAAGCCTTTTGCGTTGTATAGATAAAGAGATGCTTAGTAATAAGCGCATTATCAACACAGATACCACTAATTTATTCGCAGTCTCATTTATTAATACATGGGAGTCTTCCATGATAAACTCATCTAATAGGCTTCAAGTAACAAAGCTGATTATCTCAACCCTTAAAACCTGAAATTTTCAACAGGACAGCCTTTCCTAAGATAACAAGATATCGTCTAATCTCTGCAGTTCAGGAGAGATTTCAAGAAAGCTCAAATCGACTATGAAGATTACGTCTACGGCATTAATTTTTTCAAATCTTCAGGAGTAAGCGCAGAACATCTGAATGCTCATTACAGAAGTCTTTACCCTCAAGGATTACAATACTTGAGCGATGTTGGGCTCGTTGAATAGATCAAATAGGTTTCTGGCGACAACCTTGAGTAGAGTGTCAGAGTACTTAACGCGCAGATAGCATAATTCGGTTAATAGTACAGATTGAAAAAAGAGGGAGATAAAACTTATTTGGTAAAATTGGTCAAGTATTAGCCTTTGAGCCAGCCTGCCAGAATGTAGAACATGGAGTAATTTGTTGAATAAAACGGAAATTAAGTACCTCCTAGACAAGCATTTTTGTTCAACAAACATTTCTAAAAAATCCGCTAGACTGGCATAATCCCTTAATAAGTTCTATAAGCATTCGGTCTACCTCCAAAGGTAACAGTCGATGATCTTTTGGCTTAAGTAGGAGCTAAAGTAAACATCTCTCGCAAAGGTACATATAATTTCATATAGATTTATTGCTGAGTGAGAGAGTAGCAAAAATATCGGCTTAGAGTATGAAGTAGGAGGAGATCGAGCAACTGGCGATAGAGAGAGAAAGAAGAAGCAATTAGAAGAAAGGAAGTTAATCTTTTGCTAAGGATACTTCTGAGATTTATGTGAAGGATAGGGAGGGATATTTTAGGGTCAGTCGTTATAGACAAATCTGATGTTAAATACATAAATACTTTGTTGTTTAGATAAAAACCAAATTAGATGAGTTAATAAGCAATTTTAAGACAGAATTTATTGTCATTTTTTGTATACGTTTACTGATAGCATATATAACTATCTCACACTTGATCACTAATTAACTTAAATTTCCCAAGCTGTTACTATTCATTATGAAGTCACTTACAACCAATCAACCCTCACACTAACTCGACCTCCTCCGTCTAACCTCACTCATCCGCTAACGATAGTCCTCGCTTCTCCTACTCTTCTAGTAACGCTACCAACGAACTTACGAACGCACCTAGTGGTACCTCAAATGCTGCTAACACCATTAAAAATAAAACAGGCTTTCGAGGTAAATACGGACAATAGTTTTCAAATGGGCATTAAGTGGAGAAACACAATAGGGTAAATAAAATGCACAAGTACGAGGTTTTTGGCTACGAGTCAAAATGGTCATGAAGATGTCACTGGAAAGAGTCAAAGTACTCGGCTTGCTAAGCTATGGATTGTTCGAGCAATACTAGGGAATAATTTAAGCAATCAACGGGGCTTACGATCGTGGCAACGGGATTGGCTGTTTTAGAGAGATTGAAGAAATGATCAGAAGCAGGAATAGAACTATACATTAATTGCTTGACTATTCGAATCTGCCAAGCAAACGCAATATATAACCTATTGTCAGCGATTCCAAAGGATAGTAGATACCTTTAAGACCTGCTTATTCTATGAAACAAACTAGAAGATAATGTCTGAGCTAATCAAAGCATAAGCTACAGCCTTTAGTTTTTAAAAATGTGTCACAGCTTGCATAGGGTCGTATCTTGTCACGGCCTTTGAGTCAGTAAAACAAAACAAGATTCAATGCAAAATCATTCTTAATGGGCCGAAAGTATAAAAAAGTGACCCATTATTTATAGCTTTACTAGGGTCATCTTAAAGGAGCAATGGAGGGAAAGATAGAGGTTAATCTTGATAGGAAACGAACCATCCAGCAAAATATAGATCAAATGTACGAATAGCTACTGGGCCGAAATGTAGGAAATCACAAGATGATAGCTAAATTTGTTCATTTGCACTCTGGCAGAGCTAGTCGCAAGTGGACTAAACGTTTTTTAAAACCGATTAAGCGACAAGTGATAACGGGGTAGACTCCTAAGCCCAAAGGTGAGACTATAAAAGCTAAGGGAGATACGCCTAAGGTAAAAGGAAGGAAGAAAGTGGGTAAATTAGTAGGAAGAGCAGTGTCGGCTAAGCCACCAAGGAAACTGAGGGATAATAGAATGGGGTTAAGTCAGGTCTTGGGTGATATTCGAGGAACCAGAGTTAGAGTATGATAGGGTGATTACTATAATTTTTATTCAAAAAGACAAATAACTATCACTTAAATGATTAAAATTTAGTCAAATATCTACTTATTGATAATTAAAGATATAAATCACATGTTTTTTCAATAATTTTTGTTATGTATTGAATGTACCGAGCATCTTTATAATACAAATAAACACTATGCAACGCAAAAACTAATAATAAGACCCATACTAACTAATCCGCAATCTACGTCGCGTTATCCAATCTGAGCGATAAGCCATATAATAGTATCATCTTATCTGCGATTCGCTCTTCCACTAAAAAAATGCATCTATACGCTAAGCTAACCATCTTAAACTACAAGTTCAGACACTTACAAGGCAACTGCAGCATTATTAGAGTACTGCTAACAGCAGATTATAACAGAGCAATAGCAGATTAGAAAAGAGTACGCAGCTTGCGCCTAGATAATACAAATAATACAACTCTTTAAGACAACATCCCTCCCTTAGAAGCCTCACTCTAGCTTCGCCCAATAAACCAGACATATCTTCAACTCTCTCCTTCGCCACTCCTTCCACCCGTCTAAAAAAATAAAACTCGAAAACCATCCCTTTCGTGCCCGGATAAATAAAATTCAACAAACGCAAAACCCTTCCTCTACCCCGACCTAACGACAGCATAATCGATACCTCACAATAATCTATAGGCGATTTTTTGATTGAAGATGTAGTAGTGGTTGCACCAGATATAACATAATTAAAAAGATTGAGAGAGGAGCAAAGAGATGCTCAGGAACTGAATATCCAAAAATACGTTTTTTTCAACCATAACAAATTTTACCAGAGCAATAAATAATAATATCTTAGAGATATAGCCCAAAGAGCCTTTCCGATGGGTGCAACTGCCACCAGAACCACAGTGTAAGATGTCTAACAATTCAAATCGGAAATGGAACAACGATCAGACGGAGCCATGGGATAGGAATTTTTCATTTTTACTCTCAAAGGCGATTTCGATGTGCCGCCTCGAAATTAAAGAGTTTTTCTAGGAGGATGCAATCCTTTCAAAGGACTTTTTGCAGTGTGTATGAAGGTTAAAGATTTTGTGCCTATAAGAGAGTAAAGTCGGCATTTAAGGAATTAGACTGTTGTGTGGGTTGTCAATAAAATATACGTGGTTTTGACATACTATCCGTTTTTCAATCTACATCTAGCTGTGCTGAGTAAAATACATAGAATATTGTAACCGAAATGGCACTTGCTTCACGGTTAAGAAGTCTTTGCTAGAAATCTGACTCGTAATTTAGCCTAAGCTCAGAAAAATTATGATTACGATAAGATGGTGAGTTACCTAAGGAAGAAAATACCAGGGCATGGCTAAGTATGTCAGTGGGATAATGAATACTTAGGTACCTTACCTCCATATGGACCCGCCTCAACAAATTCCATCTCTATGTTCACATCTCCCATATTTTTTTCAGTATTCGCCTATGAAGAAATGTTAGTTTTGATCACTGCCTTATTCATGTAAAAAACAATAGTTTTCGTAAGTTAAAGTTAAAGTGCAGCAACTTGCTGTGCTTTGTTTCTCGTCAGTTGCATCGCACCATTCATCTACCATCAGCACTTAATACTCAACTGTTCTAATTAAATGATCGATGACATTGTTTTCGGGTTTCCTTTGACACTTGTAGCCTCACTAAAAAAACCAAAAAACATCACAAGAATACTAAGTTCATTTGTCTAAAACAATACCTCACATTTTAGAGGATTCAAAGGTAAATAACAAACCGCACCTTTAGTACTAGTTGACATCGATTCCAACACCATCCTTCACGATCCATAACTAAATAAACAGTTCTAGAATATAATAGTGGATCCTTCTAAATAATTAAGAGAAGCATACTTGGCTGTTAATTCTGCATATTCTAAATCTTTTAGTTTTCCTAAGAAAATGCCAGTGGAGTACCAATCAGCTCGTCCACGTAATGACCACTAAAAAACAGCATAGTAAAAGAAAAAGATGTTGAAAGATTATCAACAAAAAATATAGAGTAATACAACAAGATGGCCCAACTATAGACCTACTCATCAGACTAGGCATCTACATAATTTACTGCTTCAATATTTGGGTTCGTTCGTAGTTGATTAGTAGTTTCATGAGTAGCTGTTGGTAAGAGACAGACCAGGCCAACTATAGTTTTGTAGGTAGTATTTAGCAACTAAACATTCGGATAAACGAAAATTTGTAGATGTGGTGTTAGGTAGTCAGATATTTGCGAGTTATCTAGATAGATTGGAAAAAGGAAGAGGATGATTGTTTGTTACAAATTATTTTTACTAATCAGATTTTTAGATTTTACTTGCATAAAGAGCAATTTAACTTTAAATTTTTGCTAATTAGATAGCATAAACAAATAAATTGTAAGTATTTTAATCAGTATTCGATTACCTTACTGAACCCTTTTCACATCCTTATATATAATTATTAATGGGCGACACCCTCAGCACTCCCTCTACTAACCTCTAATAATTCTCCCTCTAAAACACTATCGAATACGAATAGTCTACCAACTAACAATTCGGCCCCATACTCATCTTCCGTCAAAATCGAAAACCATACCGCTATTTCCTTAGATATCGCGAAATCGCAGTCGATGATCCCAAGACTTATGAACGACTCAAACAGAAGTAAGAATGGTTCAGAGGATTTGGCGAGCATAGAAATATAGTCAAAGTTGAAAGAGCTATGGTTTTTAGAAGTATTGTTGAGGTTATATAGGCACATAAATGTGTATTAAAAATGTTGGACTTGATCTTTTTGCAAGCTACTATAACTATACTCTTCAAAAGGCAGTCTAGAGTAAAATCCGCAGAAACGTCAGATTCAGATAAACCGATATCCTTTATGTTTTATAGAGTCTCATAAGTGCTTTGAGTGAATTCAGAAACAAAAGCAATAGTTACAGTGGTTGGTTCACCCAGCTAACTCATGTATATCTGAGTCCATAGGGTTTCGTAAAAATATATCCTTTTCCGATGTACTTCAAATCAATGAATAATATCTCACAGAGATCGATGTCGATCAAACCCATTAGACCTAAGAATTATATAGTCGATAACTAGGAAGTTTAGTTGGAGTTGACGAAGAAAACTTCGGAGGGAAGCAAGTTATCGTTTGATAGTCAAATGTATATCCCTATGAAGCAGTCATATTAGGATGATATTAGGGATATCGGAGTGCTTGTTCTTAGGTTACTACTGTTAAATAGAGATGGAGATATCAGGTTTTATACCCCTGATAAATTAAAACAGCTTCTCGATATGCTATATTTCGACAGGACTATCACACATTATCTTAAAAATTTGCTCTAAAAAATGTTACTATACAGTCGTTCGATAAGCCTTGCAGATCTACAAAAGACAATGTAATCTTTGAAAGATCAAGACGTCAGTTTTGGCCACTGCGTTAAAATTGATTAAGGACCCTCTTTACCTTAACCTCCTTCCCTTAGCAACAAACTGAGTGCCTAGCAACAAATCGCCATGCATCAAAATCTAAAAGCCAGCACAATAAATGTAATATCGAGACTGAGACGAGGCAACAGTGCTTTTTGATTTTTGATTATGTTTTATTGTTTGATTGTTTTATGAGTTAGCAGTTTAATTTTTTTAGATAATTTTATTACTGTTTTGTTTTAATAGAAGAAAATGGTATGGCGGGTAGTCGGATCACTAATTTCACAGCTTTTACTAGTAGGATTAGTATTTTTACCTTGGATAACTGATTACGATTTCTGGTAAAGACTGGTTAAACTCTAGGGAAGCTTTGAGATGCAACATGGTAATCTTGCCTCAACCCAAAAACATTTCACACTATAACTTCGTTAAAATCAACAATATTTGTTTCGATTCCAAGATTAATAGAAATTAAACATCAAGGGGAAGTTTTTGAGTCAGAGTTAAGATTATTTAGCAGGGCATAGATATGGACTTTAAGAATCTGGCAGCGGGATATACAAGATCAAAGGGTATATCTAATATGGTATTTACTTTGGTCTAGAAATCAACTATGAACTATAGCTAAAGGATGCATGGAATCAAATCAAAATAAGTGGAAAATAGACCCGCTACTAATACTTGCTCCTTGGAGTTTTGCTGACTATGACCCTATTCGGAACCCTTATTTTTCCTTTCACTTCCAGCAATCGATAGACTCTCCTCTATAACATAAAAACGCGTCTACATCCATTTTACAATTTCTCACTTATCTTCAAGATTTTAAGTATCAGCATGTACTACTGCATGACTGCATACTGGATCCTCTCACGAACATCTTTCTTCTACATTTTAAGTTTCTATGGATTGTATTTATTTGCCTTCGCGCCTTCGGTGTTTCATTTGATCTATCTTTTACTTTGCCTGCAGAAAAGTATCAGAGATCTTCCGATCATAAGTAATCTTTCAAATACATGCAAAATGATCGTTGCTTTTGTAATTACGGGCATATTCTTGGGATTGTTTGTCTTTCTTTTCTTTTAGAAAAATATCAATTTTTATTATATCCTCGGCTCTGCTTTCGTCTATCAAATTTTCAGCTCTATTTCGAACAAAAGACACTTTCTTTGGAGATTTATATGGTACGATTTCTTGCTTACTGCTGTTTTGAGTGTTTTCTCGATGCTTGTACCGGTTGCTAACTTCAGTCCTATTTCTTACAGACAATGTGTTGTATTTTGGTCAATTTTTATCTTCGTTGCAGCCTAGGGCTATCTGCTCACGTAAAAATTAATAGGAACCTAAGTGACCTAAGAGATGAAGCTTTAGTAATACACGATCAATGATAAAAGTCAACCAAGTTTCATCTTCGATGCAGGCATAGCAGTTCAACCCTAAAGCGATCGTCGTTAAGCTAAAACGCAATAAAACTAAACGAGAGCTTCATAGACGTGATGATTTATTCAAATATTAAGCCATGATTTTGTTGTTAATTTTGTTGGCGTTTGAAATTAAAGTGGGGGCTAGAATAATATCAATGTCATCGAGCAAGCGGGAATCTGATATTTTCGTATAGGAAAAAAGATTAACCCGAAAAGACAGCTCTAAGCTACCAGCAATCACCATCCCCTATCTCAAAAGAGGAGACTCCAGCGTCTATATCAATCAATTCCTAGCTTTAGATTAACCTGAACCCTCCCTGTCTTCTCCAATCAAACCGATCATACTACTCAAAAAGTAATCAGTTATTGCTGCTTCGGTTAGAGAGGACCCAAAATAAGACCATTCATAAAATTAGAGTGCATCTCACTCACGAGTATCTGGAAGCAAAAATCCATCATCTTTCCACAACTTCCAAAAACACCTAACAGTTGCCTTGAAACACGCTGTAGTCATTTCACACCAATAAAAAATGCCCAAAGATTACCTAAGAGCCGCTTCGAAACTATGGAAAACATTCTAATCATCTCGAGTATGCACCAAGAAAGTTCTGCATTTTTTACTCGGACATTCCAACTAGCATCAGCCCACTATGGATGATCTTAAAGAGTGGGGATTCAATACGATCTATGAAGAATATGGCTAGTAGGTTATTCGTGAGGCGAGATAGTTTTTACTCAAGGAGAGTCTCAGGCAGATTAGATAGGGGTGCTTAGATGATTACTTCGCCAAGAAAAAATTAAAAGATAAAGAAAAGTTTGAAAAGTATGTATAATTTTTTGTCGAAGAACTGGAGTAGGGATTCCTGAAGAAGCGATTGCCTCGTGAGAAAGTGGCCGAGTTGAATAAACATTGATAATTTGACTCACCGAAATAAGAATATAAATATGATGTAAGTATTGAAAACAATTAAAAGTATTCAGATATCATGGACGAAGATATGAACCTGGTTTTATCAACCTAGTTGTTGTTAGGTAGTCCTCTGCGTTGCAATCGTATCGGTTTTATTTCTTCTTCTTTAAAATTTATTGCAGTTTGCCAGTGCTCAAAACATCTCGTTTTCTATTTTTAAATGGTTAGTGAGATGATGTCTTGAATTATATAGGTCTTAAACCTAGTTTGACTTTTGATTTCAAGTACTGACTGAAATACGAATCTGCTTGCATCTATATCGGTTCCAGTTTTATTTTGATCTGTTTGAAAGGAGTGCACTATATTTATGGCATTTTTTCATGTTATTCAATAAATTGACTTAAAGTCGGTATTGGTTTTGATTGGGAAGGCAGTCTTGGCAAAATGACAGGTTAGATTTTATCTGAATTGTTCCAATTAGATAGTTAACTGAAGGAATGATTACGCTAGTACCTTGTTAAATTGTAAAGACGATGATTTTGTAATGGAATTTAGATGTTTGAAAAGAAAGAGAGCTGTTATTTGATTTTATCTTAGAGCTTCATTTTATTATATTGGTATAATACTATACAAT
>Ga0169931_10014701_pt1 | contig 10565 bp, 13 predicted proteins | sample Kivu_15m_20L_FD_129675 | JGI IMG/M metagenome (GOLD analysis project Ga0169931, IMG submission 129675) | Freshwater microbial communities from Lake Kivu, Western Province, Rwanda to study Microbial Dark Matter (Phase II) - Kivu_15m_20L... | ecosystem: Environmental > Aquatic > Freshwater > Lake... | reverse complement strand
CACTCTAGAAAATTGTATAGATCTTTGGTGTCATACGACTACTGTAATAAATTTGACTTCATAAATCAGATTGAATTCTTTTACATCATCATGAGTTTATCATCACCTCTTTCCTTAGCCGTAATGCTCGATGACGACGATGACTTTGATCTAATGCTCCTCGCTTCGCAACATCAGACCTTGCCTCCTACTCGAAATCAATTCGGATTCATTCCAAGAATAGCATTGCTTGATCCACATCTTTCACCATGGGTAAAGTTATACTCTTCAGTTAGTATAGGGGATATGATCATCTTGACAGGACTTGATTATGCTACATTTAATTACTTAGCTGTCAAATTCGAAGTGCTTTATAACAAATACACACCTTACTCTGGTCATGGCAGAATCAAAATCAAGCCCATCACTGCATGCTACTATCGGCCTAGACTATTGGACAGCAGAGGTTGCTTAGCATTAACATTAGCTTTTTTGCGAGTGAGGGGTCGGCATTCTAATTTAAGCATGCTGTTTGGCATTGGATCAACAGTTACCTCTTTATTCGTCAAGTTTGGCAGACGTCTCTACCTTCGAATGGTACGACGTTTATCTGAGGCTCAAGTTCGAATGCCATCTCTAGGAGACATAGACATTTGCAAGTCTAGAGTTGTTCAGAAATATCCAACATTGGTCGACGTATGGTTCACTATGGATGGGTTAAAGCTACCAATTGAAAAAGCCACTGACTTCGAGATCCAACAAAAATTCTACAATGGATGGGCCCATGGCCACTACATTGGCAACGTTTTAGTCTTCTCATCTGATGGTAGAATCGTGGCTTGTTCAATGAACAATATTGGAAATATGCATGATTCTGAAATTGCAGTTATAGGTGGAATATATGCCAAATTAGATGAACAGTGGAGGATGTGTAGAGGAAAAAGGGTAGTAGATTCGGCTTTTCATACTGGAGCTTATAATCAGTTAATCAAGAGTGGTCAAGTTGTTCCAACTAATGCATCTGATTTACAGCGTCTGCAACAGTCCGAAGCTACGGCTTTAAGACAATCGGCTGAATGGGGTATGCGAGGTTTTCAATCTTCATTTCCAAGATTTTATGACACTATCCCATGAAGAAAACGGCGAGAGATTACTTATGTTATTATCGGCTGTATACTTATTCAATATAAGATCACGTCATGTTGGTTTCAATCAAAGTCAGACTGTATTTCAGACTGTATTCATGCCTTTCTTACAGAACCATAATGTGGAAGAAATTGTGAATTGGGCTACTTTATAAGAACATGTTATAGTAATTCATTATGTAAAAGAAGAAAATTATTTTCACTACAATACATTATTCACGATCACTTTTAAATCTACTCGTATCGATGCTACTAATAGTGGATGAAGACGAAGAGTCTGTGTCGTCGCTTTCCTCCGGTCCAGGTTCAGCGGCCGTTGCAAAAATAGGAACATTAGCAGGTGAAGGAAATAAATTGTTCATTGGCAATTGATTGTTATGACCACCAGTACCTCCTTCTGATGATTTCATAAACGTAGACATCATCATCATCATCATGAAGTTATGCATATTCTCTTGACGTTGTTGATTGGCTTGTTATTGTCTCATCCATTGACGATCTCTTTTGGCCTCTTTCCTTTGTTGGTTTTTTTCTTTTCGTTTTCGCTTTCTTTCCCTTTCTTCTCTTTCATCTTTCTCCTTATCCCTGTCAATTAAATAATTCTTGAACTTCATGCTGTGGTCTCTTGACTCCAAAATCACCTGCTCGATTTTGTTCCTTGATTGACGACTGTTGGTATCTCGGAAATTACGTAGATGACGACTCGTCTCCAATGAAAAAGAAGTAGAGGTAGAACCTGGATCAAGTATGACTTGTGAAGATGGATTAGTAAAGGTACCTTGAGAACTAGCTTGGGGAACCATGGCCGGTGTCGTGGTCGATAAGCGTTGACCTTCAGATTCATTCGGTTCTGTGTCCTGAGTGCCTCCTAAATCTAATGGATCAAGTTCTCCATCGTGACAGTCGGCCTCCTCCTTTAAACACTTCAAGGCTCTTAACGCATGTGCCACGTGTGTAGATACTATCGGGTCACCAGTCTTTGGCCTAGATAAAAATAAAGAAAGCATTAACGAGCACGACAACGTTTACAAAATAAGATTACATATCACTAAAACTTACTTCTGTCTGCAGAGACGATTGAATTTTTTCTTTAGATGTGCAAATTCTTTTTTACTTGATCCACCATGTACCGAATCTTATAAATTTGCAACCTCTTGCCGTTTTGTTTCTGAAAGGGGTTTCATTGTCTCAATTAAATTAAGAAGAGTAGTAACCTCCTCATCTTTATAATTCTTCACACCAGTTCTACTTTTTTTAGCTGCTTGAACAGTTGAGGGAGGATTCGATGGGGCAAGAGTAGGATTCAATGGAGCATGAGTAGAGGAAGTGTTCGTTGGAGGTAAACTTGGCATCGAAGGGGGATAATTTGTATCTCTTCTTCTTCTTCCCTGTCTAGATCGTTCATAAATGACACGGTTGGACCCGCCATTGGAGCTGCAATATTTGCTGCAGGTGTAACTACATGCCGACATACTGGACATTGTTTGTCTTTTGAGGAAGGAAGACGATTCCACCATTCAAAGATACAAGAATGATGAAAGAAATGAGTGCATGGTAAGAAGTATTTGTGGTGGATCTCTTGTAGACAGATTGGACATTTTTACGATGACTCGAAGGATTGCAAAGACGGTAAAGCTTCGTCTCGGATCGTCGCCTCAGTTATCCTTTCTGGATTCGTCACCTCAGTTGGCCTCTCTGGAATAGTTGGCCTCTCTGGAACAGTTGGCCTCTCTAGGATAGTTGGTAGATTGTTGCGACGAATGGGTAAGGGTCTTGGGACGGTAGACGTCCTATAAGGAGATGTGGTTGGACGAGAAGACGTTCGACGGTAGGGCTGCAAGGATTCCAGTGACGTTACGTCGTCACTGTCACTGAGGGGCATGATTGTACTTGTTGTTGAGAATTGTGAGAACAAGAAATAATGTGAGGTGATTCGATGTCATGTGTTTTACACGATGCGATTCAGTAATGAAAATACATACTCAGAAAAACGTTCGTGGCCGCAAGGATTCAGTGAAGTGTCGTCGTCAAGTAGCACTGAGGGCTGAGGGGTATGATTGTTCTTCTTCTGTGAATTATGACAACAAGAAAAGAACGTAAGGTGATTCGATGCCATGTGTTTTACACGATAAGATTCAGTACGAAAAAATACATACGAGGAACAGCGTACGTGTAAATGTACGAGAGGACTAGATTTGTGAAAAAATGGCAGATATCTTTTAAAAGTTTGCTTGCGTAATCTAATAGAGGTAGCTAACACGTATGTACGTTTTTCACAACGCACGATTACTTACCACTGTATAAGTCAGAAAATCGGATGACTTTATGAATAATAAATAATAAATGGAATGATATCAATTTGGCTCTTGGTGAAAGAAAGCTACATAGAGAAGCGACTTACACTCGTTGTTCCTACAATCTTCACAGCCTACCTCATTTCGAAGTTTCTCTCGTGGTTTCAAAGGCAGAAAAAGGCTTACTCTTGGAAATGTCTTACTCCACCACAAGTTTCTAGTCTCATTCCATATCTCGGATCAACCATTGAAATGGGTAAAGATATTCAAAAGTTTCAACTACATTACTTTTCGAAATTCAAATCACCCATATTCACTGCAACTATTAATGGAGATACATGCCATTTCATTCATCCTACAGACAATTTTCAACTCTTGTTTCGTACAAAACAATTTGATGATCGTATTATACAAATTCAATTTACAAGGAATGCATTAGGGGTGAAAAATAAAGTTTTGGCCTCACAGTTAATTGATGATGTGTCAGGTGTTGCGAAACCCTTTTTAGAACAGTACCATACCTATTTATTTACCAAGGAGGAATTAAATCATACTGTTCATGCTGCACAAGCTCGTTTGAATGAAGCGTCTTCTAAATGGTTTAATGCCCAATCTGCCTCTACTCCTATAATTAGTGTCCGTTTATTTCAATTTGTTACAGATGCTGTATTTGATGCATCGATAGCATCTTTAATCTCTACTCATTTAGCGAATGATGAATGTCGCCAATGTCATGAAACATTTGATAGTAAAATTGCCTTATTTCATAGTGGTGTTCCTACAAGATTTTTTCCGGATGCTTTAAAAGCAAGAGAACGACTAGTGGCTAAAATCATGGATGAGAACTTTGCCAAGGGTGCTTCGAAAATGATTCAGGTAAGATTTGATATGTATATTGAAGTACTCGTCGTTATCCGAATCATCCTTAAATTCTCCAAATATTCGTTGTTGTAGGCTCGACTGGCAACTTATAAAGAACTCAACGTCCCAGCTGAGGATGGTGCAAGATTTATCCTCGGGATTTCATGGGCTGCTGTAGGTAATTCCATCCCTGCAATTTTTTGGCTATTTTACTACTTGATGAAAAGCAAAGAAGCGTATGATGCAGTACAAGCCGAGGTAGATTCTGTCGTCAAGGGTCGTACATCTGAAAATGAATCATTCTTTACCTTGGATGAATTAGATAGAATGCCGGTGCTAAATTCTGCCTTTACGGAAGCGTTACGCTTAAGTCATGGAGCTTTTAGTTTACGTCAGGTTTTGGAGGATGTGCCATTACCAGTGAAGGTGCCTAACGGTGAAAGCTGTTCATATTTTCTCGAAAATGGGTCAAATGTGATGATGCTCATGTCCATCATGCATCAAGATCCCACTATTTTTCCAAATCCGCTATTGTTTGATTATAAACGCTTTATACCAGATCCTGTTACAGGAGAACAGGCGTCATTTAAACGACATGGGAAAATAATTGACCCGCTGCGTTTCTTTGGAGGAGGGTCACACATGTGCCCAGGTAGAAAATTTATCGTGTACGAAGCAAAAGCCTTCATTGCATCTCTTTTATATCAATATGAATTGAAACTACCTAATGACGAATTGCAGGGGACAGTAGGTATCGACAAAACATATCAAGGCTTAGGAGTGAACAAACCTGAGCGCGATGTGGATGTTTTAATTGGAAAACGATTAATGTAGTGTTTTAAAGTAAACACCGTCGTCGAAGTAATAAGACCTTTAGTAATGTTTACAAACGAAAGGCATAGACTCTATCCAGATTTGAAGGAGGATGCAATACAGTAATCGCGGCCACCACGCCGGTGGTATAGAAGTTCGCCAATCTATTTTACGTACGATAAGGTTTCGTAGTAGACCATGAAGTCTTTCACAGCAGCTGCTTACTCATGACACTTACCACTCTTCACAGACCAGTGATATGTTTTCATAAGTAAATTGCTTTGAGTGACTTCATGATCCAACTCGAAGCCTAATGATAAGTAAAATTTATTGGCAGCTTCTGAAATAGCCGGCGTGGTGGCCGTGACTATTGCAGTCCCCTGTGAATCTGGATCAAGCCTACGTCTGATAAATTCTTCAGCGTTGGATACAAGAGCTTTACCTACGCCCAAGTTCCTCCAGTCTTTACAGACAACCAATCTCAGGATTTCATACCTCTGCAAACTAGTGCTCGTTATACCAGCCCTACAAATCCCCATAAATCCAATAACCTTCCGTTTATTTTTATTATCTTCATATCGATGATCCACGTGCAAACGATTCACAGTCGCTATCCAAAAGGCTCCATCTAAACTATTGTAATAGTCCCTGATTTTGCAGAATCGTTTGGGAGGAATAATACTACTGTCTCGAATGTCTGCATCGGTTAAGCTCAAATCACTCTTGAGAGAACTTTTTACTAATTTCCTTATAGAGGGATACGTATCAAACCATTGTGCATAGGTATTTTCAAATAATGTTCGAACTTGTTCTTCATCTTGTGCTGAAATGATGGATATTGAAAATTCAGGATACTTTGTTGATACATTATTTGTCTTGGTGGAATAATATTGAATTCTTTGAAAACCACTTCCATATAAAGCTCGATGAGTCCTAGTCCATGGACAGATCTGTCGAAACATGGTCATCTTTATTTGAGATGATGGGCATGCAGTAATCACAGCATAACAAGACAAGTGCATCAAGAGAGCTGTATATTCATCGAAAATATCATGAGAATTTAATTTCCAACCTATGGAGGCAGCAGCTTTGCTAGCATTACAACAATCAACAGGACCATCAAACCCACAAGCTCGTAAACGATTGCATATCGATGTAGGATCTGGACCAATACAGTGAAAACGTTGGTATTGTTCCTCGTCTTGTTGTGGAATTTGTTTCATGGACATAGAATTTCGATCCAGTTTATCTAAAAAATGTTGAAAATAATCTATTGTATAACCATCAAGAACTGAAATAGTAGGTACATCCTCCGATTGTTGTTGAATTGTTCTACTACCCATGGGTTCATAACATAAAAGCATACTATCTTGATTAACACATAGATTCATAGAAATATAATTGAATAATTCTTGGATTGTATCTTGTGTACCTAAATAAGCCAAGACAAGTTCGGAAAGGACTAATGTAGGTAAAGATACATCCAAATTGGAATCTTGAAGCCCTTGATGCAAAGAAGATAGATTGCGCAAGTCCGCATGAAATAATGTATAATTCTTTGATGATGATGATGATGAATCATGATCATCCTTGGATGATATCGAGATATAACCTTGAAATAGAATTCTATTGTTGGAAGGAGTATCCCGATTCTGCACTGGATATAGATAGAAATCTTGTAGATGTGCATGAGTTTTTGATAAGGATGATGAATGATAACTAGACGCTATGAATTGCAAGGCATATCGTTTTTTCATGGCAATGTCATATGTATCTACTTCATAGGTGTATATCTTCATTCCACTGACTTGTGTTTGTAAGGAATGTATCCATAAACCGAGTACATCGAAGCCACATCCTAAAATGACTACATTCAAACCTGTTGGTGTTGTTGTTTGTTGCTGTTGATGATGAGACATGATAAATCTCTGTATTGTATTGGTTATAATGGCAACTCGGGTAGCATAGCCAGCATTAATAAGTGGTGTTTGTCTTTTTATTTTGAAAAATGGATATATTTGTTCTTCTTCTTCTTTGTTGATTGTGGTATTACAAAATGCATCACTAGCATCAGAGGCAGAAATGTCATGACTATCATCATGTTGTACCGATAAAGCCTGAGCCATCATCTGTAGGAGTGATGTGTAAAGTGTTGTTGAATTCGTGTACATTATTTTTTCATTCTGCTTTAGTTTTATTCCAATGAAAGATTCCTCAATAAAACAAGTTGGATTGTATCCCACGGAAGAAAAGGATAATTTAGCATCTAAAGCATCCCAGGCTGTTTTTGTGATGGTAACATCGACAGACATGGTATAATTTGAGAAGGGGAGAAATGAGAAAGTTTATGATAATGTTTTCCAAGCTAAATCAGCATCTTCCAAGTGAACAAAGAACAGATATATATATATAGACCTTGGCATAAAGTAAAAAGACGCAATAAATCAGATCCGGTAGAATCTGGGGTGAGATAGACGATGAATATATTTCGTCAAGATCAGCTTGAATTGAAGCCTTTCTTTCACTTAATAATTACAACATTTCATCAAGGTATTTAACATGTGATGGTGGTGGCTGATAATTGTACTGATGGGCTATTTTATGTAGGTTTCTGTACGTTTTTTAGCTTTTTTGTTTACGTGTTTCTTTTTTCTATAAATAATTCCATCAGCAAATAAAGGCAAAAGGCAAGGAAGGAACCATGCCTTACGTAAGTCATTCTTCATCCATAAAATCCAAAGACTCATCAAAGAAGCAGATTCGGAATCGAATGAATTCTGTTCCAGATGTTATTGATTTAACGACAGAGGACGAAGATGCCAATATATCCTCTCCTCCCTTGAATCCTGCATCACTTGATAAGCGTGTAACCCAATTAGAATATAACATGGGTATATATGAGAATTGTAATCTATCACTGGATGAACGCGTTGGTATTCTTGAGAAACGAATGGGTATATCCTTGTATGATCGTGTATGTCGACTAGAACTATTGTTGGCCTCTTCAATTACAGTCGACCACGTATCTAGTATGGTGGATATGGATAAGGATACTCCTGCTACTACTAATACTTGTGAGGATGATGAAACGATTACTCGTGTGGAGAGTAGTAGTAGTGATGAAGCTACATGGAAAGAAGAAGATTCGTATGAAATGAATCAGGATAATAATAACAATCTTCCTTATGGCATACGCAAAAGGGATGATTGGAATACGGTTTGGGAGAAAATGAAAAGATCTGGATGGAGTTGGAAGAAAGGACGAGGATTGCATACATTTTATTTCATTAAACCAGGATCTACTATCCAAGGAGGAAAGGAATATGATGACTATTTTACTACGGAAGTATCGATACAAGATCATCTTCAAGTAAAGTACGGATGGTGCGGACGACGAAATATACATTCCTCTACATAGATGTTGGATATGCGGTCGAGTGTAATAAGGTCAGTTTCATTTAGTAGTCGTTGAAGATGTTCACCTGAAATACCCATATTGATTCCTTTCCGTCTGATCCAGGCACTGAAAGATGTTACTTTTTGTTTCTCTGTTTAAATATTGATACCATTTATGAATTAAAGATGTATAGTACGAAGTTTATATTTGAATCATTTATACAGATAAATAGTCAAATGTCTTAGACATCATCGCTATGACAAATATTCAACATTTTGTTTGGAGGGTTACAATCATACGATTACTCTAATCGGTATGCTGCCACTAGTTTGTTTACGTACTGGGGTAATAATACTGTTAGCTTATCCTACTTAAGTCTTATGCAACCGCTTGTTTGACGAATTCCTGGAATGCTTGAACTGTACGAACTTCAGATTCATACTTGATGACTTTCCCATCTTTGGTGACAACATTGACAGTGGGGAAACTCTTTGTATTCAAGTGTTGAGTTACAAAGTCACGAACCTCATCTCCACGGAACTTGTATACATCCATATTATTCGTTACGCTTGCGAATTGGCCATATTCCTCCTCCATGGCTTGACAGAATTTACACCATGGTGCGTAGACAACTACGACAGAGGGCTTTCCAGAGTTTATGACAGTAAGTGCTTCATCGGTGGTGCTTATCTTTTTAACCTTTCCTGAATCCCATAGATCTCGATCAAAGGTCTTTTCAGCACCAACGACATGGATACCACATTCGGTCTTGGTAGAGCCATCCTTCTTTGTAAGCCCAACAAATCGTCCCTTACGTTCAGAGGCGTAATCTAACCAAGGCTTTGGATCACCCTCAAACTTAAAGTTTACAAAGCGGGTAGTACCATCCTCAGGAATAGGTATAGTATCCTTTGCATCTCCGATGGAAGGATATCCTTGAGCGTGCAGAGGATGATGAGGAATCTTATATTTGGCAATGTAGTCAAAGGTGTCTTCTAAGGTCCAATAGGCCAAGGGATTACATTTGGCCATTCCCCCACCAATGGGAGCATTTTCAAATAAATTAATCCATGCACGTTCAAATCCTTGCCATCGAGTTCGACCATTAATCATACAATCAGTCTTCAAGGTTTTTAATCCCCGTTGGAAAGGTTCAACCTTACAAACTTTATCATATTGTTCAATATCCTCTCGCCAAAGGTTGACACCATATTTATTATCAAATCCTTCCTTATCACCGACGGCGACTCCTTCAGCACAAAAGATTTCAGCTTTGAAATTATAAAATTTTTCCACCTCCCGTAGAAATTCCATCGTTTCAGGGAATAGATGAAAGGTATCTACAACCATAATTTTACATTTACCATTTTGAATGTAGCCCATACGATGTAGGAGATGTGTAATAACCACATCACCGGCAATTAATGCATTGGGGAAGACGGCATTACCATAATTTTCACAAGAGATTTTTAATGCATACATGGCTTGATCTTCCAAATGTTTCAGTCGCATTTCTTTTCCTTGCGCATTAAATTGTTCTTGATCAAATCGATCCGACATGAAAAGAGAAGACGAGGGATTAAAATGAGTTTGGTGCGTTGATGGTGAACGTATTTGTTGGAACAAGGCTCCATTTTGAACAACGAATCCATGGGTACATCCTAGAAGTATGAGGGAGGATAAACTGATAATCTTCATGTTGTTTTTGGTTGGTGCAAAATTGCACGGATGTCGACTAATAGACGCCAAGGATTCCAAGATCGTTCTACAAGTATGTACTGCTGCACTTTTTGTGGTTGAGGTTGTGATTTACGAGCCCTGTCACTTGTCAGTGTCATCAGTCATCACGTCAAGTTTCGTCTTTTTTTTTTTGAACGAATTTCAAGTGCAGGCCTTTGATTGCACATGTGCGCGCGGGAGGCTGCGGTAAAGTGGTCGTTTTTACATACGTAGTCAGGAAGTTGCGGAAACGCGCAGTCCTACCTGGTAATTGCGTACGTGGTACGTGCATGACCCACTTGTTCCTTGTTACACGCACGACCCACTTGTTTCACGCACGACTGTACTTGTCTCTGT
>Ga0169931_10014700_pt1 | contig 10565 bp, 3 predicted proteins | sample Kivu_15m_20L_FD_129675 | JGI IMG/M metagenome (GOLD analysis project Ga0169931, IMG submission 129675) | Freshwater microbial communities from Lake Kivu, Western Province, Rwanda to study Microbial Dark Matter (Phase II) - Kivu_15m_20L... | ecosystem: Environmental > Aquatic > Freshwater > Lake ... | reverse complement strand
GCCGCGGCGTTGTTCGCGGCCTGGCGCCGCAGCGTGCCCGAACTGGCCGACCTGAACCGCCGGATCGACGCGGTCTGGGCCCGCACGCCCGCGGCCATGACGTCGGTGCTGCACCTGGCCGAGCGGAGCGGCGTGCTCCGCCGCGCGACGCACCTCCTCGAACGGGGCGAGTGGGATCGCCCGCAGCAACCGGTCGAGCCCCACACGCCGGCGGCGCTCCATCCATGGCCCGCCGACGCGCCGCGGAATCGGCTGGAGTTCGCCCGGTGGCTCGCCAGTCCGGCTTCGCCGCTGGCCGCCCGCGTGGCGGTCAACCGCGTGTGGCAGGCGATGTTCGGCGAGGGGCTGGTCGAGACGGCCGAGGATTTCGGCCTGCGGGCGCCGGTTCCGGAGCATCTCGAAACGCTCGATTGGCTGGCGGTCGACTTCATGGAGCACGGCTGGAGCCACAAGCACCTGATTCGCACGATCGTCACTTCGGCGACGTACCGGCAGTCGTCGCGCGTGACTCCCGAGCAACTCCAGTCCGACCCGCGCAATCGCTGGCTCGCCCGCGGACCGCGGTTCCGTGCCGACGCGGAAGTCGTCCGCGACACGGCGCTCACGGCGGCGGGGCTCATCGCGCACCGGTTGGGCGGGCCGCCGGTCATCCCGCCGGTGCCGCAGAACGTGCTCGACTACAACTACGTCTATCCCGACTACTGGAAGCCGACCGAAGGCCCCGACCGCTACCGACGGACGCTCTACGGGTTTCGCAAGCGGTCGATGCCCGATCCGGCGATGTCCTCCTTCGACGCGCCCAACGGCGACGTCGCCTGCGTGCGGCGGGCGCGGTCCAACAGCCCGCTTGCGGCGCTGGTCGGACTCAACGAAACGGTCTTCTTCGAGGCCGCCCAGGCCCTCGCCCTCCGCGTCCTGCGGGAAGGGGGCGCCGCCGACGCCGACCGCGCCGACTACGCGTTCAGCCTGTGCACCTCCCGCTCTCCCACCGACGCCGAACGCGACGAACTGCTGGCGCTGCTCGCCTCGCGCCGCCGGCGGCTCGCCGAGGGATGGCTCAACCCGCGGGCGATCGCCACGGGAGACGCCGCCAAGCTTCCCGAACTCCCCCCGCACGCCACGCCTCAGGACGCCGCCGCCTGGACCCTGGTGGCGCGGGTGCTGCTGAATCTCGATGAAACCATCAGCAAGTACTGAAAGCCACGCCATGCACGCCACGACGGTTTCCCGGGCTGGCAATTCCCAGGCTGGCAATTCCCGGGCTGGCAGCCAACGGCTCCATTCCCGCCGCTGGTTCCTCGGCCAATGCCCGCTCGGTTTGGCGGGCATGGCGCTGCGGCAGTGGCTGGGCGACGCATCCCAGGCCCGCGCCGCCCTGCCCGCTTCGGCCCTGCAGTCGCGGGCCCCGCAGCACCCTGGCAAGGCGCGGCGGGTCATTTTTCTGTTCCAGGCCGGCGGACCGAGCCATCTGGAACTGTTCGATCCCAAGCCCGAGCTGGCCCGCCGCAGCGGGCAGTTGCCCCCGGCCGAACTGCTCCGCGGCTACCGAGCCGCCTTCATCAATCCGCAGTCGGCCCTGCTCGGCCCGCGGTACCGCTTCGCGCCGCACGGCGCCTGCGGCATGGAATTGAGCGAACTCTTGCCGCACACCGCGCGGATCGCCGACGAGTTGGGCCTGGTGCGGACGGTGCACACCGACGCGGTCAACCATGCCCCCGCGCAGATCATGATGAATACCGGGTCGCAGCAGTTCGGGCGTCCCAGCTTGGGCGCCTGGACCGTCTACGGGCTCGGCAGCGAGGCGGAAGACCTGCCGGGCTTCGTCGTGCTGACCAGCGCTCGGGGAACGAGCGGCGGGGCGAGCAATTACGGCTCCGGCTTCCTGCCGACCAGCTATGGCGGAACGCCCTTGCGCGGCGTCGGCGATCCGGTGCTCTACCTGACCAATCCCCCGGGCGTCGACGCCGAGACGCAGCGGTCGTCGATCGACAGCCTGGCGCGGCTCAACCGGCTGGCGGCCGCGGAGCAGGGCGACCCGTCGATCGCGGCGCGCATCGAGAGCTTTGAAATGGCCTACCGCATGCAGACCAGCGGACCGGAGGTCTTCGATCTGGCCAGCGAATCGCCGGAAGCGCTCGCGCTGTACGGCATCGAGAATCCGTCGGAGCCGGGGTTTGCGCGGAACTGCCTCCTCGCCCGGCGGCTGGTGGAGCGGGGCGTGCGGTTCGTGCAGCTGTTTCACGAGGCGTGGGACCAGCACGGCAACCTCACGGCCGATGTCCGCAAGAACGCCGGCGATACCGACCGGGCCAGCGCGGCGCTGGTCACTGACCTCAAACGCCGCGGCCTGCTGGACGACACGCTGGTGATCTGGGGGGGCGAATTCGGCCGCACCCCGATGGTGCAGGGGGGCAGCGACGGCCGCGACCACCACAACCGCTGTTTCAGCATGTGGCTGGCCGGAGGCGGGGCGAGGGCCGGCTACGTGCACGGCGCGTCGGATCCGTTCGGATTCCAGCCGGCCGTCGATCCGGTGCACGTGCACGATCTCAACGCGACGGTACTGCATCTGTTGGGGTTCGACCACACGCGGCTCACCTACCGCTTCCAGGGACGCGACTTCCGCCTGACCGACGTCCACGGCCACGTGGTCCAGCCGATGCTGGCGTAGCGACTGGTCGCCGCTCCGCCGGCGGCCTCGTCGCGGGACGCCTTCCCCGATACGCCTTGGCCGAGCGCATGGCGGCCGCGCCGCAATCCGCTTGGGGCGTCGCCCTCTGAGGCGGCAGATCGCCGCGCGGCGATTGGCTTGGGGGCGATTGGCCTGAGGGTTGTCGACGCGGTCGATCGCGGGGGGCCTTGGCCGCAGTCGCGTTCCAGGAGACGGCGAGCGGTTCCGACGGCGCCGGGGCGAGCGGCGACGGGGCAGGGGTCGTCGGCGGCGATCGGCCGGACGCGGCCGCACTGCGCCACGAGAAGAGCCGCGCGAAGGCCGGCAACTGGAAAGCTGGCGGCTGGGAGCCTGACCAGGGAGCAGAGCGGTCGTCAGCCGGGCCGGCTTGCAGATTCTTGCGGCAGTTCAGGCTGCGAGCGCCTCTCCGCGCCGCGCCCGCCCCGAGCCTCCAGGCCGCGGCCGTGGGAGGCGCGCCGCCGGGGAAGCGGGAGGCGCGTCGCCGGGGAAGCGGGAGGCGCGCCGCCGGGGAAGCGGGACGCCGCGAAGCAGTCGCCGGCGTCTGATTGGGGGCGTCGCGTCGCCACTCGCCCGGCGTCGGATCGCCCGGCGGCGACCGCAAATGCTCCCTGTTGGACTCGAACCAACAACCTACTGATTAAGAGTCAGTTGCTCTGCCAGTTGAGCTAAGGGAGCGGCGTGGCAGCACGGCATTGTATCGAATGGCGCCGGACGGCATCCAGCCCCAATTTTCACCGGGAGACCGACGCATGCCAGGCCGCTGGCCTCGAGGTGTGCGAATTTTCGCGGCGACTCGGCGCGGCGGCGACTGCCGTGGCAACGACCGCGACCGTGGTCGGCCGGCGACCGCAACCGGCAGTTGCTCAATCGCGTTTGCCTGGCCCCGCGACCGGAAAACCGACGTAGAGGCCGGATCCCTCGCCCGCACCGGCAAGGGACGTGCCGAGGGCCCCAGGCCTGCCTTGGCCCTCGCCGCTCTCCCGGGCGCGCTCCGCGGAGACTTCGACCGCCAGGGCGCCCCCTTCCGCCGCAGAGCATTGGCCCGATCGGCACGAGCGATTCGCCCGCGAGATTACGAGCTTGCGACGCGTTACCGCATCGAATTCCGACCGGTGCGTCGTCGAAGTCTTCTGGCTGACGCGCTTCGAGGGATGCGCGTCAGATTCTCGCCCCGCGGGATTTGGAGAGCAGCATCAGGACCATCGCGCACCACACGGCGAAAGCCGTCGCTTCGGGGACCGCGTCAGGGCCCAGCACGGCGAGCGTGGCGCCCGCCCACCCCAGCGTCTCGATCGGTGGCCGACGGGCGCGAAAGCCGAATCGCAGTTCTTCGTCCAGTTCGTCGAGGTGGCCGTCGAAATCGTCGTCGGGGGCCACGCGCAGCGTGAACCAGTCGCCCTGCAAGTCGGGCGTCCATCCGGGCCACGCGTAGGGGTCTGCGACGGGGGCGTCGCCCGTCCAAACCTGGGCCAGTGCGAGCGGCCCGCCGCCGAGCCACGCGACTTGGTAGTCGTACCGGAACCATCCGTCGTCCAGAGGGATGGCGGAAGCCTGCAGCGCGACGTTCGCGGGAGCGTAGATCGCACGCAGTTCCTGGAGTTCATGCGGCCCGGGCGACTCGAGATGCCCGTAGCTCTCCAGCAATTCCTGCATGACTGCGTCGCGGCGAGCGTCATGATCGAGAAAGAGCGCGTGGCCGAGTTCATGCATCGTGACAGCCCGGAGGCTTGTTCCTAGGTTATTTCGCAGCTCGATGCCGCCGTGCGTGCCCGTTGCGTTGGCGATGATCGGGCGACCGTCCGGGGTGAGCCGCGCAGGCGGGCCTGCGAGCGGCCCCTCATTGAAGACCCTTGTATTCCCAGGCTCTTCGATGGCTTCTGAGAAGCTCACCAAAACGCTGCCCACCGCTTCCGTGTCGGGTGGTCGTTGGGTGTCAGGATCGCGTCCTTGCGCGTCAAGCTCCACCGACCGCAGCGTCACGGGAACGTTGTTGGCGACGAGGAATCGCTGCCAGATCGCGACGGCCTCGCGAATCGCCCCGACGGCAGCGGGATCGGTAGGATGAGGCGGGATATAAATGGTCACCGGTTGGGTCCAGCGGGTCGAACCGACGGTGTGGTCGAAGGCCCACGGCGTGGCGAACGCGACGCGTTCCCAGCCGCCGACGAACAGACACGCGAGCGCCAACTTGGAGCCGCTGACCGCGATGCGTGAAAAGGCTGGCATGGCATCCTCCTGACGGCGACGCCAAGCCCCGCGCCAGGGAGCAGGCGTCCGCTGGAGCGGGCTTCGGCAGAAGTTCGCCCCCCAATTCTACGTGCGACGCTCCGCGGCAGGTCGGGACGGATCCGATCGACATCGCGCTGGTGCGCCCGTTTCGCATGCTAAAGTCCCGGCGGCGATCGCGAGGTCCTGGGGGCGGGCCGCAGTTCCGTAACGGGAACCGGGCGGACAGTTTGCCGTCGGATTCAAGCCCCCAGCGATCAGCGGGGGGCGGTTCCGCAGGCGTCGGTCGTACCCAAACGGCGGCCGGGGCAGTTTTTCTGCAAACGCATCGGGCGTTGCACGCCCCCCTCGGCTCGCCCGGTCGAACGTCGACTTCGGTGTTGCGGTCGTACCTACCCTGGAGCTTCGCGCCGCTCAACCTCTGGCGGTGCCAAGCCAGGGCGACCCCGCGCGGATGTCTGAGAGAGGACGCCGCCGAGCCTCGGACCGAGGGTGACGGCGGCGATCGAAGCGGGACGCCAACCGGTCCTTGGCCGGACGGCAAATCACCACCGCAGGTACGCACGAGCTACCGTCTCGATTGCGGATTGCCACCCGCATGCTTGACGCGGCAGCCAGGCGTCATTAGAAATCCATTAGCGCGGTAATCTCCGCACCGCTACGTCCGCACCGCTACGTCCGCACTGCTACGTCCGCACTGCTACGTCCGCACCGCTACGTCCGCAGTGGGGGTCGCTTCCAGCCCGTCCCGGAAGGCTCGCCGCGAGTTCGCGACCCCGCAACGGGGCGGCGTTCGGCGGTCCCGGCGATGGGCGGCGTCGCACAGTCATGGCGACCGTCGCGTCGCGATTGTTGCGAAGGGTGGCGCCAGGCGCGGCCGTGGGCTGGGCCTGTGGGCTGGGCCCGGTCGCCTTCGGACTCTGCGCTCGTCGAGCGTTGCCGCGCTCCGCGGTCGTCGTTGGCTGTCTCCCCCCGCGTGCTCCCGGAGAGGGCATGGTTTCCCGCGTCCCCTAGCTCCGGAGGCTTCTCCATGGTCCTGCGTTCGCCGAAACTGCCGCGTGCGGCGCTGGTCGCTCTGGCGTTGCTGGCCGCTCCGCTGGCTGCGGATTCGGCCGGCCAGTCCCGCGACGATTGCTACTCGCCGACGTTGGAAGGGGACTTTCCCCTGCAGTTTGTCTGGAGGCTCGCGGGCGGCGGCGACCTCGCCAGTTCCGCCAGCTATTTCCCGATGTGCTTCGCGCGGAAGGAGCCGCCCCCGGGCGATCCGTTTGGCGGGCCGCCGCTGTTCTTCACGCCGTCGGCGAGCGACTCGATCGTCGTCTTCGATCGCAACAAACCCGGCTTCGGGGAACCGGGCGAACAGCCCGGTCCCATCAACGGGACGATCACTTCCGCCGGCGGCGTCTACGCCGGGCTCGGCATCCTCGCGATGGATGCCCCGGCCGGCCGCAGCGACATCACGTTCAGCGTCGGCGGAGTCCTCAACCTGTCGAATGGGTTTTCGGGTTTCGGCTTTCGCGACGCGGACGGGGCGTCGAACCTGCGCGTGAGCGGCTCGACAGTGACGACGCCGCTGGCCGGGCTCCATGGCGTCGACGTCCAGGGCTCGATCGCCGTCTCGAGCGAGCAGCCGACGGGCGGTGTTACCTTGTCGGCGACGGAGGTGCGGATTTCCCAAAAGGTGACCGCTTGGGATGTCTTTGTCGGTTTCGGGACCGGGAGCACCGGAACGCTCCAGCTGCAGCCCGAGGCGACGCTCGCCCTGACCGGTAGCGCCCGGCTGATGTACGTGGGATTGGGCGGCGACGGGACGCTTGACGTCGGCGCGAACGCCCTCCTGCAGTCCGGCGACCTGCTGGCCGGCATCCAGCCCGGCAGCACCGCGACGATCGCGCTGCACGACGGCGGCCGCATCGAGGCGAATCTCATGCCCAGCGCACGCCTGGAGATCGGCCGCGAGGGCACGGCCGACGTAACCGTTGGTCCGGGGAGCGAAATCCAAGTCGCGACCGAGGTCCAAATCGGCAGCGTGGCGAACGGCGATGGATTCCTCCGCCTCGATGCCGGCGGCAAGCTGTCGACGAAGACTTTGGGCTTGCGCATCGGCGGCCTCGATCAAGGTCTTGGCCCGGGCGGCACAGGCCGGTTGGTCGTTAACGGCGGCGACGTGGCGCTTGGCGGTCGTGCCTTGATCGGTGCGGCGGAGGGGGGCAAGGGCACGGTCGAAATGACCAGCGGCACGCTGACGCTCAAGGAGCGCATGGTCGTCGGCCATGCCGGCGAGGGCGAATTCAAGCTTTCGGGCGACGGCAAGCTCTCGATCGCGACGCCGCTCGACGGCGAGGGCCTGCGCATCGGCCGCTGGGCGACGGGCAAAGGCAAGGTCGAATTGAGCGGACTCGACGCCGTCGTCGAGGGCCTGGGCAACCGCGTGATCGTGGGTCTCCTCGGCGACGGGACGCTCGAGCTCAACGACGGCTTCTTGCTCGATGTTCCCACGGCCGACGTGATCCTGGGTCAGGAAGCCGGCGCGATTGGCAGGGTCGAGGTCCGCGACCCGTTCTCGGAGTTGCGGGCGAAGAATCTGACGATCGGCGAGAGCGGCAGTGGCGCGCTCGAAATCCGCGACGGCGGCAAGGTGGCGGTTAGCGGCCTTGCCACGTTGGGCGAGACGCCCCCCGCCTCCGGCTCCTCGAGCGAAGTGGTCGTCGCCGGCGAGGGCTCCGTCTTCGAGGCGGGCCGACTCGAGATCGGCAGCGACGAGGGGGCGCGGTCCACGGTCATCGTCATCGATGGGGGTCTCATCCGGATCACGGCGAGCAGCCAGCCGCTCACGCTGGGCGCCGAGCAGGGCTCCTACGGTCGGCTCGTGTTCGACGGCAGCGCGTCCCGCATCGAGACGCCCGAGGGCGCCGCGAAATTCGTCTTCGGCGACCGCGGCGAGGGCATCGTCGAGTTCCGCAACGAGGCGGTCGGCGAGCTCGACGCGCTCACGCTCGGCAAGGAGTCGACCGGCAAGGGAACGCTGCTAGTCGATGGCGAAGGCTCCCGCGCGACCATCACGTCGTTGGTCGTCGGCGGCCAAGGCGAAGGGCTTGTCGAAATCGCCGACGGAGCTGCGGCCCGGGTGCGCGAGGGAGTCGTGATCGGTCAAGCGCCCAGCGGCGGCGGAACGCTCACGCAGTCGGGACGGATCGATGTCGTGGGCAATGCGGGCCCGGAGACCAGCTCGCGCCTCGCGATTGGACAGAACCTCACGGTTGGCGAGCGGGCGATCGGTCTGGTCAAGTTGGCCGACGGGGGGCAAGTCGAGGTGGACGGCGACCTCCTTGTGGGCGCCGAGCGCAACGGCGTCGGCCGCATCGAGATCGAAGGCCAGCAGGCCGTCGAGGACCCGGTCCCGACCGTGCTGAAGGTCGGGGGGGCGATCGCCCTCGGGCGCCATGGCGGCCAGGGGGTCCTGGTGCTGAAGCACGGCGGGCAGCTCTCGGGACCGACTTTGTCGCCCGAGAGGATCGAACTCGCCGAAGGCGCCGATTCCGTAGGGCGCATCGAACTTCAGGATGCCCTGCTGACGTCGCGGGATCTGGTCGTGGGCGCCGGCGGTGAAGCGCGCGTCGAGCTCAAGGGCGCCTCGACCCTGCTATCGGCCGGGCTGGTAGAGATCGGCGGCAAGGCAGGGAGCGCAAGCGGCGACGGCATTGTCCGCATCTCGGAAGATTCCCGCTGGCTCGTGACCGGCGCCTTCCAGCGCGGGCCGCTCGTCATCGGCAACGAACGACCGGGCGACGTCGTCGTCAGCCAGCACGCCCGCCTCGAGGCCGGCGCCATGCGCCTCGGCGTCGCCGACTCCGCCCGCGGCGCCCTCTATGTCTTGGACGATGCCGCGATCGAGAACAAGCTCCGGAGCGGCGAGTCGGTGGTCGTCGGCTACGACAGCGCGGGCGACAACCGCGTCGAGTTCTCGGGTCGGTCCTGGACGATCGCGCCGGTCGATGGCGACGCCGCCGAACTCGTGATTGGCCGCCAGGGGAACGGCCTCGTGGATGTCATGAAGGGCAAGCTCTCGGTCGGCGACGCTAGCGCGGCCAACGCGCCCCCCGAGAATGGCCTCATCCGCGTGGGAGTCGACGGCCGAGCCCGACTGCGGATTCGCCAATCGGGCCTGCTCCCGGCCGGCGTGGTCGAGGCCAGCGCCATCGCCATTGGCGCCAACGACGACGCGGAAGTCTTGCTCGAGGGCGGCCGGCTGTCCGCTCGCCAGGTCACCCTCGAGGGCGGGCGCTCGGCGCTCCGCATTCTGGCCGGCGGACGCGCTAGCGCCGGCGAGGTCGACAGCAAGGGAACGTTGGTGCTGCAGGGCGACGATGCTCGCCTGAACGTCCTGGGCGCGATGACGATCCAGGGACCGGAGGCCGAATTCCGCGTGCTCGAAGGCGGCGGCGTCGATGCGGAACGCTTGCGGCTGAAGGACGTCGCGCAGACCGAGATTGCCGGCAGCGCGGACGAAGGCGAGGGCGTATCGACGCGGCAGCTTCAGGTGGAGGGCTCGCGGCTGCGAGTCAACCACGGCGGACGGCTGGCCGCCGGGCAGGCGGCCATCGGCGGTGCGAGCGCCGCAGGACGCGCCCAGCTCGCCGTGCAGGGCGGCCAGGTCGAGGTGGGCGACAGCCTCCGCGTCGGTTTCGTCCAGGACTTCGGCAGCGGCATCGCGAGTTCCGCCCCTGGCGACCTCGTCGTCCGCGGGGGAGGGGGCGTCGCGGTCGGCAAGCAGCTGTTCGTCGGTCCGCTGGGCCACGTCGACATCGCCGACGGTCGCGTCGCGGTCGGCGGGCTCTGGGGGCTGGAAGTGCCCCTCGGAGAGCTTCATGTCGGCACGGGCGGATCGCTGCGCGGTTGCGCGCGCGTGCGCGCGTCGCGGGTGGTCGTACGCTCCGGCGGCGTCGCCGAGCCCGGCTGTTCGCCCGGCACGCTTGCCGTCGACGGCGATTTCGTCGTCGAGGCGGGCGGCACGCTGCAGATCGAACTGGCCGGTCTGACCGACGGGCTGCACGATCTGGTCGATGTGCTGGGCAACGTCGTGCTTGGCGACGGCGCGCAGCTCGATCTGCGGTTCCTCGACGGCTTTGCGCCCCAGGCGGGCGACGTCGTCGACTTCCTCCGCGCCACCGGCGACTTCAGCGGCAATTTCGCGGATGTGCGGGTGAGCGGGCTGGCGGCCGGCTGGGAGTACCGCATCGGCTCGACCGTCGATGGCCTGCTGCGGCTGACCTCGCTCTCCGACGCCCAGCCGGCTAACATCCCCGAACCGGCGACCCTCGTTCCGGCGCTCGTCGCCCTGGCCGGCTTGACGCGTCACCGTCGGCGGAGCGCGCTACGGCACGTGACCACAGAGTGATTCCCGGCGGCCGAGATTGCGACGCAGTCCCTCCAGATCGCTGCGAGCAACTTCCGCAGGCCGCGCGGGCCGAAAACCGCGGCGCTCGGGAACCGAAAAGGTGTCAGAACCGAAAAGGTGTCAGGAACCGAACAAGGTGTCAGGAACCGAACAAGTATTCGTTCGGAAACGGTTCCTGACACCGTTTCCCCCGCAACGCCGCGTCCTCCATCGCGCAACATCCTCCGCGACGCAGGGAACCGAAAAGGT
>Ga0169931_10014699_pt1 | contig 10566 bp, 8 predicted proteins | sample Kivu_15m_20L_FD_129675 | JGI IMG/M metagenome (GOLD analysis project Ga0169931, IMG submission 129675) | Freshwater microbial communities from Lake Kivu, Western Province, Rwanda to study Microbial Dark Matter (Phase II) - Kivu_15m_20L... | ecosystem: Environmental > Aquatic > Freshwater > Lake ... | reverse complement strand
TTCGCTTCGAAAGGGATGATGACCAAGCTCGATTATGGTCGCCGAATTGCAGCCACCCTTGGGTATTTGGCGGTTCAACAAGGGGATGCCGTGGGATTGTCGCTCGCCGCCGATCAAATCGTCCAGAACATTCCTCCACGTCGTTCTGCTCCGCACTTGCGAGTCATCTTCGACACGTTGGAGCGAGCGGTTGCCAAGGGTGACACGCAACTTCCCGGCATTCTCGATGAAATCGCAGAAACGGTACGCCAACGCGCCTTGGTTGTCATCATCTCGGATTTCTTCGTCGACCCAAGCCTTCTCAAACGATCCTTGGAGCATCTACGTTTTCGCAAGCATGACATCGCGGCATTCCATCTGCTCGACCAACAAGAGATCGATTTCGCGTTCGGTCGGCCAGTCCGATTCGTCGACATGGAAGGGAACACCGCACTGTTCGTCGAGCCCAACGAAATCGCCGATCGATATCAGAGAGCGTTGCAGAACTATCTCAACCAAATGCAAAAGCTCGTTCTCGAGACTTCGGTCGATTACCATCGGGTCCTGACCAGTGAATCGTATGAACATCCCTTGATGCGATTCCTCGTCGGAAGGACGGGATCTCGAGGTGTACGATGAGCTTTCTGCAGCCGTGGATGCTGGTCGCCATTCCGCTGGCCGCCATCCCGATCATCATCCATCTAGTCAATCAACGTCGATTTCAGACCGTGCCTTGGGCAGCAATGCGATTCTTGCTGGAAGCAAATCGCATGTCGAGCGGCTACACTCGATTGAGGCAGTGGTTGATTCTCGCCATGCGAACGCTTGCGATCCTGGCGCTGATCCTATTCACCGCAAGGCCGCTGACCAGCGGGCTTTTGGCACTCCTCAGCGGCGACTCGAACACCCGCGCGATCGTCATCCTCGATCGCTCTCCGAGCATGGCAGACACTCCGCCTGGAACCAACCGTACTCGTCTCGAATCCACCATCGATCAGCTTTCCTCCACGTTTGAAACTCTAGGGATCCAACGGATCGTGCAGATCGATGAGGCATCGGGCAAGCCGGAGGAGTTCGCATCGCTCAATCAATGGCGTCGCTCCGTTCCCCGCACAACCTGGAGCGCGACAAGCGATATACCTGGCCTGCTCGAACAAGCATTGGTGTATGAGAAAAACAATCCGAGCGGCAATTCCGTGATTTGGATCGGTTCGGATCTTCGCGAGTCCGATTGGCGCAGTCGAGATGGCCGGTGGGCGGCGTTGCGAGACGGTTTTCAGGCGTTGCCACAAAACCTTCGCTTTTCTATTTTGGATCTGTCGGGTAATCGTCCAGAGGATCTCGCCATCCGCGTCTCCAACTCGCAATGCCTCGACAATACCGACACCCCGACCCTGTCCCTGAGCTTTCGGGTCGATCACACTCCAGCCAAAGACTCGTCATCCAATTCATCGGACGCTCCCCAGTCGATCCCGGTAGAGATCGCCATGGGATCTTCTCGAACCAGTTTGGATCTAGCGTGGAACAGTGGGGGAGCACAAGTCAACGACTACCGCATTCCCCTTACGGCATTCGACAACAACAAAGCTGAGGGGATTCGCGGTTGGGGGTGGGTGCGTATCCCCAGCGACTCCAATCCTGGTAACGACATCAGTTACTTTGTGTTCGAGCAACCGCCACTGCGGCGAACATTGATCGTAAGCGACAATCCGGACTTGATCAGCGCAATCGAATTGTGCGCCAGTATCGCTCCGCAACAAACGCTGAAGTGCGAAACGGAATCGGTGACCCAAGCTCAATTGGGATCGGTACCGCTTGAGAATGTTGCCTTGTTGGTTTGGCATGATCGACTCCCTTCGGGGAAATCGCTCGAAGTGGTTCAGCGATTTGTGGATTCGGGAGGACAAGTTTTGTTCGTCCCTCCGGACGCACCCGATGACACCTTGGCTTTTGGTTTTCGGTGGCTCGAATGGCGAAATGTGGGATCGCCATCCAACGAAGCGGGTGCCAATACGGATGGTGCATCCGCTTCATTAGCGCGGATTTCGCAGTGGCAAAACGATTCGGAATTGCTCGCCAACACGCTCAACGGAGCGCCGTTGCCACTCGGACAACTTGGGTTGCGACGAATCTGTTCCTTTTCGGGCTCCTCTTCCCCGCTCGCGAGTCTATCCGATGGTCAACCGATTCTCGCAGTCGTTGAGAATCCAGCGGTCCCAACTCCAGAGGGTTCCCTCCTATCGGCAGGCTCAATCGTGGTCTGCGGTACAACTCCATCGGACCGAGACTCAACGTTGGCAGGAGACGGTGTGGTGTTGTACGTGGCCATTCAGCGGATGCTGGCAAATGGCGCGAAGCGGGTTTCCGCGGTTCGTCAGGGAACTGCGGGCGTGGATCGCAACTTGGTGGATGCGACCTCCCAATTGAAGGCGGGAGACGAGAATGCTCCCTCGACCCAGTATGGGATGTATGCGGGCATATACGATTCCAACAACGCTCTGGTGGCAATGGAGCGGGGTTTGGCGGAGGAAGATGTGAGTATTGTTGATGAACCTGGTTTGGCCGGAGCGTTTGGCGAATTGAAATGGGCGAGAATTGGGGTAGGAGTTCGGACAACCAGTCTCGTCCAAGAGATTTGGCGTTGGTTTGTGCTGGTCATGATTGCAGCGCTTTTGCTCGAGGCGGTCCTTTGTTTACCCCGACTGCGCCGTCCTGCGGGTGGGGCCATTCGAACGCCGCAACTCGCGAAACAACGCTCTTGATTTATTTTTTCGGATTCGAGATGATCCGGAGATCGACCGAAGAAGTTGGCAGGATGCCGCTTCGTGCATGTGATTGGTCGCATGTCCACAAAAACGCAATGGATTGCGTGATGGAACCCCTATGCCATACGTACCGTACTGGTTCGAGTTCTTCGCTGGTTGGTTTCCTTGGATCGTTCCTGTTTTGTCCCTGCTGAGTTTGTGGATTGCCAGACTCTGCGACGATTCGCGTATTCGATCCAACGCGGAACGAATCTACTTCATCATGATGGTGATTGTTGCCACCGCGACTCTGCGAACGATGCTAGCGAACGAGCCATGTTGGCTACTGCACACAGCGAGTTTGGGAATCATGGTAGTGGGCGCGATTTTTCCCCATTGCCACTTTGACGCCGACATGACGGCAACGGAATGAAACTGGCCTATCTACTGGCTGGGGGAATGAGCCGACGATTCGGCAGCAACAAGGCCCGCGTCTTGGTGAGAGGAAAGCCACTCGTCGTCACTCTTGCGGAGGATTTGAATCGACTCGATTGGCAGGTCTCAATCGTAGCACAAAACACGGATGATTATGGTGATCTAGGTTTACCGGCGATTGCCGATCTGCATCGCGATTCGGGACCGATGGCTGGGATCATGGCAGCCTTGTCGAATTGTCAATCACGAGGTTTCGAGTCTTGCTTGATTGCGAATTGTGATCTCATTCCATCGAAAGGGGACTGGCCAAAGAACTGGGCGTGGCTGGATGCTATGGAAACGCTCTGGTCAAGCAGTTCGAGTTCGATTGTCGTATTCGAATCGATCCATTTCATGCCTCTTCCTGGTTTGTATGCATCCAGTCTCTGTGAACTTGCAACAGAGCTCTGGGATACAGGCAAGCGATCGCTACGAGATCTGCACCAGGCTGTCCAAGAGTCTGAACAGCCAGCAATCGCGAAGGTTTCCTGGCCAGGGAAAGACATCCCGAGGACCTTCAACACACCCCAAGAACTGAGTGCCATCCTTGCGGATCGTTCGGATTCCGAAACGATCAGCTAAAAAACCGCTTCATGTTCAGGAACGGTTTCTCGAGCAAGTCATAACTTGCGAACGCCAGTCCGCTCGTTGCAGCGAACAGAGCAACTACGTAGGCGATGCTTAGAAATAGCGATGCGATACCCAACCAAGGCATCTGAGAAGCGATCCATGACAGCGGCAACAGAGTCACCAAGGGCAACTGAATCACGTACATGCCGTAGCTGTATTTTCCAAGCCACAAGAGCCAAGGCGAACGTAGGTGCCGACTCATCCTATGCGATCGAGAGCGAGTCACGACCACTGCAAGAAGTGCGACCCAAAGCAATCCGAACAGTGTGTGAGTTAATCCTAGCCAACGAGAACCGGCAAGAACGACGACCGAGCAAGCAACGACAAGAACGGGCAAGAGATGTTTAGAGACCGCAGTCACCGTGTCGCTCGACAGACCGTTCCTCATGGCCGCAGCCAGGACCGCGCCAAGCATTAAAGCATCGCATCGAAATAGCGACAAAGTATCGACTGCCAATCCATATTCCGGACTGAGAGCGACGATTGCCCTAGCGATTCCAACCACGAAAACCATCAGAAGTGAAAAGCGAATTAATGCCTTGGAACTGAAGCAAAAGACAACCGCTGGCCATATGAGATAGAAATGCTCTTCGACGGCTAGGGACCAGAAGTGATCCAGTGGCCCGAAGCACCAAGTATTGGTCCATGCCATGTAGACATTCGATGTGTAAGTCCAGAGGAACAGTTGGTTGTTGCGGGGCAAATCGAACACATTGGTTGCGAGAATTGGTGGCAAGACGAATAGGCACACCGCCAGTGCAGAAAAGTAAAGAGGGAATATCCTCAGAGCTCGACGAACAATGAAGTTTTTGAAGTATCCGGGTGAAGGTTTTGTATGAAGCAGGATGCCTGTGATCAGAAAACCAGAAAGGACAAAGAACAGATCCACTCCGCGTTGGCCAAATTCGCAGTAGGTCTTGGAGAATCCGAGCACCCAATGCGCCGACGGATCCCATTCCTTGATGAATCGATACAGCGTCACCAAGAGAATGGCGATGCCGCGCACGCCATCTAGTTCCGGGCAATGAGACCCGGGTTTCCAAACCGGTAAATCCTGCTCGCATGCTTCCAATGAGAATTCCGACGAACGAGGCCGAACGGCCGGTTGCGAAGCAACGGCGTCCGGTGCGATCAAGGGAATGGCCAGTGGATTTGGGTGCATGCTTTTGTGGGAAGTTGGTTCGATCGCGAACGACCGAGAAGATCGTTTCTGGCAAAGAACGATTCCGAAGAGTAGTTTGCGATCAACACTCCCACCGGATTTTCAGATAAAGATCCATCCATCTTTCTGGGATTAAGGCAACGATTGTAACGATCGTAGAGCCTTCGATTATTTCAAACCTGCGCCTAGCGGGCGTCCGCTGAGAGCACCTCGGACTCCGATTTGGCCTGGATCCCTCGCGACCTTGTCGGTGGCGACACGAATATCATCGAGAATCGGCTGTAGTCTGCGAGAAAGGTTCTCTACGTTCCCTGAGACGTTTCGGATGCTGTCGAGTGTGTCGGAGATCTTGCCGTAGAGTGTTGGATCATCGACCAATCGTGCAATCGTTCCACGATTGTTATTGAGCCGTCGTGCGAAGACTTGCAAGTCGGCAGCAAGCGCATCGATGTTCGCCAACGATCGGACCAAATTATCAGCGATTTCGTCGCTTCGCTCACTGAGTGGCTCAGTGATCTCGGCGATGTTGCCGATTGCCTTGTCAGCATTTTCCATTGCGGATCGAACATTCTCACCGATACCATCGAAGTCCTTGCTGATCGATTCAAGCTGGATGCTGAACTCTTCGAATCCTTTGAGCGTGCGTTGCAATTGTGAAAGGGTTGTCTGAGCTTCCTTGAATAATTCGGGAACCGCAGCGAGAGCTTCGGCGACGAGATCAGGTATCTGAGCTCGCTCGACTTGGGATCCGATGCGATTGATAGTCGTTACCGTGTTGTTGATATTGTCGAGCGTAGCCTTGAACGTCTGTGCTGCATCACGTATCGAACCTTCCTCGCCGCCCGCCATTTCCTGTGCGACGGCTAGGACGTTATCCAGTCTCTCTGCCATTTTTTGCATTGAGTTGGTCAGGCCGACCAAGTCGCCGACAGCTTCGAGAGGATCGGGCACGACTTCGCCACGGGCAACGAATTCCCTTTCGCCGATGGGAGCCTGAGCAACCGCCATCTCCCGTTCATCGAGAACTCCGTCTCGCGGGGAATTTGCCGAGCCATCGAACCGGGCAAGCAAGGAAGCATTGCTCGGCTCGACGAATTCGATAATCGAGTCTCCGCTGATCAGCGACCCGGTTCGGATCCGCGGTGTCTCGCCGGCCATCAATTCGAATTCGCGATCGATTTCCAGCAATAGATCGACGCCGCCGTTTCTTTGTTTGCGAAGGTCGATCTTTGCAACTCGACCGATCAGTACACCATTTTTTCGAACAGGTGTGTCGATACTGACATTCGGAGCGCTCGGGAAGTTGACTGTGAAGCGATACTTCTCCACCCAGAACTTCGGAATCGCGCCGAAGAACGCGATCAGCAGCACACCCACAATTGCGGATGCAAGAACCAGAACACCAACGCCAAAGCGGTAGCCATTGTCTTCCATGACGGACTACTGAGCCTCCCTTCGAGCGATCGTGTCGTGAAGAAACGGAGTCTCATCGGAATGGCTGGCTTGCTGGGCCACCATTTCCATCAAACGTTCTCCCGCCTCGCCGCGTACAAATTGCCTGACACGGCGATCGGGACATTCCTCCATGGTTTCCGGAGGACCATCGTACAGGACTTGAGGTTCATCGGCCTTGAGCCTGGAGAAGGGATAGAGCATGATCACGCGGTCGGCAACTTTGCGAGCCGAGTGCATATCATGCGTCACCAGAATACTGGTCACCGAGTACTTGCTCTGCGTACGCAAGATCAGCTCGTTGATCACGTCGCTCATGATGGGATCGAGTCCGGTTGTCGGCTCATCGTACAACAGCAATTCCGGTTCGAGAATCAAAGCTCGCGCCAACCCCACTCGTTTGCGCATCCCTCCGGACAATTGCGACGGACGCTTGGGAAGGACGTTCCGCGGCAACCCTACTTCGGAGAGCCGCTGTTCGATTAGGTGCTGCGGCGACCTGCCGTGCGGTACACCATGCTGCATCATCGGGAAGGCGATATTTTGCTGAATGTTCAGACTGTCGAAGAGCGCTGCGTTCTGAAAAACAAAGCCAAACCGCTTTCGCAGACGGGTCAATTCCGTTTCCCTCATCGAGTAGATGTCCATGCCATCGAATAGGATCCGTCCGCTCGTCGCTGGAATGAGACCTGCCAAGGACTTCAGGAAGAGAGTCTTGCCGCAACCGCTCTCGCCGATGATCGCTACGGTTTCGCCCCTCGCGATCGACAGAGAAATGTTGTTTAAAATGACTTGACGCCCGAAACGGATCGTCAGCGCCTCGGTTTGCACCAAGGGTCGTTGCATTGCGGCTTGATCCGACGCCAATCGATTCAGAAGTGGATCGTCCATCACAGTAGTTTGGATCCTCCAGGCCACAGCGAATAGTAGACACCGTCTAGGAACATGTTGAGCACGATGTCCAGAGCCAGAATCATGACGAAGCTTTGAACGAAAGCTGCCGTCGCCGCTCGCCCCACCCCTTCGGCACCCGCTTGGCAGTGAAATCCTCGAAAACAACTGATGACTGCGATCGTGGCGCCGAAGAAAAAACTCTTGAACACACCGGAGAAGAAGTCGAAGCCTCCCACAAACTCGCGGCTGTTTCTCAGGTAAGCAGCATGGTCGACTCCAAAGATCACCACCGAAAAAAAGTATCCTCCGACAATCCCCATAAAGTCCGCCATGATCGTTAAGGCGGGGATCAAGAGGACACAGGCCAGGAATCGAGGGACGACTAAGTAGTGGATAGGATTCGCACCCATCGCGGTGAGGGCATCGATCTGCTCGGTTACCCGCATTGTACCGATGACCGCCGCCATCGCGCTACCCACGCGACCTGCCAGCATCGTTGCAGCCAGCACAGGCCCCAGCTCACGCACCAGCGACATCGTAATGACCGCACCGAGTTTTGACTCGAGCCCCATCAATTCAAACTGATGGTAACTCTGAATGGCTAAAACCATTCCAATAAAAGTGCCCGTCAATGCAACCACGGGCAGGCTGAGAACACCCACTGCATAAAACGTAGGCATCATCGTTTCCGGCCGAGGACGGGCTGTTACCATCCAAATGATCATTCGCCACATGAAGACGGAAATATCTCCAAGCGAAGTTACCCCCTCGATCACTACGCGTCCCCAAGCGTTCGCAATCCGCACAAAGCCAGATGCCAGACGGCCCGAAAACGAATTCGGGTCGACAAAAGGATTTCGCGCAGTTTGATCCTGGTACGACATAGTCTTGTCCATCGACAGACAGGCGGCGCGGCTTGAGTAAACTTTAACGCCTAGGTCGAACTTGCCGAATCCGCAGACTGCGATCTCTGTCCTGGTAAACCCTGGTCTAAAGCAATAACGGGGAAGACTAGGTAAGCTGGCGAACTTCTTTGCAAATTTCTTGATCTAAGGGGTTTGCTTGGGAATTGTCTAGTAACGATTGGTCCGTCCGCTCAGTTGCCTACCGTCTCGTTCCGATATCTCGATCGAGACGATTGCGCGGATCGCGCGAAGTTTAATCCGTTTGCTAGCAGGGATAGCATGACCACGATCTCCAGCAGGGCTTTGAGGAGTTGGACCGCGAGTGGGTGCATTGCATCGACGTTGATAGCAGGTTGTGCTCCCGTCGATCGATTCCGAGCGTGGCGGGACTCGGCCGATACCTCCTATTATCAGAGCTTTGTGACTCAGATTGAATTCCCCGATGCTACTTCTGAGCCATCGCAGGAAGCGATTCAGGCGATCGATCCTTTGACGTTGCAGAACCCCAGTGAGCTTCCGTCGTTCGACTTAAGTTTGCAGGATGCGGTCCGTTTGGCTCTTGAAAGTAGCGATGTTCTTCGGAATCTCGGAGGGTCGGTGGTTCCAGGCCCACAAGGAAGTTCCACGGAATACGACCCGGCACTAACGGAGCTCAACCCCTTGGGTGGCACCCAAGCAGCCTTGGCAGCATACGACGCCACCGTTAGCTCGCAACTATTTTGGCAGAAGACCGATCCACCTGCGCTCGCGGGAGGTGGGATCCAAAACTTGTTCATCCTAGGTTTTGGACAAACACAAGGTGTTTATCAGAACCAAATCCAGAAGCGAACGGCTAGCGGTGCTTCTTATGCATTGAGGTCGAATGTCGGATACAACCGTTTCGACCAGGGGGGAAGCTTTTTTGCTGGTTCCTTGGAAGCGGAGTGGCGTCAGCCGATGATGCAGGGATCGGGAACGACGTTCAACTTGATCGCAGGTCCCAACGCTCCTGTAGGTTCGTATGGTGGTGTGTTCATTGCACGTATCAACACCGACATTTCCTTGGCGGATTTCGAGGCAGGTGTCATCAACTTGGTCAACGATGTGGAGACCGCTTACTGGGAATTGTATTTTGCTTACCGAAATCTAGATGCTTTGATTTCGGGTCGCGAGAGTGCACTGCGAGCTTGGCAACAGGCCAGCGAGCGATTGAAGATCGGATTGGATGCGAGAGACTCGGAAGCCCAAGCGCGCGCGTTTTATTATCAATTCTCTGCGCAAGTCAATGATGCCCTTTCGGGGAGAACCGGTCTTTATGCGAGTGAGCAGAACCTACGCTACATGATCGGCTTTACGGCAACCGATGGTCGGTTGATCCGACCAAGCACCGATCCCCTTCAGGCGATGGTCATGTTTGACTGGCAAACTTCACTTAACGATGCGATCAATAACCGGGTTGAAATCCGGCGTCAGCAATGGACGATTAAGAGACGAGAACTGGAGTTGATCGCTGCCAGATTGAACCGGCGAGCTCGGCTCGATGCTTTGTCGCAATACCGAATTCGAGGGGTCGGCGATCACCTTACGGGTTCCAGTGAATTTTTTGATAGCTTCGGGTCTCTCGACTTCCAGGAATGGCGATCAGGCTTGGAATGGTCGTTCCCGGTCGGTCTTCGACAAGCGTCGACAGCATTCCGGGCGGCTCAATTGGGCTTAGCTCGCGATGTTGCCCTATTGGAAGAACAGCAATTGCGGATTTCGCACGATCTTAGCACTGCCGCCCGTCAGATCGCTCGCAGTTATGAACAATTGCAAATCAATTACAATCGTGTGGAAGCCGACAAGGCGCAGGTCGAGGTCCTAGAGGCACGGTTCAAGAGTGGTCGCGACAACATCCGCTTCCTGCTTCAAGCTCAACAGCAGCTCGCTCAAAGCACGAGCGCTCTGTTCCGAGCTTTGGTGGACTATAACTTGGCGGTTCGGGATTTCCACCAGGAAAAGGGTTCGCTCCTAACCTACAACCAAATCAGCTTGACCGAGGACGCGATCAACGGGTCGATGTTATCGGGCGCCTACCAACGAGGTCGATTCCTAACGCCTCGCGGAAATCCTGAGCGAGTTCAAGCGCAGGCTCCTGTCAGTCGCGGTGGCTTTGATCCATCGACGATCGGAGTTCCAGGCGCATCGGCACCGATGACTTATGAGCAACCGATAGTCAACCAGCCATAGCCGGCTAACTTGGCAGGGGACTTCTGTTTGCTTAATCCATCAGACGAACCTGCCATCGACCTTTTGCGGTCCGCTCGACAATCAGGTTCGATTGAAAGATCGACGCGAGGCGTGCCCC
>Ga0169931_10014698_pt1 | contig 10566 bp, 5 predicted proteins | sample Kivu_15m_20L_FD_129675 | JGI IMG/M metagenome (GOLD analysis project Ga0169931, IMG submission 129675) | Freshwater microbial communities from Lake Kivu, Western Province, Rwanda to study Microbial Dark Matter (Phase II) - Kivu_15m_20L... | ecosystem: Environmental > Aquatic > Freshwater > Lake ... | reverse complement strand
TTTTTTAAATATTTTATGACTTTTAGCGATTTTATGCTAAAATTATTAAAAAAAGTTATTTAAGAATAGCAAGTAGTTTATCTGTTTATGTAGTATTTGTTGAAGTATATTTAAAAACAATTTCTAAAGCACATTCAAGTATTTTTTTACTAAATTGTGGCATTTTTTGCTTAAATTTTTTGCAAAAAGTACATATCTTATGTATATCTGTTAAATTTAATTGTGAAAAATCTTCAGCCTATATTTTAATGTATATACGTGCATTTTGTAAGATGTTCTTTACAATAAAATGCCAATCTCAGGATAAAGTGTTTGATCGTTTTGTTAAAGTGTTTCAATTTTATTGGAGCAAATCATTCTAAGAATTAAACCTATATCTGCAAACTACTAAAGTTTTTTTAATAGCCCTAGTGTAGTTTATTTGCTTTTAAATTGACCTATCGAATAGCAATCAATAATAGACTTGTAATTTTGAATAGTAATTTTGCTATAAATTTTATCAACGATGGGTCTGTAAATATCTAGATTGGTCGATTTTTATAAAAAATAGAGAATTATAGGAAACTAAAGATAGTTAACGTTGGTTTAAGTCTAAAGATCCTTATGTAAAAGAGAAACAATTTTTTTTGCAATTTCTTTGTGAGGAGTATCGCTATATCTATTCAAAAGTTATTATATTTGCTTTATGTGCTTGTGAAACTGCCAATTATACTATTTTTTGTTGACAAAATTTGCTAAGTTATTGTTAAATAATTTCATGAATTTGTGATAACTGCTTTAAAATACTCTTTATTCATAAAAATGCCTTAAGTTAAAAAAGCCACATAAAGAAAGGAACGAAGGCCATTCTTACATTCTAGTATTTTTTTAAAATTAATTAAAGGTATCTTTGAGCTTACTTTTTATTTTCTATTTGTATTCTTAGTCAAAATGATAGTATTCAGTAAGAAAGTAAGCAGTTCCAACATAACCTACCCATTCTGTTAGCTACTTAGTGCCTTTTAGTCCTTACATGTATTTTTATGTAAGTTTCTAAAGAAAGTCTTTGTGACTTAAAATTTTCCGATAATTAGTGCAATTGATAAAATATAGTAAATCTTACCAAAGAAAGTTTTTCTTTAGATATTGAGGTATGATTTAATCATGTTGTTGAGATTTCATTCTGTTCAAAGGAAGCATATACAGAAAAAAACGATCTTTTATACTTTTTTGATAAAATTTTTGGTAGAAAATATTGAACAATTATCTGTGATAGTTACGAGGCAAATGTTGAAAATTTTACAATATGAAGAGTAAAGAAAAAATATCTAATTTTTATGCTTATTTGCTCAATCGAAGCAAAATTTAAAAAATGACATTAGGAATCTGAAATCCACGTAAATGCAATTTAAGCTAGCTTATTTACTTGATAATTTATAAATTACTTTTAAGAGTTGAATTAGTTACTTTGTATTTTCACCAGTAATTTTATAGTCTTTGCAGATGAATTAGAAAAATATTCTTATGTCTTTAAGCTGAATCGATTATACTTCCTATAGTCCTGAGTCTACAAAAAATTACTTTTCAAGACAATCCTCATATTTCTAGAAATAGCTGACCTTCCTGCTTCTGTAGTATCCTTGCACAGTATGCTAAAAGCGTAATCAACAATCTTACTGTTTGAAATGGGCATTCGTTGAATCAGATGATTGAGTGCATCAATCGTATCGTATTCTTGCTCAAAAACTGCTTTCTACAGTTGTGCCTTTTGTGTTTTAACCATTTTTAAAATTTTTGATCTATCGCGGCCAGAGTATTATTGTAATTTTGACATATTGGAATATATCATTTGCTCTTAGTACAAATTCAAGTTTTTTAGTGTTAGAACATAAAGAAAAATTTCAAGAGGTGACTTTACACTTTTATAAACAAAACTAAGTGGATACTAAGAAAGATATTCTAGAATTAATGTTTTGCCGTACTATCTTATATTTGCATCATTTTCTGTTATAACTGTATCTAGCTAGCTTAAAGTCAGGCATCCTTTTATCTTTTTGTTTATGTTAAAAGCATTCACGTATCTTTGACTAAATTTTATCGTAGACATTTGCTTGTATAAATGCGAAATCTTCCACATTACAATATATTAGATCAATTATAATTTTACCATAATTAAATCAAATACTATGCCTTTGAAAGTTTATAAAAATACCAATAATTTTTTGAAAATTTAAAAATTTGTTTTTTAGCATACTCTTAGTTTTTATTATTTGTGATAATAATAACCTTCTGAATGCTATTTAGCAAATTGTGCTTCAGTTTTTCTGCCAAAAATTATATAAATCAGTTCAAAGTAAGAAATAGATTAGCTTAATTTTTCAAACACATTCATCCTGATCAAATGGCTCAAGCTCCAGTACATTTTTTATTACTAAGACCAAAATTAAAGACTAAAACTTGAGATCCCTTAAAAATTTTAATTCTTATCTTGATGCTATCAACCAAGAAAAACCCATTTAGGGCAAATTACTAAAATTTTACATAAGCTAGAAAACTAATGCCAAAAGTCGTAAATTCTTTTCTTTTAATCTTGAACTTCCAGAACTTACGAATCAACAAGTTAACATGACCTAAGAAAAAGCAGGTCGTTTGATCGACGACATAGTAAACGCTCTTAACCAAAAATTCAAATAATCTCGAGGAATTCTGTAGGGAAAGAAACCATAAAAGATTCAAATATAAAAAGAAGTTAAGATATAGAGTTAGTCGGAAAAGATGGAAAGAATGCAGCAGTAAGTGGGGCCAAAAACTAAGTTCAAACGATATATATAATAGGAAAGCTTAAAAAAAGCAATTGAAGCTAAGTATATGTAGGGATAAAAGGAGCATTTGAAGCTAAGGCTGCGACAAAATATGGCGATGGGTAACACTCCTAGCAATAAACCTATGATGTGGTCACGCATCATCATGCAAGATTCAGGCATATACGGTGATTATCAAAGCATTTTAAATGATCTAATCGATCCTAAGCTAATTTACTTCAGCGAAGAAATCACCGTCGCATAGATCGAATAATGTATTCATTTAAAGATTTAGTCAAAAAACGCATTTTGCCTGGATAACTAGATCGTTTAGGAGTTCGAGCCACGCATTCTGTAACATAAGTTTGCCAACAAATGTAATCATATTCTCCACCAATATGCCTGTATGTGACCAATCATTATGGATCAAAAGATATCCCAGGATTTTATTCAGTACTTTCTATTTCATATAGGTTCCATCTAATTTTAAACCAGTTGAATTCAAAGAATAATTTCAAAAAAATGTTCAATCTATACTTGAGGAAAGATAAAGATACGAGTAACAGTATGATTTTTTTAAAGATTTGGCAAAAAGTATGCTCAAAAAAGGCTTTTTTAAGATCCATCAACCATCGTTTAAAAACAATAAAGATATCGCAGCCAAGATACAAGTTTTGCAGAGAATAGACAAGTACTAATCAGACAAATTAATCTAGACACATATGCTTGAGATCGAAGACTTTAAAATACTGTGTAAATAATACAATTTATCCGATTAAACAACTGTACATGTGCTTAATAACAAAATTTTCCTTGTTCTTAACTTTAAAGATGAGCATTTTCGAACAGCTTTAATCAATATTTCTGGCAACAAACATGTAGCAACTCCTTCTACGGTCTGATTAATGATATTTAGATGACTAATTATAAGTTGTTATTATTAAAATAATTATTGACGTGTTAAAAATGATTCGAGTTATGCTGTGGGTAACTCTTGTACTCACTTTCATCATGCTATGCGAATGCTAGCGTTAAACTCGTCTTTACGAGATCCTTGAGGTCACTGAAAAAGCCAATAGTAACTAAATAAAAAAAGCATTCAGAAGACTATCGATCAAGTTCCATCCTGATCGCAATGCAGGCAATCAATAAATACAAAAAAAGTATGTTTAAATAAAGAATGCTTATGAAGTTCTGATCGATGTTGCTAAAAGGATTACCTATGACATATATGGCTAGGCAGGTCTTAAGGAACTATAGAGGAATCCATTGAGAAAAGGAGGCGATTTCAGAACGTAAATGTGGATTCCGTTGTAAAAGTTTTATACAGGAGGATAGGAAGTATATAGTTTCAGAAGGGGCTAGGTATGTAAAGATTGCGCAGATAAGCAAATCATCATCGCTCCAAGAGATCTAAGTTTCGAGCTCGAAAAAGGTATGAAAAATGGTGATGTTATTTTATTCAAAGGCTAGTCCGAGCAGGGATTCGATTTTTATCCTGGAGATGTGTTTGTCAAACTAAATCAAGTACACAACTCAGTCTTCACTCGAGCAGATAACGATCTCAAAATAAAAGTTGATATTTCTTTAAAAGAAGCCATTTTGGGTTTTGAGAGAAACATCAAGCATCTCGATGGGCATAATGTGTTTATTGAGGAGATAGATGATATTCAAGATGGAAAAGTTCTAGAAATTTAGAACTAAGGAATGCCGATAAGAGGAGAGCTTGATAACTACGGTAAGCTTAAAGCTGTGATTAACATCAATTTCAAGAAGTTTGGAGAAGATCAATTAGCACAAATTAGAGAAATATTTGATGCTGCCACCAGTGATTAATAGCTGTGAATTAATTATCGACTTAGATATGAATTAGTAGTAAAAACAAGATTATTAAGTATGCTTGATTTATAGAATCTAAGTTTGCCTTAAACCATCAAATCTGGAATGAGAACTTTTCTAGCTGTTCTCTTTTGCGACTTTTAGGAGGCCTATGAGAAGCGAATAAAGCTAGGAGTTCTGCGATCGTGAATTTTCCTAATTCTTTTTCTTAGTCTCTTTTTCTCAAGTTAACCGTTCCAGTCTTAACCTCCTACTTGCCAATAACTCCGATGTAGTTGTATGCTTACAACTGGGCATTTCTGATCTTTTTGTTAAGGTTGTCACCGCTCTTATCGATAGTAACGCAATACTCGTGAAGAAGAAGAGTGTTGCTGACCATTTCAGTGAATTATTGTGTTTCGAAGCTCATAGGAATCAATCTGATTTGACGAGGAGAAATCCAGAAATCCCATTTACCACCTGTATGCTCGCAAAGAATCGCAATAAATCTTTCAAGTGAACCGAGAACGGCTCGATGGACGATAACTGGTCTGGTAAATCCTTGCTTTAGATGACCGATTTTAGAGTAACCTAAGTTATTTTATACTTACGTTCTTACATCTATTAAAGAGTCTAATCTTGTTTGGGTCCAACCTCTACCTTGTTTGAGGCAACTGCAGTTTATTCACTTTTTTTAGCCTATTCTACTTTTTATAATTTAGCATTCTCTTCTTGCTTTTTCTTTTCAGCCTTTTATTTTTTTCTTCTTTCTATCTATTCAGGAGTCACCTCTACTTTCTGTTTCTTCTTGTCTTTTGCTTCTTTTTTCTCTTACTGTTCTTCTTCCTTACCCTATTCGTTCGTTTAGTTAACGACTTTGTCTCTATATTGTAAGTTAAATCTGACTGGGAGCTGGAAATCAAGTTGACAAGTGCCGCATTGATGCTATCTACCCAAAACATCAAAGAGTTTCACATCAATCTTAGGTCCATAAAAAGCTCCATCACCTTCGTTTAATCTATAGTTGGTGCCTTTATCTCCGGTGAATTTTTCAAGAGCAATTTTCAACTGAGCTTCAGCTAAGTTCCAATCTTCAAGCTTACCAAGATATTTTTCAGGTCTAGTCGAAAATTCTAGTACATACTTGAAACCGAAAAGCGAGTAAATGTAATCAAGTAAGTCAAGAACGCCTGAAATTTACTCATAGATTTGATCTGGACGACAGAAATGATGAGCATCGTCTTGTTGGAAGCGTCTGACTCTCGTGAGTCCTGACAGAGCTCCATGAAGTTAGTTTCTATGAAGGACTCCAAAGTCAGCCATACGGATGGGTAGATCTCTGTAGGAATGTTGGATCATATCGAACATAACGCAGTGTCCAGGGCAGTTCATAGGCTTAAGACCGATTTAATCTCCGTTTTATTATTTGATGAAGAAAATGTTTTATTTATACTTAAAGTAGTGTCCACTAGTTTTCCAAAGCTAAGAGTTGTAACAGTTGGGTGAAACGACTTCACTGTAGCCTCTGATATTGTATTCTGATCGTAAAAGTCCAATAAGTCTGTTGTAAATAATAGTTCCACGAGGATAGAAAAGCGCACATCCGGGAGATAAGGTCGTAAAATTGAAAAGTTATTGTTTGGGTCCGATAGTTCTGTGATCTCTTTTTGCCAACTATTCTTGCTGCTTGACGTACTCATCAAGCTGACTTTGCTTGGGGAAAGAAATCGCATATACTCTCTGAAGGTCATCGTTTTACTTTTTACCTAACCAATATGCAGATGAATTCTTGGTAACCTTAAATCCTTTGACTCTATCAGCAGAGGGCAAGTGAGGACCAGTGCATAGATCAATTAAATTTCCACATCGGTAAGCCGAAGTAAGTCCATCTTCTGGCACTTTGCTTTGAATCAGCTGAACTTTAAAGGGATTGTAAGCAAACATCTATAGAGCTTATTTTTTGGTAAGCAAAATTCTTTCATAAGGCTGCTTCTAGGATGCGTATCTTTTGATCTATTTTTAAATGGCATCATAGTCTTGCTGAGAAACACGATAGTCACCTACAAACGAGTCGTAGAAAAAACCATTTTCAAGAGGCGGACCATGACAAAGCCAGGCTCCGTAGATATTTTCTAAACTTTGACCCAGCAAGTGAGCGCTGGAGTGCCAGAATACTTCTTTTCCTTACTTATCGTCGAAAGTTATAAGTTCCAGAACACAATCACCTTAAAGAGGACGAGTCAGATCGATAGTCTAGAAATCTTAAACTTGATGAGCAGGTTCATCCTATGCTTAGGCGCTTACTGGTCCTTTTCCGAAAGGTGAATCGTATCTTTTGGTATACTTGACTCTAGCGGCTAGAGCTGCCTCAGCAAGATTTTTAGAGATAGATTTGGCTATAGTGTAAGGAGTCGTGACGAAAGCTTGTCCTTTGATTTCTTTTCCGTCCTTGAGAGTAACAGTGATATCCGGTTTATCAGCGTTAGCTAAGATGGCATCAAGTTTTTGTTTGATGTTAGTGAAGAATTTGTTCCTGTATTTACAATAAGTTACCTGTCTTCCAGGAAAGCTGGCTTTGCAGTTTTAACAAAGTTTCCACCAAGCTTTGAATGCTCAGTTATTTCCTCTCCTTTCGAGTGAAGCGTACGTTTTCCTTACATATTATCAACTATTGTGGGAAAAATATAAAATATACAAGAAATTAGATATTTTAAATAGAGCAAATCATCATCTTCCTTTTAATGCCACAAAACATTTATTTAAGGAAAATAATTTTAAAAAAATTAATTTAAAAAGACATGAAAAGCTATCATTAATTGTAAAGAGGTCTCAATCATTAGCAACAGCAATTTTTTTACTGTTTTCCTAGTATTGCAGTTACCTATTCGACATTATATTATTTTTTCATTCTTCCAAAGTCATAGCGTTGATATTTTAGTTTATTTACTTTGTAAATCGGTTATTTTTTATATAAAACAGCAGGTCTAATAGTCTGAGGTTGTGAAAAGTATACGAATCTAGTATTTTAACTCATAAGTTTTGTATTTACTGAGTGTTTTTGAAAAACAGGGGGCTTTGTAGGTTTTAAATAGTTTACATTTTATTTAACCTTTTAAACTTGATTGATTTCTTTGAAAACTTGCTTGTAAGGAGAAGGAGTCTATACGGATGGATTAGATTGAGGTGAAAGAAGTTCAGGATGTCTGTAGTGAATCACAGTAGGCGAACGCTAAAGAGATTCTTACTGTGTGGCTAATTCATCGATAGTCATTTAGCACTATTTGAACACTGCTTATCCATTGACGTAGGTTATTCTATGATAGACTTCGCACTCTTCGCAGAATTCAAACATAATTTAATATTCTTCTGCTTATAGCAACTATAACAGCTGAAATCGAATACGATGATTTGCCTATAGCTTATAATCAAACACAAACGGTATATATAATTGAACAATCAGAATGAAATCATCGTTTTCTCAGCCTCTTCTTGATGATTAGTTTAGAACTAATCAAGTGTGGAATCGTTAAAAAAACAAAAAAATATCAATAGACAATACTAAAATGTCTAGTCTGAAGTTAATAGTCATCTCGACTACATGTGTGGTTTTTATGGGTTATCGTATTGGCTACTCAAGCTAAATAAGCGCCTGTTTTTATGATCTAATGCATAGCTGGACTGTTTCGCTAAACTATTGGCTCAACAATAGCTTTACTTTCTACAATATATCAGCAATAATCACTCAATACGCTATAGATATACAGATACTTCTTTTTGTGATCACTGCGATATCACAGATGAAAAATATGCGCATTCATCTATTTTTCGCCTTTTATTTTTCAATTCGAGGCATCTTTCTAGTAAATATTTTATTACAAAGCATATTTAAAAACTGCCTTTTCCGACTGGTATAGTTTCTTACTAACCCTGGCTACCAGCTGCCACTGTACCATATGGCATCACTCGTGATTTTTTTTATAGCGGACATACAGGCGTCATGCTATATTCTTATCTTCTGTGGAAAGACTTAAAATACGATTTTTTATAAAAATTCAGTCTTTATAGCGGAATTTTAGTGATTATATTTTTGCTAGCAACAAGACTGCACTATTCCATAGATATAATCGCAGGAATATTTTTCACTTTATGGATGAAAAAGAATTTAGAACCTCGAACAGTTTACATGGACAAACTGTTCACATCTATCTTTCACTGGCTTAAAAAAAGTTACCAGTCGATAAAATAAAGATTTTTATTATGAGTTTTATTATGTAACTTTTAATCTTGTTTTCTAATCATTTTGATAGTTTACATATATCCTTGATTTTATATTCTTTTATAGCTTGAATGAACGAGGCACGCTTCATAGACAACCCTTTTCTGAAAATATTCAATATTGTCTTGCCAGATCAGGTACAATTATATTCTCAATTGTTGAAACTTCTTCAGGAATTCTTCAATAATGTCAAACTACCCTCTCTACTTTCAATCAGTTCTCGTCGATAAGAGTCATAAGATGACATATCGGCATATACAGGTGCATCAGGCTACCTTTACATGCTTCTTAGAGCATATTATTTCTTCTATTAAAAATCAGAATAGCAAAGGGAAAGCTTCATATAAAAGTCACATGTAGTCGGTGATGTCTTAGCGAATGAGTATACGGATTGCGAATTTTACTTAAAACTTGCTGGAATTCAATATAAACTACTAGAAGATCATGCCTTAAGACACCCTTCTAAAGGCCATACATATTCTTTTTTTATGTCTTAAGTAAGCGTATGGCTGTGTGGCATGCATTTAGGCTATATTAGAAAGGATTTAGCTCTTTTTAAATAAAATTAAAAAAGAATTTACATGTGCTTTGAAAATGTTAAAAAGAACAGCTAAAAGATGCAGTGGTAGCTATTATATGGAGTTCCTGGATTTCTGTATGCAGTCCTTGACTTACAGAATCGTTTTGACAAAGCTTAAGAAACTTTTAGAACAAACTTTGCACCTATGAGTGTGGAGCTGACGAATATGATCGTTAAATAAGGAATAAGGAGCTACTAATAAATGAACAAACGAAAAATTGACATAAATAATCTTCCGCCTGATTTCAGATTAGTTTACTATTTTCATAAAAAAGAGTATTTAGGAGGAGCACATGGTTTGGGAGGAAATCTCAACATTATTCTTTCAGCTATCAAGCTAAATGATTTCGGACCACATCTTGATCAAATGATTCCTCTACTCAGGTCTTCAGTCATATTTTTGTTAAGGCATCTGATAAATGGAAATTTTGCGACTAGCAATGGCGGAACTAAAGTAAAACTCGTGCATTTTTGCCATGGAGCTCCAGGAATCGTACCCGCTTTGGCAAAATTTGCCGATATGTTCCCTTAAATAGGCTTGCAACTAGGCATAAAGTAAGTCGTAGAAACATCTTTAAATCATATTTGGAGATATGGAGTACTTAAAAAGGGCTTCGGCCTTTGTCATGGAATATCTGGTAACGCCTATGCATTTATTTCTCCATCTGTTCAATCTTTACTTTAGGATAGAAAAGAAGAGTTTTTGAAAAAGGCTCGTTTGCTGGGACTTCTTCATGAAGAGTAAGGAGTGCTTCGAGAAATAAAAAATTTCAACTTTGAGGATCGTTTAGAAGTAGGTCGTAGTGACGAGCCATATTCACTTATGGTGGGAGTTGCTGGCGACATTTGTTTCACTATGGATGTGCTAAGAGGCTAAGGACACTTTCCAGGCTATGAAATTTGATTTGATCAAGAAATTATTTAAAAGTTACAAAGCATAATAAATAAATTTTACTTGAAATTTATCATTTTGCTCGTAAGTATTTAAAAAAATAAAATATTGAAATATAGCCAAGGGGACTAGGAGCTTCACGCGTCTTGCCTATATGAGCAATCAACAATGAATTGCGAAGGGTATGATCTATCAGGAGGGATTCTGTGAGTAAGCGTCA
>Ga0169931_10014697_pt1 | contig 10567 bp, 3 predicted proteins | sample Kivu_15m_20L_FD_129675 | JGI IMG/M metagenome (GOLD analysis project Ga0169931, IMG submission 129675) | Freshwater microbial communities from Lake Kivu, Western Province, Rwanda to study Microbial Dark Matter (Phase II) - Kivu_15m_20L... | ecosystem: Environmental > Aquatic > Freshwater > Lake ... | reverse complement strand
TACAAATTTATCAGAAACAAGCGCTTTAACATAGAAGACAAAAACAACAAGAAAGATAATTATAAGAGAATAGAATGAAAGAGCTTAGATAAAACAATCCATAGCTTTATTTGACCCAACTAAAACAAAAATATAAAACTCAATATGCTCGTATTAAAGAAAACTAAAGAATTAAGAGTGAGTTAAATAATAGAAAAAGCAAATTGAAGCAAAGAAAGATGCAAGTGATTGCAAGAATTTCATAACAAGATTTTGATCCCGATCAATAGCAGGGATAAGATGATTGGTTAGCATATAAAGATCTATAATAATCAGATCACTATAGTGAGATTTAAGCAATGTAAGCTTAATTAAGATAGATTGATCCTTAATGGACACAAGCTAAAGATCATCATCATCTTAAATAAACTAATCAGTTATTCATATTTACAGATTTGCTTAAATGTCATGAAATATATTTTCAACCTCTCATGATTAATAATAATCAAATGGATTTAATTCAAACTATCATATCGATGTTATCAGCTTATAATAAGTAATCAATTTTAAAATTATTGAAAAATATAATTGTAGTCGGAGGAGGATCAGTTATTTCAGGCTTAAAATAAAGATTGGTAAGAGATTTAATACGTGAAGGGCCTTCTGAAGCTTAGATTAATGTTAAAATAGGAAAAGGTGGGTCTAAAGGAGCATTTTTAGGTATGCAGTATATTGGAAAGCATTAAAGATAGTTTTTAGAAAATATGAGTTTTAAAAGAGAAGATTATCTTTCTAAAAATGGAAATATTTTTATTCAAAATCCATGGTCGAATCCATATCCAAAAAATTGATTCAAATATTATGAATATTATTTATAAGTATATATTATAATTGATAAGTTCTATTAATTTATTCTTTTTATATAGAAATTATGAAGCTTTTCACAAAGATAATATCAAAGGCTACACCCTAAATGACCAAATAGATATCATGTTGTTTTGATCATCCTTTTTAGATCATCAATAATTCTAAGTTATAATAGAATAGTAATAAAACTTTATCAAATAAAGATATAACTACATATATATTATAAAAGCATAATAATGTTGTTCAAGCCAATAAATGTCTTATTGTCTATAAGATGCAATTGGATATCGAATTATTGAAATAATATGTCTAAAAGAGTGAAAATATGATTGCTAAAATATATGAATATAATCCTCATAACAAATAATTATCAATAAAAATTTAGCTTCCAGGATAAAATCATTATTAAATTTCATGTAGAGATTAAATAACCATTATTCTTGAGCTACAATCGTAATAAAATAATACAAAAGTTTATTTTTTACCATATAGTAATCGATAATAATTAAAAGAAATGAATAGATCAGTCCATTAAAATTTTAAATTTTTAAGAGTAATAAATTAATATATAAAATTGTAAGATAATTGTACAGAATTAATATAAATTTCTCAACCAATCATCTTAGAGCTTAAAAATTATTTATATTTAAAACAAATAAAGCATATTTAATTTATTATCTGGATATAGCAAGATTTGTTTGATATGAGATTATTAGATAAAATAGGGTAATTGAAATTACCTGAGCCTTGGCTTGAAAAATAATAATATCGTCATAAAAAATTATAAATATATAAGTTAAAATTGTAAGAGAGTCATCTATTGAATAATTTTAAATAAAATAAGAAAAAATTTATAAAGCAAATTAATTATTTGCAATAACTTGTAGGTAATACTGTTCAATAATATTAAAATATTAATATACAATCTTTAAAAGATATAAAAGCTAAAAATCCAGCTCAAGTTATATAATAAATAAAATAAAACTAACAAATAATGAAGAATTTATAAAATAAAGTTTAAGAGTTGTCTAATAAAAAAAAGTAATACTTGTAAAAAATGTCAAAGATACAAAAGAGTCATGTTTAAACGATATCAGATTTAAAAAAATAAATTATTTCAATCCAAAATAGTAGTAAATAAAATAAAGATAAGATGAACTCTGGGTTAATATACTTAAAAACTAGAAAATAAACATAAAATCATTTAATAGATACTATTTTTGTACATAATGATAAAAAGAAAGAAAGAATAAAGATTAATGAAAAAAAGAAATAAAAAAATGATACTAATTAATATTATTTATTTGAATCTTAATCGACGCAACCCCAATTATCAACAAAGAGAAATAACAAGCCTAATATTCAATCCAAGAATTAGTATGAAAATAATGAAAAAAAGGTAGCAAATGTGGTAAAATAGATTGGGGATTTGAAGATTAGTAAAGCTTCTCTGAGAGAAAAATATTAAAATTAAATGATCAAAATAGATTTTTAGGTATAGATTAAGAATAATGATATGCTAAATAAATTTAAAGAAGCTTCTGCTTATATAAATAAACTTTTATTGTAAAATGATTAATTAAATATTTGATGATATATAATTTATAAATAACTTTAATTTATCATCATAACATCATTATTCTTCTTATTTCTTGCTTTTCTATTATTTCTTTCCTTTTTTCTTGTTTTTTGAAGAAGACTACTATTAACTTCCTATTTATCCTCCATCTTAATCATCATCGCTGTCTTAGTCAGAATCATCATCATCTTATTAGGCTTCAAAATCTTCGTCTTAGCTTTAATCATCATCAGCATCAGGAATAAGTTTAGTTTGTTATGTTTGTTCCATTATAATTTTAGCTTGTCTTGTTTTAAAGTATTCAACTAGTGAGTCAAGATCTCCTCTTTAAATTCCGATAAATTCTATTACTTTCTTCTATTCTCTCAAAGATAACTTCATATCAAATTGTTTATTAGAGGCATTAATTCTGTGAAATTATACTGCAGTTATTTATTAAATTTTAAAATAAAGTACTGGCTTAGGGATAAAGATTATAGATTGTTTAAGCATATATAACCATCCTGGTTGAGCTTTTATATTGGCCTTTACACAAGGTTGCCCTGATTTAGATTTGTAGTGATTTCCTGGCTGTATTAAATTAATTCCTGCACTAGCATGAATGAGATCAACAAGGACTTGATATTGAGGTCCATTATATTAAGCAGCGACATCTTTCAAATTAGCGTTATTTTATAATGCTTCAGGACTAACTTTAGTTTTGATATTTACTTATATATCTTTTTTAATTTGTATTACTATGTACCTTAATAAATAAAAAATTACCTATAAACAGTTTGTCCTTGATAAATTGGTCGATCTTTGTTTAATTGTAAAACAATAGATATCTGAGATTAATTTGTCATTGGCAAAATGAAACCTTTAGTAATGTTCTTGTATTATATGTTGTAATTAAAAGTCATACCATGAAATCTAATACTTTTTTGATAGAAATCAATAGTATACTTTCCTCTTGGTACTGAAAGATTCACATCGATAAGAGTGGCAATTGATTATCCAGCAAATTATCCTATCTTTGCCTTTTCAACGATTTGCTTATAAATCAACTCCGCAACATTTGGATTATCATTATCTTAATTCTCCTTATCCATTTAATTTTCTTATTATTTTTACTATTTGCGTTCTTCAACATAAAATCTAATTTCACAAAGGCAATCATCGTTTCCAACTTCTTATTATCCAGTTTAAACTATAATGTCAGATTTATTAATAGTTGAATTATTTATTTTATCAAAGTTTATAGATAAGATCTGATTTGTTCCATTAACTGAAACTAAAGTCAATGAGGAATCATCTTCGAGGATTTTTCCATAATTAATTCCTTTGTATGACATTACAATGAGCGCTAAAATATATAATATATAATTATACAATAAATCACTATTATAGTCAGAGAGATATTAATCATTTATTTTACATAATAAAATAAGAATTCAATTGATTTAATTTTATATATATCATAACAATAATTTTACATAGAATATATAATTTTCAATCATTGCAAACATTGTTTGATATGTCAAGTTAACTCCCTTAAAGATTTTTCTTGCGACGAAACACTAATTAATTGTAAGCCTTTAATGCCAAGCCATAAGTAGGATTGTTCATTAATTTGTAGCTTCCTAATATGTTTGATTTTTGTAATCTTTAAGAATATTGAGTATTTTATATAGCTGCAAATTATACTGGCATTTATAATTAATCTTTACAACACTAGGCCAAGCATCCGAAGAAATTAAAAATTGTATAATCTAAAAAGATAATCAGAATCATAATTGCTGGTTCTGCTAATATAATTACATCTTTAAAAATTCTATCCATTTATGATTTGAAAAATGTGAATGATAGACTGTAAAATTGGCTTTTTTAAGCAAAGATTCCTGGGGTTGTATGACTCCAAATAGAAAATAATCCATGAAATAGTATAATATAAGGGAAAAAGCTAATAATTGACTAGTTAAGACCTTAATCAGCTGGTATTTTTACAGAGTATTTAAGAATCATAGCCCTTTTACATAGATACATTACTATAAGTCCTAAGGTAAATATGGGAATCAACAAAGGGATTAATCCACTATATAAAAATACAATGAATAAAATAAGTATAATTTGAGCATTCTATACAGGATAGTCAAATTATATCTATGCTATAGCTGCATCAACTTATTTTTGAATGATAGGATTTTATTTGTCTTTTTTTTAACACATTCTCATAATTTTCCACTGTTTTAAACAATTTTTGAGGCTCATTACTATAAATCCTATTATAGGTGATATGAATGATGCTATAATTATAAAAGTTACATAATAAGGTGATATAATTCCATACCAATCTACTGTAAAATCATCAAAAATTGATAGGTTATCAAAGTTCATAAAATTTAAGAATTTTAAATAATTAGATAACTGAGTTCCATATATATTGGCATTTAAAACTAAAGGTAAGATGGTTGCATTCAAATAATTAGATATCAAAACAGACCAAAATATAAAGATATATTATTTTGGTTTAGTTGCTGGCCTTAAAATCCTTTTTGCTATCAAAGAAACTATAATACATAGAAGAACATTTGTTATTGCCGAAAATACTGAGGATCCGATCTGAAGTCCGTTAGTTATTAGTATTTTTTATTATATATCTTTGCAATATGCATTTAATAAATCATCGGTATAAATGGATTGAAAATTTTCATTACAGTAGCAAAATTTATATGATTAACTTTGAGTACGAGCATAAGCTATTTGGGCAGGTATTGTTGGTTGTGTAGGAGAAATATAAGATTGACAAGAAGATATACTAGCTGCATATATTGTGCATACACTAACTATTGAAGATGTTATGATGATAACTATAATAACTAAAATTAAAGAAATTATAGATCTTACTATAATTGAACAGTTAGAAAGATCCAAGTTTCTCCAATTGATTTCCTAAGGTCTACTAAGTTTATTACTTTTTATAGATAATGGAAATTTTTGTAAAAACAAGAATTTATCAGGAGGATTTGGAATGCAACAAAGAGCTCTTGATATTTTGTCTCCTAAAGAATTGGTAAGTTTAAATCTCTTGCAGTGATTAATGAAAGCTAATTTGGCTTTAAGAGTTCTAAAATGAATTATTGCATATTTTGGTTCAAAAGATTAAGAAATATTTTGTAAATTACTTTACATCTATCGAAGCTTTTTTTATTATTAAACTAGTTTAGTTGTTTAATTATTGGTCTGTTTTAATATTTGACGTTATTTTTAAACTACTTCTATTTGTTACTCATATTATATAAATTTATCAAAATATCCATTATAATTTAACACGATTTCTGTTTAATAAGCCCCTCTATATATTGCATCTATATAAGTTTTTAATTCCTTTTCTAAAGTTTTTATATTAGTTCTTTAATCATAAAATTACTATACTGAAACAACATAGCTGATTGGATTAAGTATGTTATTATCTCTTTATAACTATTCAAGGGTTAATTTATGGAAACGTCTCCAGTGAATATAAAAAAATATCATTATTAGTACAGATAATGCATCTGCTATTGATATAATCATATAAGTTTGTCTACTACCTTACTATATATTCCCTAGAGAAAATTTTGTCAACAGCATTGAATATGATCCTGATTTAGTATATTTTTAGAGACCATTATAATAATAACTTTATATTAAAGGAAAAATTAATATTACACTTATAATAAATAATGCAACTGCAAGTCGTTTAATGAATTCAAAATAGAAATAAATCCCTAATCCATATTATTTTAGTTATTAAATACTTCCTCCACAGACTTATAAAGACTCGTATTCTATATCTCCAGTTTATGTATTTACAACTTTTTTTTATAGGATCTAGTATTGAAATATTTTTCAGCTTTTTAATAATTAGCCAGTTCATAACCTTTTGGAACTTTTGATTTGAAACGGGTTTTATTAGTTGAAAAATTACCTTGTGTTTAAGCTTTAGAGTTTAATTTATTTGGACTTTCATCATTATTAATTGGTTAATAATCTTTTCTGTTTCTTGCTGGAGTATCAATAGGATTAAGCTTGATTCCAATAACTGGTTTTTTGCTCGTAACTTAATTTACTGAAGAGTTTTAATCAGAATGAAGTTCCATTTGAGCTAAAGTCGGTGGATTAATTATTTTGACTTATGAATTAGGATAGGATGGTCCAAAGTTCATTCAATAATAATAAAATAAAATAATCTAATTAAATCCATATTAATGATTTCAGCAAATAAAATTATAAAAAATAAAATAAATAAAAAAATAAGAATATTTTTATTGCATATATAATAATTTGTTGATCATTTTTTTTAAGCATTCTAAGCAGCTTGTTTTTTGTATTAGTTAATAGTTTTAAGTAAAGCTTTAGCCTGAGGATTTGTTTCAAAATGCTTTCTAACTGGTTCAATTAATTAGTTTAATATTTTGGCTACTGCTGGCTTTAAGTCGTTAGGATGTAATTTACCTTAAACAAAATCATTTTAAAGTTATTTATATGATTTGAAAGTTCTATATAAAATAAAAAATTACTTATTTCCACCATTTTAATTTGTTCTTGCAACTTCCATAGACTCGCGACTCCCGAAAATAATATTATTGCAATAATCTAAAATAGGATTTCCTTAAACAATTTTTTCAGGGCAATATGCTTTTTTAATTTTTTTCTTGACATCTTCAACAGAATCTTACATGAAAATAGCTGAATCTGGATTAGATTTAGACATTTTTTATTGTCCTTCGATTAGACCACTGATCATTCCATGAGAAACTATTATTGGTTTATCTCTTTATGTTTAATCAACCATTTATAATGCCAACATATTTACTTTTCTCTGATCATTTCCGAGCTGGCAAATATCAACATCAAGAAAGAATATATCATTACATTGCATGCAAGGATAAAACAATTGAGATACTTTAAGATTATCGGATTATTTCTTTCCCATAATTGTTGCACATTTTGCAATACGAGCTATTGTGTTTTTGCATGCTATATCCATTACTTTTAACCAATATTAATTTGATCTTTTATTAATTTATTAAGATGCCCATAAGAATTTAACATTTGACATTTTCATTCCAGCAGCTTTCCATACTTAGATAAAATATTTTCCTACAGTTCTAATTTTATTTAAATCTCCATCAAATTTTCCATTTAGCATAGCGAAATAGTCAGCTACCCAAAAAATGAAGATGGCTCCAGCGTCAACCATTTTATTAACATTTATTGCTCTTAGTAATCCTTGTGCAATATGCATACGACCAGAGGGCTAAAATCCGTCATAGCATCTAATAAATGATTTTTTGAGAAGACGATCGCGTATTAATTATTATCCTATGATTTATTGCCCTACAGATTTTATTAACTATATTCTTTTATCAATAGGAAGTCTATATATTAAATGTTTAACATGGAAGGAACAGGATCGAATTCGCTATTTACATCTTAATCAGGGGTAAAATCATCAACATTTTATATTTTAGGAGGATCTGCATCATAAAAAGATATTCCTCCTGTTGTCCAATCAATTTGAGCTTGCATCAATATAAAAATATATGAGATATTATTTTCAAAAAATTAATATTAATATAAAATAAACAATTATTTCTTTTATATTATTTATAAATACTATTAAATCAATCATAGTTGTCATAGTTGATTGTCTATGATGATGTATCCTCATTTATTCTATCTATAAAATTAAGATTAAAAATCATTATTAACTATTAGACTTTCTAATAAATATCTATTTATAATTTAACATTTGTAATTTACTATTTTTTCTTGAATAGAAATTTAATTTTATAAAAATTAAATCAAAAATATAGCATTGATCAGATAATATATTTGTAAATGTTATTATAAAAACTATTTAGTATTATATTTAATAATTATGAAAAAAGAGATATCATTATAGAAAGAAAAAAAGACCGAAAAAGATCTTAAATTATAAAAATAATAAAATGAAATCAAATTTTATCGACCTAATCATCAGTTTGGATATTTTAGTAATTTTTATTAGTCTCCTTTCGTTGTCAAAAACATCCTGTATAAGACGAATGAACATTTCTTTCAAAGTAAAAAATATGAAGGCCTCCCATAATAAAAATTAGTTATTTAAGCTAAAACACCGAGTTAAGCTTTCAAGTTAGGTAGAAATAAAAAATTTCCGAGAAGAAATGATTGGTAAAAAGTTAAAGAAGATGTTATGTATGAAGGGCTTAAGTATAAGTTTAATACTCATAAAGAATTGAAAAATAAGTTGCTTTAAACTAAAGATAAAAAATTAATTGAACACACTCATAAAGATTCGTATTGGGCTGATGGTGGTAATGGAAGTGGCAAAAATAGATTAGGAGTTTTGCTTATGAAATTGAGAAGTTAATTTCAAAAAGAGATTAAAAAATAGAGATAAAAATGATGATTAATAAGATATTTATTATCTAAAATTTTTTAATTGTATAATTTTTAATAAGGATTTTGATAGAATAAAAATAATTTTAGAAATTATAGACTCATAAATCATACTTTTCTTGAAGGCTTTGAAAGATAATGATCTATTTTTTTATTCATCTAATCAATTTATATTGCTAATTATCGATAGACATTTTTGTTAAATACTGATCTAATCTTTGATTTCTAAAATTACTGCTGTAATTCCATTAACTGCATCATATATTTTGTAAAATTAGATGTAACTTTAACTGGATTTTTATTCATTACTTTTTCTTACTCAATTAATTACTTTTATCGGTTATTTAAGAGAACAATTCTTGGCTTTTCATGTTTAATCTCATGATTATATTAATTTTGTTTAAAGATAGACTATTTTTTGGCTTCATTTTCATGAGTTTTACTCTCATTTCTCTTTAAAAAACCTTAAAATTTATTTTATATCTTTTTGGGTTCCATATTCATCTTGTTTTAAAGATATTTAGTATTGACTATACTTTTTATTTTTAATTTTTCAGTTAATCTTCCTCCTATCTTTTTCAATTGATCTTTTAAACCCAATGATTATTCTTTTATAGATTATGAAGACTAGTTAGATTTATTTGATTGTTTTTCTATTTTATCATCACAATATTCATTAAATTTATTATTTTATTTATGAATGACTTATTTTTTTTATTATTAATATTTTTAATCTTTTATATTTATATTTTCAGTTTAATTATTCATATAATTCATTGATATTTTTATTCCTTTGGCGCCGATCTCCTTTTTAAAGTTTGTAAACAATTACTTCTTTTATTTATTATTAGTCAATTGATTTTATTAACTTTTCTTAATTTTTTAAAACTCTGAATTTTCATTATTAATAGGTTTTGCAATAGTTTTTTATAATAAATTGATTGTATCAGCATTTTGAATTCTTTATTAACTTTATGCAATCTTATTATTTTGATCGATATTTTTTAAATCTTATAAATTTTTTTATTTGAACTTATTTAGTTTGTCTTTTATTTCAAATTTTTTAATTTCAAATACCTTTTTTTCTGAAGGTTCTTAGACTCTACTTTTTCTTAAAGCATCTAATTTTTCTGAAAATGTATTTTTCTTGTTTAGTTATTTTGAATCATCAATAGCCCTACTTTTTTTCAAATTTAATTAAAATTTTGTATTAAATCTTTGTTTTTATCCTGATTATAGCGAGTTTTGATAGTTTTTGAACATAGGGGTTACTTTAGACTATTATAAGAAGCTATTTTTGTTAATTTATATTTTATTCAATGGCTATTTTGTATTAAAGTGGTTAAATGATTAGTTTTTAGATTATTAAGATTATGTTTTTTGTTAATATTTAGGTCCCTTATTCTTTAGCAAATCAAACATCTTTTTATTTAAATCTTTTTTATCTTATTTTAAAACAAATTTCTCTTTACTTTTTTATCCTGAAGATTATTCTTTTTTTGATTATTTTGTTACACCAGCGAATTTAAAATTCAATGGCTTTTTATATTATTTTTTATTATTGTTATTCAAGTCAAAGGGTGCTGAATCTATTTATTTATAGTTTTATCTAGTATTAAATTCATTTTTTGATGTGTAATTACTAAAATTTTAAAATCCAAATGAAAAATTTGTTTAAACATTATTCTTAAAGTTTTTAGATGGATTTTTTTTATC
>Ga0169931_10014696_pt1 | contig 10567 bp, 14 predicted proteins | sample Kivu_15m_20L_FD_129675 | JGI IMG/M metagenome (GOLD analysis project Ga0169931, IMG submission 129675) | Freshwater microbial communities from Lake Kivu, Western Province, Rwanda to study Microbial Dark Matter (Phase II) - Kivu_15m_20L... | ecosystem: Environmental > Aquatic > Freshwater > Lake... | reverse complement strand
CCAATCAGGTGCGCCGGCCCCTCTCGGGTGGGGAGTGGCTCGCGTTGCTGCTGTTGCTTGTGGCCGCTGTGTTTGCGCTGGTGCTAGGGGTGGGTCTGGCCTGGCTGCGTGGGGCCGATCTGATGCAATGGCCCAGTTGGTGGCTGGAGGCCAGGTGAGCACGATGGGTGTGCAAAGGCCCGATGAGCCGAGTCCCCAAGGTGGACTGCCGGAACCACAAACCCCGCTGTATCACCATCCGCTGCCTGAGCTGGAAGCGTGGTTGCGCAGTCTCGGCGGGCGTCAGCGCGCCAACCATTCCAGTCAGTGGGATCTGCATCAGCCGCACTGGAGCGCCCTGGTTGAATTCGACGTCGAAGAGCTGCGCGTGAGTTGGTTGCAGGACGGCCAACAGAGCGTGCGCCAGTTCCCCTATGGCCTCTCAAGAGCCGATGTGGAGGCGGCGATTCTGGCTGGCCCATGAGGCAGAGCCGCCAAGCGCGTTGAGACAGAACGTCGGCCGCTTGCCATGATGGAGAGGTTCAGCAAGCTTTGCGAGCCACGCCATGGCTCCCGCCCGATTCAACCGCTTTGATTCCAGCTCTCGCGGTAGGCGTTCGTTGTCGCGCAGGTTTCTCAGTGACACTGAGCTCGACTCGAAGCGTTCGCTGAACGAACGTTGCCGCGCCTGGGGGCCTGGCGAGATGTTTGCCGAAGGCCAGTGGCAGGCGATTCGCGTGCAGCTGGAGCGGCAAGGCTGGCACCCCTCCCAGATTGAGCTGGTGCACGATCAGCTGCGTCAGGGTTGGCCACTGGCCACGGCCAAGCTGCACGCAGCGCGGTTGTCGGGCCACTGCCCCATCAAGGGCCTGAGCGAATCTTGATCACGTCCCTCAGCGGCAGATCTCGCTGCGCCGTTCAGCCGGGCCTGACCAGGGCCCGCAGTTGACCCAGCGCACCACCGACAGCTCGAAGTCGGTGAACAGCACCAAAATCGCTCCGCACAGAACAAGCACCATCAGGCTGATGGCGCTGTGACGCTTCGGCATCAGCAACCCTGCGACTCTTGCAAGGCTACGAGCCGCTGCCGCAGCACAACATCGGGTTGCTGCTGCTGCCACTGCTGCGCCAGAGCAGCGGCGCACAGCGGCTGCATGTGCGGCAGCTGGGCCACAACCGGCACCCCTGCCATCGCCTCGAGGGTGCGAGGGTTGTCGGCGTGCGGCGGGCCATTGAGCACAAGCCCCAGCACCGGAATCTGCCGCCGCTGCAGGGCTTCAAGCGACAGCAGGCAATGGTTGAGCGTGCCAAGACCGCTGCGGCCCACCAGCAGCACCGGCAGACCCCAGCGTTGCAATTGCTCGATCTGCAGCCAGTCGCGCCTGAGCGGCACCAGCAGTCCTCCTGCGGTTTCAACAATCAATGGGCCTGCGCAGTGGGGCAGTTCGAGCCGCTCAGCTTCGATCGTGACCCCGTCTTGCTCGGCAGCCCAGTGCGGTGACACCGGGGCTGTGAGCCGGTAGGCCTCATCCAGAACCCGCTCAGCCGGAAGATCGAGCAGCTGCTGCACCCGGTCGCTGTCGCTGCCGTCTGCAAGACCGCTTTGCACGGGTTTCCAGTAATTGGCCCGCAGGCCCTGCACCAGCCAGGCGCTGATCACGGTTTTACCGACGTCGGTGTCGGTGCCGCACACCACAAGCTGCAGGGGGTCAGTCATGGCTCAGCGTTGTTCGGCGGGCGTTGCGCCAGCAGCATCAAGATGCGCCAACTGACCTGCTCATCGGCAGGCCAGTGGTTTAGCAGCTGGCGCCATTGGCCGGGGCGCAAGGGGGGGTGGTCGCTGTAGCCGGCTCCCAGCTGCTGCAGCTGTCTGAAAAAGGCACGTCCGCCCGGGCCGTAGCGGAGGCTGAACTGCATCTCCTGGTGATGCCTGAGCGCCAGCACGCTGCCTGCGCTCTGCAGCAGCTCACTGGCAGCGGGCAACGGCCAGGCTGTGCATGGCACCTCGGCGCGGCTGGCCGCCTGGTGCCATTGCGCAAAACTTCCGGCAACGGGGACGGCCACAACCAGCCAGCCCCCTGGTGCCAGCGCCTTGGCCCATTGCTTGAGCGCTGCTGCGGGTTGGCTGAGCCAGTGCAACCCGAAGCTGCTGGTCAGCAGGGCGCTGCCCTGCAGGCAGGCCGGCAGTCCGTCATTGAGATCCCACAGCAGCCGTTGTGAGGTGGATCCAGCCAGTGGATTGTGGTGCAGCAGGGCTGCGCTGCCATCGAGTTGCAGCAGCTGATGCTGCGGGGCCAGTTGCTGCAGGGCCTGGCCCACCAGCCCGCTGCCGGCACCCAGATCGGCCATAGGCCCAGCAGGCATTGGCAGCGACGCGATGCGGCGTGCCAGCCGCCAGGCCATGGCGCGCTGTAGGCCAGCGTGCTGGTCGTAATGCTGGGCCTTGCGGCCGAAGTGTGTACAGATCGCCGCTGCTTTTGGTCTCATGACTGCAGCAGAGCGCCAATCCAGGCGTTCACCATGGCGATGGTCGGCGTGTTGATCAGGCCATGGCCGGCAGCAGCGAAGCTGAGCGCATCGGCCTGTGGCAAGGCGCGCTGCAGCTCCTGCCGTGCCGCTGGGGCCACGATCTGGTCAGCGCCTGCTTCAACAAGCAGCACCCTGGCTTCGGCGGGAAATCCAGCGGGTAGCGAGCTGCTCTGGGCGATCAGGTCCAGGTCCTGCTGCAGCAACTCCAACCCGGCTGGACTCAGCGGTTCTGCGGCTGGCGACGCCTGCAACAGATCGGCCGGCGCGGGGGCGGCCACCTGCTCAAGGAAGCTCTTGAGCATGCATTCGGGCTCTGGGCCCCGCAACTGGGCGGCCATGCCGGCCAGGGCTGCCGCGATGCTGCGCCCCGCGCGACCTTCAGGAACAAAGCGGGCAAAACTGGTCAGCAACACCACCGCATCGGCTGCGGCCAAGACCTCTGGCGCAAGCAGATGGGGCCCCAGCGAATGGGCAATCACCACGTTTGTGGCAGCGGCGGCTTTCCAGGTGGGTTGCCTGGCCGGGAGCCGGCCATAGCCCCGTTCGCCGCAGCACCATGTCCAGCCTTGGTGCTGCCAACTGGGCAGCCATGGATCCCAGCTGCGGCTGTCGCCACACCACCCATGCATGGCAACCAACTGAACAGGACCGGTCATGGGACCCCCAGCGCGCCAAGCAGGCGGCTCAAGCTGCCGGCAGGTAAGTCGAGGCGCAGCACGATCCTCAGGCGGGCGCGGCCCTTGGGCACGGTGGGGGGGCGGATCGCCACACACAGCAGGCCCTGGCGCTCGAGCCGCTGTTGCAGCTCGAGCGCCCGCTGCTCGCTGCCCACCAGCAACGGCAGAACGGGCCCGCTGCCAGCCGGCCTGGGCCAGCCTGCTACGGCGATCGCCTGCCGCCAGCGGGCGGCGCGCTGGTGCAGCAGCAGAGCTGGATCCTGCCCACTGCTCTGTTGCTGCTGAATCCAGTGCACCGCCGCCGCCGCACCAGCTGCCAGGACCGGTGCCAGGGCCGTGGTGTAGCGGAAGGCGCCGCTGCTCTGCAGCAGCCATTCGATGGTTGTGGCATCGCCCGCCAGGAAGGCCCCGCCGCTGCCCAGCGCCTTGCCGAAGGTGCCGCTGATCAGCGCGATGCCCGGCCGGCCATAGCCCAAGCCCCTGCCGCCGCTGCCCATCACCCCAAGGGCGTGGGCCTCGTCGAGCACAAGGGCTGCGCCATAGCGCTCACACAGGGCCACAAGCGCTTGGGCATCGGGACTGGTTCCTTCCATGGAAAACAGGCTCTCGCTGAGCACCACCAGGCGCTGCTGGGCCGAGGCGCCGCGGGCCGTGTTGAGGCGGCGTTCAAGATCGGCCAGATCGTTGTGGGCAAAGCGCTGCAGAGACGCGCCACTGCAACGCACCCCGGCCAGCAGCGAATGGTGGATCAAGCGATCGGCCAGCACCAGGCTGTGGCGATCAGCCAGCGCGCTCACTGCGGCAATGTTGGCTTGAAAGCCGCTGGGAAACAGCAAGGCCCGTTCACGCCCCAGCCAGGCGGCGAGCGCGCTTTCGAGTCTGACGTGCACGGCACGGGTGCCGCTGACCAGCCGCGAGGCGCCAGCACCGAGGCCGCTGCAGCTGAGCTCCTGTTGGGCCGCGGCGAGGATCGCCGGGTGGCCGCTCAGCCCCAAATAGTCATTGCTGCTCAAATCCAGCAGCGCTGCTGCTGGCTCCTCCTGGAGGACTGACGCTTGGGGTGTGAGCTGGCAGCTCTGCCCTGGGGAGAAGCTCCGCAGCCGGCGCCTGCTGGCCGCAGGTACCGCTGTGGCCGCGCGCAACAGGGCCTGCTGCCAAGGCTGCAGCGCGGCTTCACTGTCCTGACGGTTCGGCAGGCCCATGGAGCTCAGTCTGGTGCAGCAGGGTGCGGGGCCGCTGGCTGTTGATCTGGCCAATAGGATTGCTGCAGAAGCGGTCTGCTTACCGTCGCGCGCTCATCGGCCATCGATCTCCAGCGTTCTGAGGCTCAGCCTGAGGGAACCGGCGGGGTGCCTCCGCTTGCGCACTTGTTTCCCTTTGCGCTTGATGGCTTTCAGCTCGAAGCGATCGATGCCCTCAACCAGGGGCAATCGGTCGTGGTCAGCGCCCCCACCGGCAGCGGCAAGACCCTGGTGGGCGAGTACGCCATCCACCGCGCCCTGGCCCATGGCCAGAAGGTGTTTTACACAACCCCGCTCAAGGCGCTCTCTAACCAGAAGCTGCGCGATTTTCGTGAGCAGTTTGGCCACGAGAATGTCGGCCTGCTCACCGGCGATCTGAGCCTCAACCGCGAGGCGCGGATCGTGGTGATGACCACCGAGATCTTCCGCAACATGCTCTATGCGGAGATCGATCACCCCGACAACGACCCTCTGGCCGATGTCGAGGCGGTGGTGCTCGATGAGTGCCATTACATGAATGACTCCCAGCGCGGCACCGTCTGGGAGGAATCGATCATTCACTGCCCGCCGGCGGTGCAGCTGGTCGCGCTTTCGGCCACCGTCGCCAACGCCGGGCAGCTCACCGACTGGATCGAGCGGGTGCACGGGCCCACCCGACTGGTGCTCAGCGATCACCGGCCGGTGCCCTTGAGCTTCAGCTTTTGCAGCGCCAAGGGACTGCACCCTCTGCTCAACGACGAGGGCACGGGTCTGCATCCCAACTGCAAGGTGTGGCGCGCCCCCAAGGGCAACAAGCGCAAGGGGCCCAAGACCCCCAAACCGCCCCAGCCCGAGGCGCCGCCGCTGGGGTTTGTGGTGGCGCAGATGGCCGAGCGGCAGATGCTGCCGGCGATCTATTTCATCTTCAGCCGCCGCGGCTGCGACAAGGGGGTGCGCGATCTGGGCAAGGTCTGCCTGGTCAACCCCGATGAGCAGGCCCGCATTCAGGCTCGGCTCAGCGCCTTTGTGGCCGCCACCCCTGAGGCCGTGCGTGAAGGGGGGCATGCCGACGCCCTGGTGAGGGGCATCGCCGCCCACCACGCGGGTGTGTTGCCCGCCTGGAAGGAGCTGATCGAAGAGCTGTTTCAGCAGGGGTTGATCAAGGTGGTGTTCGCCACCGAGACCCTGGCTGCCGGCATCAACATGCCGGCACGCACCACCGTGATTTCGGCGCTGTCGAAACGCACTGAGCGGGGCCACAGGCCGCTCATGGGCAGCGAGTTTCTGCAGATGGCGGGCCGGGCCGGCCGCCGCGGCCTCGACTCCCAGGGCTATGTGGTGACGGTGCAGAGTCGCTTTGAGGGGGTGCGCGAGGCGGGCCAGCTGGCCACAGCCCCGGCCGATCCGCTGGTGAGCCAGTTCACGCCGAGCTACGGCATGGTGCTGAACCTGCTGCAGCGCTATGACCTGGCCAAGGCCAGGGAGCTGGTCGAGCGCAGCTTCGGCCGCTATCTGGCCACCCTGGATCTGGCCGATGACGAGGCCGCCATCGCCGACTTGCGTGAGCGGCTTGAGCAACTCGAGGACGGCTCGGGAGATGTGCCCTGGGAAGACTTTGAAGACTATGAAAAGCAGCGCGGCCGCCTACGCGAAGAGCGCCGCCTGTTGCGCATCCTGCAGAACCAGGCCGAGGAGACCCTGGCCCATGAGCTCACCCTGGCGCTGCAGTTCGCCAGCGAGGGTTCATTGGTGAGCGTCAAGGCGCCCCAGCTCAAAGGCAGGGTCTCGCCAGCGGTGATCGTGGAGAAGGTCAGTGGGCCTGGTCAATTTCCGCTGCTGCTGTGCCTGACCGACGACAACATCTGGATTCTGCTGCCCTGCTCAGCGGTGGTGAGCTTGCACGCCGAGCTGAGTTGTCTGCAGGTCCAACAGATTGAAGCCCCTGAGCTGCGCCATGCCGGCGAGCTGCGCCATGGTGATCAGGCCAGTGGCGGCCTGGCCCTGGCGGTGGCCTCAATGGCCCGCCGCCACGACATGCACACCCCCCAGTACGACCTGGCGGCTGAGGTGCAGGCACAAGCCCAGCTGGTGCAGGCCCTTGAAGACGAGCTCGAGCTACACCCGGCCCACCGCTGGGGTGATCGCAAGCAGCTCAAGAAGCACCGCCGCCGCATGGAAGAGCTGGCTGATGAGCTCGAAGAGCGTCAGCGGTTGCTGCATTTCAGATCGAACCGGCACTGGGACACCTTTCTGGCGTTGATCGAGGTGCTGCGTCACTTCGGGGCCATGGCGGGTGATGAGGGCCTCGATCCCACCGAGATCGGCCGCACCGTGGCGGCCCTGCGCGGCGACAACGAGCTCTGGCTGGGGCTGGCGCTGATGAGCGGCCACCTCGATGAGCTGCCGCCCCCCGAGCTGGCGGCGGTGCTCGAGGCGATCTCCACCGAGGTCAACCGCCCCGACCTGTGGTGCGGCTACCCCCCGCCGCCAGCGGTGGATGAAGCGCTTCACGATCTGCGCGGGCTCAGACGCGAGCTGGGCCGCCAGCAGGAGCGCGCCAAGGTGGCCTACCCGATCTGGTGGGAGCCCGAGCTCACTGGTCTGGTGGAGGCCTGGGCCCGTGGCGCCAGCTGGAGTGATGTGATCGCCAACACTTCTCTCGATGAGGGCGATGTGGTGCGGGTGCTGCGCCGCACCGTCGATCTGCTGGCCCAGGTGCCCTACTGCGAGGCGGTCAGCCAGCAGTTGCGCGACAACGCCCGCGCTGCTCTCAAGGCGATCAACCGCTTCCCGGTGTGCGAGCTGGAGGATCTGCTGCCCAAGGCCCCGGCAGCGATCGAGCGGCCCAGTGCTTTGGCCACTGATTTTGCCAGCCCCCACAGCGATCTAGAGGGCTGAAGCTCAGGCCCGCGGCCGCAGTACCAGCCAGATCACCAGCAGCAGGCCGACCGTGCTGATCACCGTGTAGATCCAATCGGCATAGGGCGTCCACAACAGCGCAGGATGGGAGATGGCCGCGCGCATCGGGGTCAGGGTTGAGTTCACAACCCATCACAACAGGGTTGGCTCTTCTCGGAAGCACTTTGCACAGTGGGGGAAGCCCGATGGCATCACCGCTTCGCAATGGCTTTTCACGAACTGGAGGCGCTGTCGGCGGCAGCGGTGTCGGCCTTGGCCGACACCTGCGAAGCCCTGATCACAGCCGAAGGGAGTGATCAGGCCACCGAGCGCGAGCGCCAACTGCAGCAGCAGCTGTTCGTGATGCTGCTGGCTCGACCCTGGCCCAGCGAGGTCTCGGCGGTTGTTCCTGTAGGCCTTTCTGGATTCATCCCCGGCCGGCGCCAGCGGCAGCAAGTGATGCAGCTGCTCACTGTGCTGGCCTTTCTGGAGCCTCGGCTTGATCAGGCCAAGGTGCAGGTGCTCGAGCGGGTGGCCGCCGAGCTGCAGGTCGAGCCCGAGGTGGTCGCCGATCTCGAGCAGGTGTGCCGCAAGCACGTGCTCAAGGCCTTCGGCGATTGGTACCGCCGCACCTTTCACGACCTCAACAACGACGGGGTCGTGCAGGGCTATGGGCGCTTCATCCTGCCGATGCTGGGCCTGGGGATCGATCAGGCCCATCTGCAGCGCTACCAGGCCCTGAGACATGCGCCCGCCGGCAGCTTCGGCGCAGCGCTGCAGGCCTATTACGACCACAACGGGTTCCCCTACCCCGGGAGTCGCAAGGGGTTGCCCTACGACTATGTGGCCATTCACGACGTGCACCATGTGATCGGCGGGTATGCCACCGATCCCCAGGGAGAGCTCGAGGTGCTGGCGTTCAGCATGGGGCTGTTCCCGGACCATGCCCTGTTGATCGCCCTGCCGGCCCTGCTGCAATTTCAAATGGGGATCGCTGATCCATTGGCGGGCAGCGTGGCGCCCAAGCTCACCGATCAGCTCAATGCACCGGCCTTTGCCATTGCCCTGCAGCGGGGTGCCGCAGCGATCGGGCCGATCCGCGACTTTCACTGGGATTTCTGGCCCTGGATCGAGCGCCCCCTCGATGAGGTGCGCCGCGATCTGCAGGTCGCGGGCTGAAGCCATGCTCAATCCCTCCCGCATTCGCATCCTGGCGGTGGGCAAGGTGCGCAAGGGCTGGGTGAGCGAGGGCGTTGAGCTCTACCGCAGGCGCCTGCCGGGCCTCGAGGTCGTTGAGCTGCGCGATGGCGGCATGGCCCGCGAGGCCGAGGCGATCTGCGCCGAGCTGCGCAGCGGCGAGCAGCTGGTGGCCCTGTGCGAGGAAGGTCAGACCTATGACTCGGTCGCCTTCGCCAAGGCCCTCGAGGGCTCCGGTTCGGAGCGCCTGGCGTTTGTGATCGGTGGGGCCGATGGCCTGGACCCGGCGCTCAAGGCCCGGGCCCACTGGCGGCTGAGCCTCTCGCCGATGACCTTTCCCCATGAGCTGGCGCGGCTGCTGCTGCTCGAGCAGCTGTACCGGGCCCTGTCGATCCAGCAGGGCGGGCCGTATCACCGCGCCGGCGCTTGAGTCATGGCGTCAGATCAATACGGTGGCCACACTGGTGCGCTGGCTTGGTGTGGGTTGGGCGTCCTGGGCTAGCCCGTCCAGATGCAAGGCGATGGCCTCGCGGATGCGCTCGAGCACCTGATTGCGCGTGCTCCCTGTGGCGACGCAGCCTGGGAGGTCGGGTACATGGGCCGAAAAATTGCCCCCGGCCTCTTCAATCACAACGGCAAAGGATTGGCTCATGGCAGACGCAAGCCCGATTGTTTGGCGATGCTGTTGAGCGTGCCCGGGGCAAGGTCATCACTGCCCTTACCGGCAACCGTAACGCGACCCGGCCGATCTGGATGCTTGAACTGGCGGTGGCTGCCCCGCGTTGCCACCTGGAACCAGCCCTCCTGCTCCAAGCGTCTGATGACGTCGCGGATTTTCAAAATGACGTGTGCCTGCTCCCCCAATGGAGCCTTGCCGCCCGATCAAGGCCAACACAACCGTGAAATCACGGAGCGTTGAACGCGCCGGCGCTTGAGTGGGGTGGTGCTGCGTCGCCCCTCTGCCATGACCACCATCACCAGCCGCTACGACGGCGGCCTGCGCTGCAACTCCAGCCATGGGCCTTCGGGGTGCGAGCTTGAGACCGACGCCCCCACCGACAACCAGGGCAAAGGCGAGCGCTTCTCGCCCACCGACCTGGTGGCCACAGCCCTCAGCACCTGCATCTTGACGATCATGGGCATCGTCGCCGAGCGCCACGGCTGGAATCTGGCAGGGGTCAGTGCCCGGGTTGATAAAACCATGACCGCTGAAGCTCCCCGCAAGATCGCCCTGCTCGAGGTGTGGATCACGCTGCCGGCGGGGCTCGACACCAGCCAGCGGGCGCTGCTGCAGCGGGCCGGCGAAGGCTGTCCGGTCAAACTGAGCCTGGAGGGCTCGGTGCCGATGCGGTTGCATTGGCTTTGACGTGCGGGCCCGCTCTTGAGCGAAACAACCCTCTGGCAACGGCTGCTGCCCCTGGCTCTGGGGGCGGCAGTCAGCCCACTGCTGCTGTTGGGTCAGCTGGCCCAGCTCATCGGCTCTGACACGCTGCGGCTGCAGCTGCGCCGCAGCGGGGCCTATCTGCTGGGGGCCACGTTGGTGGTGGTGATCTGGAGCTGGATCGGCGGCTGGATTGCCAACCGTCTGCCACAGCACCAGGGTCTCCCCGATCCAGTGGCGGCGGTGGTGCAGTTGATGCTCGGGCTGGCACTGGCCTGCATGAGCCTGCGGATCCTGGTTCGCCATGAGAACGGTTCGCTGGCAGTAGAAGCCACTGACACGGCCGAAGCCAAGCCGGCGTTCATGGGGCTGGAACGCGCACTGCTGAGCGGAACCAGCCTGATGGCGGTCAACCTCACCTCACTGGTGCTGTTCCTGCCCGCATCGCAGGACATCGGCCGCTCGGGGCTGCCTTGGCCGCTGCGCCTGTCGGCCTGGCTGGTGCTTGATCTGCTGACGTTGCTGCCGGTGTGGTTCCCGCCATTGCTGCTGCTGTTGAGCGGCACGGCGGGTCATCGGCTGCTGCGCTCACTGGGGTCCTGGGTGCAGCTCCACCGGCGCAGCATCGAGGGTGCTGTGGCCGCCGGATTTGCAGTCGTGCTCCTCTGCCGGGGTCTGGCTGATCT
>Ga0169931_10014695_pt1 | contig 10567 bp, 7 predicted proteins | sample Kivu_15m_20L_FD_129675 | JGI IMG/M metagenome (GOLD analysis project Ga0169931, IMG submission 129675) | Freshwater microbial communities from Lake Kivu, Western Province, Rwanda to study Microbial Dark Matter (Phase II) - Kivu_15m_20L... | ecosystem: Environmental > Aquatic > Freshwater > Lake ... | reverse complement strand
TAGAAATAGTAAAATTATTCATGAACGTTTGATTATGGATGAACACGTCGGAATCATATCAAGCTAATTTAGCTGTAAAAAACACTGTTTTTTCACGCGTAATAGGATGCACTTAAACTGGTAATCCGCCAAATTGCTTAGGCCGAGCCGACTGGGGAAAAAATGTCGGCTGACATCCCTAGTCATTCACGTACAGTACCACGTACGCAATTAGGAGGGTAGGACTGCGCGTTTCCGCAACTTCCAGGTGACGCGTTTTTTACGCGGTTACGTAATCATGTCATCTACGGTTACATACCTTTGCTAGTAGGGTTGGTGGTGGAGTCTGCTGTTTCTGCTGTCAGCTCTACTCTCTACTGTACTCTGCTGCCTGCTGTCTGCTGTCTGCTGCTGTCTCTGTCCATTTGGCTTCTCGAAGGTTCCTGCGAATACAATCAACACAAGCGATGCCTTTCGATTAACGGAAGACGATTAAGCTGTCGTATGTAAGATTGCCGAACTCTCATGTACCGAAGCATTGTTTCAAATAACATACGAAAGCGAGAGATATCATCATACTGTTTTCTCTAAGAATTCTCATATCATCCATCCCCTTCAACTGAAGTTATCCATTACCTTGTCAAATGACATCACGGCGCTTTTACTTACTATTTCTTTCTTTGATCGCATCTTCTGATGCTTTCATACACCCATTTTCTAGTCAAAGAGAAGCCAGCAAACCATTCATGGTTAAAAATAGTGATCGTGCAAGGCTTGAGAAATGCTTTGAAGATCTAATGGATAATGACTGGAGAGTTTTCCGTGCACGTCTAGTTGCTCAAGAGAGTAATGATCCCATAGAATATCAAACCAAAGTTGCGAGTAGCAAAGTCTCTCATGATACATCAGTCGAATCTCGAGATGAAAAGCAAGCACGTCAAGATAAACTTGGTAATATCTTTGCTGCAATTTTCAGCAAAAGGGAAGGTGATGAAAGAAAAAGTCCTTCTTCAATTTTTGATGGCGACTCCGTAGGTGGTGCTACTCCTGATTCAAAACTTCCTAGTAGTTGCGATGATCCTTTTGTGTCTGAGGCGGAAATCCCGATACTGATGCCCACTAAGATAACAATAAACAAGCATAGATGGAGCCACCCGATGAGCCATATCGAGTCAGGATGTGTCCTAGTGGCCAATGAAAAGCTTGGTGGAGTTTTTTACCACAGTGTGGTGCTTATTACTGAGCATTCCGATAGCAAAGGTACTATTGGTTTTGTCATAAACAAGTAAGTCGATCTTTAACACATCATAAGCTCCCTTTGATGAGAGTGTATCAGCTCATTAAACTTACTTTACCTTCTCATTTTTGTTATGACAGACCTATGAGTGGTAGTTTACTAAAGGTGGCAGCAGAAACAGAATCAAAACTAGACTTATCCTTGAAAATGGCGTTTAACTCAGCTACAGTTTCATATGGTGGTCCTGTTTTACAAGAGGAGTATTCAATTTTGCATGGCTACGGTGAAGTGGAAGGTGCCAGAAAAGTAACACCAGGAGTCTTTGTTGGCGGATCCGAAGCACTCATGAACGAAGTACGCAAACAGAATATGCAACCGAAAGAGGCTTTATTTGTGAAAGGCCATGCTGCGTGGATTCCCGGTCAATTATCTCGAGAGATATCCAAAGGTGTTTGGTATTTAGTTAGTTGTTCAAATGATTTTATACTCCGGTATGCTGGTGCTCCTGTTTATGAGGAGGATAATGTTAGTGATTTATGGGCAGATATCCTCAGCTGTATGGGAGGTCATTTTGCCGATATAGCTCATCAGAATAGTAATGGAAAAACGCCTTGATTTGTATCTTTACAATTTAGATCCGTGTAACGCGTAGAAAAATAAACTCAATTATTAGTTTGAAGGTTAACCATGTATGTGAAGGTAAGGCATTGGTCGGACAATCATTGATTTCATTAGTGGTCCAGACAGAGTAAAAGCAATTTTTAAAAAGGAAGGTATTAATCTGTTCTATGCTGCGAATCATCGATAGGTGAGATGCATTTTCTGCAAATATAAAAATATAATTTGCATCGATTGAAATAACATTATCAAATATGCTTCAAAAACCACCAAGCTATTTCCTAGTCTCATCCAAGACGTTTTCATATTCTTCAAGAACCCACCCTAAAAATCGGTCAGCATCTGGAATCGCCCATTTTTCAGCTGTTAAACTTATTGAAATCATGTCATTGTAACTCTGAATGACAACACCAACAGGTATACCTGGAGGTAGAGGCAAAAATCCAGCTACAGCCTCGACACTGCGTCCGTTGATATGAACTTTCATCGGAAATCCTCTGGTATTCGTGATTACAGCAGCAGCATTTGCACTCATCTGACGAAACAAGAATTTCACCCAAGATGAAGGTAGGCACGTTGTTGATACTTTGGCTATTAGAAATGATATAATCGCTGATGGTGAGTTCTTTACGGCTTGAAGAGAGGCATGAACCGATTCAAGATGCTTTATTGAAGAATACTCAGTCATCCCTACATCGCGTTTGCCTTCACAGGGAACTCTAGCAACAAAAGCCCCGATTCTATTACCCATTTCACTGCCGGGAATGTGAATACCACCGAAAAGATGAACAGGAATAACAATATTGATGTAGTTCTCCTCTTTCTGTGATGCCTTTGAATGACTTTCCAAAGCAATTCGTTCCCTATGCTCCGATAGCTGATGCGCAAGAGCACGAGTGACACAGCTAACGAATACATCATTGATGGTAACATTTGGTCCCACGGTTTTTGCAATAGATTTAACTTCTTCAACAGTCGCGATTTCACACCATGATACTGATCGAGTAGATTGATACACGTCGGAACTATCAACATTCGTAAACTTGGATGTATGTGTAGCATTTAGAAAGGGATTGTGATTCCATGCGATGGCCATGAAGTAAAGATGACGAAAAAAAGCTAATAGTGCCCCAATAAAGAAGCGTACACAATTGATCAAAAATCTACAAATCCTTTGCAGAGGCCGTTGCCACCTCAGCAGTTCTTGTCTTTTTCTGATTTCATCGTTCAAGTGTAAATTAATTTTATCAGCCTCATCAACTAAATCTCCTAATGCAGCGACAAGTGATACACCGTCAGCAATAGCATGATGTGCGCGGAAAAGTAGTAAAGTTTCCCGCGGTTTTATATAATGCTTGTTTTGTTCATCGATCATAGATATATTAACATCTTTATATTCTTGGGCAGCTTTATCCGCACCCTTTCTTTCATAAGCAGCGACCTTTTTCTGAGATATAGCTCCACTGCTACCCAAGGGACCGTTTGAGATGTAAACTTCCCACAAGTGTTTGGATGTTTCCATGGGTTGAGTCAGTAGATACTCGATGCGTTTCTGAAGATCTACACGGTATGAAAATGGGTGTAAAGTTTCTCTGGCGTAGTCCTGTAATAGTCGGAATCGATCAATCTGAGAAGCATCTTGAATGAAGAATCCTTCATCTTTTGTGCAGATTTTACTGTGAAACCGTGGATGAAGATGAGCCATGTTTTTCTTGGCCCATATTGATTCCAATTCAGACAACGTAAAATCACTTGGTTTTTTATACGGTAAGAGATCTACGGGGATTGAATCGTTACTGCTTAGGTTACTCGCAAGAGCTATGAAAAATGTTGGAATCGATAGATTTTGTGATGTTTGACTTTTTAGAGTAAAATGTCCAATGGACGTCATCCGTTTACGGATGGTCGCACCGGCTGCAGTGTCATACTCACACTTTGTGGATTGTATGCAGTATAGACTACTGACTGGAATGCGAGCCGAGTCTAGATAAGGAATATTTAACCAAGAACGCTTCCTACCGTCATTCCGCGATGTACTGTGGTCATCAGACAAATACTTTTTAGTTGATTGCGACGACGAGAAATAAAGAACCCCTACCAAGAAAGTTGGCTCTATGAATGAGGAGGAAAAAACTCGAGAGCTGTAGGTGCGAAAGAACATATCTTATAAGCATCAGATTCCACCTTACTGTATGATGTGATAATAAGTATATATCACGGGTGTCAAGAGTCAAGAGGCCGTAAAGATCTCGGATACCGTATTCCCGCGGGCATGCGAACGGCAGCAGTAGGTCCTACTGTAGCACAGTAGGACTACTAGCAGCAGCCCCGGGCCCCGGCCCCGGCCGGTATCGAATTTCTCCTACTGTACTGTATGTATGGTATGTAGGTTAAAAGAATGATGCCACGTGGAACCGCAGTACATAACAGATTTTCCGTTTTTTCCAATTCCACCTCACCTTCCAATTCCACCCCAATCAAACGCATACATGTTCTCGCTTGCAGTAATAACAAAGAAACGTTCTGATGATGCGTAAGAGCTACGATAAGGGCCTCATAATATTTTGGTTTCAGGTGCGCTTCCTAATGCTATTTCTCAGCTACGCCCTAGATCACGAAATCAGAGTGAAAGGCAACAATCCATCAAGACTATCTTACACTACCAACCCTATAAAAGCTTCTAAATCTTGGAATAATGCAGAGAAAGAAGCCTTTCTCACAGCACAACATACAGGCCCAATCGATGATGCTAGTTGCAATGTAGAACAACTAGAGTATGCGAATGATAGTCAACTCTATTCGATTCTACATGAACTGAAGAACACTGAATTCTTTCGATATTTTGCGGTCGATCTAGATTCACTTTGCCCTCTTCACACATGGGGTGAAAAGAAGAACGTGCATATGCAGAAGTCAGAAGATCAAGATCAATCTTCAAAAATATCTAAAACAATTCGAACTCCATTTGAATTGATTGATGTAAAATCCACTTGTTCATCTGACCCGAGTACAGAATCTGTGTGTGATGTCCGCGCCCATGAACAGCGATATGGAAAGAACGTTGAAAGCGTAACACATGATACCACTACACACTTTACATTACAACCAACCGTCAAGGAGTTAGATTTTCCTACATGTTCTGGGGGAGCTATTGCCCACGAAATAGATGACGAGTCACCACCATTGTGTCAACTAAACTCGGATTCTCCTTTTACACAAACAACGACAAGTATACCAGCTAGAGATATGTTATCATCTGCTTTAAACAACATTAACAAGGGTCATTCATGGGAATCGGAACTTCAAAAGCAGACATTTGATTGGTCAAGAATATCAGATCCTGTCATAGCAACCACGGCGAATCAAGAACCTTGTTATGATGATGATAATGATAGAGTAGAGGGGAAACTTCCAGATTCTTTCTGGCTAGATATGTGTTCTAGCATTAGCTCTGGACATGGCTTAAAAATGGTAAATTTGGCTTTAAATCCAGAACGAAATACGGGTTACAATGGTACGCACATATGGCGGGCAATTTATGAAGAGAATTGTATCATCGTCGATGGTATGAAGGATCAGCCGATGTGCTATGAGGAACGCGTACTTTATCGTTTATTTAGTGGTCTGCATACATCAACGACCCTTTCTATAGCCATGAATTATTACCCTCCGAATAGAAAGAAAGGCAGGGTTGGCTATGAACCCAATCCATCCTATTTCATGGAAAAGTTTATTGAACATCCAGATCATGTACGGAATTTACATTTTTCATACGTTGTTCTGCTAAGAGCCTTGAAAAAAGCTGCGCCATTTCTCTATACTTATAAAATTCATACTGGAAATATAGTCGAAGATGAGACCGCAACAATTTTACTACGAAGACTATTAGATTCCTCCATTCTAAGTTCATGTAACCATGTTTTCACCGCCTTCGATGAGTCACTCATGTTTCAAAAAGATTCCAATTATAACCCGATCTCAAAACAACAGGAGCTTGTTACTTTACAAAAGACATTTAAGGGCGTATTTCATAATGTAAGTAGCATTCTCGACTGTGTTCAATGTCAACAATGTAAGTTGCATGGAAAGCTGGCTATGTTGGGATTTGGAACCGCGCTCAAAATACTATTCCTGTCTCGGCAAGACATGATCGCATCATCCCTAAACCGAAATGAAATAGTCGCCCTACTGAACACCATATCGAAACTCTCCGAAGGGCTCAAACATATTCGGGAGCTAACATCTTTGTATTGGGCGAATCACAATTCCGTTGATAAGACAGAGAACGAACGATCTGATCTTATCGTTAAGCAATCACATATTATTGATTCTGCGATTGGTGCCGTTGCTAAACTGGCTCAAGTGGGGAAAATAAGCGCTGAAAGGGAATTTGAGCTCATTTCACTTATTTTGCGACATGATTCAGATTTTTTGAGTTTGGCCAAGTACTACGCTTCGGATGTAGAAAAATTTTTTACCTTGTCGAAAGCCGTCGGCGACCATAGATATGAAAGCCTGAACTCTGCAGAGGAGTCGGATGCCATTGTTGTAGGAACTGGACTCGCTGGTCTCACTTCAGCTTTGACCATACTCGATCGTGGCGGGAAAGTTATTCTTATAGAGAAGGAGCATCGAATGGGAGGCAACTCAAACAAGGCTTCATCAGGAATTAATGCCTGTTGCACTGGTAACGCCACCGGAGATGATAACATCGAAAGCTTCTTATTAGACACAACTAAATCAGCGGGTTCGTCAGTGCAACCAGACTTAATACGAGTACTAGTAGAGAACAGTGCATCCGCAGTCGAATGGTTACAGAAACGCGTAGGAGTTGACCTTTCTCTTGTTGCTCAATTGGGTGGTCACAACCATGAGCGGACTCATAGACCTCAAAATGGTATGGTTGGGGCTGAAATTATTTACGGGATGCAAAAAGCTGTGAAAGCTTATGAAAAATTGGGCAAGGTCAAGATATTAATTGATACCCAAGTAACAAAGCTTTTACGCACCGAATCTGGTGTGGTGCATGGAGTAGAAGTGAACTATCATGGCACCATCAATGGCGATAATAAACGATATCAAAAGCTCATGTCTCCAAATATCATCTTAGCTACTGGAGGTTTTGCTTCAGATCGGTCTCCCCACTCATACTTGGCTCAATACCGCCCAGAACTTATTAAGATGCCTGCTACTGCAGGTCCATTTTCTACGGGAGATGGTATAGGACTTGCTACCAATATTGGGGCTGATCTTATTGATATGGAGAAGATCCAAATTCATCCCACAGGATGGGTCGATCCAGCTGACCCTACAAATCCTAATAAAATTTTAGCAGCTGAGTTAATGAGAGGGATAGGAGGAATTTTGCTCGATAATGATGGAAGGAGGTAATTGTTCGTATCGATGGTCAATTAATTTCGTATTCAATGCGTTACGCTGAGTCGTTTTTTTTTAACTCATTAATTATTTTAGGTTTTGTAACGAGTTAGGAACGAGAGCATACGTAACAGAGATGATGCTAAATCATGATCCTTATTATAATAGAACTAAAATGTGGAATGCATCACGAGATATCCCAACATTTTCATTGATACTTTCATCAGCTGCAGCTAAAGATGGTGAAAAACATGTTGATCACTACCTACATAAAGGACTTTTGACGAAGGTCGTGGGCGTGGACGAATTGTCGCGATGGATGAATGTATCGAATGCAGATCTTCGCAGAACTTTCTCTCAATATCTAAGAGCTGCCTCTGAAGGTATTGATGAATGGGGAAAATCATCTTTCAGAGGTTTACCGAATTCTTATCTTGACAATGAGACGTTCTATGCAGGAACGGTAGTGCCTGTGCTTCATTACTGTATGGGAGGTCTTACCATAGATGCTAATGGAAAAGTTCTGGACCGAAGTAGGAACGTTATTCCCGGTTTATATGCCGCTGGTGAGGTTACAGGCGGTGTGCATGGAGACAACCGCCTTGGGGGGAATTCTCTCCTAGAGTGTACCGTTTTTGGAAAAATTATTGGAAATTCTATTCCTATAAGATCAAGAGAATCTCATCAAGTTGGAAAATTAAATTCTACTGGAATTATACCTGAAGCAGAAGCGAAATCTTTGAAAACGGTCACCGTCTCTGACCTTGCAGAACATAATCGATCGAATAATTGTTGGATCGCGATTCACGGATATGTATATGATTTGACGGATTTTGCCGAGGAGCATCCAGGAGGTGCAGAATCCATTCACGGGCTTTGTGGGAAAATTGGTACCAAAGATTTTGATGCTATTCATAGCGAAAATATTCTTGATGACTTTGACGATGCTAAGGTTGGAAGAATAGCTCAGTGGTTATTGGTCAGCGCTGCATAACATTAAACCAATTCAATTCTTAATGGCAGATTATGTATCGCTTGCACAGGCAGACACGCACTTGGTCATTTCTCGTGAAGTTATTTCTCTTTATCGGTTCCAGAGTTCCAGAAAAGGTGTCTACGATACAGATGGCTGTTCGTAATCCCGACGTATTGGTGCTATTTGGACTTAATGTAACCACGATGCTCCTCTTTTTCTTGATCGGCGTCGTTTTTATCATCGCCCCACACTTTAAATCACTTTTTATCTCAAGACATGGATGGATGCATCGCTCCTTAGGCGCTCTCATGATCTGTTGGTTGATATATGGAACTATACACGCGACCAAGTTCGAAGTAGACCCAATCAGGAAATGGACGATTTCTTGCTTTGTGATAGACTTTGTCCTATCTGTATTTGGTTTGACGATAACGCTTTCTGCTGGATACGCTTTTCCACATAAACGTGTGTCAAATAGTCCCGGTCAATCAGGAACTTTGGCTGAAGATGCAATCGTTACACACTCGGAAATGATAGAACATTCGTTCTATCAACTCATCAACTTATTCCAAGCATTATTCCTGCACTATACGTCATGGCTTGTTTCAATCGTCGGACGCAAAACCAAACCATCAATATCCAACCGCTTAATTTCTCTGTCACTTGTATCTTTACCTTGGATTCTACGAAAGAAGTTCCCCGTTCATAGCTTCAGTGCTAATTGGCGCTTAGGCATAGAGAAGCGAAAAGATTCATCAAAGGCAACAAAAGAGATCGAACTATTGTTATACCGATTAAAGAAGTTGCAGTATATATTCTATAAACACTTTATTGTTCATGGTCTTAATATCTCGTTGACCATATTTCCACCGAAGCCCATAGATATTTTGTTATCTAATGCTCAAAGAACCGATCTATCTATTCCACTGTCACAGAATTGGAGGATTTTTTGGCTTTCTCTCAACGCATCCTTTGTCATGGAATTTTTTCTACAAACCCTTGTTAAACGATCTGTTATTACTCAAAGGTGTATGATTCGATTACAAATTATTCTAATGTTGATTGCAAGCATATCAGCCATTCAATCAGGCGCTATATTTGGGTCATTGTATATAGATCAAAGGTTGATATCACTTAAGTCTTCGTTTATGCTTCGGTTAATAATAGGAACTACATCCGCTTCACTCAATTTTCTTAACAGAGGTCACGATTTTCTCAATACCTTGTTAGTTGCCACAATCATGATTTTAATAGCTTGTTAACTGCCACATTATTTCAAACTATTTCATATGTTATAACAGTAGCAGCAAAATTTTAGTTATTCAATGCCTAAACAGTCACAAATTCTATAGCTTAGATGCCTAAAAAATTCATCCATCAGGAAGTCTTCAAAGATTGTGTGAATTGAGAGACAATGTCTTATCCGAGGCCGATGACTGTCCAGTACCCTTTTGCGTTTCTTTGAGTACGGAGTAAACCGGAAACCGGCAGCAGAATATTAGGAAAGGGTACACGGTGAAAGCATAAGACTTGGTAGTTTAATGTATTGAAAATGACAACGCACTGTTCATGCCGATACATCCAAGTTTTCGATCGCCTGTTCATACATAATCATCACCTCCTTTATCAAATGGTGAAAAATTTCTTGGGACATATCACGGAGAGAAATCCCCAAAAGCAGAATTCGTTGAGTATCATGATTGACGAGTTGCGAAGGCTTGCAAGCTGTAGACGATTCAATAACTTCCAGCAATTGACGGGCATATATGTCAAGAATTACATCATTTCGCTTAGATCCAAGTAACGTTGAAACATTATACGTTTTGGAATTGTCAATAATACTGTTTTCCATGGTCACCTGTAATAATGTACCAATTTTCCCACCATACTGACTAATAACTACAAATATTCGATCTCGGTAAAGTTGGAGGAGAATATTAGTGCTTAAACTGGTGTCATTTGTGTTACTTGTTTTAATCCGAGAGCAAATGGTTCGCTTTATCGTCGCGGGTATATCTTGGTTATTCGCTAGAAGACCGGGAAATGATGTGTTCGACATATTCGACTGTTCGATCTAGATATCGATACAGTTCTGAAAATCAGAGAGAATGATAAATGGGTTGAGGACTGCAGCGCCCGTGCGTGGGCCCACGTGGCCGGTGCAGAGCTGCACGTCGCACGTCGTCGGGCTGCATGCACGACCAGTGTGTAAGACATGTCATTGTTAAACTTTGCGCACTTCGTCAACTTCTCAAAGTTCCTGATAATGTTGATATAAGATGAATACCGCTTCCTATTAGCTCCAATAGTAGTATCTGATCTTAGCAATCTTTAAATATGATGTTAAAGTCTATCTAGCTCTCTAGGAGGTCTCCATTCTT
>Ga0169931_10014693_pt1 | contig 10568 bp, 9 predicted proteins | sample Kivu_15m_20L_FD_129675 | JGI IMG/M metagenome (GOLD analysis project Ga0169931, IMG submission 129675) | Freshwater microbial communities from Lake Kivu, Western Province, Rwanda to study Microbial Dark Matter (Phase II) - Kivu_15m_20L... | ecosystem: Environmental > Aquatic > Freshwater > Lake ... | reverse complement strand
GTTGAACCCGGCAACCGAGCACGCCTGCCTCACGGCAGGCGCGCGCAGGGCGGCAGTGGACGGGGGTTCAACAACCCGTCGCGAAAAAGTGGAGGCGGGGGGAGTTGAACCCCCGTCCGAAAGTCCTCCGCGCATGCGTCTACGTGCGTAGCTCGTGTATTGAATCGACCCATTCGGCTGCCCCATGAGCAGGGACCAGTCGGGCAACCCCGTAATTAATCTTGTGAAGCTGGCGTCACAGGGAAGACTCCAACAGCACCAGTCTGGTTTAAATCAGAGACTTTGCGGCGCTCCAGACGGGCTCCGCATCACCTCGGCTGAACCCGGGTTTTAATCAGGCAGCCACTGCGAATTCAACGTTGTTGTTTGCAGTTATTTTTTTGCCGGTTTTTTGAGAGGCCACCGACGCCTCTGCACGCAACATGAACTTTGTAACCCTCGTCGAATCCAGTACGCCCCCGGAAAATAATAAATCAAAGAATCACAGCCATCGCTGACCACAGCGCTCAACCTTAGGCGCCATGCAACGACTGTCAATGCCAGTGAACGGTTGCCGCGCGACCTGCTGACACTTTCGTCAGCACAAAAATCGCCTCCCCCCGTTTTGCCGCCAACCACCCCTGAAAACGCCCGTGTACACGCCTGACCCCATAGGACGGCCCGCGCCCTAGCCGTTCCAGTTGCGCTTGGCGCGCTCCAGCTCGCGCTTCACGTCACGCTCCTTCATGGAGTCACGCTTGTCGTAGTCCTTCTTGCCACGGCACAAGCCCAGCTCGACCTTGATGGTCGAGCCCATGAAGTACAGCCTGAGCGGCACCAGCGTCATGCCCGGATCGCGCACCTTGTCGCGAAGACGACTCAGCTCGGCGGCATGCATCAGCAGCTTGCGGCGACGCTGCTGCGCGTGGCCAAACTGACTCGACGGCGCGTACTCCGTAATCTGCAGCGCCACCAACCACAGCTCGCCACCCTCGAACTCGGCGTACGAAGCCCCAAAATTCACCCGGCCCGCGCGCAGCGACTTCACCTCGCTACCCACCAGCACAATGCCGACCTCCCACGAATCCAGCACCTCATAGTCGTGACGCGCCTTCCTGTTCGCCGCGATATCTCGCGGGACGTCGGGTTTGCGAGCGTCCGAAGACGACGACCTTGAATGTACCGTGCGGGGCGATGCCATGGTGCCGTGCTAGCTGGAGAATGGGGGGAGAACCCCGACCGCCGCAGAAGCGGACGACAATGCTTCAACGAAGCGATCCATCTCGTCAATATTCACATCGGCCCGCATCGTCACACGCAGGCGCGACGTACCCTCGGCAACCGTGGGCGGCCGAATACCGGTCACCCGGTAACCACGCTGCAACAGGGCGGCAGACAACGCCATCGTCTGTGCAGCATCGCCGATCCGCAGCGGAAAAATCGCCGACTCCGGACCACCCCGCCACCAGCCAGCAGCCTCCAGCGCGGACGCCAGACGAAGCGTGCGCGCACGCAACGCCCGCTGAAGATCCCCCTGCTCCAGCAACGAAACCGCCTGCAACGTCGCCCCAACCGCCGCGGGCGGCAACGCCGTGCTAAACACCAGCGGCCGAGCCCGATTGTACAGCCAGCTACGAAGCATGGCCGAACACGCCACGAAGGCGCCGTAGCTGCCCATGGCCTTGCCGCATGTACCCACGCGCGCCACCACCCGGTTCGCGACCCCCAGCTCCGCACACAGCCCTCGCCCGCCCTCACCGCGCACGCCCAGCGCGTGCGCCTCGTCCACCAGCACAAAGGCATCGTGGGCGTCGGCCAGGTCGCACAGCGCTCTCAGGTCGGTCGCGTCGCCATCCATACTGAATATGGACTCGGTCACGATCCACTTGCGACCGCGCCCCTGCCATCCCGAAAGCTGCTCACCAAGCTGCGTAAAATCCTGATGCGAATAGATAAAGCGTTCGGCGCGGCCCAGTCGAATGCCGTCGATGATGCTCGCGTGGTTCAGCGCATCCGAGAACACGGCGTCGCCCGGTTGCAGCACCGCCGACAGCAGCCCTGTATTCGCGGCGAACCCGTTATTGAACAGCAGCGCCGTCTCACTGCCGCCCTGCCCCATCCATTGCGCGAGCCGCGCCTCCAGCTGGCGGTGAATCGGCAGGGTGCCCGTCACCAGCCGGGACGCGCCAGCACCCGAGCCGGCCTGCATGGCTTCAAGCGCGGCCGCGACCAGCTGCTGCGAGCGCCCAAGGCCCAGATAGTCGTTGGAACACCAGTCCTGCGCCGAGTCACTCGACACGGGCGCATCCACGCGCCAATGCGCACGGTCCACGAGCGCCTTCATGGCCGGCTGCAACAGCGCATCCAGTCGCGCGACCGCGTTCGTCACAGCTCGTTCACGTAGGTCAGTGGCCGGCCCAGACGCTCGCTCAGCGCCACTTCAATATCGTTCAACCGGTAAAAGATGCGAATGGCGTCTTCAAGTGGGAACAGGCAAGGGGCAGACAGATCCTGACAAATACCGGCTTCCACCATGAAATCAGGCACTTCTGTCGGCGCAGGCCGCTCGGTAATCCGATACACCCAACGAGCGATGGCCAGACGACGCGCGCCCGGGTCAGCCTGCTCAAAGCGCGCAATCAGGCGATCGGACGAATAGCCCTCGAACTCGGCCATGTCGTCTTCCAGGTGCTTCTGGTTGTATCGAAACATGAAGTTTGTCTGGAACACGGGGTAAAGCGCCTCACGGCTCTTCACCGCCACGCGCTCCACCGCGGCGTCGGCGACCTCAAGACCTTCAACCTGCCTCAGAAACAGCAGCTCATACAGGGTCGCGGCTCCCTGAGGATACACCGTCGCAAGCTCGTCGGCCTTCGCTTCGATGTCGGCGACGAGCGTCGACCCAATCTCCGGGGCCTGCCCCACTTCGAACGCACCCACACGCATCTGCATGCGTCGCACGGGGTCAGGCACGCGCACCGAAGCAGCCAGCCAGGCGGCTTCCAGCGCATTGGCGGCCACCGTCTTTTCGGGCCCGTCCGGCGCTTCGCGCAGGGCGTCCTGCATCTCAATGAAGCGCATGATCTGCAGCGCGGGGGGGTCCTGCACCGGCTCGGCCGTGCCACTCCCCTCGGCCAGCGGAACGGCGGCAGGCGGCAGCGCCACCTCGACCGTGGGCAACAGCTGCACCTCGGCCGCGAACGACAGGGCGCGCACATCAATCCGATTGTCTTCGGTGCACGGCGCCAGTCCGTCCACGGCATCGGAGACCGTTGCAGCGGCCAGCGCAGCAGCCACGCATGTGTCCTGCCGCAGCGTGTCGCGTTCGACCCCGGCGGTGAGCGCTGTGATGGCCACCTGAGCCTCGGCAAAACGTCCGGCGACAGCCAGCGCCTTTGCGCGAAGCTGCTGAGCACGCGCCTGATTGTCGGCAGGCACGCTGTTCAGAATCGCGAGGGCCCCCGGGCCGTCACCCGCTTGCAGCAGGGCGTTCACCTGCTCGATTTGCCCGGGTGCGAGCGAGCCTGGCGCGGGCGTGGCGGTCTGACAGGCAGCCCCGAGCAACAGCGCGGCCAATGTGCACGACAGGGTGCCCGCACGGGGCGCAAGGCGACGAGTCATGAAATCACGGCAGGTAAGGCGGGCGAAGTCGCGTCGTTGAGCGCGCGCGGGCACACCCGGTAGATGGGTAAGCAGCCCTGCCCCCATAGCGCAACCCCGCCGGGCGTGAATGGGATCAGCGGTTGTGCACGAGCTTGCGCAGGGCGTCCTTGAAGAGGACTTCGGCGCGGGTCGGCGATTGAATTTCGGTGACGAAGCCGAGCCCGAAATTCTTGTGATTGATCAGGTCGTGGCGCTGCAGCTTCGCTGAGATCGCGTACTGAATCGGCTTGTTATCACCATACCTGGCGTTCAGGCGATCCCAGACCTCGGCACAGATGTCCGGCTTTTCGAGCTTGGTCTTGGCCACGCCCTCGATCGAGGGAGCGGCTTTTACCGGCACCCGACGCTTGGCGACGACGCGCGAAATCACGTCCTCGTCAGCGTCTTCGTCTCCTTCACCATCGTCGATCGCGATCTCTTCGTCGTCGAACTCCAGTTCGCTGTCGACAAAGTCACCATCAATCTCTTCTTCACGACCTTCGAAATCGTCCTCGAATTCTTCGTCTTTGGTATCGTCGTCGTGGCGTTCCTTGACCATCGATTTAGCCTCAGTGGGAGTTCAATGCACCCCGCGGGCGGGGTCTTCGTGAGCGAAACAGAGTGCGGGTTAGCGGAGTGCAGCGCCCTGCGTCAAGCAGAGGGCCACCCGGAACAACATTTCCTGCATGCGAGCCGGTTTATTCGTCGTCGTCATCGGCCGACGGACCGTCGGGGGGCTCCCCTGAGCCCTCGCCGGGCGCGGGCACAACCGAACGAGCGACCTCGTCATCGATCCGTCGTTGCAGCAGAAACGCCGCCCTGCGAACCGTCTCGTAAGGAATGCGCACGCTGAACTGCATGCCGCCCTGCTCATCGACGACCAGGCCACTGGCCTCTGTGCCGGCCATGTCCTCCAGCAAAAAAGGCAGCGGCGGCGCGTCATCGCGAGACATCCCACGCAGATCGAAGGCCAGGTCCGTCGCCATCTCGCGCGCCAGCAGGTGCTCGGCGAGCTGCTCATAGACGTCCGCGCCGGTCTCGGGAGGCAGCTCGACGGGCACGGCGCCGTCGTAGCGGATCGTGAACACGTTGGACGCGACCTCGTACCGACCATCGTCCACCATGCGGGGCCGATGCAGCTCGGCGAACGTGCGGTCGAATTCGGCCCCAAACACAATCCCACGCAAAATCTCGCGCACCGCCCCTGCCTCGCTCTGCAGGGCGGGCTCCAGCGTCGGAGGCTCGCGCAGAATCGGGTCGCCATCGATCAGCCGGTCGAGCTGAACGAGCGCCTGACGCGCCTGATCCGGGTTGGCCAGAGCGGCCGGATTGGCCGGATCGTTCAGATCAATCGGCAACGTTGGCTCGGCCAGAATCGCCTGCCGGGCACGCGCCATCAGGTAATCGCCCCATTCGGTCATCAGCGTCGCGTCGCGATCCCGCGCCAGCAGACTCGTGACGGCCAGCTCGTACCCCTCGCGATCCGCAGGCTCCAGCAGATTCTCGCCGCGGCTCTGCATCAACAACGCCCGGTACCAGTCGCGTTCGACCTGCAGGGCCCGACGACGCTCCTCGTCGCCCGCAGGCATGGCAGCCAGCTCGTCCAGCACCGCCCTGGCTGCCTGCAGATCGCCTTCCATCGTCAAAAACTCCGCCAGCCGAACCCTTATCTCGACGCTAGCAGGGAACTTTTGCAGGGCGCTCATAAATGCCGTGCGAGCCGCTTCGACATCGCCACTCGTGGCCAGCGCGGCGGCCGCTACGGCCAGCTCTCGCTCCGAACGCTCGGGCTCGCACGCGCCGACACCCACCACCAGCACCAGGGGCAGCAACCACCGTCGACCAAACCGGGTCCGCGAGGCAGAACAAACGGGCATGCCAGATCAGGGTCAGGGGCTACACGGCCCGGCCAAATGGAACGCCAGCGCAGGCACATCCGGCTGGCAGGCTGTCGGTACTTCGGAACGGCGGCGCTGAAAAGGGGAATGACGGTCTCCGAGCGGGTGCCCCGGCCCTTCCCCCACCTCGCACATGACGACGAAGCAAGCGTCATTCGCCTGTGACCGCGTCGTCACAACCCGATCCGTCGCAGCGGCAGAGCCACCCGCGCCCTGAAAAAATTTCATGCTGCGGGGACAAATGGGGCTTGCGCCCCCCCCCTTCGCTGCTATGGTCTGCGCCCGTTTGGCGGTCACCTGCGATTCTGCAGAGAACCGGTCTGTTGGAACCTCGCCGCCAGGGTTCCACGTGGTGCGTCAGGAGTTCACGTTCATGCGAATCGAAGCGTCGGGATACCGCCTGCACTCGCAGTCGGCCCACGGGCATGCATCGGCTCAACCCCGATACATGCGATGGCTCGATCGCCTGAACACGCTCGCTGGCGTGTTGCGCTAACGAAACGCCGACGCCAGGTGGTGTCGGCCCGAGGGCGAACGCCCCGGATGCCCTGTTGAGGTGATAAAGTTGGAAGCACTCGGACGTCATAGCATCATCGAATATTACGGTTGTCCCTCTGAGATCATGAACAACCTGGAAGTCATCGAGCAGGCCTTCCTGACCGCCGCCCGCAAAATGGGCGCGACCATCGTGGCCTCCGAATTCCACCAGTTCAATCCCTACGGCATCTCCGGCATGATCATCATCTCGGAGTCGCACCTGTCCATCCATACGTGGCCAGAGTACGGATACGCCGCCGTCGATATCTTCACCTGCGGTGAAGTCATCGACCCGCAGGTTGCCCACAGCATCCTGCGCGAAGCGCTGCAGAGCACCCAGGAATCCGTGATCGAGATGCGGCGTGGCGTACTGAACGTGCCCGCAGGCACCCTGCCCAAGGCCTACGCCGTCAAGTCGGTCCCCGCCGATACCGACGCCGAGCCCACCGGCCTGCCCAACTGAGCCTCCGCGCCTCGGCGCCCGCTCCCCCGAACCCCGTCGCCCCGGCACGGGGTTTCGTCGTTTTTGACCTTCAGCGCAGCTGTGCCGCCACCGGTCTGGCTGGGCGGCTTAAATACCGAAGTCGTCCGGGTTGTCGCACATGGCTGGCAGCGCGTGCTTCGGGCCGTTGTAGAGCGCGCGCTTTACGTAGGTGGGCAGTGCGAACATGGCCCTGGCGATGTCGCGGTTGAAGTAGCGCAGGTCGTCTTCCATGGCCGCGATGCGGGCTTCGGACATGGGCACGCTGCCAACCTTCGGGCCGTTGGTCGCAGCAATAAATGTCCACAGGGCGCCCGGATACGCCAGCGTCTGCCCCAGATAGGGCGTCGCGTGGGTGAACAGACCGCCCAGACGCTCAAAATTAGCCCTGGTGCGGTCCATATAGAACACCGGGCTATCCGACTGCGGCACCAGGATGCCGGTGTCGCCGATGAGCTTGCCGCACTGCGAATAGAAGGCGTCCGTGAACAGCTCCACGGCGGCGTCAACCGGGTCGGTCGAATCAATCAGCACGACGTCGAAGCGCTCGCCGGCAGCGGCGGCCTCTTCCACGTACGCCAGGCCGTCGCCGACGATGACCTTCGCCTTCGGGTGGTCGAGCGCGGCGGCCATGTACGCGAAGTACTGGCGGGCGCAGCGAATGACCTCGCCGTCGATGTCGACCAGCACGGCCTCCTCGACCTCTGGATGACGAAGTACTTCACGAAGTGTACCGCCATCACCACCGCCGATGATCAGCACGCGCTTCGGGTTCGGATGCGCGAACATCGCGGGGTGGGCGATCATCTCGTGGTAGCCGCACTCGTCCCGGTCGGTCACGTTGGTGACGCCGCCAAGCGCCAGCACGGTGCCAAAATCCTCGGCCTCGAACACGTCGATGCGCTGAAAAGGCGTCTCGAACGACTCGTAGAACTTCTTGACCGTCAGGGTCAGGTGGGTGCTGCGGGTCCAGGGGTCGAAGTAGCGCTTTTCCATGATAATCGGCTCCGAAAGCAGGCCCGGCGAGGCAGGGTGGGGGGCGAAACGGCGTGCCGGTCTAGTCGTGGTGCGACGTGGGTGCAAGCGACAATGCTGTGACGTGTGTGGGGCACTGTTCGGCACCGCTGCCCGTCGCAACACCGCACCCGCTTCAGCTCCGCACCCGCTTCAGCTCCGCACCCGCTTCAGCCTCCGCAAACGCTTCAGCCCGCGGGCGCCAATCGAGTTTACGCCGCCGACGTTCGAGTGAGAGCAGGCCGATTTCAAGGGAACGCAGCTTCCTGGGATTCCCTTTGTCGCACCCGTAAGGCCAAACTCTCGCAACAACACCTTTATCGAGCCGATAATTACATCGCGGCCAATCACCATTCAACGCCGCGAATAGCGATACGGGACCGACATATTGGCACTCTTCATGGTCAACCTGACGGCCTCGCGCCTCACGATCAAATCGAACAAGCCTTGCTCGAACAGCCAATCCCAAACGTCGCAAGCATGGGCTACACGACCTGCGCCCAGCTCGGCCGAAGCCAGGTAAAAGGCTCGCTTATCGGTGGTTACGAGTTGAGCCGTCCGTTGTTCGTGCGCCAACCAGGCGATGGCCATGTGCTCCGCGAGGTTTGCACCCGCCTTCGACGCGGGATCAGCGCGTAAATGAGTGAACAACATGTGGGACGCCTCTCCACCCAACACAATATCGAAGACTTGCATGCGGCAATCGCGAACAAATTCAGCCTTTGTAGCATGACCACTCTGCACGAAAGCATCCCAGGTGGGTTTAGCGACGGCAAACAGGTCAGTCGGCCAGCTGAGGAACTCAGACAACGGCACAACGGAAGCCAACACACCTAGCGGACCATCATCAAGCACCCACCGGACGCTCACCGCGCACCCGTAAGTTCGGCTCGAACACTCTCCGACACAATGTCAGCCTCGACCGCATGGTCGAGTAAATTCTGGGCCAGTCCTGTCCAGAAAACCGAATCACTAAGGTGGTCCGTCTCCGTTCTCTGGGAAACCATCCCAGCCAGGGTCGATTCAAAGCCGAGGAGTCGAACCGAAGGGCGAGGTTGTTGTGACACCAGGGCGATGTACTCATCCTCAGACAGCCCGAAAACATTCTTGCCGTGCGAGACCGCGCCTTCATACGAAAAGCCCCAATGCTCAGCCACCTGCCTCCACAGGCCTGTGTCGCTCAACTGCAATCCGCATTGGGCCACGTACGCTCGAAGGCCGTTTGTCGGCGCAAGGAGCGCTGGACCGAATGCATTGGCACGTTTCTCAACCAGCTCCAGACGTTCCGTTCGCCGAACATTCGATGTAGAAACCTCAGTCGTGTAACCGGTCTCGCCCACATCAAACAACACATGCGCAAGCTCATGCGCGAGCGTCGAACGAAGCACTCCTCGGTTTGACATTCCCTTATGCCCGAGGTTGACCAGCACCACGGGGATGCAACCGGGGCCAGTGATCGTAACTCCCTTCACCTCAGAAGTGGTCAGCACTAACGGCACCACGTGCACGCCCAACTCTCGGAACCACCCTCCGAGGTCCTGAACGGGTGAAACACCACGACTGACTGCACGGCTAAACCGGTCGGCGAGGTCGTATCCTTGCTGCCAGGGTGCCTTGCGACTCTGAACGGGCACCGCGCGCTGATGTGACCAAATCCTGGGCGTGCGTTCCAACACCCGTGAGAGCCTTCCCAGTTCTCGACCCACCTGTGCAGCCACCGCAAAACGGCGCTTGTCCTCTGGGGCGGTCACAACGCCGTCGTTCAAACCCCGAAATCGAGCGGGCGCTAGCGAAGCGTCGTCAGGCTCCGCACGATAGAATGCTGCCGGCTCCACGACCAGTACCTGACACGCTCTCTCGAATTGCGTCGCCGTCAACACACGACGACCCGAAACGATATCGGCCCATTCGTCGTCTCCAAGCCCAACAGCAGACATGAATTCGGTTCCTAGCCCCATGTCACGGCGCCGCTCATCGAGACGGACGGCCAGTTGCGCAGTCATTGGACACCTGTGCGTTCACGACAGCCGAACCACCGGCCGAGTCGAGCGCGTACCACGACGCTCAGTCGACAGTCAACGTCGCGGAACCCTTGTATCCCTGAAGGCGCAGCACGAATCGTCAGGAATATCGGCTTTTTGGTGACGGCACGCGGAATAGAAGGGAAAGTTCGGCCTCGCACACAAAGCGCATCTGGCATGTCAGAGGCGGTTTCGAACCGACGAGGTACAGGGCGGCGGTCAACTCGCCATGCACGACCCTCTAGTGACCAGTACACGGCACCAGAGAATGTGAATGCCCGTGCTTGACGGGTGGCCGGAAGCGACCAGGAAAGGTATCAGTTAGACTGATACTCTTCGATGAGGTACTGATGCATCCGTCGGATCTGCGATGACCTGTCGAAGAGACTTGGCCATGCCATTTAGTCGCACACCATGCCTGAGCGACCCGCCCAGCCATTCAGAACTCATCGCTGCCATGATCAGCGTCGGGATGAACTTTGCTGGTCAGGCGTCCACAAACGCCCTCATTGAAGAAACCCTGGTGCATGCCTCGCGGTCAGGCATGGAGGACGACGACCTGCGGGTTCTTGCCGTATTGACGTCGTGGATGGCCCAACATCACGCCCACGTAAACGTGGACAGGCTCGTTCGCAGCATCTCTGCCGACCCTTCGCCACGTGTGCGAGCATACTGGGCAGCCGTGGCTGAGTGGCTGCAAAAGGACCGTCGCTTCTCGCGCGTGGCGAAACTCTATACGGGATCGGTGATTGACTTGCTGGCTGTGGGGACAGACTTCCAGCTATCCCGCAGAGGTGAGGACCCACGCTTCTCTGGTTCGGTGTTACGGGTGCCCCAAGGTACGCTTCGCGACCGTGAGGCCGACGTGGTTCCACCAGCAGAAATGGTGAAACGACACGCAGGCTACCGCAACCGCGTTCGTTTCGGCCCAGGCTGGCGCGCTGACGTCTGGACAGTGCTGGAACAAAACTCAGGATTGTCTGTGGCCGAAGTCGC